>Ga0187892_10003852_pt1 | contig 26527 bp, 16 predicted proteins | sample MA1701073metaG_FD_139345 | JGI IMG/M metagenome (GOLD analysis project Ga0187892, IMG submission 139345) | Bio-ooze microbial communities from a basaltic lava cave in the Kipuka Kanohina Cave System on the Island of Hawaii, USA - MA170107-3 metaG ... | reverse complement strand
TTCGGCCAGCGGACAGAAAAATGTGAGACAGAAAAATAAAGAAGACCAGACACATTCTTCATTTTTCTGTCTCACATTTTTCTGTCCGGTTGGTTTCGGTGGCCGAAACGATGATCTAGGCCCGATCTTCAATATCGATACGGCGCGTTCCTCACTGCGCGCTGCCCGCTCTGATCGTGGTTGGGCACGGTGAACCTGGCAGCGTTCTCTTTCGGCGGATCGGGTTCAACGGTTTTAGGTTCGATGAATTCGCGGCGGGCCGCGTCGCTCTGCGCCATCACCGGCATTTCAGGCCCGGCGATCTCCGGCTCCTCAGTTTCGCCATCCAGCGGATTCTGTTCCGTCTCCCGGATCGTATCGTGCAGGTTATGTTTTCTGAGCATGCTGTAAAGACGCGGGCGGTAAAGTCCGAGCAGATTGGCCGCCGCCTGTTTGTTGCCCCTGGTGCGTTCGAGCGCCGCCCGGACAATCGCGCCTTCGAGCTGGGTGAAGATGTCCACGCGCGGCCCGCCCCGCGACGGATTGGGCATCTTGGTGACGATCAACTGAGCCAGTTGTTCGATAGTCAACTCCTGAGCGTTAACCAAAGGATTTCTCGCTGGCGCAGCCGGGGGTGGCGCGAACGGGCGAGTGGCCGCGGACGTGTCCGTCGCGGAAGCCGCCGCGGCTTTGGCTGATTGCGGGGGCGCTTGCGGGGCCGGCACGGCGTGTTCTTCGATGACCTCGCCCTTCGCCAGCAACACGGCGCGTTCCATCACGTTCTGCAGTTCGCGCACGTTGCCGGGCCACGAATATTCGAACATCCGCTCGTAAGCCTGCTGCGATATCGATCTCACCGGCCGGCCGTATTTTTCGGCATACATCTGCAGAAAATGCTCGGCCAGGTGTTGCACGTCCTCGGCGCGTTCGCGCAGCGGCGGCACCTGAACCTCGATGGTGTTGATGCGGTAATAGAGGTCTTCGCGCAACATCCCGTCGCGGACCGCGTCCATCGGAGCGCGATTGGTGGAGGAGATCAAACGGAAATCGGCTTCGAGCGCCTTCTCGCTCCCCACCCGGTAATAGACGCGCTCCTGCAATACGCGCAGCAATTTCGGCTGCAACTCGACCGGCATCTCGCCGATCTCATCCAGCAACAGGCTGCCGCCCATCGCCTGCCCGATCAATCCGACCTTTTCGTTCGTCGCGCCGGTGAACGCGCCTTTGGTGTGGCCGAAGAGTTCCGATTCGATCAACTCCTTCGGCAGGGCCGAGCAGTTGATCTTGACGAACGGCTTTTTCGACCGCGTGCTCTTGAAATGGATCGCGTTGGCGATCAATTCCTTGCCCGTTCCCGACTCGCCGATGATCATCACGTTGGCGTCCGATTCGGCGATGCTGTCAATGGTCTCGTAAATGTTCTGCATCGCGCGGCTGCTGCCGATGATGTTGTAATACGACGCGCGCTGGCTCAAGCGGCCGCGTAATTGATTGATCTCTTCGCGCTGGCGGGCCCGTTCGACGGCTTTTTCGATGAGCACGAAGAGTTCCTCGAACTCGACCGGCTTCTCGATGAAATAGAAAGCGCCCGCCTTGATCGCGTCAATCGCCGCGTCAACCGCCCCGGTCACTGAGCTGTAGCCAGTGATCATAATTATCTCGGAGCCGGGCGAAACCTCTTTCAGTTTTTCGACCAACTCGATGCCGTTGATGTCCGGCAGATAGAGGTCGGTCAGGGCGACTTCGTGGTGTTGTTCGGCAATCAGTTTCAAGCCCTTCTCACCTGTGTCGGCCGTGGTGACATCGTAACCCTGACTTTGCAACTGATGCGTAGCCAGATCCAGCATATCCGGATCGTCATCAATGACCAGAACTTTTGTCTTGTTCATCACACTCTCCCTTGTTGGCGGTTGGTGGTTGGTGGTTGGTGGTTGGTGGTTGGTGGCGTCTTGCCACCAACCACCAACCACCAACCGCCAACCGCCGATTATCAGGCATTCATTCCTTTTTCGGCGAGCCCGGTGAGATTGGCAATGACCATCGCCAGTTCTTCCGGTTCGACCGGTTTGGGCACATGAAATTGAAAACCTGCTGACAGCGCGCGGACGCGGTCGCTGGCGCGTTCAAACGCCGTCAACGCCACAGCCGGAATCCGGCCGCCTTCTTCGGGCGGCAATTGGCGGACACGCCGCATCAGCATGTAACCGTCTTCGTCGGGCATGCTGATGTCTGAAATTATCACGTCAGGACGCTGGCCGGATTCGCCCTGGCGCAGCGCCGCCAGCGCTTCGGCGACCGAAGCAGTCGCTGTCACGCGCGCGCCATACTGTTTGAGCAATACCGTCACCAACTCACGCGCATCCGCCTCGTCATCTACGACTAACGTCCACAGCCCCGCGAGGGAGAGAGAGGGGGAGAAGAGGAGAGGGGGAGAAGAGGGGAAGTTAGTCACTCTGTCTCCGCTTCTCCCCTTCTCCCCTTCTCCCCTTCTCCCCCTCTCCTCTTCTCCCCGAACGGCGCGGACCGGCAGGTTGATGGTAAAAATCGAACCGAGACCATCGCCCTGGCTGGTAGCGTCAACCGCGCCGCCGTGCAATTCGATTAGGTGTTTGACCAGCGCCAGCCCGACTCCCAGTCCACCGTAGCGCCGTGCGCTGGAGCTGTCAGCCTGGCGGAATCGGTCGAAGATGATGGGCAAATCGCGGGATTTGATCCCGCGCCCGGTGTCGCTGACGATGATCTGCACCGAGCGGACTGCGCGTTTCAGCTTCGCTTCGACGCGCCCGCCTTGCGGCGTGAATTTGACCGCGTTTGACAGCAAATTCCACACGACCTGCTGCAACCGTTGGTGATCGCCCGTGATCACTTCATCGCTTTCGATCGCCAAATTCAGTTCGATCTCTTTGGCCATCGCCGCCGGACGCACGATGTCGGCGGCGGCTTCGATCACGCCGGCCAGGTTGACCGGCTTCGTCTCTATCTGCAGCATGCCGCTCTTGATGCGCGCCGTGTCAATCAGGTCTTCGATCAGGTTCTGCTGAATCCGGACGCCGCGTTCGATCACCTCGAGGGCGTGCAATTGGGTCTCGGCGTCAATCCCGCCTTTTTTGAGGACTTTCATCCATCCGAGCATGGCGTTGAGCGGCGAGCGCAGTTCGTGCGAAACGGTGGCCAGAAATTCGTCTTTCAGCCGGTTGGCGTTCTCGGCCTGCTCGCGCGCCGATTGCTCACGCGCGAGAAGCTGACGATGCTCCTCCTCAATCCGTTTCTGTTCGGTGATGTCGCGCGAGATGGCGATCAGGCGTTCGGGGCTGCCACGCTCATTGAACATGGGCGAGATCACCGACTCCCACCATTTGGGCGTCCCCTTCACCGTTTTGCAGGTGGCGGTGAAACGTCCCACGCCACCCGCTCTGGCGGTTTTGATCGCTTCGCGGGCCGCGGCGCGAGCCTCGCCCTCCCAGAAATTGATCCACGGCTCTCCGAGGTAAGGCGTGAGATCATCAATCTCCAACGCGTTCGCCCCCGAAGCGTTCATCGAGATCAGCCGCCCGTCCAGCGCCAGCGTCTTGATGCAATCGGCGCTCGATTCGAGCACCCGGCGGTTGAACTCCACACTGGCCCGCAACTCCTCTTCGGCCCGCTTGCGTTCCGAGATGTCTTGAACCAACGCCACAAAACCTTTGACCTCGCCGCGCTCGCCGAAATCGGGAATGTAATTGACATTGACCCAGCGGCTCCCCCCATCCTTGTATCGCATCTCCCGCTCGAAGTTGACCGCTTGCCCGTTCAGGACAGTTTCGACATGAGGGCGAATCGTCTGGTAGCCCGGTTTGCCGAAAACGTCTTTGAGAGATCGGCCTTTGATCTCGTCCGGCGAATGTCCGAGCCACTCCTCATATTTTTGGTTGTTGAAGATGTAACGTTGTTTCGCGTCCACGTAAGAGACCAGCGCCGGCAAAGCGTCGGTGACCAGCCGGAGCTGCGATTCGCTTTGCCGCAGAGCCTGCTCGATCCGCTTGCGATCGGTGAGGTCCTGAACGGACGTCAGTGTATGCAACGGCCGTCCTTCGGCGTCACGCAACAGCCGGGCGGTCGCCAAAGCCCAGACGGTTTGGCCGTCTTTCCGCACGTACCGCTTCTCCGTGACGAATTCATCAGTCTCGCCGCGGATGAAAGACTCGACTTCGGCGATGCTGCGTTCGAGGTCGTCTGGATGCGTGACATCCTTGTCAGTCATCGCCAGCAGCTCGGGCTTGGAATATCCCAGCAACTCGCAGAACCGGCGGTTGACGCGCAGGAACCGCCCGGTCGCGACTTCGAGCTGTAACATGCCGACGCCTGACAGATCGAAGATCGAGCGGAACTGTTCCTCACTCTCGCGCAGCGCCCGCTCGGCCTCGCGCTGATCGTGGATGTCAAAGCTGAAGCCGGCCCATTGCCGCACCCGGTCAAGCTCACCGAGCAGCGCCGCTTTCTCGATGGCGTTGGCGACCGTGCGCCGCAGCAGCTCAGCCGTGATCAACTCCTTCTCCAGATAATCGTGCGCGCCCTGTTTCATCGCCTCGACCGCCCGTGGCAGGTCAGCGGCGGTGGTGAGCAACACCACGCCGCAGGGCGAATCGCCCGGCCTGGCCACCAGCGACAGGAGCGCCGCCAGCCCGTTCGGGTCGAGCAACCGAAGATCGAGCAGCACGCAATCGAAAGCCCGCCGCCGGAGCAACGCCAGAGCTTTCTCGCCAGCGCCGGTCTGCTGAATCTTGTGCTGGCGTCTGGCGTCACTCATCAAATGGCTTCGGCAAGCGGCGCCAACTCCCAGCTCATCGGCAAGTATCAAAATCGAAGATTGTTTTTCGATCATGCTTCTCCATTGAGACTTGTTCTGCCATTTCCGATGCGGTGCGGAGAGCTTGAGCGGCTTGACCCCGCCGGTGCAAGCCGTTTCCGGAGGCTCCGGCCGCTCACACTTCCCATACCGCAGACCTTTTTCTTGAAAACTACAGCGAAGACTGCGCGTAAATCAGATCATCCGCATCGTGATAGAGCGCGGCCACGACGAGCGCCGGACGAGGCGCGAAAAGCCCCCGCGCGGCGTCATCAATTCACCCAAACATCAATGTAGGTTGATTGATGATGACGGCGACGCTTGTCAGGCAGCCGCGCGACCGGACGTTTCACCAGGCTGTCGGGTGAAATGCCCAATCGCCGCTGCCCTTCGGCGACAAGCAGGGGCACACAGCAAAGCCGGGATTGGTTGGTAAATGAGCAAAGTGGTTAATCCTTTGCTCCCGGGGGTCGGGTCTCTCAAACAATCAGGCAAAGATTTTAACGATTACACCTCTGAATTTTTCTATAAGCGACTCTATTTTGTCCTCAACTCCGCCAAATCACCAGTCGGTTCCACTAAAAGGTCGGCCTGCCGGCCAAGTCTGCCGGTCAGGGAAGCAACCACAGTTAACAATTCCAACGCCTCCACTGGTTTTCCCAGATGCATATGGAAACCTGCGGAGAGCGAACGCAAACGATCTTCGACTCGCGTATAAGCCGTCAGCGCGACCGCCGGAATCTTTCCGCCGCGTTGCGCTTCGATCACCCGCAGTTTGCGAATGAGCATGTAGCCGTCGGCTTCCGGCATCTCGATGTCTGAAATCAGCAGGTCGGGCTGCCAGGCGTCGCGCCGCCTCCGCGCCGAGAGGATAGCCAACGCCTCATCGGCCGTCCCCGCAGTTTTCACCAAGGCGCCGGATTGAGCCAGAATCGTCTTGACCAGTTCCCGCGCATCGGCGTCGTCATCAACCACGAGCACGCGCAGACCGTCGAGTTGCGGCGGGCAATCCAGCGCAGCCTCGCCATTGTCGGCGGCCGGGCGGGAGCGCGCGGGATCAGTCGCTGCGCCGTGAATGATCCTCAGGGGCAAGCGAATGATAAATGTGGAGCCTTCGCCGACGCCGGTGCTTTCGGCGCGCACGCTGCCGCCGTGCATCTCCGCCAAATGGCGCACGATGGCCAGCCCCAGTCCCAGTCCACCTTGATGACGCGTGCTGGAACCGTCGGCCTGACGGAACCGGTCAAAGACGTAAGGCAAAAACTCGGGCTTGATGCCCGCGCCGTTGTCGCTGACGATGATCTCGACGCCCGAATTCACGCGCTCCAATCGCACCTGCACTCGCCCGTGTTTGGGCGTGAATTTGATCGCGTTTGATAACAGATTCCAGACCATCTGCTGCAGCCGGTCGGAATCGCCCGACACCGGTCCGGCGCCGTCGTCGAGCATCTTCTCCAGCCGAATGGATTTGGCTTCGGCGGCGGGGCGCACGGTTTCGACAGCGGATTCGATGACCAGGGCCGGATTGACGGGGCGGATGTTCAGGCGGAGCTTGCCGGTGATGATCCGCGAAACGTCGAGCAGATCGCTGATGATCCGGTTCTGCGCGCGGGCGCTCCGTTCGATGGTTTCGAGCGCGCGCGCGGCTTCGTCGGCTTGCAGCTTGCCTTCGCGCAACAGCTTGACCCACCCTTGGATCGCGTTGAGCGGCGCCCGCAATTCGTGCGAAACAGTGGCCAGAAATTCGTCTTTAAGCCGGTTGGCGGTTTCAGCCTGCTCACGAGCCGACTGTTCGCGCGCGAGAAGCTGGTGGTGTTCTTCCTCGAAGCGTTTCTGTTCGGTGATGTCGCGCGAGATGACGACCAGTCGTTCGGGCCGGCCCCGTTCGTCAAGCGTCGGCGAGATCACCGACTCCCACCATTTGGGCGTCCCTTTCACTGTTTTGCTGAAGGCGGTGAAACGCCCAATATCGCCCGCCGCCGCGGTTTTGACCGCTTCGTGGGCTGTGGCGCGAGCTTCGCCGTTCCAGAGATTGATCCACGGTTCTCCGAGGTAAGGCGTGAGATCACCAATCTCCAGCGCAATCATCCCCGGAGCATTCATCGAAATCAGCCGCCCATCCGAAGTCAGTGTGTTGATGCAATCGTGGCTCGATTCGAGCACCCGGTGATTGAATTCCTCGCTGGCGCGCAACAGTTCTTCAGCCTCTTTGCGTTCGTCAATGTCAATGCCGGCGGCAATGTATCCGGCGAACTTCCCGTCGAAGTCGAAACGCGGGACGCCTTGCCCCAGAATCCAGCGATATTCGCCGTCGTGACGCCGCAGCCGATACTCCAGCTTGAACTCCTCGCGGGCGTCGAAGGCCGTGATGTAAGTCTCCAGGCAATAGTCGAAATCTTCCGGGTGAACGCCGTCGGCCCACCCGTTGCCCATCTCCTGCTCCATCGGCCGGCCCGTGAAATCGAGCCAGCACTGGTTGAAGAAATGGCAGAGCTTATCCGTGCCCGACATCCAGATCATCACCGGAGCGGCGTTGGCCATCCGGCGAAAACGCTCCTCGCTTTCGCGCAATCGCGCTTCGGCTCGCTTGCGATCAGTGATGTCTCGAACAAAGCCCCGCGTATGGACTAACTGGCCGTCTTGCCACAAACCGGTTGAGCTGACCAACCCATACCGGATCGAACCGTCCTTGGCCCGCAGCCTGACCTCGTGGTGGTCGAGATCCTCGCCGCGCCGGAGCCGGTTGAGGACGTTCTTGCTCACGGATTTGTCGGCATGGAATTTCGAGACGTGATGACCGATGTATTCTTCGGGCAGGTAACCGAGCAGGTCTAGTTCAGCTTTATTGGCCCAGAGGATCGTTCCGTCCGGGTCAACCCAATGCGCGCCGACCGGGGCGTTCTCGAAGAAATCCGCCAATTCCTCGCGATTGCGCCGCAATTCATCCTCCGCCTGCTCGCGCTCGCGCATCATCGCCCACATATCCTCGTTGGCGCGCATCAACTCGGAGGTCTGCTCGCCCGCCCGTTTTTCCAGACTGGCGTAAGCCTGGCACAGCGCGGTTTCAGTCAGCACGCGTTCGGTGTCGATTTGGTGAAGTTGCAGGGCGTGGCGCCAGGTGATGATCACGAAGACCACCACGATGGCCGCGACCAACAGCGAACCACCGAAGGCTGTGTCATAAAAATCGGCTCGCACCCCCAGAAATATCAACCAGCCTAACGACACCGGCGCGATGACCGCCGCAATGAGCATCCGGCGGGCCGTAAACCCGCCAATGCTTCCGCTGGTCACAATCGCCATCAGCCCCTGTTCGGGACGCGCGCAGACCAGTCCCGCCGAGAGCGCCACGAAAGAGACCGCCGTGTACGGCGCCATCCCCGGCCAGGGCCCGAGGTTGTAAAACGACGGCATTCCGTAGACGTGACCGAGCAGCGCCGTCAACGAAATGAGCAGAGCGGCCAGCGCCAGGTATTGAGATGGGTATTGAGATGGGTATTGAGATTGAGACGAAAACTGCGCCGGTCTTCCGCCGCGCCGAAGCTCGGCATCGAGCAGCAGCAGCGAGATTCCGCTGAGCAGAAAACACAGCGTAGTGTTGGGCGCCATTTGACCAGGAAAGGCTCCCCCCTGAGCCGGCGTCTGGCGCCACAGCAGCCAACGCTCAACTCCGAAATTCCAGTCGAACAAATATCCGACGAACGTCAACAAGGCCAGGGTCACGGCGGCGATCGCGCTGGCTTGAGCCGCGCGACGCAAAGACAGAACCGCGACGAAATTCTTCACTCCGATCGCCAATTCACCGTTATCTTTTTCCATCGGCGCGCGAACCAGCCAGAGCGAGGCGCAGCACAGGATGAAGCAGACCGCCGCATTCGGCGTCATCCCGTATTGGCCGCGCTTGAAAACGCTGAGGTCGAGCGCCCACACGGCCAGCGCCAGACAGGACGTGACAAGCACGAGAATACAAGCTACCAGAGGAAGCAGCCTCAACACGGAGATCAGGTTGGAACGATGCTCAACGATCATAGACGCTATCACACGGTCATCAATGACGCTTTCAAAACTCTGGTTGCAGGGGGCTTCAATCTTCGACTTCACACTTCAAAGGTTGGAATCCAAGCCAAGCGATCAGGAATGCCAGGCGAAAAATGCTGGAAAAGTCTGTTCAGAACGCGCCGGCTTTCGGGTAAACAATCTCGCTAAGTTTTGTCCACGAAGGGCGCCGATTAAAGGAGAACTAAAAAAACCGGCGACCCTTGAGCCGCAGGATCAGTCCCCGCGCCAGCGTTCGATAAGTTCAGACTTTTCCAGCATATCGAGCAGGTGAAAAGGATGGATTTGACCGGCTCTGCTTCAACGGAAAATTTCCGAAGCGATCTCGGAGAGCGCGTTCATCACTGGCGGCACAATTCGCCGTGAGCGGCTGCGCGTCACGAAACCATTGGCCAGCAACAAACCAACTCCCACACCCGCGCCAAAGGCGATGAGCGTGGCTTTACCCGGATTTTCGCGGCCGTAATCCATGGCCTGTTCCCAGGTTTCATTCATGCCGTGACTGGCGCGGTTGTAGGTCTCACTGACGCTTTGCCTCATCTGATCCATCGGCTCGGAACTGCGCCCGTATTCGCGAGCCTGGCGCGCGGCGTGGCCAGTCTGGGCGCCTGCGGTCTGTCCTCCCGTTGAATATCCGGTCGCTGCGCCCGCCGCGCCGCGCGACGTGACGTTCTCAGCCCCGGTAGCCTTTACTGTTTCCTGCGTGTTTTTGGTCGTGTCTGCCATTATCTCTCCCTCCTTCAAGAAGAATCCCCTTGCTTACGCGCGGGGTACTGCCCCCTCCTGTAAAAATCGAACTCGTCAAACTGAGCCTCCGAATACTGTTCCTGATAGCCCAACAATCTGTCCCTCAGATAACCGGTCACCGCTTTGGTAATCATTCCCGCGGCGGCGGCCTTGAAGCTCCGATTCAGAGCGGGTTTGCGCCCGAACACGCCGTCGAGTTGATGTCGAAACCGGTCGGTCAGGTCTTCGACGCTGTCAGCCAACGCCTCTTTCACCCGCTCAGCGGGAGTCAAACGAGGTTTGAAGAGACCTCCCAGCAAAAGCCCCGCCCCGGCGACGACGCCCAACGTCACCAGCGGATAATCCTTCACGTAGGCGCGCCAATCGAACGTTCGCTGGAAACGGCCGCTGATCTGATCAACCGTCTCGGTAATCAATTCACGCCGGGCGGCGATGTCCTGACGAATCTCCTCGGCGCTCCGCTCGTGTCCATCCGTCTGGCCCTGCGCCGGTTGATTACTCTGCTGATCCGCAGCCTCGGTCAGGTGATCTCTCTCAGCCATTCCTTGTTCTCCTCCAGCGTCTGCAAGGTCTGTTCCGGTTTGAGGGTTGTATGTTTGAATCGGCTGACGCCGATGGCAATGACAGCCCCGGCAGCCATCCCCAGGATCAGCCCTGTAATCAGGGCGGACTGCCAGGGCCTCACGTATTCAGCCAGCGCCATGATGACTGCGGCACACAACGCCAGCGCCGCGATCAGAGCGATTATCGCCCCCACCACCAGCGCCAGCAGCGCCGACTGAATAGTCTTGAGTTTCCGCTGCAACTCCCGCTTGGCCAGCGCGACCTCGTCGCGCGCCAGAGAAACCGACTCCCTGGCCAGTTCGCCGAACAAAGCTCCCAGCGTCTCGCGCTTTGCCGGCGCGTCTTTCGGACGTTCCATCTCCAGATAAGCCGCTTGCCTGTAAACCGCCATACGGCTTACCTCCTGCGCAACAGACGGCCCAGAATCAATCCGACCGCGCCGGCGATCAGCAGGCTGCGTCCGGGATTGCGGCGGATCTGGTTCTCAATGTCGGACTTCACTCGCTGCGGCTCGATCTCGTTCACATACTCAGCCGAGCGTTCCAACCACCCGGCTGCTCTGTGACCGAAATCCGAGAGGTCATTCGGCTGATCAAACCGAGCAACCTTCTGATGTAAAGTCTGCGCCGCCGCCTGTAACTTACCAGCCACGGTTGTCCTGATTTGCTCGAAAGTTGAACCACTGCTCCCCCCTAACTCTGCTTGATATTCGCGCTCATCCAGGCGCCGGTTATCGAATCCGGCGTTCTGTTCTTTTCGCTCCATCTTGTTACCTCTTTGCGACTGTTCGGATTGAAGATTGATATGGAACAATCAGAGAGATTAACTCCCTCCTTCGTCCTGTGACACGCTTTACTTGTGAAGCTTGACCGCCGTCAGACACTGCAAAGCGCAGGCCATACCGGACTGTCCGAACCACCTGCGCTTTTTTTTGATCAAGCTGAAATGCGCGCTCAGCTCGCCTGCCTGAATTTTCCGCGCGCCTGGAGGTCTCGCCATAACTCGAATAAAACCGTGGGGTTTGCTTCTGTCATCCGACGCTGTCCCGACCGGGAAGATGGTGTCGATTAACGGCGCTCAGTCCACGTCGCGTCTCGCCATCTTTTTCTCAAACGTATTGCAGACAGACAGGTGTACGCCGTCAATACTCGACGAACAGTGATCATACAGTTGATGTTTCAGGCACAGAGATTGCGGCCACACCTGAATGACATAAGCGATCGTCCCCGAATGTCGGGCAAGATCAATGATCAATATTGAATTGACAAGAAATAGCACATTAGGAGGAGTTATGTTGTGGACAATCTTGGCTGTACTTCTGATTCTGTGGCTGCTTGGTTTGATCGGCGGCATAGGCGGTAACTTGATCCACCTGCTGCTGGTCATCGCCCTGGTGGTTTTGATTTTTCAACTCATAACCGGCCGGCGGACCCTGGCTTGAGATCGTCCCTGCTTGACGATGCGCCGCAACCACAAATCATCACTTGGCTGACAACCAAGTTTAAAGCAGTAGAAGGGGAGGGGCATGAAATCCCAGAAACTGACGTTTGTCAGCGCGCTGTTGCTGTCTCTAGCCGGCGCGCTCGTTTTTTCTCAGACTCCATCAACCAATCCTGGCAATCCCGGGCCGCAATGGGCTTTGGCAAAACGTTCTACATTAGCCATCAGTTATCCCGATGATAAAAGCTCTGATGTGAATATGGCTGGTACAGGCCTGCACTCGAATGTGACAGGCCGTGCGGAAGCCAAACGCAGCGAGGGACGGACGCGGATCAAATTGCAGATCAAGAACCTGCAGCACCCTCAGACTCTGGGTTCGTATTACACGAGCTACGTGGTCTGGGCAATCACGCCCGAAGGCAAAACCGAAAACCTCGGCGAACTGCCGAGAGAGGGCGGCCGTTCACGCGAGATGTATGTGACCACGGCGTACCAAGTCTTTGGCTTGATCGTCACGGCGGAGCCACACGCGCTGGTCAGCTATCCTGGCCCGATGGTCATCGCTGAAAACACGTTGCGCAAGGACACGAAAGGCAATGTCAGCGCGACCTCTGTCGAATATCAGGGCGATCCGGGCATTTACTACGCCACGGACATCAATAGCAATCAAATTGCGCCGGATTACAACACGCCCTTGCCCGTGCTCGGCGCCCGGCGATCGGTCGAGATTGCGCGGCGAGCCGACGCCGCTACCTTTGCCCCGGCGGAATTGACGGCGGCTGAAACTAAACTGGCCACACTGGAAAAGGTCTGGCCGCCGAACCGCAAAAGAGAAGACAGGTACGGCGCTCAAGCCCGCGAAGTGATGCAATTGGGCGAAGGCGCACGCATGGCCGCAATCGAGCGCTGCTCACAAGCCCGATTGGCGGCGGAACGCAATGCCGCGGCCAGTGCTGTCAACCAGGCGCAGACAGAGGCGGCTCGCGCCAAGGCGGAGAAGCAGCGTTACGAGAGAGAATTGGCTCAAGCTCGGGAACGTCTGGCCCAGGCGCAAACCGACGCCGAACGCGCAAAAGCTAGTGAAGAAGTGGCTCGGCTGGAAGCCGAACGCGCCCGCCTGGAAAGCGAGCAGGCCAGACGCGAACGCGACGAAGCCCTCGAAGGCCTGGTGATTTCACTGGCGGCGATTCTTGAGACGCGACGCGAGGCGCGCGGTCTGATCGTCAATCTGTCGGATGTGTACTTTGATTTCGATAAAGCGACGCTCAAACCAGGAGCGAAGGAGAAGTTGAGCAAGCTGACCGGCATTCTGCTGGCCTATCCGGGCAATTACCGGATCGAGATCGAAGGACACACCGACTCAATCGGCTCGGACGAGTACAACCAGCGGCTATCCGAGGCGCGAGCTATGACGGTGCGCGATTACATGACGCAGGCCGGGCTACCCGCCGACCGCATCGTCGCCACCCGCGGGTTCGGCAAAGACCGGCCTGTAGTGACCAACGATACGCCGGAAGGCCGCCAGATCAACCGCCGCGTCGAGATCATCATCGCGGACACGGGGCTGCCGACTTCGGCGAGCCGCCAGTAATGGGAACGAACAACTCAGAACGACAACTCCGAATTGAGCGCGATCCGCTGGGCGAGGTTCGCGTGCCCACAGACGCGCTTTATGGCGCGCAGACCGCGCGCGCGCGCGACAACTTCCGGATCAGCCGGTTGCGCGCGAACCAGGCTCTGATCAGGGCCTTCGCCGAAATCAAGAAAGCCGCCGCCCAAGCCAATCTTCAAACCGGCGCCATTGCGCGCAACCTTGGAGAAGCAATCGTCCGCGCGGCGGATGAAATCATCGCCGGACGCTTCCGCGATCAATTCGACCTCGATGTCTTCCAGGCGGGCGCGGGCACTTCGTACAACATGAACGTCAACGAAGTGATCGCCAATCGCGCGCTGGAATTGCTCGGGGCGCGGCGCGGCGATTATTCGCGCCTCCATCCGAACGATCACGTCAACAAGTCGCAATCCACCAACGACACGATGCCGACGGCGATGCGCATCGCCTGCTTGCGGCTGCTCGGCGAAGGCGCCCACGCGCTGGATCAACTGGCGCAATCGCTCCACAAAAAAGCCAAAGAATTCCGGGACGTAAAAAAATCGGGCCGCACGCACCTGCACGACGCTATGCCGATGACGCTGGGCGACGAATTTGACGCTTACGCTCTCAACGTCGAACGCGCGACCGACCGGCTACGCATTGCCGGAGCGCCGCTGCTCGAAGTTCCGTTGGGCGGCACGGCTGTCGGCGGCGGCCACAACACGCGTCCCGATTACGCCCGGCTGGCGGTCAAGCATCTGAAAAAGATCACGGGGTTGCCGCTCACCGAAGCGCGCAACCGGTTTCAGTCAATGCAGAGCCTCGGAGATTTCGTTGCTCTGTCGGGAGCGTTGCGCGGACTGGCGGTGGAGCTGGGCAAGATCGCAAACGATCTGCGGCTGCTCAATTCCGGCCCGCGCACCGGACTGGCCGAAATCGAATTGCCGGCGATGCAACCCGGCTCCTCGATCATGCCAGGCAAGGTCAATCCCGCTGTGCCGGAAATGATCAACATGGTTTGTTACCACGTCATCGGCCACGACGCGGCGATCACAATGTGTGGCGAAGCGGGACAACTCGAATTGAACGTGATGATGCCTTACGTCGCTTACGCGTTGATGGAGTCGCTGGAAATCATGACCAACGCGGTGACGACCTTCGACAGAAAGTGCGTGCGCGGCGTCACCGCCAACCGCGAGCGTTGCCGTTGGTACGCCGAAAACACCGTCGGGCTGGCCGCGCTGCTCAATGAAGAACGCGGTTATATGGGCGCGGCGGAACTGGCCAACCGCGCGATTGATTCGGGCAAAAGCATCCAGGAGTTGCTCGAAGAAGAAAGCGGACGCGCGGGCCGTGAAACAAAGGCGAAGGCAGCGAAGAGCGTTTCAGGGAGCAAGCGATGACCGACAGAGCCATTCTCAATTTTCAACTCTCCATTCTCAATTTTTTGCAGGGGATTACTTTTGGAGGTTGCCCCTGCAAAAAATTGAGAATGGAGAGTTGAAAATTGAGAATGGCTGATGAAATAGACTCTTTCATCTACCTGCCCGCGAGGGCGCGGGCGCACCCGGCGATACCGATTCGGATTTGAGACTATCGGATGAGCGCCACCCAGGAATCTCTCCCCCCGCGTCCACGCCGGTTCACGCGGCGGCGGCCGTTGGTGTATTCAGCCCTCGGCCTGCTCGGATTGATCATCATCACCGTCCTGCTCGGTTACCTTTACCTTCGCTCCGAAAGATTCAAACGTTTTGCCGCAACCGAGATCGAAAAAGCGGTCGAAGCCTACGGCTTGCGCGCCGAGGTCGGCGGCTTCGAGCCGGGGCGAGGTTTCCGCACAATCACGCTTCGCAATCTGACACTTTTCAACCAGCAGACCGATCAGCTCATCGCCACGATTGACCGCGTCACAGTCTCGCTTTCAATCCGTGATCCGTTCGCGATCAAGCTGCGCCGCGAAATCGTCCTCGACCGGCTGGAGCTTGACGGAGTTGATCTGTGGGTCGTTTTCAACGAGCAGGGGCAATCGAACTTTCAAGGCTTGCGCCGTCCTCCGCCGCGCGACCGCCGCATCACCTTTGATTATTCAAGTCTCGCCGGATCGCTCTCTAACGGCTCATTTCATTTCATTGACCTGAAGCGCGGCATTCAAAGCGATCTGCGCGGCCTGAGTGGTGATGCGCAGCCGATTGAATACAGCGTTCCACCGAAAGTCGGAGTGCGATTGTCTTTGGGCGCGGGCCATCTCAACCGCGACGGACACAAGACAGTGATTGAAGCGGTTGAATTCATCGGGCGAGTGATGAAGTCCGGCGTCGAGATCGAGCGATTGACGCTGCGGTCTTCGGCGGCGGAGGCCACGGTGTCTGGCTGGTTGGATGATTGGCGTGCGTTGCGATACCGGTTGGACACGCGGGCGCGAGCGGAGCTTGCAGAGACCTTCGCGCTCTTTGCGCCGAAATTTTCGATCAAAGGCCGGGGCAGCTTCGATGGATTGGTCGAAGGCGAAGGCGCGCGGTGGCGCGCCAGCGGGCGGGCGAGTTCAGACGAGTTGACCGTGGCTGGAATTACGTACCACGACGCGCGGGCCAATCAAGTTCGTGTTGATCCGCGAGACGGCAAGTGGACTTTTTCGAGCGAACTAGCGAAGGCGCGATCGGTCGCTGCCGGAAAAATCGAATTCACGAACCCTTCGGCCTCGAAAGTGAGTGGGACTGTGATTGACGGAAACGCCCAGATCACCACCAACCAAGCCACAATCGGGCGCGTCAGGATCGGAGATAGCGAGTTCAACGAGATCACTCTGCGCGACCTCGGCGCAACATTCGAAAAGGGCGAGAAGGGCGTGGACGGAGGCCAGTGGACTATTTCAACCGAACAGGCGCGCGTGCGATCGGTCAACACCGAAGGAGTCGAATTCACCACCGCGTCGGCGTCAAAACTGAACGCGACGATCTCTGGCGGTCGCGCTCAGATCACCACAGACCAAGCCTCTGCCGAGCGCGTTGTCGCCGAGGGAATCGAATTCACGGATGCGGCGGCGTCAAAACTGAACGCGACAGTGATTGACGGGCGCGCTCAGATCGCCTCAGCCCAGGCCACGGTCGGATACATCCAGGCTGGGCAAGGCGAGTTCAACGACATCACATTGCGAGGCGTCACTGGGGCGATCGGATCAGGCGTGAGCGAAGCGCGCGGCGATCTGACTCTGCGCGACGGATCGTGGGAAAAAATCGCATTCGGACAAATCACAGGCCAGTTTGCCGCCGACCGCAAGGAAATTTCCCTGCGCGGTTTCAACACCGCAGTGTTCAACGGCGGCGTCACAGGCGATCTGATCGTGCAGATCTCGCCCGAAATCTCCTCGACGTTGCAAGCGGAGTTCACTGCGATTCAGACAGCCGAGCTTTTCTCGTTGTTCGGCGCGCAAAACAATCATCTGGCGGGAACAGTAACTGGCCGCGCCGACGTGACCTGGCCGGGAGCGAATTTGCGTTTGATCAGCGGCGACATCTCGACAAGATTCGAGGGGCAGACTACTTCCACGCCCGACGCCATCCCGGTCAAGGGCGAGGCCACGGCCAAAGCGCGGAGCGGAGTGTTTGACTTCAGCCAGTTCACGTTCCGAACCGATGCTTCGACCGTCACTGCGACCGGCAAGCTGGCGATCAGCGGCGATTCCGACTTGCGCTTCTCGCTCACTTCGACGCGAGCCGAAGAGTTGCAGACCATCCTCAATTCGTCTGGCATCGCCACGGGCCAGCTTGAGCGGCTGCTGAAGACTTACGAACCGCATCTCTTCGGCGATTTCAGTTTCACGGGGACGCTCGCCGGGCAGATCGAAAATCCGACCATTGCTGGCGACGTGCGGGCGTCGAGCTTCGGACTGCGCGATGAAATTCTGGGCACTGTTCGTGGGCGGGTTTTCGTCTCTCCCACAGAGTTTCGATTTGAGCAAGGTTCGCTCACCACCGACGACGGCGGATTGTTGACGATCAACTACGCGGCCCCGCGCGACGCCACGGCAACCCAGGGCCGGCTCGACCTCACGTTCGAGCGCATCAACATTGACCGGTTGCTGGGTGCACTTGGGCTTGGCGCCCAGCAAAAATTCGTGACCGGAGCAATCTCTGGCGAAGCGCATCTGACCGGGCTGCCCGCCGCGCCGCAAGGCGACGTGAACCTTAACCTGGTGGATGGCGTCATCGCCGGTCAGGCAGCCGAATCAGCCACGGCGCTGATCAAGTTCGACGGGCAGACGGCGCGTATCGAACGCGTCGAGGCGAAATTGCCGCAAGGCCGTTTCGCGGCCAGCGGCAGCGTCAACCTGCAAACCAACGAATATCAGTTTCAGGGACAGGCTGAGCAGTTGGCGCTGGAACGCATCGCCGAAGCGTTTGAACTAGGCGCCGTGCGGATCGGCGGCGTGGCCGACGCGACATTTCAGGTGAGCGGCGATTTCGACAGCCCCAAAGATTTCAAGATCGAACTGTCGGCGCAAGGGCGGCAGGTCACGGTCAATGGCAGGGAGGCTGGCCCGGTCACGCTGACTGCGCGGACGACGCCGGATGGGCGAGTTGACGTTGACCTGACTACCGAAATCGCAGGCCGCCAGCAACCGATCAACGCCAGCATCGAATTGCGCCAACCGGGACGCCCCATCGAGATCAAAGCCGACCTCGCCAACTTCGACCTCGCGCCGCTCATCTCGATCTTCGCGCCGGAACTCGCCAGGTCAATCAACGGACAGGTCACAGGCGCGCTGCGCGTCAGCGGGCCGACCGTCAATGCGCAAGGCGAGGCGACGGTCGAAGGCTTGCGCGGCTCGCTCTCGCTCACCGGCGTGTCGTTGCAGATCGCTGGAACTCCCGTCAACGTCGCCACGCCGCTGACTGTCACGTTGCGCGACCAACGACTCAGCATCGAGCCAACGCGCGTCACCGCGCAGGGCACGGACCTGCGGCTCGAAGGCGTGATCGCTCTCGGCGGCGGCGCGCCGATCAACTTCTCGCTCAACGGCCAGGTCAATCTCGGAGCGTTCAGTCCGCCGGGTTCCGATCTGGCGATCAACGGTTTGGTGGAAATTGACGCGCGCATCGGCGGAACGTTCAACGATCCGCGGCTGGCGGGCGAAGCGCGGTTGCGCAACATCTCGCTCATCTCAGCCGATTCGCCAGTCGCGCTCGAGGAAGGCAATGGCCGCATAGTTCTTTCAGGCAATCGGCTCACGCTCGAAAACTTCACCGCGCGCGCTGGCGACGGCTCATTGCAGGCGCAAGGCGAGATGACGCTGGCGCAGTTTCGTCCTACCGAGTGGCGAGCTGAATTCACCGCGAACAATGTTGACGTGCTCTGGCAAGGTCTGCGAGCGACCGCCAATGGCCAGTTGACGCTCGCGGGCACACCGCAGGGTCAGAAACTCAGCGGCGCGATTACTATTCCGATGGCCGATTACACGTCCGGTCTTTCGCTGGGCGACCTCGGCGGACGCGGGCGTATCAGCTTCGGCGGCCTCAGCGGAGGCGGAATCACAGCGCGCGGCGGCGGCGGCATTCCGCCCACCAGCCTGGATGTTCGCATCGAGGCTGCTGACTCCATCGTGATCAACAGCAAACAGGTCAACACCGTCGCTTCGGCGGCGTTCAACCTGGCGGGGACGCTGGACAAACCTGAGGTCACGGGGCGGGTCACGTTTGAAAGCGGCGCGTTCATTTTTCGCGGGCAGCGTTACGACATCACCTCAGGATTGCTGGACCTGCCGGGCGGAGGCGCCGAACCGCAGGCGCAACTGTTGGCCGAGGGCGAGATCAAAGGCTACCGCGTCTACATTCGCATCAACGGCCCGACGAGCAGCCTCAACCTCGCGCTGAGTTCGGAACCGGACCTGTCGCAGACCGAGATCATCTCGCTGATCACCACTGGCAATCCTGAAACGGGCGCGCAGGCCGGCGCGGACCTGACGCAACAGGGATTGGGCGCCGCCGCTTCCCTGCTTTCCGATGAGTTCATCTCAAAACCGCTGGGGCGCGAAGCTGAGCGGTTTCTGGGCATCAACCGCTTTCAGATCGAACCCGTGCTGCGCCCCTACGAAAATCCCGCCGCGCGTTTGACCGTCGGACGCCAGCTCGCCCACGGTTTGACTTTCATCTACTCGACCAACCTCGCATCGAATCAGGATCAATCGGGGCTGGTCCAATACGACATCACCAGAAATTTCCAGTTCCTGGCGGCCTACACGCAGAGCGGTGATATTCAGCTTCAAGCGCCTGACGCAAACATTTTCGCGTTTGAATTCCGTGGGCGCGCGCGTTACGCGCTCGGTGTCGTCCCGCCGACCACGACTCCCGCGCCGGGAACCACCGCCGGCGTGCCTGCGCCGAGCCTTTCACGCCCGGCGACCCCCAAGGCTGAAGTGAGCGTCAACCTCGGAGCATCAGGATCGAAAGAGATTGAGATCAGCGAGCGCCGGCTGCGTCAGCTTCTGCCGGTAATGAGCGAAGGGTTCAGCCGCGCGCGACTGCGGCTGGGCGAGCGCAACCTGGCCAATTACCTGCAGGAGAAAGGCTATTTCTTCGCCGATGTCCACGCGCGCTGCGAACCGGCTGATTGCCAAGCGTCTGGCAATAAAGGCTTGCGCGTGTTTTACGAAGTCCGGCCCGGCGCGCGTTATCAACTGAAAGCCATTCGATTCACCGGCGCGGAAGAGTTGAAAAAACCGGAAGCGCTGGACGGTTTGCAATCGAAGGAGATGAACCGGCTCGGAGAGATTCCGGTCTTCAAGAGCTTGCCGTTCGTCGGCGGCTTGGCGCGCGGCATCACCAGCAACGACCGGTTGCGCGCCGACCGCGAAACGATCCGCGAGCGGTTGGTTGATCTGGGTTACCGGGCGGCGCGGGTCGAATCGCGTCTGGCCGTCTCTCACGACAATGACGATCTGGTTGTGGTCTTCGACGCCGTCAAAGGGCCGCGCTCAATCGTCGAGGACATTGTCGTGCGCGGCAACGCGCTGGCCGCAGCGTCCGAGTTGCGCGAGGCCGCGCTGGTTAAACGTGGCGATGTCTTTTCGGGCGACGGAGTGCGCGAAGGCGCCGATCGGATCAGGGATTTTTACACCACGCGCGGATACCTGGACGCGAAGACGGAAGTCAGTTTGATGGACTTGCCCAATGACCGCGTGCGATTGATTTACGACGTGAGCGAAGGCACGCGCGCCGTGGCGACGCAGGTAGTGGTCACAGGCCAGACCATCACGCGTGAAGCATCCATCCGGCGTTTTTTCAATTTCAAACCGGGCGAAATGTTGACGCCCAAGATGCTGCGCGACACGGTGCGCGACCTTTACGAGACCTCCGCGTTCCGCGAAGTGAACATCCGCACGGAACCGATCGCCGGGGCCAGCGACGACGCGCGCCAGGTGAGCGTGAGCGTGACGGAAGCGAAGCCGCTGCAAATGTATTACGGCCTGGGCTATTCGACCGACACTGGGCCGCGCGGGACGCTTCAGTTGACGAACACCAATCTGTTCGGGCGGGTGATGTCGGGATCGCTCAGGTTGCTCGCCAGCCGCGTTGATCAGCTCGCGCAGCTCTCATTGACCGATTTGCGCCCCGGCGGTGCGAAATGGCCGACGACGATCTCAGCCTTCTACAACCGCGACTCCAACGTGCGCCCGAACGTGCGCCGGCAAGTGGTCAACGGCGAAGAGCAAACGAGCGTAGCGATCCCGCCATTCGGCATCAACCGTTTTACCGCTTTCATTCAAACTCAACGCAAGCTGAGCGACCTGACAGGGATTCGATTCCGCTACAGCCTTGAAAATTCCAGGCTCTTCAATCTCGAAGGCATTCCCGACATCGAAGTGACACGCCACGAGCGCTCGATCCGGTTGGGCATGCTCTCGGCGGGCTACACGCGCGAAACGCGCGACAACACGCTCTGGCCCACGCGCGGGCATCTGTTCAGCGCCGATTATTTCTTCGCCGCGCGCCCGCTCGGTGGCAACGAGTCGTTCAACAAAATCTTCGCCGGATACCAACGCTACGACACGCCGCCTTGGCTGCGCGGGACGACCATCGCCGTGTCGGGCCGCGCCGGTCTGGCCAGCCTCTTTGCCATCACGGACCGTGATGGCGACGGAATGATCAGCGAGCCGGAAAGGGTCTTGCCAATCAACGAGCGTTTCTTCGCGGGCGGGGCGACCACGCTGCGCGGATTCAGATTTGAACAGGCCGGGCCGCAAGCCGTTCTGGAACCACTCAATCCGAACGAACTGCCGACGCTCGTGCCGGTTGGCGGCAACGCGCTGTTGATCTTCAACCTCGAGCTTCATTACCCGCTGACGCGGCGCTGGTTCCTGGTTCCGTTTTATGACGTGGGCAATGTCTTCAGGCGCGTAAGCGACATCAGCTTCGCTGGCCTGACACACAGTGTGGGACTGGGAATGCGATTCAACACACCAATCGGGCCTATCGGCGTGGATTACGGTTTTTTGATTGATCCGCCGTTCTACTTCACTGCATCCGGCGCAGTGATTCGCCAGCCGCGCAGCGCGTTCCACATCAGGATCGGGCAGCCCTTCTGAATAGGGATACCGCATATGCCATATTTAATATGCGATATGAAATATGAAATATGGCATATGCTCCGCCAACTCTCCCGATGGCGCCTGCCTTGCCTGAATAAGAGCGGGAGAAAATTGTGTCCGACAGAGGCAACAATGGAAAAACACAAACCCGACATCCTGATCATCGAAGACGACGAGTATTCGCGCGAAGCGTTGGAACACCTGTTGAAGGCCGAAGGTTGCGAGACGCGATCCGCCGCGGATGGCGTTTCGGGTTATCGCGCGGCGCGCCGTTCGCCGCCTGATGTGATTGTGGTTGATCTGCGCCTGCCTGACGTTGACGGTGAGCGATTGATCAACAAGTTTCGCGGCAACCGGTCGCTGCGCGACATCCCGATCGTCGTTATCACCGGTTACAGCCGCCAGGACATCGCCTCACCGGAAGAACTGAAGGCCGATTTCTGCCTGACCAAACCGGCCGCCTTCGACGATGTCATCCAGGTAATCTCCAATCTGACGCGCCCGAACCAGGCATGGCGCGCCGAACTCTGATTTGGAAAAGTTGAGTTGGAACGGACGTGGCCATAACTTTCGTTTTCATCATCCTGCTGCTGGCGATTGCGCTGTTTATGACCGAGGCGCTGCCGATTGATCTGGTGGCGATCCTGATGCTGCTCTCGCTCGCGCTCAGCCGCATCATCACGCCCGCCGAGGCGTTGTCGGGTTTCAGCGATCCGGCGGTCGTCACCATCACCAGTTTCTTCGTCATCTCCGCCGCCCTGTTCAACACCGGCGTGGTCGAAGCGATTGGCCGCCGCCTGTACCATCTTTCAGGCGATGGGCAAGCCAGATTGCTCGTCGTCACGATGCTCACGGCGGCGGCCATCGCGGCGTTCATGAGCAACGTCGTGACGACGGCGGTGCTCATGCCCGGAGTGATCGCCATCGCGCGGCGCACGGGCCAACCGCCCTCGCAATTCCTGATGCCACTCGCGTTCGGCGCCGTGCTTGGAGGCAAATGCACGCTGGCCGGATCGGCCACCAACCTGGCGGTCAATGGAATGCTGCCGAAATATGGCCTGGCGCCGTTCACCCTTTTTGAGTTCGCGCCCATCGGCATTCCCATTGTCCTTACCGGCGTCGTTTATATGCTGCTCATCGGCGCGCGCCTGTTGCCGAAACGCCAGGACGAGTCGGCGGACGAGAAGCGCCAGGAGAAGGATTACCTGACCGAAGTCATCGTGCGCGCCGATTCGCCATTGATTGACCGGACGCTGGCCCAGGCCGATTTCCGCGGCAATTACGAGTTGCACATCATCGGCATCGTCCGCAACGGCGAGCGGTTGCTGCCGCACGGCGACGCCGCGCTCCGTCCGGGCGATGTGCTGATGGTCAGCGGAAAGCTGGACAAGATTCTGAGAGTCAAGGACGCCCAGGGGCTGGACCTAAAGCGCGACACAACGGCGGATCAAACGGCGGAGCTTCCTATGGAAAGCGACGGCGCTGATGGCGCGGGCAAAACCGCCGCCAAAAAGAAAGCCGGCCCAGTGATCGTCGAAGCCATCCTTTCGCCCAACTCCACCTTCGCCGGACGCACGCTGCGCCAGATCCGCTTCGGCTCGCGCTACGACGCCGACGTGCTGGCGATCTACCGCCACCGCCAGTCGCTGTCCGAAAACCTGAGCGACATCCAGCTCCGGGTCGGCGACGTGCTGCTCATCCAGGGCAGCAGCAGCCGGATTGACAGTTTGCGCGCCGATCCGAATTTCCTGACGCTCGACGATGTCGAACATACGCCGCTCAAGAAAAACAAGGCGGCCTTGGCTGTGGCGATCTTTCTGGCGGTGGCTGTAACCGCCGGGTTCAACCTGGCGCCGATTGCGCTCATTGCGTTGGCGGGAGCCGCAGGCATGCTGCTGGCCGGATGCATCACCGTGCGTGAAGCTTACGCCAGAGTCGAATGGCCGATCGTCGTGTTGATTGCGGCGACCATCCCGATGGGCGTGGCGATGGAGAAGACGGGCGCCGCTAAAGCGGCGGCTATGTTCGTGACCGAGCGTCTGGGAGATTACGGCCCGGTCATTGTGCTCGGCGGCTTCTTCCTTTTCGCCATCGCGCTGACGCAAACGATGGTCAATGCGGCGGCAGCGCTGCTGCTCACTCCAATTGCAATCAACGTCGCCCAGCAGATGCAGGTCAACCCGCGGACTTTTGCAATCACGATTGCGATTGCGGCTTCGACGTCGTTCGCCACGCCGCTGGAACCGGCCTGCGCGATTGTTTACGCGCCTGGCAAGTACCATTTCGCCGATTACGTGCGCGTGGGCGGGGCGTTGACGGTAGCGATCATGATTGTGACGTTGCTGGTGGCGCCCATCTTCTGGCCGTTGCGATGAACGCGGAGTTGCGCCGAGCCAGACTCAGGCAATTTATTTTCTACCTGTGCAATTGGCCTGAGATTGGAGAGGCAGGAGAGAATACGGAACAAAGGGAAATAACGGAACAGACGGAAAGTCCTTGAAGAACTTCCGTCTGTTCCGTTATTTCCGTTTGTTCCGTATTCTCTTTCCGTCTTCCAGTTCCGAACCTCATTGGACATTCATCATCATCTGCGCCCGCAGTTCCCGTTCGCGCAACGCCGCATTACGCAGCAGCGCATCCTTCAAGGCCATCTCACGCTCGACTTGCCTCAGGTTCTGCTGCAACCCATTGACCTTCGTCCGAAGCATGAGGATACAGTTGAGCGCGCAGACCAGCTTCTCTTCCGGTGGCGCTTCCGTCGAGTTGATGTTATCGAGTTGATCTTCCAGACTCTCCATGGCCGGAATCTGTGTGGTTTGATGGTCGACAAGTTTGATAATTGCGCTCATCTCTTCTCCCCCCTTTTAGAAATCAGCGAACTGACTGTCGCAATTAAACCGCCCACAGATTCGATCGGGCTACCCAGCTATTCCGAATTGATTGAACAACTAGCCGCCGCTGTACAACAGGCAAGAGCAAGGTATGTGCCAATCGCAGACGAAAACAGCGTGACGATGGCCGACACTTCCAGCCGCTTGATCCGCGATCCGTCTCAAAATATCGATCTCGACGCTTGATTCGAGCTTGTCCTTCGGACATACGCCCGTTGCTTGATTGACGGACAGCGATGTACAGAAAGCCCGCTTCACCGAGCGTGATGTGAAAACGCTGATGACCTAAAACCGAAGACCCAAAACCTAAAACCTATCAACCAATCCTTCGTTAGCTCGATCAAGCAATGGTGGCGGTAGCTCGGCGACGTTGCGCTAATAACACGCTGCGTTTCGCACTTGCAACATCGCTGATTTACGTGGTAATGTGGCTTGTGAGTGATGCCCTGCGGTCCGAGCTGGTGTTGTCGAAAGGTCGGGCCGTCCGATCTTCGGTTCGGATCGCTCGCGGGTAACAGAAACCGAAGGAGTTCAGAGTAACCATGATGTCTTATCAAGAAATGGCGGAGACAGCCGTCGCCCGAACCAAAGCGAACGACGAGAGCGGGAAGGCGGCGCAGCGAGACAAACGCGCGCAGAGTCTGGCGGCGATGGGACTGGTCGCGCGCGAAGGCTCGCGTTATTACGTGAAGAGCGCCGCGCTGCGCGGACACCAGGAAAGTTATGAAGTGTGGCGCGACGAGAATGGTCGCGTGCGTTGCTCCTGCGCCGAATTCGAGCGCCAATCGCCCGATGACGCGGCGTTCCGCTGCGAGCACATTCTGGCGGTCAAATATTCGCTTTCGACAATTGCAGCGAACTCGGAAAGCGCCGCTCCTGCGGCAGCCACAACCGGTCAATCAACTGCGCCAGACGCTGAACCAACGGAGCGAGAGGTCAGCGATGGCCAAGACGAAAAGGAGGAGGAAGTGATGCAAGATTACCTGGTCGAAACCACGCAAAACCAACTGGAGATGGCTGAGATAGCAGAGCCTGAATCAAAACAACCACCGCCACCGGCCTTCACCAATCTTTTGCACACCCTGCGTCGCCCGGTCGATGCGAGGCTGATCAAAACGCGTGAAGGCTGGACTGACCGTCATGGCATAACGCATCTGGTCGAGTACATCGAATGGCACACGGTCGCGGACATTCTGGATCGCGTCTCGCCCAACTGGTCGCACGCCGTCCGCAACATCACGCAGATCGGCGATCTGGTGGCCGTGACGGCGGCGATCACCATTGACGGCGTGACGCGCGAAGGCGTAGGCACCGGCGCCGCCGAGAACGAAACCGGAATCAAGAAGGCCGAACACGACGCGCTCAAACGCGCGGCGGTTAAATTCGGCGTCGCGCGCGATCTGTATCAGCGCGAATCCGAAGTGATCGAGGAAGACGGCATCGCGCCTGCTATCCAACGCGATCCACGCCCGAAGACGCTCAACGATCTGATCACGCCGAAGCAGCTTTGGATGATCCGCAGCCTGGGCCGCGAAGCCGGATGCGATGTCGAGCAGGAATGCCAAGCTGTGCTGCAATGCGGCCTGGAAGAGATCAGCAAACGCGCCGCGTCGAGCTTCATTGATTACCTGAAGCGCAAGCAGCAGGAGAATCCGCCTGAAGAATTGCGGCGAGCCAGTTAGGGCAAACCTCAGATTTGCGACCTGTGCAGTACAAAAGAGGCCGACAGAAAAAGGGGGGCAGAAAAAAATAGGAACGCGGCTGGATGTCCTTATTTTTCTGCCCCCCTTTTTCTGTCAGGCTTTTGCTTCGCAAGGTACTTGTGCAGTACAAAAGAGGCTGACAGA
>Ga0187892_10003850_pt1 | contig 26532 bp, 21 predicted proteins | sample MA1701073metaG_FD_139345 | JGI IMG/M metagenome (GOLD analysis project Ga0187892, IMG submission 139345) | Bio-ooze microbial communities from a basaltic lava cave in the Kipuka Kanohina Cave System on the Island of Hawaii, USA - MA170107-3 metaG ... | reverse complement strand
GCTCGTGGCTCTCGGCGTCGCGGGAAGCTCCCGCACCGGGCCCGACCGCGGGACCACCAGCGGCTCCCCCCGCGGCCCGAGCGCCCGCTCCACCCGAGCAGGCCCCCGCCGCGGCCGGAACGCCCGAGCGCCAGCCCCCCGCCGCGACGAAAGCGCCCCCTCCCGCCGAGCGGGCTCCGGCGCGTCCGGCGGCGACCAGTGCGACGGCCGCCGCGGCTCCGCGTCGGTCCTCCCCCGAGGCTCCGACGCTCGACGCCGGCCCCGGGCGCTCCCAGAGCGTCGCCGCGCCGAGCGCCACCGCGGTCGAGTCCGCGACTGCACGACCCGCGCGGCGTGCCGAGCCCCTGGCGCTCCCGCCCCGGCCGCGCCCGTCGGCGGCCCGTCGGACGGCAGGGCACTCGGATGCGCCCGCCCAGCGCGCGGCGGCCACCCGCCGGACCCCGGCGCGCTCGGACCCGCCCCTTCACCGAGAGATCGGCGCCCCCTGAGCGGGACCCGGGCTCTGGAGGCGTCGGTGTGGGACGGGAACCCTCCTCCCATGGAGCAGCCGTCCGAGCCACCTCCACGGGAAGCGGGCCGAGACCGACAGGACTTCAGCGCGCTTGAACGCTCGTGGTGCCGGCCGCCCCCCCGGGGATGGTCCGGCGGCGTGGAGCGACAACCCGCGCCCCCCTTCACCCCTGCCCCAACGAGGAGGACCGACCGATGACAACGCGACGGATCGCCCTGCTCACCACCGTCCTCATGCTGACCCTGGCCGGCGCGGCGCAGGCCGCGGTGCTCGTGACGCCGCTGTTCATGGCGCTAGGCACCAACGACGCTGACTGCACCATTGTGAACGTAGGCAACCAGCCTCGCACCGTGACGATTGATGTGGTCAGTTCCTTAGGAACCGTTCAAGAGTCCTTCACCGGCCTTGTGAATCCGGGGACGATTGGGTTGGAGTTTGAATCTAACCCCGGCGGCTCTCGTTACTGCCGGTTCACCGTCGAAGGCGGCAAGCAGACGTGGCGCGCGGCCGGCTGTGTGTTTCAGGACAACGTGGGCTACATCATGTGCGTGCCAGCGCAGTAGCGCCGGGGCGGCGCGGCGGACACGACCCGGGCAGCGCCCCACGGCCATGATGGCGCCTCCGACCTGGCTCGACCGCGATGGGCACCCGCTGCCGACGCGCCCCTGCCCGCGCTGCGGCCAGCCGGTGCCCATGACCACCTGGACGGGTACGTGAGCGGCTAGATGCCACGCGGCGGCGCGAACAGCACGACGGCCGGAGGGTCGCATGGCCCCCCGGCCGTTCGTGTCTCGCTCGCCCGTCGCCCCGTCGCGCGATACCTGAATCCGCCCCGCAATGCCCCTCGGCGCCCCAGGTGCTGTGCGGGTGCGACGTAAGCGAGTGATTGTTCAGATGGTGGAGGGTAAGGGATTCGAACCCTCGACCTCGGCGTTGCGAACGCCGCGCTCTCCCAACTGAGCTAACCCCCCGAAGCGCAACCACCGAATTGTAAGCGGCGGTCGGGCCCGTGACAAGCGGGCGGATGGCCGCCGGCCACATGTGACACGCCGGTGACAACCGCGGGCGTCCGGGCGCGGTACCCTGGACCCGCTCGAACGGCCGGGCGGTCGCGAGCCCCCGGCGAAGGAGGCGTCGCCATGAACGCTACACGGATCCGAGTCGCCGCCGCGATCGCGGTGGTCCTCCTGGCGGGAGCCGTGGCGCCCGCGGCGCTGGCCGCCCCGCGCATCGAGAAGCGCCCCGACGGGGTCTCCATCGTCCACCTCACCCAGACCCCGTGCGTCTTCGTCGAGTCCGAGGCGGACCCGAAGGCCTACACGTCCACCCGGAAGGAGGAGTGCGAGGCCATCAACCGGGAGACGGCCGGGAAGCGGACGTTCGAGACCCTCACCCTTCCGCCCGGCGAGTACATCTTCCGCGTGACCAACCGCAACGTGCCCTACGAGCTCGGCTTCTGGGTGCGCGGCCAGGGAGTGGGCCGGGTCACCCTGCCGTCCGTGTCCGGGGGCGGGCTCGTCACCGGCAAGACCCAGGACTACCGCATCAAGCTGATCGCGGGCGAGTACTACTACAGCTGTCCCCTCAACCCCACGCCCGACTACACCCTGCGCGTGCGGTAGCCGGGGCCGGCGCCCGGCCTAGGGCTTGGGCGCCTGGCCGTCGCCGAGCGCGCGCAGGAGCGGCGTGAAGAGGTCGATGGGCAGCGGGAAGAACGTGGTGGTGTTGCGCTCCGAGGCCACCTCGCGCATGGTCTGCAGGTAGCGGAGCTGCACGGCCACCGGGAACCGCGACAGCACCTCGGCCGCCTCGGTGAGCTTGGTGGCGGCCTGGAACTCGCCCTCGGCGTTGATGACCTTGGCCCGGCGCTCGCGCTCGGCCTCCGCCTGCTTGGACATGGCCCGCTGCAGGTCCTGGGGCAGGTCCACGTTCTTCACCTCGACGGCGGCCACCTTGATGCCCCACGGGTTGGTGTGCTCGTCGATGATCCGGGTGAGCTGCTCGTTGATCTTCTCCCGCGAGGCCAGGAGGTCGTCCAGCTCCTGCTGGCCGAGGACGCTCCGGAGCGTGGTCTGGGCCATCTGCGAGGTCGCGTAGAGGAAGTCCTCCACGCTGATGACGGCCTTGGCGGCGTCCAGCACCCGGAAGAAGATGACGGCGTTGACCTTGACCGAGACGTTGTCGCGGGTGATCACGTCCTGGGGCGGCACGTCCATGGTGATCGTGCGCAGGCTCACCCGGACCATCTTGTCCACGAACGGGATCAGGAAGACGAGGCCGGGGCCGGAGCCGTCCCCGCCGGGGTTGAGCACGGCGCTGGCGCGGCGCCCGAAGCGGAAGATGACCCCGCGCTCGTACTCGCGCAGGATGCGCACCGAGGTGGCCACGAGGAACACGAGGATCAGCACGACCGGCGCGACCCCGAACACCAGCTCGTACCCGCTCATGCCCCCTCCTTGACCTGCCCCGCGGCCCCCACCACCGTGAGCGTCAGCCCGTCCACGCCGATCACCCGCACCGGATCCCCCGCCGCCACCGACGCCCCCTGGGCCACCGCGCGCCAGAGCTCGCCCTCGACCAGCACCTGCCCCTCCGGCGAGAGCGCGGTGCGGGCGACGCCGGTCTTGGCCAGCATGCCCTGCGTCCCGGTGGGCGAGGGGCGGTAGAGGGCGCGGATCCCGTAGGACACCGCCAGCACCACCAGCCCCGCCGTCGCCCCCACCGTGGGCAGGATGACAACCCACGACACGGCCAGACCCGTCTCGGGCGCGTCGTAGAGCATCAACGACCCCAGCACCATGGCCACCACGCCGCCCACGGTGAGCACGCCGTGGCTCACGACCTTCACCTCGGCGATCAGCAGCACGACGCCGAAGAGGATCAGCAGCAGGCCCGCCCAGTTGATGGGCAGGCTCTGGAAGGCGAAGAAGGCCAGGATGAGGCTGATGCCGCCCACCACGCCCGGCAGGATGGCGCCCGGGTTCTGCAGCTCGAAGAAGAGCCCGAACACCCCCACCATCATCAGCACGTAGGCCACGTTGGGGTCGGTGATGAGGGCCAGGAAGCGGTCGCGGAAGCGGATCTCGATCGGGGCCACCGCCGCGTCCTTCGTCTTGAGGGTCACCGGGCCGCCCGCCGTCCGGAGCGTGCGCCCGTCCACCTTGGCCAGGAGGTCCGGGAGGCTCTCGGCCACCAGGTCGACGACCTTGAGCCGCACCGCCTCGCGCTCCGTCGCCGACACCGAGGAGCGCACCGCCTTCTCCGCCCAGTCCACGTTGCGGCCCCGCTCGGCGGCGATGCTGCGGGCGAAGGCCGCCGCGTCGCTGGCCACCTTCTTGGCGCTCTCCTTGTCCATCTGGCCGCCCCCGACGGCGACGGGGTGGGCGGCGCCGATGTTCGTGGCCGGCGCCATGGCCGCCACGTGGGCGGCCATGGTGATGAACACGCCGGCCGAGGCGGCACGGGCTCCGGTGGGCGCCACGTAGACGATCACCGGGATGTCGGAGCGGAGGATCGACTGGACCATCGAGCGCATGGAGCGCTCGAGCCCGCCCGGCGTGTTGAGCTGGACCACCAGGGCCTGGGCGCGCTGGGCCTGGGCCCGCTCCAGCGCGGTGGTGAGGAGCCGGACGGTGATGGGCGTGATGGCCCCGTCCAACTCGATGAGGGCGACGGCGGGGGTCGCGGCGGCCGGCGCGGCGGGCGCGCCCACGGCGAGGAGCAGCAGGAGCAGCAGGAGCGGCAGCAGGCCGAGTCCCGTGGACTTCACCGCCACCTCCAGGCGCGTATGATAGCACGCGCCCCCGCGGGCTATCGGCCGAGGGCCACCACGCTCAGGAGCTCGAAGAGGAGGTTGGCGGCGAGGAGGCTCGTGATCTGACCGGGGCCGTCCCAGGGCGGCGCCACCTCCACCACGTCGGCGCCCACCAGGGTGAGACGCTGGAGCGCCCGCACCAGCGTGACCGCCTCGTAGGCGGTGAGGCCGCCGACCTCGGGGGTGCCGGTGGCCGGCGCATAGGCCGGGTCCACGGCGTCGATGTCGAAGGTGCAGTAGACGGGGGCGCCCGCGAGCCGCTGGAGCCGCTCCGTCACCCACCCCGTCCCCCGCTCCTTGACCTCCTCGATGCGGATGGCCTCGAGGCCGTGGGCGGCGTGGAAGTCGAAGTCGTCGGGCCCGTAGAGGGGGCCGCGGATGCCGACCTGGATCACCCGGCGGGGGTCCACGAGCCCCTCCTCCACCGCGCGCCGGAAGGTGGTGCCGTGGAAGTAACGCGAGCCGAAGTACTCGTCCCACGTGTCGGGGTGGGCGTCGAAGTGCACGAGGCCGAGAGGGCCGTGGCGGCGGGCCAGCACGCGGAGGATCGGCAGCGTCACCGAGTGGTCGCCGCCCACCGACAGGGGCAGGGCGCCGGCGGCCACGAGCCGGCCGATCGCCTCCTCGATGGCGGCGAAGGTGCCCTCGATGGAGATCGGCACCACGTCCACGTCGCCCACGTCGGCCGTCCGCAGGCGCTCGAAGGGCGAGACCTTGAGCACCGGGTTCCACGGCCGGATGAGCGAGGACTGCTCGCGCACGTGGCGGGGGCCGTGGCGGGCGCCGGGGCGGTAGGAGGTGCCGCCGTCGTAGGGGATGCCGAGGAGCGCCACGTCGAGGCCGTCCCCGGCGCCGGCCTGGGGCAGGCGCATGAACGTCGCGGGCTGGCCGAAGCGCGGCGACCGGAAGGCGTCGCGGGGCCGCGGGTGCTCGAGGCTCACAGCTCCTCCCCGAGGCGGCCCACCGCGTGGGCCAGCCGCGCCACGTCGTCCTCCGTGTTGTAGACGGAGAAGCTCGCCCGGAGCGTGCCGGCCACGCCGAGGCGGCGCATCAAGGGCTGGGCGCAGTGGTGGCCGGCCCGCACCGCGATCCCGCGCTGGTCGAGGAGCGCGGCGGCGTCGTGGGGGTGCAGGCCCTTCACGTTGAAGGCGACCACGGCGCCCTTGATCTCCGGGTTGCCGGGGCCGTAGACGGTGACGTCGGCGAGGCCGCCGAGGGCGTCGAGGCAGCGCCGCGTGAGGGCGCGCCCGTGGGCGGCGACGGCCGGCATGCCGAGGGCGGCCAGGTAGTCGACGGCGGCGTGCAGGCCGACGGCGGCGGCGATGGGCGGCGTCCCGGGCTCGAAGCGCCACGGCAGGTCGTTCCACCGGGCGTGGTCGATCCACACCTCCTTGATCATCTCTCCCCCGCCCCACGCGGGCTCGAGGGTCTCGAGCACCTCGCGCCGGGCCCAGAGCACGCCGATGCCCGTCGGCCCGAGCATCTTGTGGCCGGAGAACGCGTAGAAGTCGGCCCCCAGCGCCCGCGGCGCGACGGGCAGGTGCGGCGCGGCCTGGGCGGCGTCCACCACCACCAGCGCGCCGGCGGCGTGGGCGCGGGCGGCCATCTCCGCCACCGGGTTGATGGTGCCGAGCACGTTGGACATGTGGGCCAGCGCCAGCACGCGCGTGCGCGGGGACAGGAGCGCGGCGAAGCGCTCCTGGTCCAGGTAGGCGCCGTCCACCACCGGCACCGCCCGCAGCCGGGCCGCCCGGTCCCGGCAGACGAGCTGCCACGGGATCAGGTTGCTGTGGTGCTCCATCTCGGTGACGAGGACCTCGTCGCCGGCGCGGAACGTCCGCCCGAGCGCCTGCGCCACCAGGTTGACGGCCTCGGTGGTGCCCCGGGTGAAGATCACCTCCTCGCGCGCGGCGCCCAGGAAGGCGGCCACGCGGTCGCGGGCGGCCTCGTAGGCCTCCGTGGCCTCCTCGCCGAGGGTGTGGATCGAGCGGTGGACGTTGGCGTGGTGCCGCTCGTAGTAGTCCTGGACCGCCTCCAGCACCGGCCGCGGCTTCTGGCTGGAGGCGGCCGAGTCCAGATACGTCAAGGGGTGTCCGTTGACGACGCGGGCCAGGATCGGGAAGTCGTCGCGCACGTGGCCCGGGCGTCTCATCGGGCGGCCTCCCGCTCCGCGAGCGCCCCCTGCAGCACGGACAGCGGCAGCGTCACGCAGCGCATCCGCGACGGGCGGACCTCACCGCCGAGGCGCGCGAGGACGTGCCGGGCGTCGAGCGCGCGGGCGGAGGACAGCGTCTGGCCGGCCGCCATCTCCACCAGGAGGTCGGCGGAGGCCACGGCGATGGCGCAGGCGTCGCCCGAGAAGCGCGCCTCGGCCAGGCGGCCGTCCGCCACGCGCCCCTCGATGCGGATCCGGTCCCCGCACAGCGGGTTCACGTCCTCGAAGGCCACGTCGGGCCGCTCGAGGCGGCCGCGGAACCGGGGGCGGCGCCAGCGCTCCCGGATCACGTCGCTGTACAGCATGCCTACTCGCCCACCTCGCCGCGGGCGGCCGTCTGGCGGTAGGGCGGGAAGCGCCAGGCGCTGTCGCGCGACAGGAGGCCGCCGTGGCCGAGGGCGGCGAGGTCGAGGTTGTCGAGGGCGTCGCCGGCCAGGAGGCGCGGCAGGACGAGGTCGAAGACGGTGGCCTGGGAGAACATGCCGCACGTCGGCATGCCGAGCACGGTGCGCCCCCGCAGGTCCGCGAGCCACAGGAGGCTCCCGGGATGGGCGGGCGCGCCGTGCCGGACCATGCGTCCCCCCGCCCCTTCGAGCCCCACGAAGATCGGATCCAGCGGGTCCAGCGAGCCGGCGCCGGCGGCGACCAGCATGTCGGCCCCGGCCGCCAGCAGCGCCTCCATCTCGGCGGCCACGCCGGCGCCCCCGTCCTCGGCGTAGCGCACCGGCAGGAGGCGAGAGCCGTACCAGCCGATCTTCTCGGCCAGCGAGGCCTCGAACCGCTCCCGTTGGCGCGCGGGCAGCCGCCCCGGCGCCAGCGCCCCGATCACCCGCGGCCGGAAGGGCCGCACGGCCACCAGGCCTCCCGCGCCGGCGGCCAGGCGCTCGGCCTCCCGGAGCACGGCCTCGTCGATGGCGAGGGGGGTGACCTTGGCGCGAGCCACCGCCTCGCCCTCTTCCACCGGCTGGAGGTCCCACAGCGTGAACACCGACATGCCGGGCAGGGCGTTGACGCCCCGGAGCGCCTCTTGGCGGACGTCCACGAGCCCGCGCCGCCCGGCCGCCAGCGTCCACTGCCCGCCCGTGTAGCCCCGCACCTCGACCCCCACCCCGCGCGCGGCCGCCGAGAGGCGCGCCCCCGCCGGCTCCTCCGGGATGTCGCCCGGCTCGAGCTCGAGCAGGTGCACCTCGTCCCAGCCGAGCGCGAGGAGCCGCCGGGCGCTCTCGCCGGTGAGCGCCTCGCCCTTGGCGATGGCCACCTGCCCCGCCGCGTCCCGCACGTCGTGGCAGGCCACCCGGCCCGCCACCACGCCGGCGGCGGCGTCCGCCCGTCGCACCAGGATCGCCTTCACTTGAGCCCGCGCCTCACCTTGTCGCTGATGGGGAGCGCGGTGGCGCCGCGGTGGACGGCCAGCACCTCGGCCATGATCGCGAGCGCGATCTCGGGCGCGGACTGGGCGCCCAGGTCGAGGCCGATGGGCACCCGGATGCGCTGGAGCGCCGCCTCGTCCACGCCGTCCTCCCGCAGGAGGTCGAGGATGGCCTTGCCCCGGCGGGTGCTGCCGAGGAGCCCGACGTAGCCCACCGGCGACCCGAGCGCGTGGCGCAGCACGGGCACGTCGTACTTGTAGTCGTGGGCCACCAGCACCAGCGCCGTCGTCGGCAGGAGCGGCCGCGCCCCCACCAGCTCCGAGGGCACGCCCACCTGCACCTCGTCGGCGTCCGGGAACCGCTCGCGCGTCGCGAACTGCGGCCGCCCGTCGATGACCACGGTGCGGAAGCCGAGAAGGCGCCCCATCGTGACGAGCGGCATGGCCACGTGGCTGCCCCCGACGACGAGCAGCGCGCTCGGCGGCGCGAACACCTCCACGAAGGCGCGCACCCCGTCCAGGTCGAGCGTCTGGGAGCGGCCGGCTGCCATGAGCCGCCGCGCCTCCGCCGCCGCCCGCCGGTCGAGGCCGGGATCGCCGAGGGTGCCCTCCGCGTCGCCCGGGTCCGGCACGAGGAGCTTGGCCCCGCGCGCCGGGTCGTCCAGGCGCGTCACCACCGCCGCGCGGCCGCCGCCCTCGGCGCGCTCGTGCGCCCGCGCGTAGACGGTCAGCGCCGGGTCGGCCCGATCCAGCCGGAGCGGCTCGACGAAGACCTCGATGGTCCCGCCGCAGGTGAGGCCGATCTCCCAGGCCTCCTCGTCGCCCAGATCGAGCTCCAGGAGCCGGGGGGCGTGGCGACCGAGGACGTCCACGGACTGCTCGATGACCTGGGTGTCGACGCAGCCGCCGATGGTCACCGAGCCGAGGATCCGCCCCCCCTCGCCGACCAGCATCCGCGCCCCTTCCTTCCGGGGCGTGGTGCCCCGCGTGTTGACGAGCGTGGCCACCGCGACCTTGGACTCCACCGGTCTCAGCTTGTCGATGTGCTCGAATAGCTCGCTCATGACCTCCGCCTCCCGGACGGCGGGCCGGGACGAGGGCCCCGGTCGCCGCAGTGCCTCATCGCAGCGTCAGGTGGCTCGCCAGGTCGCGCAGGCTCGCGAGGTTGTGGGCCGCCGCGAACCGGTCCACCAGCGGCAGCGCCGCCGCCATGCCGCGGGTCAGCGGCTCGTACGACGGGTTGCCCAGGAGCGGGTTGAGCCAGATCACCCGGCCGGCCTTCCGCTTGATGGCGAGCAGCTCCATGGCGAGCTGCTCGGGCTCGCCCGTGTCCCACCCGTCCGACAGCAGCACCACGATGGTGCGCCGGGTCACCAGGTGCCCGAAGGCGCGGTTGAACTCGGCCAGCGACTCGCCGATGCGGGTGCCGCCCGAGAAGTCGCGCACCTCGGCGAGGCGGTGCAGCGCCTGGCGATAGGAGGCGCCCTTCAGCAGCTCGGTGACCCGCGTGAGCCGGGTGGCGAACGTGAACGTCTCCACCCGCCCGAAGGCGTTCTGCAGCGCGAACAGGAACTGCAGGAGGAACCGGCTGTAGAGGTCCATGGAGCCCGACACGTCGCACAGCAGCACCAGGCGCACCTTGCGCCGGCGCCGCTCGCGCCGGCGGAGCTCGATGACCTCGCCCTTGGTGAGGTTGGCGCGGATCGTCCGGCGGAGGTCGACCACGCCCCCGCGGCGCGTCGGCCGCTTGCGCCGGCTGAGCCGCCGCGCCAGCCGCCGGGCGATGAGCACGGTGAGCCGCGCCACCTCGTCCAGGTCCTCGGCCGGGAAGGCGGAGAAGTCCTGGTCCATCAGGACCTCGAGATCGCTGAGTCCCGGCACCTCCAGGGGCTCGCCGTCGGCGGCGCCGGCCGCCTCCCACTCCTCGAGCGCCACCTGGGCGCGCTCGGGGGTGGCGGGGCCGGCCTCGCCGTCCCGCGGCGGCTCGTCGGCGGGGCCGCCGCGCGGCGTCACCGCGTCCAGCAGGCCCTCGAGCCCCTGCCCCTCGTCGGCGTGGTAGCGCCAGAAGGCCTCGAAGCAGCGGTCGAAGGCGGCGAACTCCTCCACCCGCGCCGCGAGCACCGCCCGCAGCGCCAGGTGCACCTCCGTCCGGTCGAGGAGGTCCACCACCTGGAGGGCGCGCGCCGCGTCCATGACCTCCGCCACCGTGACCGGCAGGCCCGCCCGGCGCAGCATCTGGCCGAAGACGAGGACGTTGGTGCGGAGGTCGCGCGCCCGGCCCTCCGCCTTCACGGCGTCGCCGGGCCCTCCGCGGTCACGAAGCGCCCGAGGCCGCCCGCCTCCAGCTCGCGCTTGAACCGCCGGATGTCGTCGTGGTCCTTGAGCACGCAGCCCAGGGTCTCGAGCACGAGGTCGCGGTCGAGGTGGTCGGCGTGCAGCGAGGCCAGCGCCTGGGCCCAGTCCAGCGTCTCCGCCACCCCGGGCACCTTGCCCAGCCGCACCGTGCGCAGGCTCTCCATGAAGCGGACGATCTGCCGCGCCAGCCGGTCGTTGAGCCCCCGTACCTTGCGGGCCACGATGCGCAGCTCCTTGTCGAAGCCGGGGAAGTCGATCCAGAGGTAGAGGCAGCGCCGGCGGAGGGCGTCGGACAGCTCGCGCACGCGGTTCGAGGTGAGCACGACGTGGGGCGGCACGGTGGCCCGGACGGTCCCGATCTCGGGGATGCTCACCTGGAACTCGGCGAGGACCTCGAGCATGAAGGCCTCGAACTCCTCGTCGCAGTTGTGGGTCACGACCTGGTTGGCGACGAAGTAGGGCTGCCCCTCGAGGACGAAGTCGTACACGGGCTGCGGAGCGTCGAGCGTCTCCAGCCGGCTGACGCTGCCGAGGACCAGCTCACGGGACAGGAGATCCTCGAGCTCGGGCGAGTCGAAGCTGGCGGCGATGCGCCGGAGGGAGGAGACGTTGGGTCGCACGCGCTCGGCCAGGATGTCGTGGATCGTCTGGTGGCCCGGCGTGCCGTGCAGCACGTGTCGGGCCCTCAACGCCGCCAGCGCCCCGGTCACCGCGGCGCCCGGCAGCGTCGCGCTCCTCGCCCAGCGTGGCGCCCGGCCCACCCCGAGGCGCGCCTGCTTGGCAGGGGCACCGAATCCCACCGTCCGGGCGAAGGACGCCGTGTCGGTCACGCTCAGGGTGAAGTACGGCCCCGTCCCGAAGGTCCCGACGTGGTCTCCCGTCATCGAGAGGTGGCTTTCCACGCCGAGCAAGCTCAGGAGGTGCTGGATCCCCACCAGCAGGTACGGCGACGCCGAGGTCGCGGCCACCTGGTGCTCGGCGACCCATCCCTCACCGTCGAAATAGCCGCGGACGAACGCCGCCCGGTGCTCGTCTGGCAGGGCGAACACGAACGACGGCGCGGTCCGGACCCGGCTGCGCCGCAGGCCGGGACCGAGCAGCCGCGCGAGGAACCGCCCGAGCGGGAGGGAGTGGTACGTCAGCTCGTAGTTGGCGTGCGGCCCTTCGACGATGCGGGGCCGGACGCCGAAGGCCTCGGCGAACTTCCCGGCGTAGCGCTGGACGTTGTGCAGGTCCTTGTCGGTGATGCAGAGCCGGTCGCTGGTGAAGCACCCGTCGGCCACGATGTAACCGAGCAGCTCGTACAGGGCAACGCCGGCGCGCACCCGGAGCCCGCGCTGGCCCTCGACGAGCGCGTCCTCGTCCAGACCGACGCCGAGCTCCGCGGTGAGCGCCGCCAGCGATGCTGAGCGGAGAGAGTCCCGGGAGGAGGCGGGTCCCAGCACGTTCCGGAGGTGATGGGTGGAGACGCCGGCGGCGGCCGCCAGCGATGCCCATGGCCGGCCCGACGCCTTGTACGCCCGGTGCAGGAATCGCTTGGCACCCGCGTCCAGCTTGATGATGCTGTCGGGGAAGTCGAGGTCCGGCTCGGCGCATCGAGGCACACGGGTCCGCTTGTGAAGCGGGAGGCGATCACCGAGGCGCAGGTCGGACGCGGCCACGACCTCCCATCCCCGATCGCCGTAGCGGGCGAACTTGTGCTCCGGCGTGACCTCGATGAGACGCCCGCCGACGATGATGCGGACGACGCGGTCGGTCTGGCGGGGCACCACCCGCTTGACCACGGAGGCGGCCAGCCGGAATCCCTCCGGATCGAAGCTGACCAGCTCATCCCCCGGCATGACCTCCGCCGCTCGCTTGACCCCGTGGCGCGTCGTCACCAGCGTCTCGGCGGTCACGCATCGGTCGACCTCGTCCACGAGGAGGACGGGCGGGGTGCCGTCCTGGCTGATGGCCTGGAGCAGCGGGCGCCGGATCAGGAAGGGCTCGGAGAAGATGGCCGCCTCCTTCTGCGTGAGCGTGTGGTCCGTGCCCTCCTCGAGCTTGATGTGGAGGAGCTGCTTGGGATAGTTCCACTCGTAGAGGGCCTGGGCCGCGTCCAGCCCCTCGTAGCACTGCAGGCGGATCAGGTTGGTCCCGAGCATCCGTGCCATCACCTTCGCCACCTCGGTCTTGCCGACGCCGGCCGGCCCCTCGATGAGGAGCGGCTTGCCCAGCGTCATGGCGAGGTGCACGGAGGTCGCGATGGCGGGGTCGGTGACGTAGTCGGCGGCCTCCATCAGCTCCTGGATCTTCCTGATCTCGTCTCGCATCGTGCCCCCAGTGTACACCGCGGTTCGCGGCCCTCCCGGCGCCTCAGGCCTCGCCGGCCTCGGCGCGGAGCCGCTCGTAGTCCTCGGCCGTGTCGAGGTCCGGCGGCATCGGCCGCGGGATCTCCACGAGCGCCACGCGCGCCGGGTCTCGCTCCACCACGGCGCGGGCGCCCCGATCGCCGGCCAGGGCCAGGAGCTCCGGGAACACGGCGCGGGCGAACAGCACGGGGTTGCCGCGCCCGTCGAGGTACCGCGGGGCGGCGATGGCGCGCCCCGTGTCGGCCAGCGCCGTGACGAGGCGCGGGATCACCTCCGGCGGCAGGAGCGGCTGGTCCCCGAGCGCGATCAGCACCGCGTCCGCCTCCGCGGGCAGGGCCGCCACTCCCGTCCGGATGGATTCGGCCTGCCCCGCCTCGGGACGCGCGTTGTGCACCACGCGGCAGTCGACCCCGTCGAGCGCCGCCCCCACCGCCTCCCGCTCGTGGCCAACCACCACGAGGATGGGGTCGGCGCCTCCCGCCCGCACCGCTTCCACGGCGAGCCGCACCACCGGGCGGCCCCGGATGGCCAGCAAGAGCTTCGGCCGTCCCATGCGGCGGGACAGCCCGGCGGCCAGGACGAGGCCGGCGACGATCATCTCGACTGCCGCCTGAGCCACCGGAATCCAACTACCTGGAAACACAAAGAGACCCCGTGGGTGCCCACGGGGTCTCCGGGAGTCGCTCCGACCTCTACTTCGTCACCTGGGCGGCAGCCGCCTCGATGGCCCGGCGGGCCATGACCTTGACGAGATGACGCTTGTAGTCCTCGGAGCCCTGCAGATCCGCCTGGACGTCGACGCCGTCGGCCGCCTTGTCGGCAGCGGCCTGGATGGTGGCGGCGTCCGGCGCCTTGCCGGCGAGCGCCGCCTCCACGCCCTTGGCCCGGATGGCCTTGGAACCGGCGCCGGTGACGCCGATTCCCGCGCGCTCGACCTTGCCCCCGTTCATGGTGAGGACCGCGGCCACCCCGGCCACGGCGAACCGCGACGCCGGGTGGGGGAACTTCTGGTAGTTCGCGCCCACGTTGGGACCGCAGACGGGCACGCGCACCTCCACCAGCACCTCGTCGCCGGCCAGGGCCGTGGTCAGGAGGCCCTTGAAGAAGTCGTCGGCCTTGATGGTCCGCCGGCCCTTCGGCCCCTCCGCGACCATCTCCGCCCCGCACGCGATGATGGCCGCCGGGTAGTCGGCGGCCGGGTCGGCGTGGGCGAGGCTGCCCCCGATGGTGCCCAGGTTGCGCACCAGCGGGTCGCCGATCTGGCCGGCGGTGGCGGCGAGCACCGCGCACTTGCCCTTGACCACCGGCGAGGACTCGACGGCGTAGTGGGTGGTCAAGGCGCCGATGACGAGCATGCCGCCGTCTTCCTTGATCCCGGCCAGGCCGGGCACCTTGCGCAGGTCCACCAGGTGCTTGGGCTGGGCCAGCCGGAGCTTCATGGCCGGGATCAGGCTGTGGCCGCCGGCCAGGAGCTTGGCGTCGTCCTTGTGTCGCCCGAGGAGCTCGATGGCCTCCTTGAGCGTGCCCGGCACGTGGTACTCGAACTGGGCTGGGTACATGTGAGGGTCTCCTTTACTTCCGCGATGTCGCCGCCCGGGCGGCCGTCCAGACGCGCTCCGGCGTGAGCGGCATGGCCTCGATGTGGTCGATCCCGAGGGCGTCCACCACCGCGTTGACCACCGCGGGCGTGGCCGCGATCGTGCCCGTCTCGCCCGCGCCCTTGATCCCCAGCGGGTTCACCGGCGTGGGCGTCTCCGTGCGGTCCGTCTCGTAGGAGGGCAGCATGTCGGCCTTGGGCAAGGCGTAGTCCATCATGCTGCCCGTCACGAGCTGGCCCGAGCCGGCGTCGTACACCGCGCCCTCCCAGAGCGCCTGCCCCACGCCCTGGGCGATGCCGCCGTGCACCATGCCGTCCACGATCATGGGGTTGATCACGTTGCCGACGTCGTCCACGGCGAGGTAGCGCAGGATCGTCACCTGGCCCGTCTCCGGCTCCACCTCGGCGATGCACGCGTGGGCGCCGAAGGGGAAGCAGAAGTTCGCCGGGTCGTAGAAGCTCGTCTCCTCGAGCCCCGGCTCGAGGCCGTCCGGGTAGTTGTGCGGGACGTAGGCGGTGAGGGCGACCGCCCCGAAGGGCACCGCCTTGCCGGGCGCGCCGCGGACCTGGAACTGCCCGTTGGCGTACTCGATGTCGCTCGGCGCCGCCTCCAGGAGGTGGGCCGCGATGCGCTTGCCCTTCTCCTTCACCTTGTTGACCGACATGAGCAGCGCGGTCCCTCCCACCGAGGCCGAGCGGCTCCCGTAGGTGCCCATGCCGAACGGGATGGCCCCGGTGTCGCCGTGGACCACCTCCACCTGCTCGATGGGGATCTGGAGCTCATCGGCCACGAGCTGGGCGAAGGTCGTCTCGTGCCCCTGCCCGTGGGAGTGGGAGCCCGTGTAGACGGTGACCATCCCCGTCGGGTGCACCCGCACCTTGCCGGACTCGTAGAGCCCGGCGCCCGCCCCGAGGGCGCCCACGACCTTGGAGGGGGCGATGGAGCACGCCTCGATGTAGGTGGAGAAGCCGATGCCCAGGTGGCGGCCTTGCTTGCGCGCCTCGGCCTGCTCGGCCCGGAACTTCTTGTAGTCGAGCATCTCCAGCAGCCGGTCGAAGGCCCGCCCGTAGTTGCCGCTGTCGTAGGCCACCGCCACCAGCGTCTGGAAGGCGCCGGAGAACGGCGGGATGAAGTTCTTCCTGCGCAGCTCGGCCGGGTCCATGTTGAGCGCGGCCGCGCCGGCGTCCACCATCCGCTCGAGCACGTAGCAGGCCTCGGGCCGGCCGGCGCCCCGGTAGGCGTCCACCGGGGTGGTGTTGGTGAACACCCCGGTCACCTGGCAGTGGATGGCGCCGATCGTGTAGACGCCGTTGAGCAGGGTGCCGTAGAGGAAGGTGGGCACCGCCGGCGCGAACGTGGAGAGGTAGGCGCCCAGGTTGGCGGTGGTGGCCACCTTGAGCCCCAGGATCTTGCCGTCCTTGGCCAGGGCCAGCTCCGCGTCGGTCACGTGGTCGCGCCCCTGGGCGTCGGTGAGGTACGCCTCGCGGCGCGTGGCGGTCCACCGGATCGGGCGCTTGATGTGCCGGGAGGCCCAGGAGCAGACGACCTCCTCGTTGTACAGGAAGATCTTCGACCCGAACCCGCCGCCCACGTCGGGGGCGATGACCCGCACCTTGTGCTCGGGGATCCCGAGGACGAAGGCGCACATCAGCAGGCGATGGACGTGGGGGTTCTGGGAGGTCACCCACAGCGTCAGCTCGCCGGTGGCGTCCTCGTAGCGCGCCACGCAGGCCCGGGGCTCCATGGCGTTGGCGATGAGCCGCTGGTTCACGATGCGCTTCTTCACCACCACCGCCGCCTGCTTGAAGGCGCCGGCGACGTCCCCGCCGCCCAGCTCCCACTTGAAGGCCACGTTGCCGGGCGCCCCCGCGTGGATCTGGGGCGCGCCGCTGGCCGCGGCGCCGTCGGTGGCCGTCACCGCCGGGAGCACCTCCCAGTCCACGGCCACCTGCTCGGCGGCGTCGGTGGCCGCCTCCTGGCTGTCGGCGATGACCACCGCCACCGGGTCGCCGACGTGGCGGGCGACGTCCGAGGCGAGCGGCATGTGGGGCACCATGGCGAGGTCCTGGACCACGCCGGGGATGTTCTTCTCCTTGCGGAGGTCCCACCCGCAGGGCAGCGAGTTGACGCCGGCCATGTCCTTGCCCGTGAACACGGCCACGACGCCGGCGCGCTTTCTGGCGGCGTCGGTGCGGATGGCCTTGATGCGGGCGTGGGCGTGGGGGCTCCGGACGAACACGGCGTAGGTCATGCCGGGGAGCTTCACGTCGTCGGTGTAGTTCCCCTTGCCCGTGATGAAGCGCGGGTCCTCGCGCCGCTTGATGCTGGATCCGAGGAGCCTAGCGGTGGCCATGGTCGCGCCCCCCTACCTGGCCGCCATCTTCTCGGCGGCCCACTGGATGGCCTTGACAATGTTGTGGTATCCGGTGCACCGGCAGAGGTTGCCCTCCAGCCAGTGGCGGATCTCCATCTCCGAGGGCTTGGGGTTGCGCTCGAGGAGCTGGGCCGCCGACATGATCATGCCGGGCGTGCAGAAGCCGCACTGCAGCCCGTGCTTCTCCCAGAAGCCCTCCTGGATGGGGTGGAGCTGCCCGTCCTTGGCCATGCTCTCGATGGTCGCCACCTGCGCGCCCTCGCACTGGACCGCGAACAGCGTGCAGGACTTCACGGCCTGGCCGTCGAGGTGCACGGTGCAGGCGCCGCACTGGCTCGTGTCGCAGCCCACGTGGGTGCCGGTGAGGCCGCAGAGCTCCCGGACGTAGTGGACGAGGAGCAGCCGCGGCTCCACCTCGTAGCGGTGCGGGGTCCCGTTGACGGTCATGGAGACGGTGGTCTTCACGCGCAGGTCCCTCCTCGCGGGCGGATGCGTCCCCGGGGGCGATGGGCGGTGGTGCCGGTGTCGGCGACGATGCCGGTCCTCCGGGCTCGCGTGGCCATGGGTCGTACCTCTCCGATCGGGGTTTCGGGAGGCCGGGAAGCGCCTCCAAAGCTAGTCCCGCCGCCGGTGGATGTCAAGACACCAGGCGTCGGACCCGGGCCGGCCGCGCGCCGCGCTCAGAGGCGGCCGATCCGGTCGACGTCCTCGCGGACGCTCTCCACCCGCCGCCAGGCGAGGAAGGACTGGGCCAGCGCGGGGTACGGCAGCCGGTCGGCGACGGCCATGACGGTATCCAACGCCAGCCGCGCCAGCGCCTGGGCCCGCTCGACCGCCCGGGCCGGCGCCCGGCCGCCCTGCGCGCCCGCCGCGAGCGCGCCGGCCAGGGCGTGGGCAGCCTGCCAGGTGAGGGTCGGGTAGCCGATCTGGCGCGCGATCCGGAGGGCTTCCTCCAGGTCCGGAGCCGCCGCCGCCGCCTCGCCCGCCGCGACGGCCGAGAGGCCGCGGAGGTAGAGACCCCGGCCCACGTACTTGCGGGAGCCGGTGGCGCGCGCCTGGGCGATCCCCCGCTCGGCCGCCGCGCGGGCCCGCGCGTGGTCGCCTCGCGTCAGGAGGGCCTCGGCCACGTGCGTGTGCAGGTGCATCGACCAGCGCCAGCGATGGGCGCCGAAGCCGAACTTGTCGACCCGCACCTGGGTCTCCTCCAGGAGGGTCAGGGCCTGGTCGGCGTCCCCCAGGTGGAGCTGGTCGTAGCCGAGGTTGATGAGCGAGCTGACCTCGACGTTGGCGTTCTTGGACGCCCGGCCCATCTCCACCGCCTCGCGGTCGCACTCGATGGCCCGCGGGAAGTCGCCCAGCTCCTGGTGGAGCCATCCGAGCGAGTTGGTGAGCCGGCCGAGGATGAAGGTGTTGTTGCGCTCTTTCGCCTTCGCCATGCCCTCGTTGAGCACGGCCAGGGCCTCGGCGTGTTCGCCGAGACCGATGTGCCCGAGGCACAGGAAGGCCAGCGACAAGATCTCGTTGAGCCCGTCGTGGGCCTCGACGGCCGTCTCCGCCGCCTCGCGGCACATGGGGATGGACACGTGGAAGTCGCCCCGCCAGTTGGCGTGGGCGCCCATCCAGACCCGGGCCGGGACCACCACGTCCTTGAAGCCGCCGGCCAGTCCGAGCCGCAGGGACTCCTCCATCTTCCGGTCCCCGGCCGCCGGGTCCCCTTCGGCCTGGTCCACGAGTCCGAGCTGGCCGAGGCTCCTCGCGATCAGCCGCTGGTCGTGGAGGTCGCGGGCGATCGCCAGCGCCTCCTCGGCGCGACGGCGGGCGTGAACCAGGTGCTCCGAGGAGAAGGACAGGAAGTGAGCGTTGGCGAGATCGGCCAGCGCCTCTCCTTCCCCGCGCTTGAGGCCGGCGGCCCGCGCGACCTCCAGCATCTTCTCGGCCTCGGCGATGGCGTCGGGATACCGGGAGAGGAGCAGCCAGACCTGGTGGCGCCGCTGGTGGATCTGCGAGATCGAGGCCGGGGACACGGCGGGGGCGATCCGCGGGGCGATCTCGAGCGCCCGCGCGTAGGCGTCGAGCGCCGTCTGGTTGGCGTAGGCGTGCTTGGCCCTATCCGCCGAGCGCACGAGGTACTCGAAGGCCTTGCCCCACGCCTCCCCCAGGAGGTAGTGGTGGGCTAGCTCCTCGTAGTGGTCGGCCAGCCGGTCCGCGTACAGCTCCTCGATGGCGTGGCCGACCCGCTGGTGCAACTCGCGACGGCGCTGCACGAGGAGGCTCTGGTAGGCCACGTCCTGGATCACCGCGTGCTTGAAGACGTAGGCCGGCTCCGGCAGGAGGGCGAGCTCGTAGATGATCTCGAGCTGCCTGAGCTCCTGGAGCAGTCCGTCCAGCTGGCCCGTGAACTCCACGATCCGCTCCAGGAGGCGCACGAGGAACCGGCGCCCGATGACCGAAGCGAGCTGCACCGTGCGCTTGCCCTCGTCGCCCAGCCGATCGAGCCGCGCCATGATGATGCCCTGGATGGTGTCGGGCACCCTCGCGCCGCTCGCCCCCTCCACCACCCGGAAGTGGCCGTTGTCCCGGCGCAGCACCCCCAGGTCTACGAGCGTCTTGGCCACCTCCTCGATGAAGAGCGGCACCCCCTCGGCCTTGTCCAGGATCACACGGAGGACGTCCGCGGGCAGCTCCGGCACGCCGAGCACGCGGGCGGCCAGCGCCCCCACCTCGGGCTCGGACAGCGTCTGGAGCGTCAGCACCATCTGGTAGCTCCGGCTCCTGAAGGGCGGCGTGTAGCCCGGCCGGTGGGTCAAGATGAGCATCACCCGGTAGCCGCCCAGCGAATCGATGAGCCAGGAGAGGTACTCCTCGGTGCTCGCATCGACCCAGTGCAGATCCTCGATTAGCAGCACCAGCGTCCGGATCTGCGCCCCGCGCACCGAGAGGGCGCGCGCGGCCTCGTGGACCCGGTCGCGCCGCGCGGGCGGTGCCATGGCGAGGACGGCCGGGTCTCCAGGGTCCACCGAGAGGAGATGGCGGACGAACGGGATGTGGGCCTCGAGCCCGCCCATGCGACGCATGCCGTGCTCGACCTTGGCGATGATCTCGGGCTCGCCGTCCAGCTCCTCGATGCCGAAGTTGCGGCGCAGCTGGTCGACGAGGGGCAGGAACGGCACGGCCTGGCCGAAGGACACGCACTGGCCTTCCAGCCACGTGGCCTCCTCCCCCGCCGCACCCAGCAGCCGGCGGAACTCCAGCAGCAAGCGCGACTTGCCGATCCCGGCGTCGCCCATCACGAGGACCACCTGGCCTCGCCCGACCTTGACCTGCTCGAAGACGTCTCGAAGCGCGCGCAACTCGCGCTCGCGTCCCACGAGCGGCGTCAGCCCCCGCTCGGCGGCCACGTCAAGGCGCGAGCGCCGGCCCCGCGGACGCAGCACCTCGAAGGCGCGCACCGGCGCGTGCCCCTTCACCGTCAGCTCGCCGAGGTCCAGCGTCTCGAAGTAGCCCGCGATGGCGCGATGGGTGGCCTCGGCGACCAGGATGCTCCCCGGCCTCGCCGCCTGTTGCATGCGGGCGGCCAGGTTCGTGGTGTCGCCGACGGCCGTGTAGTCCATCCGGAGGTCGTCGCCGATCTTCCCCACCACCACCGGGCCCGTGTTGATCCCGACGCGCATCTGCACGGCCAGGCTGCGCTCGGCCTGGAGGTCCCGCGAGAAGTCGCGCATGGCGCGCTGGATGCCGAGCGCCGCGTGCACCGCCCGGCGCGCCGCGTCCTCGTGGGCGATGGGGGCGCCGAACAGCGCCATCACGCCGTCGCCCGTGTACTGGTTGATCGTGCCGTCGAAGCGGTGCACCTCGGCCGTGATCAGCTCGAAGCAGCGGTCGACGATCCGGTGGGTGTCCTCGGGATCGAGCTTCTCGGCCAGGCTCGTGAAGCCGGCCAGGTCGGCGAAGAGCACCGTGACCTGCCGGCGCTCCCCCTCCAGCGCCGAGCGCGAGCGCAGGATCTTGTCGGCCAGGTGGCGCGGCGTGTAGCCGGCGGAGGCGCCGGGACCGCCCGTCCGGGAGGGGCGCGGGGCGGGCGGGGGCTCGGCGGGACGCGCCTCCGGGCCCGCGGGCGTCACGCGGTGGCCGCAGTCCGGACAGAACCGGGCGCCCGCGGGCAGTCCGGCCCCGCACGCCGCGCACGCCGACGGGAGGCGCGTGCCGCACTGGGGGCAGAACTTCGCCCCGCCCGCGCTCTCCTCCCCGCACCCCGGGCACCGCACGGGGGCCGTCACTCCAGGAGGCGCCGGCCGTCGGCGCGGATCCGGTCCAGCGTCTGGCGCACGGACAGCCCGCGCTCGTCGGCCAGTCGCCGCACCTCGTCGAACTCGGGCGTGGCCGTCACGACGCGCCCGTCGAGCCGCGACAGCTTGAACGTGACCGGGCCCAGGCTCGTCTCGACGGTGACGAGCTCGCGCGGCAGCCGCCGCCGGGCGTAGCCCGTCCAGCGCACGCCGATGGTGGTGCTCTCGGCGAGCACGAGGCGCACGAGGCCGTCGACGCCGCCGGGCGCGGCCAGGGCCGTCAGCACGACCCCGGGCCGGCTCTTCTTCATGATCACGGGGGTGAGCCAGACGTCCAGGGCGCCCGCGGCCCGGAGCCGCTCCATCAGGGGCTCGTAGAGCTGTGGGCTCATGTCGTCGATGGTGGCCTCGACCTGGACGATGCGCTCCAGGCCGGCGTCGTCTTCCGACTCGCCGAGGAAGAGCCGCAGGACGTTGGGCGTCTCGAGGTCCATGGTCCCCGCCCCGTAGCCGACGGCCCGCACGGTCATGGGCGGCATGCGCCCGATGGTGGCGCACAGCGTGGTGAGGATGGCGGCGCCGGTGGGCGTCACCAGCTCCCGCCGGACGCCCGTGTCCACCACGGGGACGCCGCGCAGGAGCTCGGCCGTCGCCGGTCCCGGGACGGGGATCGGGCCATGGGGACCGTGGACCTGCCCGCCGCCCACGGGCAGGGCGCTCGCGTGGACGGCCTCCACGCCGAGCAGGTGGAGCCCCGCGCAGGCGCCGACCACATCCACGATGGCGTCCACCGCCCCCACGTCGTGAAAGCGCACCTCGGCCGGCGTGGTGCCGTGCACGCGCGCCTCGGCCTCGGCGAGCCGCTCGAAGGTGCGCGCGGCCGCCCGCTCGACGGCGGGGGGAAGCCCGGCCCGCGCGATGAGGTCCAGGATGACCGGGAGCGTCCGGTGGGGGTGGTGGGCGTGGGCGGCCCCGCCGGACGCGCCGTCCGCCCCGTGGACGTGCACGTCGACCTTGGTGGCGCGGAACCCCGCCCGCTGCACCTCGCGCCGCTCGAGCCGGTAGCCGGTGAGCGGGAGCTTGCCCAGCTCCGCCAGGAGCGCGGCCCAGTCGAGCCCGGCGTCGACCAGGGCGCCCATGATCATGTCGCCGGCGGCACCGGAGGGACAGTCGAAGTAGGCGACCTTCACGGGTCAGCGGGGCTTGGCGGCGAGCTTGTTGATCTGGCTGGCCTGGGCGGCGGCCCCGTAGCCGTTGTCCACGTTGACCACGGACACGCCCGGCGCGCACGAGTTGAGCATGGCGAGGAGCGCGGCCAGCCCGCCGAGGGACGCCCCGTAGCCCACGCTGGTCGGCACCGCGATGACGGGGCGGTCCACGAGCCCGGCCACCACGCTCGGGAGCGCCCCCTCCATGCCGGCCACGGCGACGATGGCGTTGGCCTCGGCCAGCCGGTCGAGATGAGGGACGAGCCGGTGCAGCCCCGCCACCCCGCAGTCCCAGAGGCGCTCCACCCGGTTGCCCATGGTCTCGGCGGTCACGGCCGCCTCCTCGGCCACCGGCAGGTCGGCCGTCCCCGCGCTCACCACCACGATGAGCCCCACGCCGTCCGTCGCGCGCGGCTTGACCACGACCAGCCGGGCGTCGGCGTGGACGGCCACGGGCAGCCCGCAGGTCCGGAGCGCCTCCACCACCTCGGGCGTGGTCCGGGTGGCGAGCACGTTGTCGTGATGGGCGGCCAGCCGCTCCACGATGGCCACCACCTGGGCCGGCGTCTTGCCGGGGCAGAAGACGGCCTCGGGGACCCCGTGACGGAGCGCGCGGTGCAGGTCCACGCGCGCGAAGGCCAGGTCCGCGTAGGGCAGGCCGCGGAGGCGGTCGAGGGCCGTCGCCTCGTCCACCTCGCCCCGGGCGACCGCGCCCAGGAGGGCCCTCAGCGCCTCCCGGTCCATCGAAGCGCCTCGTTGGCGCTGCCGCTCCGGAGGCCCCCGAGGTCCACGGTCACGTAGAGGTAGCCCGCCTCGCGCAGCCGCTCCACCACCGCCTGCCGCCGCTCGCCCTCGAGGAGCCGGCCGAGATCGTCCGGGGACAGCTCGAGGCGGGCCAGCCGGTCGTGGTGCCGCACGCGGAACTGGCGGAAGCCCAGCTCGCGCAGGGCGGCCTCGGCTCGATCCACCTGGCGGAGCTTGTCCGCCGTGATGGCGTCCCCGTACTGAAAGCGCGAGGACAGGCACGCGAAGGACGGCTTGTCCCACGTCGGCAGGCCGAGCCCCTGGGACAGCACCCGGATCTCCGCCTTCCACAGCTCGGCCTCGACGAGCGGCGCCTGCACGCCGCGCTCCCGGGCCGCCTGCATGCCGGGCCGGTGATCGCCGAGGTCGTCCATGATGGCGCCGTACACGAGCTGGGCGCCCTGCTCGACGGCGGCCAGCGGCGCGAGCCGGGTGAACAGCTCCTCCTTGCAGAAGTAGCACCGGTCGGGGGCGTTCCGGGCGTACGCGGGGTTGTCCAGCTCGTGGGTCCGCACCACGACGTGGCGGAGCCCGATGAGGGCGGCGAGCCGGCGGGCCTCGGCCAGCTCCCCCTCCGGGTAGGTCTCGGAGTCGGCGGTGGCCAGCACGGCGCGGTCGCCGAGCGCGTCCTTGGCCGCGCGCCCGAGGAACGTGGAGTCGACGCCGCCCGAGAACGCCACCACGACCCGGTCGAGCCCTCGCAGCACGGCCAGGAGGCGCTCGTACTTCGGGGCCAGGGCCTCGGGCGTCATGCCTCCACCCGCACCATCCGCTGGAAGGTGGCGAACCGGGCCTCGATCTCGTCGGCCGTGATCCGCTTGAGCCGCTCGAGCGAGAAGTCCTCGACGGTGAACGAGGCCATGACCGCCCCGTACACCATGGCCCGCCGCGCCGAGGCCGGGTCGGTGAGGCCGCGCCCGGCCAGGTAGCCCATGAAGCCGCCGGCGAAGGTGTCGCCGGCCCCCGTCGGGTCGAACACCGAGTCCAGAGGGTAGGCGGGCGCGAAGAAGAACTCCCCCTCCGACATCATGAGGGCGCCGTACTCTCCCCGCTTGATCACCACCAGCCGCGGCCCCATGGCCGCGATGGCCCGGGCGGCGCGGATCAGGTTGGGCTCCCGCGCCAGCATGCGGGCCTCGGCGTCGTTGATCAGGAGCGCGTCCACCTCGGCCAGGACCCGGCCGAGCGCCTCGCGCTTGCCGTCGATCCAGAAGTTCATGGTGTCGAGCCCGACCAGGGCCGGCCCCGCCATCTGCCGGCGGACGGTCAGCTGCAGCTCCGGGTCGATGTTGGCCAGGAACAAGAACGGCGCCCCCCGGTGCCGCGCGCCGAGCGTCGGGTGGAACTCGGCGAACACGTTGAGCTGGGTGTCGAGCGTCCGCGCCTCGTTGAGGTCGAACCCGTATTCGCCCGTCCAGCGGAAGGTGCGCTTGCCCGGCACCACCTCGAGGGCGTCGATGTCCACGCCGCGCCGGTCCAGGAGCCCGAGGTGCTCGCGCGGGAAGTCCTCGCCCACCGCCCCCACCATCCGCACCCGGGTGAAGAAGCTGGCCGCGAAGGCGAAGTAGGTGGCGGCGCCGCCCAGCGCCTCGACCGCCTGCCCGAACGGCGTCTTCACCGTGTCGAGCGCCACCGACCCCACCACCACCAGGTCAGCCACGGCGCCGTCCTCTCCGGGGCGCGGGGTGGTGGCGCTCCAGGAGGAGCGCGAGGCGGCGGCGGGCGGCGGCGGGGATCGCCTCCGGGCGGGTGATGATCGCGGTCTTGAGCGCCGTCCGGCAGCCCGTGCGGCACTCGTCGCCGGCCGTGGGCACGGCCCGGCGCAGCACGTCCCGGGCCCTCGCCACGTTCTGGGTCAGGTTGGCCACCACCCCCTCGACCGTCACCGCGTCGTGGTCAGGGTGCCACACGTCGTAGTCGGTGGCGAGCGCCAGGGTCGCGTAGCACATCTCGGCCTCGCGCGCCAGCTTGGCCTCCGGCATGTTGGTCATCCCGATGACCGAGACGCCCCACTGGCGGTGGACGAGCGACTCCCCCTGGGTGGAGAACTGGGGCCCCTCGATGCAGAGGTAGGTCCCGCCCCGGTGCACGCGCGTGCCGGCCGAGCGGGCCGCCTTCTCCAGGACGTCGCCCAGGGCCTCGCACACGGGGTGCGCCATCCCCACGTGGGCGACGATGCCGTCGCCGAAGAACGAGGACACGCGCCGGCGCGTCAGGTCGTAGAACTGGTCGGGGAGGACCAGGTCCTGCGGCTGGATCTCCTCCTTCATGCTGCCGACGGCGCTGATCGAGATGATGGCGTGGACCCCGAGCTGCTTGAGCCCGTGGACGTTGGCGCGGAAGTTGAGCTCGGAGGGCGTGTGCCGATGGCCCCGGCCGTGCCGGGCCAGGAACACCACCCGCCGGCCCCCGAGGCGCCCGGTGCAGTAGGCGTCCGACGGCGCGCCGAAGGGCGTGGTGAGCCGGGCCCAGCGCACGTCCTCGAGCCCGTCGATCTCGTAGAGCCCGCTGCCGCCGATGACGCCGAGGGCGGGCTCGGGGGGCGCGGCCTTGCCCCTCACGCGGCGGGCTCCTCGAGGACGCCCAGGGTCCGCCGCGGGGAGGCCTCCACCACCCGCAGGGTCGCCAGCGTCCCGGCCGGGGCGCCGCCCGGCTGGAACTGGACCTCGACGAAGTTGGACGTGAGCCCCACCCCGAGGCCGGTCTCGGCGTCCCGCGTCCCCAGCACCACCACCTGGCGGCGCTCGCCCACGAGGCGGCGGCGGAACTCGAGGCTCTTGCCCCGGCCGAGCGCCCGCAGGCGCCGGCTCCGCTCGCGCACGCCGGCGGGCGGCACGTGGCCGCCGAGCCGGGTCGCCTCCGTCCCCGGCCGGTCCGAGTAGGAGAACACGTGCAGGTACGAGAACGGCAGGGCGGCCACCAGCGCCTCGGTGGCCGCGAAGTCCTCCGCGTGCTCGCCCGGATGGCCGGCGATGAGGTCGGTGCCGAGGCCGAGGGCGGGGATGGCCGCCGCCAGCCCCTCCACCAGGCGCCGGTACATGGCCACCGTGTAGGGGCGCCGCATCAGGCGGAGGACCCGGTCGCTGCCGCTCTGCAGCGGCACGTGGAGATGCGGCGCCACCCGCGGCGACCCCGTCACCACGTCGACCAGCTCCGGGCCGAAGTACGCCGGCAGCACGGAGGACAGCCGCACCCAGGCGAGCCCCGGCACCTCGACGACCCGGCGGAGCAACCCCGCGAGCGAGGCGCGGGGGGTGAGGTCCCAGCCGTAGTGGCCGACGTCCACCCCCGTCAGCGTCACGTCGGCGTGCCCTCGCCCGACGAGCGCTTGCACCTGCTCCAGCACGGCCTCGGGCGGCCGGCTCCGGCTGGGGCCCCGCGCCGCCGGGACGATGCAGAACGCGCAGCGGTGCTGGCAGCCGTCCTGGATCTTGACGAAGGCGCGGGCGCGCCCGGCCACGCGCGGCACCGGCGCCTCGGCAAGCGGGACGTCGGCGAGCGGGCCCACGCGGACCTCGGCCCGCGCCTGCTTGACGAGGGAGCCGATCAGGTCGGGGAGCCGGTACTTGTCCCGGTTGCCCACCACGAGGTCCACCCCGGCCACCCGGGCCAGGGCCCCGGCGTCGCTCTGGGCGTAGCAGCCGGTC
>Ga0187892_10003849_pt1 | contig 26533 bp, 27 predicted proteins | sample MA1701073metaG_FD_139345 | JGI IMG/M metagenome (GOLD analysis project Ga0187892, IMG submission 139345) | Bio-ooze microbial communities from a basaltic lava cave in the Kipuka Kanohina Cave System on the Island of Hawaii, USA - MA170107-3 metaG ... | reverse complement strand
GGGCTACGTCGAGACGAACCCGCGCGAGCCCTTCCTCTCCCACGCCCGCACCGTCGACGAGCGGAACCTGCGGCCCCCCTACGAGAACACGCTGCGCGGCTACGACTCCTACGACGACCAGCACCTCGCGCGCGCCTTCCACATGCTCTCCGCCTACTACCTCCTCGCGGACCCGATCGCTCGCGACCGCATCCTGACGACGGCGATGGTCTTCCACGAGATCGACCGGCGGAACCTCGCCTGGGCCGAGGCGCACGTCGAGGCGCACCCGGGGAAGGGAGTGCCCGGGGGGCGCGGCGACGGCTGGACGGACCACGTGCGCGCCGCCGCGCTCAACGTCGCGCGCGACCCCGAGGTGCGCGAGGAGATCGCGCAGGTGCTCGAGCGGGAGTGGCGCGTCTTCGCGAAGGCCCAATCCCCGGAGACGGGGAACTTCATCCGGAACTTCGCGTACGAGAAGATCTTCGGCGGAGAGGCGGACTGGGACCAGGCGTGGGAGTCGGGGTGCATCCTCGCCGACGGCGCGAAGTGCGTCGTCGAGGCCTTCCGCGGCGGGCCGCGCGACGAGATCGCCGAGCTCGTCCTCGAGGTGATGCGCGCGCGCGGGCGCCTCGCGATCGGGGCCGGCTGGAGCGCCGCGGCGAAGGGGGCGGTCCGGGCGTTTCGCGTGGGCCCCGCGGGCCGGCCCGACGAAATCTACGTCCCCCCGATCGCGGAAGGCATCGAGAACTACTACCTCGGGACTCCGTTCGCCTGGTACTGGGAGATCACGGGAGACCCGATGTTCCTGCGCCGGGCCTTCGAGGCGACGGGGCTCGGGAGCCCCTTCCCCTGGGACCGCTTCTTCCGCGAGACGTACCCCAACGGCCTCTGGACCTACCTCGTCTATCTCGCCCAGACGGGGAAGGCGGGGCCGCGATGAAGGACCGTCGCGAGGTCCGCGCGCGCGCGGTGCGCATCGTGCGCCGGCTCCACCGCCTCTACCCCGGCGCCGACTGCGAGCTGCGCCACGACAACCCCTTCCAGCTCCTCGTCTCGACGATCCTCTCGGCCCAGTGCACCGACGCGCGCGTCAACGCCGTGACGCCCGGCCTCTTCCGGCGCTTCCCCGACGCGAGGGCGATGGCGCGCGCCCGCGCGGGATCGATCGAGAAGATCATCCGCTCCTGCGGCTTCTTCAACGCGAAGGGGAAGTCGATCCGCGGCGCGGCGAAGCGCCTCGTCGAAACCTACGGTGGAGAAGTCCCGCGCACGATGGAGGATCTCCTCACGCTCCCCGGCGTCGCCCGCAAGACGGCGAACGTCGTCCTCGGTACCGCGTTCGCCCTCCCGACGGGCGTCGTCGTCGACACCCACGTCCACCGCCTCTCGCGCCGCCTCGGCCTCACGAGGCAGGACGACCCCGTGAAGATCGAGAAGGACCTGATGGAGGTCGTCCCGAAGAAGGAGTGGATCTTCCTCGGCCACGCCCTCATCTGGCACGGCCGGCGCGTCTGCGCCGCGCGGAAGCCCGCCTGCTACGCGTGCGACCTCGCGCCGCTCTGTCCCTTCGAGCCGAAGACGCCCGCGGACGCGATCGCGCCGGCTCAGCTCCCCCGCTCCGAGCTCCGTGCTGGCAAGCGCCAGCGATCGGCGACCGCGGGATCGTAGCCGGCCAGGTTGGGTGGACCGGCGCGGAGGTGTGCCCCTTCCTTGCCAGCCTCGTCGCTGCTCCGTATGGTCGGAAGCGTGATCGAAAGCCAGTTGACCGCGGAGACGAGGGACTCCGAGACGGAACTCCGCCGAATCGTCCGACGGATCGTCGAGAGCTTCGACACCCGGGAAATCGTCCTGTTCGGATCGCGAGCGGAGGGTCGTGCGGCAACCGACTCGGACGCAGACCTTCTGGTCGTGATGAAGACCGACCTCCCCTTCTATGAGCGCGGCGCCGCGATCCGGCGGGCCATTCGTCCCTGCGCGCTCCCCCTCGATCTCCTCGTCTTCACGCCCGAGGAACTCGAGCCCCTCGTGTCGGAACCGCTCTCCTTCGTCGGAAGGATCCTGCGGACGGGAAAGGTCCTTCACTCCGGGCGTGCGGCCTGATCGGCTTTCGAGGCACTTGTACCGCAAGGCGGCGGAGCATCTCCGCGGTGCAGCCATCATCCTCCGAACGGAGGATCCACCGATCCCGTGGCCTCTCGTCTGCTTTCTCTCGCAACAGGCGGCGGAGAACTACCTGAAGGGCTGGCTCGTTTCGCGGGGCCGGGCCGCCCCTCGGACGCACGACCTCGAGCACCTCGTACAGCAGGCTTCTCGAATCGAGGCGAAGTTCGACTCCATGCTAGAAGCGGCGTCACAGCTGTCCGCCTTCGCCGTGACCCCCCGCTACCCCGGAGAGACACCCGACCCTGGGGAGCCCGAGGCGCGCCGGGCATTCAAGCATGCCGAGGCCATTCGCGATTTCGTCGAGACGCTCGGTCCCCCCCCACCGGAACAGGCTCTTCCCCTGACATGAAGGGATCGGCCGCCCCTCACCCGAAAACCTCTCGCCAAGGCGCCCTCCCGAGCGCCCAGTGGTAGTAGAGGATCCCGAGCCATCCGTGGCAGGGAGCGAGCGGCCAGAGGTTTCTGTGCCGGATCCAGATCGCCGTCGTCGCGACGCCGAGGAGCGCGCAGGTTCCCATCAGGCCTGCATCCGGCCAGTGGGCGAGCCCGAAGAGGGCGCCGCCGGCGACCGCGGCGGGCGCCGGCCGCAGGACGCCGAGAAGGTGCCGCACGACCATCGCCTGGAGGAGGAGCTGCTGGACGAGCGCCCAGGCCGGATAGACCAGCGCGAGGGGCAGCATCGCGGCGTCGAGCACGAGGGTGCCGCGCGCGACGCCGATCGCGGCAAGCGCCACGGCGCCGGCGAGGAGGACGAGGAGCGACTCGCGCGCGGCGGCCCTCGCGCCGGCGCGCGAGAGGCCCCAGCTCCTCGGCTCGGCGGGATCGGCGCGCCAGCGGAATCCGAGATACCCGGCCCAGAAGAGGACCGAGAGGCCGATGACGAGCGGCTTGAGGCGAGGGTTCCCGACGGAGAGGTTCGCGACGGCGGTGGCGGCGACGAGGGCGGGCTCGAGGAGCGACCTCATGGAGCCCGCTGCTCCGATCCCTTCGCCGGGAAGCGCCAGCGATCGGCGATCGCGGGATCGAAGGGCTCGGGGCGCGGCGCGGGCGGGAAGCCTCGGTGGCGCGCGCCGCAGCGGTAGCAGCCGTAGAGGTCGGGGAGGCGGAGGTAGAGCGCCGCGTCGATCGCGGCGGCGGCGAGCAGGGAGAGGTAATAAGTGAAGGGTGCGAGCACGGCCGCGACGGCGACGACGGCGAGGCCGATCCGCTTGTCGAAGTCGCGGTGGCGGTAGAGGTCGGGGCAACCGCAGCGGAGACACTCGCGCACGCCTCCCTCCTCCGTGATCGCCGCGGAATGCAGCGTCTCCTCCCGCGAGCAGCGAGCGCAGGCGACCCGCGCGTCCGCCTCGCGCGACGGCTTGCCGACGACGGGCCGGCGACACCCTTCGCACCGGAACGAGACCGTTCCCGCCGTCATAGCGGGAGCCCGCTGGTCCCCCAGAGCGACAGGCCGACCGCCTCCCCGATGAGGACGAGGATCGAGGACGCGTAGAGGATCCCCGTCGCCGATCGGGTGTTGCCGTGGCGCAGCGTCCCCGCGACGAGGCCGGCGAAGACGAGGGGAACGGCGATCCCGACCGCCGCGCGCGTGCCGAGGTGGAAGAGGCCCATCGGCCGGAAGAGGCCGTCCTCGCGGAGCGTCGCGGCGAAGGCGAGCACGATCCCGCCCGAGAGCGCGAGCCTCCCGAAAAGCGCGCCCGCGGCGAACCCGTTCATCCGCCGGAGGAAGGCGAGGGGAAGCGTCGGCACGATCAGGTACCAGTGGCCCAGGACCATCGAGACGGCGACGCTTCCGACGACCCCGCCCGAGACCACCGGCGCGAGGATCAGGAGGAGGCGCGCGACGGGATCCTCGAGGCGGCCGCGGTCGAGGCCGCCCGCCCCGGCCAGGAAAGCGTGCGAGACGGCGGCCCCGAGGGCGAGGAGCGCTCCGGCGAGCGCCGCCGCGAGCGCGAGCGCGCGGCCTCCCGAGGGGAGGCGCGCGGCGAGGGCGGCGCACGAGAGGACGGCGAGGCCCGCGCCGGCCGCGACGGGGGTCGCGAGCCCGCGCTCCCCGGCGGCGAGGGGGAGGAGCGCCCCCGCGGCGACCGCCGCCGCGGCGGTCCCGCCGAGGAGGCGGAAGAAGAAGGGGCCGAGGGGGGCTCGGGCGAGCGCGAGGGTCGCGGCGAGCACGCCGACGCCGATCTCGAGGCCGAAGAGAGACCCCGCCTGCGTCCAGTCCAACGCCTAGTCCCGCGCTCCGCCGAAACCGAGGTATTCCGCGAAGGAGTCGGACGACTCGTAGACGCGGACGCGGTGGAGGGTCGCCTCGCCGAGCGCTTCCTCGAGGCGGCGCCAGAATCGCACGGCGAGGTTCTCGGCGGTGGGGATCACGCCTTCGAGGAAGGGGACGTCGACGTTGAGGTTCCGGTGGTCGACGGCGTCGACGACCGCCTCCTCGACGAGGCGCCGCAGGGCCCCGAGCTCGATCACCATCCCCGTCCGGGCGTCGATCGGCCCGCGCACGGTCACCTCGAGGACGTAGTTGTGGCCGTGGCCGTTCGGGTTGTTGCAGGCGCCGTAGAGGGCCCGGTTCTCCTCCGCGGAGAGGGCGGGATTGTGGAGGCGATGGCCGGCGCAGAACTCGAGGCGGCGGGTGAGGTAGACGGCGTCTTCCATCGGGCGCCGCGCCGATTCTAGCGACGCCCGGGGGAGCGCGCTTTGCCGAACGGCGCCCCGCATGGCATCCTTAGGGGGACTGCCTCTCGACATGGCCGAGCCCGGAGACATCGTCCGCGTCTGGATCGAGGAGGGTTGCATCACCTGCAACCTCTGCGAGGACCTCTGCCCCGAGGTCTTCGCCGTCCCGGCGGGCGAGACGAGCCTCGTGAAGAAGGGGGCCGAGACCTTCTTCCGCAGGCTCGCCGACCGGATCCAGGAGGCGGTCGACTCCTGCCCGGTCGAGGTGATCAAGGCGGATCGCTCGGATCCCGTCTCGCACCTCCAGCGCGCCTGACCGGCCGGGCGAGCCCCCCGCGTTGAAAAGGAGCGGGAGCGCCTCTACAAAGGCGCCTTCCCCGAAGCGCCCTGCGCCGACCCTCCTTGTCCCCCACCGCCTCTTCCACCCTCGCCCCGCTGCGCCGAGGCGAGCCGACCGCGGTCGCGACGCGCGACGCCTACGGGCGCGCCCTCGCCCGTATCGGCGAAACGATGCCCCAGGTCGTCGTGTTCGACGCGGACCTCTCGGGCTCGACGAAGACGGGCGTCTTCGCGAAGAAGTTCCCCGAGCGGTTCTTCAACATGGGGGTCGCGGAGGCGAACATGATCGGCCACGCGGCCGGCATGGCGCTCATGGGGAAGACGGCGTTCGCCTCCAGTTTCGCGGTCTTCGCGACCGGGAAGGCGTGGGAGCAGGTGCGCCAGGCGGTCTGCGTCCCGAACCTCGACGTGAAGATCTGCGCGACGCACGCGGGGCTCACCGTCGGGGAGGACGGCACCTCGCACCAGATGCTCGAGGACATCGCGCTGATGCGGGTCCTCCCGAACATGACCGTCGTCGTCCCCGCCGACGGCGTCGAGACGGAGAAGGCGATCGAGGCGGTCGCGCGCCGGCGCGGCCCCTGCTACGTGCGGCTCTCGCGGGCGAAGACCCCCGTCGTCTTCGACGAGTCCTACGCCTTCGAGATCGGGCGCGCGGCCCGGCTGCGGGACGGGGACGACCTCACGATCGCGGCCTGCGGCGTCGAGGTCACCCACGCCCTCGCCGCCGCGGACCTCCTCGAGAAGGACGGCGTCCACGCGCGCGTCCTCGACGTCGCGACGGTGAAGCCGATCGACGCGGAGGCGCTCGGCGCCTGCGCGGAGGAGACGGGAGCGGTCCTCACCGTCGAGGAGCACCAGGCCGCGGCGGGCCTCGGCGGCGCGGTCGCCGAGGTCCTCGCCGAGCGCTGCCCCGTGCCGGTGCGGCGGCTCGGCGTCTTCGACCGCTTCGGCCAGACGGGCACCGCCGAGGAGCTCCTCGAGGCCTACCGGCTCACCGCTCCCTGGATCGCGAAGGCGGCGCGGGATCTCCTCGAGCGGAAGGGGCGGCGGTGACGGCGCCGCTCCGCCCCGAGCCGGGAGCCCCTCTCACGCCGGATCGCATCCGCGCGATCCGGCGCGCCGCGCACCAGATCCGCCTCGACGCGATCGAGATGACGCACGAGGCGACCTGCGGGCACCCGGGCGGCCCGCTCGGGATGGCGGAGATGCTCGCGACGCTCTTCCTCACGAAGATGCGGGTCGACCCCCGGCGGCCGGACTGGCGGGAGCGGGACCGGTTCGTCCTCTCGAACGGCCACACCTGCGCCGGCCTCTACTCGATCCTCTCGCAGCTCGGCTTCTTCCCGCGCGAGGAATTGAAGACGTTCCGCAAGTTCGGGGCGCGCCTCCAGGGGCATCCCCACTACGGCGAGCTGCCGGGCGTCGAGATGGCGACGGGCTCCCTCGGGAACGGCCTCTCCGCCGCCGCGGGGATGGCGCTCGCCGCGAAGCGCGACGGCCTCCCGACCCGCGTCTACGGGACGACGAGCGACGGCGAGAACCAGGAAGGGCAGCCCTGGGAGCAGGCGACCTCCTCCGTCCACTACCGCCTCGACAACCTCTGCCTGATGCTCGACTGGAACAACATCCAGATCGACGGCCTCGTCGAGAAGGTGATGTCCGTCGGGAACCTCGCGGCGAAGTGGGGCGCCTTCGGCTGGTTCGTCCAGGAGGTCGACGGGCACGACGTCGCCCAGATCCATGCCGCCCTCACGCGGGCGGAGAGCGAGAAGGGGCGCCCCTCGATGATCGTCTGCAAGACGACGCTCGGGAAAGGCGTCTCCTTCATGGAGAACAACCCGAAGTTCCACGGCACGGCGCCGACGGACCAGGAGTACGCGAAGGCGCTGGCGGAGCTCGGGCCGCTTCCGGCGTAGGATCGGGACGTGACCTCCCGGATCTCCTTCGGACTGCTCGCCGCCTGCACGGCGGTCTCGGCGGCGACGGCCCTCTTCGTCTCTCGGGCCACGCTCGCCCACCCCGACGCGGAGGACGCGCGCCACCACGCCGCCCTCTTCTCCCACATCCAGGGGCTCGTGAGCGAGGAGTACGTCGAGCCCACGGACGAGCGGGACCTCCTCTACGCCGCGCTCCGCGGGATGGTGGAGAGCCTCGACTCCTACTCCCGCTTCTACCCTCCCGAGGAGGAGCGATCCCTCGAGGAGGAGACGAGCGGACGCTTCGTCGGGATCGGGGTCGTCGTCGAGACGCAGTCTCCCCCGCTCACGATCTCCTACCCCCTCGAGAGATCGCCGGCGGAGCAGGCGGGCATCGGGATCGGCGACCGGATCATCGAGGTCGACGGCCGATCCACCGGCGGCCTCGGCGTCGACGAGGCCCGCGACCTGATCCGCGGCGCCGCCGGTTCCAGCGTCCGGCTGCGGGTCGTCCCCGCCGCGGGAGGCGCCCCGCGCGAGGTCGTCGTCCGCCGGGAGCCGATGCGGGATTCCACGGTCTCCCTCGCCCGCCTCGTCGATCGCCATGCCGGCATCGGCTACCTCTGGATCTCCTCCTTCTCCGAGGAGACGCCCGAGGAGTTCGACGCGGCGGTCGAGCGGCTGCGGGACGAAGGGATGCGCTCCCTCGTCCTCGACGTCCGCCTCAATCCCGGCGGCATCCTCGACGCCGCCGTCCACATCGTGAACCGCTTCCTCCCGAACGGCGTCATCGTCGAGACGCGCGGGCGCACGCGCGACTCGATGCGCTCGATCCGCGCGATCCCCTCCGAGGCGACGCTCGAGGGGATCCCCGTCGTCCTCCTCCAGAACGAGGGGAGCGCCTCGGCCTCCGAGATCGTCGCGGGCGCGATCCAGGACCACCGGCTCGGCGTCGTCGTCGGCACTCGCTCGTGGGGGAAGGGGGTGGTCCAGTCGATCAAGCGGATCGAGGCGGAGGGGATCTCCGTCCGCCTGACGACCGCCTACTACTACACCCCCGCCGGGCGCAACTTCGAGCGGGAGCTCCAGCACGGAGGCGGAGGGGGAATCGCCCCCGACATCCTCGTCGAGGTGGACCGCGGAGAGATCGAGGGGATTCGCCGGAACCTCGAGCGCTACGACGTCCCCGACAAGTACCGGGTGAAGGTGGAGGAGCGGCGCCGCGCGAGGGGGCTGCGGACGGACTTCGAGCCCGATCCCCAGCTCGACACCGCCCTCGCTCTCCTTCGCGGCGAGACGCCCCTCCCGCGCCGCGTTCGATAGTCGAGCCGCGCGTGGGGCTCCGCATCCTCGGCATCGAGTCCTCCTGCGACGAGACCGCGGCGGCCGTCGTCGAGGACGGCTCCCGCATCCTCTCCTCCGTCGTCGACTCCCAGGTCGAGCTCCACGCCCCGTTCCGAGGGGTCGTCCCCGAGATCGCGAGCCGCTCCCACCTCGAGTCGATCCTCCCCGTGATCGAGCGGGCCCTCGCCGAGGCCCGGGTCGACCTCGGCGACCTCGCGGCCGTCGCGGTGACCGTGCGCCCCGGCCTCATCGGATCCCTCCTCGTCGGACTCTCCGCGGCGAAGGCGCTCGCGTTCGTGCAGCGGCTCCCGCTCCTCGCCGTCCACCACATCGAGGCGCACATCCACGCCTGCGCGATGTCGAACGACGCCCTCGCCCACCCGTTCGTCTCGCTCGTCGTCTCGGGAGGGCACACCTCGCTCTATCTCTCGGAGTCGCCGACGCGCCACGCCCTGCTCGGCGCGACGGTCGACGACGCCGCGGGGGAGTCCTTCGACAAGGTCGCCTCCATCCTCGGGCTCGGCTACCCCGGCGGGCCCGCGGTCGAGGAGGCGGCGCGAACCGGCGATCCGAAGGGCGTTCCCCTCCCTCGCCCCTCGCTCCCCGACGCTCCGTTCGACTTCTCCTTCAGCGGGCTCAAGACGGCGGCGCTCTATTGCGTGCGCCCGCCCGCGAAGCGGGGAACGCCGGCCGCGGCCGCCCGCGCGGGGAGCCCCTCTCCGCGTCTCGTCGCGGACCTCGCCGCCTCGTTCCAGTCCGCGGTGGTGGATGTCCTCGTCGAGAAAACGATCGCCGCCGCTCGCGCGAAGGGGGTCCGCTCGATCGCGATCGGCGGGGGCGTCGCCTGCAACGGCGCGCTCCGCGGGCGGATGGAGGCGGCGGCGGCGGAAAGCGGGTTGCGCGCCTTCTTCCCCCCGAAGTCGCTCTGCCTCGACAACGCGGCGATGGTGGCCGGCCTCGGCCATCCCCTTCTCGCGGAGGGAAAGATCGCCCCGCTCGACGTCGACGCGTCGCCCCGGTGAGGCGCGTTTCCGCATAGAATCGGTCGGACCCGCCCGCCCCGCCCCGTGACTCCCGACGGTCTCCGTGCGCTCCTCGATCGCCTGCGCCGCGGCCGCCTCTCCGTCGAGGCCGCGATGCGGGAACTGCGCGGTTTCCCGTTCGCCGACCTCGGCACGGCGCGCGTCGACACCCACCGGCACGTCCGATGCGGCTTTCCGGAGGTCGTCCTCTGCCAGGGGAAGCGGCCCGAGGACGTGGTCCGCATCGCGACGGAGCTCCTGCGCCGGGGCGATCGACTGCTGGCGACCCGCGCGACGCCGGAGGTCGCGCAGCGGCTCCGCAAGAAGTTCCGCGAGGCGGTCTGGCACGAGGCCGCCCGCGCGGTGACGGTGCGCCGCGAGCCCGCGCCGCCCCCCGTGGGCCGCGTCGCGATCGTGTGCGCCGGCACCGCCGACGTCCCCGTGGCGGAGGAGGCGCGGGTCACCGTCGAGATGATGGACGGCGCGACGGACCCTCTCTACGACGTCGGCGTCGCCGGGATCCATCGCCTGCTCGGAGAGGTGTCCCGCCTCCAGGAGGCTCGGGCGCTCGTCGTCGCCGCGGGCATGGAGGGAGCGCTCCCCTCCGTCGTCGGGGGGCTCGTCTCCCGGCCCGTGGTCGCCGTCCCGACCTCGATCGGGTACGGCGCCTCGTTCGGGGGCCTCGCGGCACTGCTCGCGATGCTCAACACCTGCGCCGCGGGGGTCGCCGTCGTCAACATCGACAACGGCTTCGGCGCGGGCTACCTCGCCGGCCTCATCAACGCGGGCGCCGCGGAGCCTCCCTCGCCGCGCAAGGACGGTGCGCGAAAGCGATGAGCGCGCGCCCTCCCGCGCTCCTCGTCCTCGAGGACGGGACCGTCTTCCGCGGGCGATCCGTCGGCGCGGCGGCGAAGCGGACGGGAGAGCTCGTCTTCCACACGGGGATGACGGGCTACCAGGAGATCCTGACGGACCCCTCCTACCGCGGGCAGATCGTCGTCCTGACCTACCCGCACGTCGGGAACTACGGGATCAATCCCGAGGACGAGGAGGCGGGACGGATCCACGTCGAGGGCTTCGTCGTGCGGGAGGTCTCGCCGATCGCCTCGAACTGGCGAGCCCGGACGACGCTCTCCGAATATCTCGAGCGCCACGGGATTCCCGCGATCGATGGGATCGACACGCGCGCGCTGACGCGCCGCATCCGCACGGGGGGCGCGATGAGGGCGGTTCTCTCCTCGATCGACCTCGAGCCGGGGAACCTCGCGCGCGAGGCGCGCGCGGCGTCCGGCACGGACGGTCGCGACCTCGTGCGCGAGGTGACCTGCGCCGAGCCCTACGAGTGGGAGGAGGGATTCGTCGCGACGGGACGTCCTTCCGGCCCGCCCTTCGCGGGGTCGCGGATCCGGATCGTGGCCGTCGACTGCGGGATCAAGCGCAACATCCTGCGCTCCCTCGTCGAGACGGGCGCCGACGTCACCGTCGTCCCCGCGCACTCGACGAGCGAGGCGATCCTGGCGCTCTCCCCGGCCGGAGTCTTCTTCTCGAATGGCCCGGGCGACCCCGCGGGCGCCCCCTACGTCGCCGAGGCGATGCGGGGACTCCTCGGACGCGTCCCCGTCTTCGGGATCTGCCTCGGGCATCAGATGTTCTCCCTCGCCGTCGGGGCACGGACGCACAAGATGAAGTTCGGCCACCACGGCGCGAACCACCCCGTCAAGGACCTCGAGACGGGCCGCATCGAGATCACCTCGCAGAACCACTCCTACGCGGTCGACCTCGCGCGCGTGGAGCGCGAGGTGGAGGTCACCCACCGCAACCTGAACGACGGAACGGTCGAGGGGTTCCGCCACCGCGAGTTCCCCGCCTTCTCCGTCCAGTACCACCCCGAGGCCTCTCCGGGGCCCCGCGACGCCTTCCCCCTCTTCCGGCGCTTCCGCGACGTCGTCGAGCGGTTCCACCGATAGCGCCGCGACTTGACACCCCGCGTATCCTCTACGGAGCCTTCATTCAGGGCAAACCGCTCGCGAGGGCGGGACGCAAAGCCATAGGGCCCACGCTCGGCGATGCCGCCGGCGTTCGGGCAGCCGGTTGCTGAGGGCGCCGAGGGGAATCTCGGAGGCAGCCCGCCGGCATCGCCCATCGCGGCCTTCCTCCCCGATCCTCCGCGACGTCGGTTCGAGCAAGGGAGGCAACCGTGAGTCGATTCCAGGTGTCGTCTTCTCCGCAGAAGGGGGCCGTCCTCGTCGGGACGACGCTCCTCTCGATGCTCGCCACGGCGGGCATCCTCCTCTCCACGGCGACGGGCGGGCTGCTGCGCGCCACCGAGGTCTCGCGCGAGGTCGAGCGGGAGCAGGCGATGGCGATCGCGGAGGCGGGGATCGACGCCGTCCAAGTGCTCCTGAACGCGAACGCCTGGACGCCGACCTCGGTCCTCGACTGGTCGACGGACGGGATCGACAACGACGACGACGGGCTCATCGACGAGGCCGACGAGTCGCTGCGCGCGACGACCCAGATGTGGGCGTCGGACGGGATCGACAACGACCGCGACGGGGCCATCGACGAGGCGGACGAGCGCGTCGTGCGGGTGACCTCCACGGCGAGGCTCGGGCGGACGACCTGCAAGGTGACCGGATGGCTCGCCCGCCGCGGGGGCCGGCTCGTCACGCCTCCGGAGGTGGCCTACCTCCTCGACTTGGAGGGCGAGGACCACGGGAGCGTCGACGCCTCCGAGAAGACCCGGTAGGGTCGAAATCCTCCGCGCGAGGGCCGTATCCTCTCCTCCCCGCGGCGAAGGCGCTCGGCGCCTCCGCGCGCGCCGCCCGAGGAGGAATCATGAACGACGAATTCGTCGGGGCCCTCGGGGTCCTCGCGTGGATCATCGGGATCGGCTTGACGATCTTCTGGATGGCGATCGCCTGGCGGGCGATGCGCGCCCACGAGCGGATCGCGGACGCGATGGAGAAGTTCGAGAGCGTCACTCGGCCCGGCGGCGGCGTGTAGCCCGCCCGCCCCGGTATAAGGAGGGCGCGCGGGCCCCGCCCATGAACGCCGCCCTCGTCCTCCTCGCCTCCCTCGCCTTCCTCGGGCTCGGCTACCGTTTCTACGGGAGACGGATCGCGCGGCTTGCGGGGGTCGACCCTTCCCGGAAGACGCCGGCCCACGCCCAGCGCGACGGCGTCGACTTCGTCCCGGCGCGGCGCCCCGTCCTCTTCGGCCATCACTTCGCCTCCATCGCCGCCGCGGGGCCGATCGTCGGGCCCACCCTCGCCCTCCTCTACGGGGCGGGACCCGCGTGGCTCTGGATCGTCCTCGGCGTCGTCTTCATCGGGGCGGTCCACGACTTCTCCTCGCTCTTCGTGAGCGTGCGCGAGGGGGGACGCTCCCTCGCCGAGGTGACGCGACGCCTCCTCGGACCGACGGGGTTCCTCCTCTTCCTCGGCTTCGCCTTCCTCCTCTGCGTGCTCGTCTCCGCGGCCTTCCTCCACCTCACGGCGATCGCCCTCACTTCCGAGTTCCCGGCCGCGGATCTGGGCCTCGCCGCGGAGGGGGGGCTCGTGCGGACGGTCGTCCGCGAGGGGGTTCCCCATGCGATCCTCGGAGGGATCGCCTCGACCTCGGTCATCGGGATCACGGCCGCGGCGCCTCTCATCGGCTGGCTCCTCTACCGAAGGCGCGCTCGCGTGCTCCCGACGAGCCTCCTCGCGCTCGGGATCTGCGCCGCCTCCGTCGCGATCGGGTTCGAGTGGCCCCTGCGCCTCGACCCCACGGCGTGGATGGGGATCATCCTCGCCTACGTCGTCGTCGCGGCGTGGGTCCCCGTCTGGATCGTCCTCCAGCCGCGCGACTTCGTGAACGTCCACTTCCTCTACCTCGGGCTCCTCGCGATGATCGGGGGGATCCTCGCGGTGGGGTTCCAGGGAGCGACGATCGACGCGCCCGCGACGAACGTCGCCGAGGCGGCCGCGAGACCGAGCCTCGGCCTCGTCTGGCCCTTCCTCTTCGTGACGATCGCGTGCGGCGCCGTCTCGGGCGCGCACGGGCTCGTGTGCGGCGGCACGACCTGCAAGCAGGTCGACAGCGAGAGGGACCTCCTCCCCGTCGGCTACGGCGGGATGCTCCTCGAGGCGGTGCTGGGCATCTGCGTGCTCCTCGTGATCGGGGCGGGCCTCGGCTTCGCGGACTACCGCCGGATCGTCTGGCCCGACCCCGGCGGAACCTCGAATCCGGCCCTCGCCTTCGCGCTCGGCGTCGGGAAGACCCTCGAGAAGGGATTCACCCTCCCCGCCGTCTACGGGACCGTCTTCGGGATCCTGCTGCTGGAGGGGTTCCTCCTCACGACGATCGACACCGTGCTGCGGCTGTCGCGATACCTCCTCGAGGAGCTCCGCTCGACCGTGTGGTCGAAGGCCCCCGCGTGGACGGCGAACCGCCTCCTCCTCACCGCGATCCCCGTTGCGCTCACGGCGGGCCTCGCCTACTCGGAGGGATACCGGAGGATCTGGCCGATCTTCGGATCGGCGAACCAGTTGCTCGCCGCCCTGACCCTCGTCGCCGTGACGGCCTGGATGCTCCGGGCGGGCCGCCCGATCGGCTTCGCGGCGATCCCCGCCGCCTTCATGGTCGTGACGACCCTGGGCGCCCTCGTCACGCTCGCGTTCCGGGACGCGAGCGCCGGGAACTGGGCGCTTCTCGCGACGGACGTCGTCCTCCTCGCGCTCGCCTCCGGCGTCGTCCTCCTCGCCCTCGTCTCGCTCCCGCGGCTGCGGGCGGCGCGGACGGCCGAGTCGGGCCTGAAGTCCTAGCGCAGCGCGCGCAGGCGCCGGCGGTACTCCTCCGTCGCGAAGGCATCCCGCTTCGCGATCGAGCGGCGCCGCAGCGCGAGGAGGAGCTGCGTCGCCGCGTACATCGAGCCGGCGCCCGCGAGGAAGAGAGTGACCCCGAGGACGGGCTCGACCTCGCGCTGGAGGAGGAAGCCCACCCCGCCCAGGAACGCCACTCCCACGAGGGGGCGCACGAGCCGCCACCCGAGCCGGCGCGCCACGAGCTCCTCCGCCCGCAGCACCATGTCGACCCGGGCGTGCGCCTCCTTCTCGCGGAGCACCGCCGCGAGGGGGCCCAAGTCGGGGAAGCGATCCTCGATCTCCGCGAGCAGATCCCGGAACGATCGCGGGGTCGAAAGCTCGAGCTCGATCGCGGCGGCGGCGGCCGCCTTCGCCGAGGCGCTCAAGGCCGCTTCTTCGAGAAGATGCGGGCGAAGCAGAAGACGTTGAGGGCGATGACGGCGCCCCAGGTCACCACGAGGAAGACCCAGGCGCCGAGCCCCATCTCGCTGGGCGCGAGGAGCGCCAACGGTCCGAACGCAGCCATCGTCGTCATCGCCGGCTAGTGTCCCGAGTCCGCGGCTCCGGAACGGCGTCCCCAGAGGACTCCGATGAAGATCATCGTCCCGACGAGGAAGGCGGCCATGAGGCCGCGGGTGATCCAGATCATCGGCGCCGTGTACCGCGCGGCGACGACGAACTCGATGGGGGCCGGCGTCGCCGCCGGGCGGTGCTGGATCTCGTAGGAGAGCCCCACGGCGCTCCGCAGCCACCGGGAGGCGCGCATCGGATCGAGCACGGCGAGCAGCTCCTCGTTGCCGAGGACGCGATCGACGGCGATCTCCCCGCTTCCGTCGACCCGAAGGGTGATCCTCGCCTCGAGGTCCCGCTTCGCGCCGCGCACGGCCCCCTTGATCCCGTCCTCGACGGCCTTCGCCTCCCCCTTCTGCTCCCCCGTGCCGACGGGCCTCCCGAACTCGAACAGGCCCGGGAGCTTCTCCTCGCCGACCACCCCGTACTTGATGCGGGGCTGGGGATCGAGCTTCTGGCCCTTGTACGCGTCGACGTAGGTCCAGCCCCCGAGGATGGCGAGGAGGAGGACCGGGGTCACGTACTTCACCACGCCGTAGAAGAAGCGGGGGACGCGGATGTCCGCGCCTCGGTGGAGTTCCTCCCACCCGCGCCCCATCTTGAAGGCGAAGATGAAGATGCAGACCTCGAGGAGGGAGAAGATGACGAGGCCCATCTGACCCGCCCAGAAGTCCATCTCGTCGAAGGCGCCGTGCCGCAGCCCGAAGGCGACGAAGGAGGAGCCGAGGATCCAGAGGAGGCCGACGGCGATCGCCGCCGAGGAGCGCTTCCACTTCGCCTCGTCCTGGAGGAAGGCCATGACGGGCTGCGCGACGGCGACGGAGGAGGTGAAGGCCGCGAAGAAGAGGAGCAGGAACCAGATCGTCCCGAAGAACTTCAGCCCGGGGTAGGCGCGCAGGATCTCGGGCATCGAGACCATGCCGATGTTGAAGGAGCCGGACCCCGCGATGTCGGCGATCGACTCCGCCCCGAAGAAGGCGGCGGCGGCGGGAATCGCGATCGCGGATCCGAACACGATCTCCACGAACTCGTTCGTCGCGGCGGTCGTGAGGCCCGTGAGCGCGATGTCGTCCTCCTCGCGGACGTAGGAGGCGTAGCACTCGATCGAGCCGAACCCGATCGAGAGGGTGAAGAAGATCTGCCCGGCGGCGGCGAGCCAGACGCCGAAGTCGCCCAGCTTCGAGAAGTCGGGAGTCCAGAGGAAGGCGAGCCCCTCCCCGACCGTGCCGCGCCCGGTTCCCTCCGGCAGGGTGAAGACGCGGACGGCGAGGATCACGCAGAAGAGGAAGAGGAGGGGGATCGCGACCTTCGCGAGGGCCTCGATCCCGCGGCTGACCCCGCGCCAGAGGACGACGACGTTGACCGCGATCGTGATCGCGAGAAAGGTGAAGGCGGTCCCGAGCCCCGGGAAGTAGTTCGCCGTCGGCGCGTCTCCCTGGAACTCGAGGAGGTAGTTGCGGAGGTCGACCGTCCGCTCCGCGCTTCCGACGAAGTCCCCCTTGAACGAGAACCAGGCGTAGGCGAGGCACCACGCCTCGATGTAGGTGTAGTAGAGGACGAAGATCATCGGGAGCGCGATCCCCACCGCGCCCACGTACTTCGCCGCCGGGCTCCTCCACATCCGGTCGAACATCCCCGGTGTCGTCCCGTGGCCGAACTTCCCCCCGTGGCGTCCGATCGTCCAGGCGACCCACATCATCGGGAGGCCGAGGAGGACCAGGCAGAGGAGATACGGGATCAGGAAGGCGCCGCCGCCGTTCTGGCCGGCCTGCCCCGGGAATCGGAGCAGGTTCCCGATCCCGATCGCGTTGCCGGCCGCGGCCAGGATCAGCCCGATGCGCGAGCCCCAAGCCTCGCGCCCCTGGGGTGCGGAATTCATGGGGAGGACGCGCGCACTCTCCGAAGGCCGGCTCCGGGTGTCAAGAACGCACTAACGGGGTCAGGCACCGTTTCCCCCGAGCGGGAAACGGTGCCAGACCCCAGTAGCCTGACCTCTTCTTGGCTAGAACTGGAGCGTGTCGGTGTTGCTCGTGTCGAAGGTCGCCGGGGAAGGGGGTGCGACCGTGAGCGCCTGGAAGGTCCGCGTCATGCCGAGCGGAAGCGGGGCGCCCGCCGGAACCATGTGGGAGTGGGAGAGGGTTCCCGAGGGCGGGATCATGCCGAAGGGGAACGCGAAGAAGGGGAAACTGAGACAGATCGTCGTCCCCCCGCCGATGGGGAGGTTCGTCGCTCCGGGGTTCGGTCCGGAGAAGAGGATCGCGAAGGAGCCGGGGGTCCCGGTCACGTCGATCGTGATCGTGTCGCCGGGCTGGACGGGGACGTCGGGGGTGATCGTGAGTCCCACGCTCCCTGGGGTGCAGCCGGTCGGCCCGGTGAACGTGACCGAGTCGAGGTTGCTCGTGTCCCCGGACATGGGGGTCATGGGCGTCACCGTGACCGCCTGGTAGTGCCTCGTCGAGCCGGACGGCGTGAGGAATCCCGTCGGAAGCGTGACCATCTTCGTCCCGGAGGCGGGGATCATCCCGAGAGGGAGCGGGAAGAACGGGAAGTCGAGGCAGACCGTCGTCCCCGAGAAAGGTCCGAAGGAGAGCGTCGTCGAGCCGAGGTTCGGGCCCGCGAAGAGGAGCGCGAAGTCCCCCGGATTCCCCGTCACCGAGACCTGGATCGGCGTGCCGGGGGAGATCGGCGTATCCGGGAGGACCTGGAGGGTCACGCCGCCTGGAGTGCACGGGGGAGGCTGGGCGCCGGCGGGCGCCGCCAGGAGGAGGATCGGGAGGAGGGCGGCGGCAGATCGAGAGCGCATGAGAGGGATCTCCTTCGTGGGAACCAACCGGGATTCGCTCGGGACGGCGATCCTATCGCGGTTCGGGAGCGTTCAGGGCTGGATTCAACCCGTCACGCCCCGAGCAGTATCGGCGGCGATCCGGCGAATCCCCGCCCCGCGCCCCGGCCTCACCGAAACGGCCCGTGCGAACGGGTCGATTCCATAAGAATTTATTATATAATATGTTATGGTCGCTATGGTGCAGGTTCGGGCCCGCAGATTCGCCGCGTTCGGATCGGGAACGTAGGATTCTTCACCGGCTTCGAAAGCATCCATTTGTCCGCAGTCTCGCGCTGTCCTTTCCTTTTCGTCTACGGCCGATTGCGTCGGGGGGGGTCGGAGAGCGGACTCCTTCGAGACCTCGGGGCCCATCCCGTCGCCGACGGAACGATCTCCGGAAAGCTCTACGATCTGGGCACCCGCCCCGCGGCCGTGAAGTCCCGCAAGCCCGCCGAGCGGGTCCGCGGCGAGGTCTACTTCCTCGCGAAGGCGGACGAGGACTTCCGCAAGGTCGACCGATTCATGGGATGCACCCCCGGAAACGCGGCCCGGAGCTCCTTCGTCCGCAAGGTCGTCTCGGTGACGGTCGACGGCGGGCGCACCCTGGAGGCCTGGAGCTACTTCTACAACCGCGCGCTCAAGAAGACCGCGCGCCCCATCGGGACGGGGGACTGGCTCGGGCGGTACTGACCGCCCGCCGCGCGGTCCTACGCGAAGAAGAGGAACGTCACGGCGGCCAGGATCGGGAGGAGGATCGCGCCCGAGTAGGCCATGTAGCCGAAGAAGGTGGGCATCCTCACGCCGTTCTCCTCGGCGATCGCCTTCACCATGAAGTTAGGGCCGTTGCCGATGTAGGTATTCGCCCCCATGAAGACGGCGCCGCAGGAGATCGCGGTGAGGAGAACGGCGCCCGCCTCGCCCTTCGCGAGGAGCTCGGCGAGGTACTGCGAGCCCGTCACCGGGATGTCGAGCTGCCCGGCGGCGACGGCGCCGAAGGTGAGGTAGGTCGGCGCGTTGTCGAGGAAGCTCGACAGCAGCCCCGTCGCCCAGAAGTAGTGCCAGGGCTTCGTCACGCCGAGGGCGTCGCCGTGCGTGTTGAGGAGGACGAGAGGCGCCACCATCGTCGTGAAGATCCCGGCGAAGAGCACGGCGACCTCCACGATCGGGTGGAACGTGAAGCGATTGGAGGCGCGCACCTCCTTCTTCGTCGTGAGGTAGGCGACGACGGCGAGCGCGGCGAGGAGCGCCTCCTGCGGGCCGAACGGCCAGATCACGCCCCCGTTCCCCCAGCCCTGTCCCTTCCCGAGGATCGCGAGGATGACCCCCCCGAGGAAGGCGAAGTTGAACGCCCCGTCGATCCTGACCGGCGCGTGCTCGAGGACCTCCTCGAACTCGTGCTCGGGGCCCTCCTTCTCCTCGATCGCGATCTTGGCCTGGTCGTAGAGGTTGAACACGAGGAGCAGGATCCCGTTGACGATGATCCACTCCTTCCAGAGGCCGAGCGTCCACGTGAAGGAGACTCCCTTCAGGAATCCGAGGAAGAGCGGAGGATCGCCGAGCGGCGTGAGGAGCCCCCCGCAGTTCGAAACGACGAAGATGAAGAAGACGACGATGTGGACCTTCCGGCGGCGGCGGTGGATCGCGCGGAGCAGCGGCCGGATGAGGAGCATGGAGGCGCCGGTCGTCCCGATGAGATTCGCGAGCACCGCCCCGATCCCGAGGAGCACCGTGATCGCCAGAGGCGTCCCCGCGAGCGATCCTTGGATGTGGATCCCTCCCGAGATGACGAAGAGGGAGCCGAGGAGGGCGATGAAGGAGACGTAGTCGAGGAGCGAGTGCTCGAGGTGGGGCAGCCCCGCCTTCCCGTACCGGAGCAGGAAGAAGACCGCGAACGGGATCGCGAAGGCGCCGCTCACGATCGCGCGGTTGCGGTTCCTCTCCCACCAGTGCGGGACGACGAGCGGGAAGATCGCGATGGAGAGGAGGAGCCCCGCGAAGGGGAAGGTCGTCCAGACGGGCAACTCGAGGGCGTGCGTCTCCATTGCGGAAGCCTACTCAGAATGCTCCCGCGCCGCCTCACCCCTCGCGCACGACGACGACCCCCTCGCGGACCTCCCAGCGGAACCCCTCGACCCCGTTGCGCGCGTGGAGCCGGTAGGGGACCCCTTCGACCATGCGGTCGAAGTCCCGCGGTTCCACGCGCAGGTAGAACTCGCGGACCCCCTTCGCCTCGTCCACCCAGTATCCGCGGGCCGCGCGGGCGGGGACGTCGGCTCGACCCTCCGCGCGCAGGACGAAGGCCTTGTCGACGCGGTCGTAGAAGGACTTGTATTGCCCCGTCCCCTCTCCCCGGCGGAACTCGCGGACGTGCACCAGGAAGTGGCCCGCCGACCCCGGATCGTCGAGCCGCATGTCGACCTGACGTTCCGGCGAGTCCCACCCGTACGCCCGCTCGATCGTGAGCGTCCGGTGCTCCTCCGGATCCTCGGGGAGGTCCGGCTCGAGACCGGAATGCTCGCCGAACCGGTCGGAGACGGAGATCGCCGAGTAGGGATTCGATCCACCGAGGACGTCGTCGGGCCGCAGCGCCTGTCGCAGCCCCCAGGTCCTCGCCATCTCCCCGTCGGCCCAGTCCCGGAACGTCGCGACGTGCGTCATGAGGCCGAAGAGGCCCGGATCGAACGTGTTCTGACCGAGGCGCTCGTCGTTGAGGCGCCTCCACCGCCCCCCCACGAACACCTCGTTGAACGTGTGGCTCGCCCAGGACGTCCCGAGGCGCTCCGCCGCGCCGAGCACCGCGCGGCGCACCCCGGCATGTCGGATCCGCTTGCGGACGAGATCGACCTCCCGCCCGTCGCTCGCGTCGACGATCGGGACGCAGAGCACGATTCGGGTCGGGATCCCGGCGGCCCGCAGGCCCCCGTTCAGGTAGATCGCCGTCGAGGTGCAACTTCCCCTCGCCCGGTTCCGAAACATCCCCTCCGCGAAGAGCTCCCGCTCCCACTGCTCCTCGATGGAGAGCCCGCTCTCCTTCTTCCCCTCCTCCGCCGCCGATTCGAGGCCGGGAAGGATCGACGCCTTTCCGTCGGGAAACGTGCTGCAGAACGTCGTGAACCCGTCGGCGAACCGCGCACGCCCGAGCAGCCACTTCGCGGTCCGCTCGACGGCGGCCCGGTCGTCGAGGGCCTTCACGTCGATCCCGTCCGCCCGGAGGCCGGCCAGCAGCTCTTTGCGCATCGCGGGATTCCAGTTCGCCGTGAGGCCGGGCTCGAGGAACTCGGCGAGCTGCGCGGCGCCCTTCCTCCAGTCCCGATCGGCCACGATGCCCTCGGCGACCGTGTTGAGCGGGTAGTGGATCGCCTCGAGCTCGACGATCCCTCCGGCCGACTCGAGGATCCGCGCGTCCTGGTAGTCGTCGCAGACGACGTCGGGAGTGACGGGGGGCAGGACCTGGAGGACCGTGCGGACCGTGTACGCGTACTCGCGGCGCTCGTCCCAGGCCCCGTCAGGGATCCCGTCCCCGTCGGAGTCCGCGAGGGCCGGGTTCGTGAAGTACTTGTGCCGCTCCTGGAAGTCGGAGAGGCCGTCGCCGTCCGTGTCGGGATCGGGGGCTTCCTGCGCGAGGAGCGGGGGGACGAAGGCGAGGAGGACGAGGAGGGGGAGAATCGGGCGGTCCATGAGGCCTCCTTCGGGATCGCTCGGGGTTCGACGCGGGCGAGCGACCCGATCTTCCTGACGCGACCGGTCCCGCGGAATCGCGTCTCTCCCGAGTCTCCCCCGGGGACGCCGTCACCGCCTGCGTCCTTCCTGTGGAAGGGCTCCCTCGTCGGGTGAAGCCATATATGGTATATGTTGGTGGTGCGAAAAACGACCGTCTACCTCGACGAGGAGCTACGCAGGGCTCTCTCGCGGACGGCCCGGCTCGAAGGCCGTAGCGAGGCGGAGATCATCCGGGAGGCGCTCCGCGCGCGCGTGCTGGCCGGAGGGCCTCCGAAGCCAGGGAGCATCGGCGCGGGCCGGAGCGGAGACCCCGATCTCGCCGGGCGCGACGAGGAGGTCCTGGCTGACCTCATCTCGCGCGCGCCGAGGGGGCGACGGCGACGTTGAGTCGCCGCCCCGTCGTCGCGGACACGAGCGGCCTCTGCGCCCTCCTCGACCGGTCGAGCCGCGCACACGGCGCCGTGCGCTCCGTGCTCCGAGGCCTCGATCGACCCCTCGTCGTCCCCGAGCCGACACTCGTCGAGCTCGACCATCTCTCTCGGCGCTTCGGCCGGACCGCGTTCTTCCTCTTCCTCGAGGACTTGAGATCGGGAGCCTTCGACCTCGAACCCATCGGAGCCGAGGACCTCCATCCGCTCCTCCTCCTCGGGGACCGATTCCGCGACCTCGATCCGGGGTACGCCGACCTCGCCGTCGTCCGCGTGGCGCAACGCCTGGGCGCGAAAGAGATCCTCACTCTGGACCTTCGCGACTTCCGAGTCCTGCGCGCGGACGACCGACCGTTCGTGCTCCTGCCCGCCGACGCGTGAGCGAGGTCGACTCGATACGATGCCCCCGCGATGATCGGGATCGAGGAAATCCGGCGGGCGCGCTCCGTCGTCGGCGAAGTCGCGCTCCGCACTCCCCTCGTCCCGCTGAACGCCCCCGATCTCCGAGAGGGCGTCCACCTCAAGCTCGAGTGCCTCCAGCCGATCGGGTCCTTCAAGATCCGCGGCGCGTGGAACGCCGTTCGCTCCCTCCCCGCTCCGCCGGAGGCCCTCTGGACGGCGAGCGCGGGGAACATGGCGCAGGGAACGGCCCTCGCGGCGAGGCGCCTCGGTGTCCCCTCGACCGTCGTCGTCCCCGACACCGCTCCGGCGACGAAGCTCGCCGCCGTCGAGCGACTCGGCGGCCGCATCGTGAAGGTCTCCTTCGACCGGTGGTGGCAGACCTTCGAGGACCGCTCCTTCCCGGGCATCGAGGGGTTCTTCGTCCACCCTTTCGACGACCCCGCCGTGATGGCGGGCAACGGCACGATCGGGCTCGAGATCCTCGAAGACCTCCCGGGGGCCGACGCGGTCCTCGTCCCTTTCGGCGGAGGCGGCCTCGCGTGCGGCATCGCCGCCGCGGTGAAGGCGGTTCGCCCCCGCACGAAGGTCTTCGCCGTCGAGGTCGCGGAGTCCGCGCCGCTCCAGGCCTCGCTCCGGGCGGCTGCTCCCCAGGCCGTGGAGCACGTGAAGACCTTCGTCGACGGGATCGGCGGCAAGGGCGTCTTCCCGGGGATGTTCGACCTCGCCCGCCGCCTCCTCGACGGGTCGCTCACCGCGACCGCGGAGGAGATCCGCGGCGCGGTCCGCCTCCTCGCCGAGCGCAACCGGATCGTCGCGGAGGGCGCCGGGGCCTGCGCGGTCGCCGTCGCGCTCGCGGGGCGGGCCGGGCCCGGCGAGATCGCCTGCGTCGTCTCCGGCGGGAACATCGACGCGGCGGTCCTCGCCGAGATCCTCCGGGGATGACGCTCCTCCTGCGCGAGGAGGACGTCCGCGCGGTCGCCTCCGTCCGCGACCTGATCCCCGAGATGGAGGCGGCGCTCCGCGCCTTCTCGACCGGAGGCGCGGTCCAGCCGCTCCGCGTCGTCGTTCCCGTCGCCGCTCACGGCGGGTTCCTCGGCGCGATGCCCGCGCACCTCGGCGTCCCCGAGGCCCTCGGCGCGAAGCTGGTCGCCTTCTTCCCGAGGAACGAGGGGACCGGCGTCCCGACGCACCTCGCCGTCGTCCTCCTCTTCGATCCGGGCAGCGGGCGGCTCGAGGCGATCCTGGACGGCCGGTGGATCACCGAGGCGCGCACGGCCGCCGCCTCCGCGGTCGCCACGAAGGCGCTCGCCCGCGAGGACGCTTCCACCCTCGCGATCCTCGGCTCGGGCGTCCAGGCGCGGAGCCACCTCGAGGCGATCCTCGAGGTCCGATCGATCCGCCGCGCCCGCGTCTGGTCCCGCACGACGGCGAGCGCCGCCCGATTCGCCGGCGAGGCCTCGGAGCGCTTCGGCCTTCCCGTCGAGGTGGTCCCGAGCGCTCGCGAGGCGGTCCGGGACGCCGCGGTGATCGTCACGGCGACCTCCTCCCGCGAGCCCGTGCTCGAAGGAAGCTGGATCCCGGCCGGGAGCCACGTCAACGCGATCGGCGCGTGTCGTCCGGACTGGCGCGAGCTGGACACGCAGGCCGTCGCCCGCGCGCGGCTCTACGTCGACTCCCGCGCCGCCGCCCTCGCGGAGTCGGGAGACGTGCTCCTCCCGATCCGGGAGGGTGCCATCGGGGAATCCCACATCGTCGGCGAGATCGGGTCCGTCCTCGCGGGAGCGGCGGAGGGTCGTCGCGGGCGCGAGGAGATCACGCTCTTCAAGTCGCTCGGACTCGCCGTCGAGGACGTCGCCGCCGCGCGCCACGCCGTCGAGGCCGCGCGCGCGCGCGGCCTCGGCACGGAGATCGACTTTCCGTAGGAGCCCCTCTACGCCATCTAGAAGAACGTGATCTTGAGCCCCCGGCTCATCGAGAGGGGGAGCGCCCCGGGAGCCCCGGGATCGATCACGCCCCACTGCGTGAAGGCGGAGACCCCGACGAGGCCGGGGAGGTTCGGGATCGGGAGGGTCTGCGAGGCCGTGCCTCCCGGTCCCGTGGCGGTCGAGAAGAGGGCGTCCGCCGAGGCGAGAAGGGAGCAGGCCGGCGCGCCGAAGATCGCGAGGTTCAGCGGGAGGGTGAACCCGAGCCACGTCTGGTCGCTCGCCCCCAGGATCAGGAAGGCCGACGTTCCTCCGATCGTGCCGGAGAGGTTGACCGAGAAACCGAGCGTCCCGATCTGCGGCGGCCCGCTTCCGGCGATCGTCGGCGGAGCGCCGCCGCTGCCGGGGCAGCCGGTCCCGTAGAGGAGGAGTCCGCCGGGCCCGTTCCCCTCGAAGACGACGTTGTCGACGTACCAGCCGAGGCCGTCGTTCGCGACGCTGTCGACGGAGTCGAAGAAGAAGCGGAACCGGCCGCCGCCGGACGTCACGAGCGCGTCGAGGTTCGGGAGGTTCGGACCGACCGTCGTGGCGAGGGGCGGACCCGAGCAGAGGGCGAGGATCGCGGGGAGCTGGGTCACCGTGTTCCACGTTCCCGTCGCGCCGGGGCTCGCCTGGACGAAGCACTGGTCGAAGGAGAGGGAGTTCTCCGTGTCCTTGAGGTAGTCGAACCGGAGGCGCAGCGTCGTCGTCGGAGGACCGACCGAGACCATCGGGGACTGGATCCCCCCCTCGTTCGCGGCGCCCGTGTTGAAGGTGAAGACCCCGATGTCGCCCTGGTTGTAGGCGGCCGCGTTCATCCCCATCACCGCCGGGACCGGGTTCGGCGCCGGGGTGCCCCCGATGTTCGGGAAGACGCCGTTCATGTTCCCGTTCGGGGTCGGATTGATGCCCACCGTCCCCGTCGCGTCCTCGATCCCGACCGAGGCGTTCCACGGATCCGTTCCGGAGGAGAAGCCCGCGTGGTCGTAGTGGAACTCGATCGTGTTCACGGGCGCGGGGTTCAGGATCACCTGGAACGTCGCGATCTCTCCGCTCCCGTTCCCGGGAGATCGCTCGACGGAGTTCCACTCGACGGTCACCTTGTTGCCGAAGTTGATCCCGAGCCACACCGTTCCGAGCGCTCCCGTGTGGAGATCGTCCCACCAGGGCGCGAGCATGTCGTTCGGGTTCCCCGAGTTCGGGATCCCCTGGTTCGAGGAGGAGGAGCTCGTCAACGTCTGGTCGAACGCCATCCATCCCTCCACGCTGATCTGCACCCACGTCTTCGACACTCCGAAGAAGGTGAACGGCATGAAGCGAGGAATCGGTCCCGTGACGACGGCGCTCGTCCCGGTGGGGATGATCGGGATCGCGCCGGGGGTACCGGCGATCGAGGTGAACGCGGGCGTCGTCTGGGTCACCGTGTAGGTTCCGCCCGAAGGGGTGAAGAGGAGATCGGTCGGGGGACCGGGCGGGACGGTCGGCGGGGAGCACGCCCCCTCGCCGTGCCAGAGCGTGGGGGTCGGGATCCCCGCGACGTCCGTCTCGACGAAGGCGCCGAGCATTCCCGTCTCGAAGTTCTCGGAGAAGATCGGGAAGAAGGTCTGCGCGGGCGCGGCCGTCGCGAGGAGAGCGATCGTGAGGAGGAGGGTGAGCCTTCGGGCCATGGTCTTTCCTTTCATCCGCCCCCACCGCGCGTCCGGTACGCGCGGGCGCGGGGAAACCCGAGGCTATTCGAGCCCGCGGGAGCCCGCAACGACGAGCCACACGAACGGACCGGGTACTCTTCCGAGGGAGCACCTCGAATCCGCCCGAGGTCCTCGAAGCCGACGCATGACACCGCCTCCCGCGGACCTGGGCCGCTCGGGATGAGCCGATCTCCTCGGGGCCGCCCGGCAGACGAACCGGAGAATCCCCCGCTCCCGCGCTCGGGGTGGCTCTGGCTGGGAATCCTCCTCGTCCTCGGTGCCGCGCTGCGCTTCACGGGCCTCTGGTTCGGCCGGCCGTTCGACCTCCGCCCCGACGAGAGCATGGTCCGCCTCCTCCTCGCGCGGATGGAGCTCTCCGGCGATCCCGACCCCAACTTCTATCACTACCCCGGCCTCGTCTTCTATTCGCTCTTCGCCTACTTCAAGACGCTCCACGTCGGGTTCGGACTCCTCGGGACGCCGTCGGGGGACCTCCCGTTTCCCGAGTTCCTCGCGCACGCGGAGATCGCCGCGCGCGCGCACCGGTTCCTCTCCGCCGCCGCGGGCACGGCGACGATCGGGACCACGTTCCTCCTCGGGTGTCGAGTCCGATCCGCGCGGGCGGGGCTCCTCGCCGCGGCGCTG
>Ga0187892_10003848_pt1 | contig 26541 bp, 25 predicted proteins | sample MA1701073metaG_FD_139345 | JGI IMG/M metagenome (GOLD analysis project Ga0187892, IMG submission 139345) | Bio-ooze microbial communities from a basaltic lava cave in the Kipuka Kanohina Cave System on the Island of Hawaii, USA - MA170107-3 metaG ... | reverse complement strand
CGCGATCGCGCGCGCGGTCCAGGCGAGGAGCGGCAGGCCGGCCAGGGGTCGAACGTTCTTGCCGGGGAGCCCCTTCGAGCCGGCGCGAGCCGGCACGAGGATCAGGAGACCTGGTGACGGAGCGCCCACCCGGAGCCTTCGCGCTTCCAGAGATGCGGGGAGCGGAACTGGTCGACCACCTCCCAGAAGCGCACCTCGCTGATGCCCATGTAGTCGAGGTTTTCCTGGAACCACTTCCGGGGGAACTCGCCGTCGAAGCGGCGCACCAGGGCCACCCCCTCGTCCCGGGTCAGATGGCCGTTCCGGATCTCCTGCGCCGCGTCGTAGGAGGCGCGGCCGATACCGAACTTGATGTAGGTGGTGAAGTAGTGGAGGCCGTCCATGCGGTCGTCGATGCTGTTGTACTTGGAGTACGTGCCCTCGGTGCGCTCGGTATTGGCCTCGAAGCTCGCGTGCTCGACCGCGTAGTAGTAGCACTCCTGCGGCACCCACTTGAGGTAGTAGCCGAGGTAGTGCACCTCGACCCGCTTCTCGGCCAGAAGGGCGGGATCCGCGGCCAGGTACGGATCGAGATCGCGCGCGGTGATGCCGTGCGCGCCGAGCGCGGGCACGCTCACGCCGCCCAGGTGCAGGTCCTCCAGCCGCGCCTCGTGCGTGAAGTAGCGGGGATCGCGCCGGGCGGACGCGGCCTCCCCGAGCGGGTTCCCGTACTCCACCTCGTTCTCGCCGTAGACCACCAGCCGGATGTCGTTCTGGGCCGCGAAGCGGGGCGGCAGGCTCTTCTGGCCGAAGATGAAGGGCTGGAACGGATGCAGCAGGTTCTCGAAGGCGAGCCGGGTGAGGGTCCGGTGCACCCGGCCGTTGGGAGTGCAGAGGTAGTTGTCGAAGCCCGCGTGCAGCCACGACTGGAAGTTGCGCCAGCCCACCTCGGTGTAGATGTGGGGCGCCCACGTCACGGTGAGGGGATTCATTCCGTACTTGTACTTGAGCAGGTGCGAGGCGTAGATCGAGTCCTTGCCCCCGCTCCCCGGCACCAGGACGTCGTAGCGTCCGTCGGTGCGCCGATGGCGGGCCAGCAGGTCGAGCAGGGCGCGCTCGCGGTCGACCCAGTCCACGTGCTCCTTCTCCTCCGCGAAGCGGCACGCCGCGCACACCCCGTCCGCGTCGAAGTGGATCGTGTCCTTCTTCGATTCGCGGGTGTGCGCGTACTCGACGGTGGACGACGGGCGCTGGTTCGAGATCACGCAGCGCGCGCAGAAGCGCACCTCGGTAGGCAGACCGAACTTCGCCTCGAGCGGCGCGGCGGCGGGATCGGGCACGCGCCCCCCTCAGGTCCTCGCCACGAAGGCGCGGAGGATGGCCAGCCCCACCTCGCCGCTCTTCTCGGGGTGGAACTGACAGCCGGTGATCGGCCCCGCGGTGATCGCGGCGGCGACCGGCACGCCGCCCAGCTCGATGTCGGCCAGCCGGTGGCGCGGGTCCATCGGATGGGCGGCGTAGGAGTGGACAAAGTACGCGAAGTCGCCCGGCTTGACCGCGGCGAACAGGCTCTCGGTCCACGGCGTGCCGCCGGCGGCCGGCTCGAGGCGGCACCAGCCGACGTTCGGGATCTTGTACGAGCGGATCGCGCCGCGCGCGGGCGCTGCGGGGGCGGGCAGACGCTCCACCTGACCCCGGATGAGGCCGAGCCCGGCGTGATGGCCGAACTCGGTGGAGGCCTCGAGCAGGAGCTGCATCCCGAGGCAGACGCCGAGCAGGGGACGGCCCGTCGCCGCGAAGGCCAGCACCGCCTCGTCCAAGCCGCGGGCCCGGAGGCCCGCCATCGCGTCGCCGAAGGCGCCCACGCCGGGCAGGATGAGCTGCTCGGCCGCGCGCACGACCGCGGGCTCGGTGGAGATCTGAGGCTCGCCGCCGACCGCGGCCACCGCCTGGCCGACGCTCCACAGGTTGCCGCGGCCGTAGTCGACCACCACCACCTTGGGCACCACGGGACGCGCCGTGCTCACGCCGAGCTCCGCACCGGCACGTCGGCCTGGGCCAGCCGAGCCTTGATCTCGCCCACGGTGTACTTGCCGTAGTGGAGCATCGAAGCCACCGCGACCGCGTCGGCGCCCGCCTCGGTGATCGCGCGGCAGGCGTGCTCGGGCGTGCCCGCGCCGCCGCCCGCGATGACCGGCACGTCCACGTGCGCGGTGACCCGGGCGAGGAACTCGAGGTCCATGCCCTTCCGGGTGCCCTCGCGATCCACCGAGGTGACGAGCAGCTCGCCCGCCCCGAGCTCGACGCCTTGGCCGGCCCATTCCAGGGCATCGCGGCCGCTGCGCTCGCGGCCGTTGTCGGTGTAGGCCTCCCACCGGTCGGGCGCGATCTTCTTGGTCTGGATCGAGAGGACCATGCACTGGCGGCCGAAGGCCTGGGAGACCTCGCGGATCAGCTCGGGCCGCGCCACCGCGGCGGTGTTGATCGCGACCTTGTCCGCACCGCTGCGCAGGGCGTCCCGCACGTCGTCGAGGCTACGCAGGCCCCCCGCCACCGTCATCGGCACGAAGACCGCCGCCGCGGTGCGGCGCACGACCTCCAGGATGTTGTTCCGCCCGTAGAGGCTCGCTACGATGTCCACGTAGAGGATCTCGTCGGCGCCGTCCGCGTAGTAGCGCCGGGCGAACTGCTGGGGATCGCCCATGACGCGCAGGCCCTCGAGGTGGATGCCCTTGACGAGGTTCGGGCCCTTCACGTCGAGGCGGGCGATGACGCGGGCGGCCGGCATGGCGGATCGCGCGCTAGTCGAGATCGACGAAGCGCCCGGACGCGCTCGATCGGGCGCACGCGTCGAGGATGCGCTGCACGCGATAGCCGGCCGGCAGGTCTACGAGGGGCGGCCGGCCGTTCTCGACGCACGCGAAGAAGTGCTCGAGCTCGTCCACGTACATGCGGTCGTAGGCGGGCTCGAAGGTCCAGCTCTCCCACTTCCGCGCCTTGTGGTCGTAGCAGCGCACGACGTGACCCTCCAGGTCCACCAGGACCGTGCTCTCGGTGCCGATGACCTCCACCTCGCTCCGGGCCGACCGGTCCACCATGTCGAGGTGGATCGAGCCGATGGACCGTGCGCCAAAACGTACGAGGGCCTCGCACACGTCGTCGGTCTCGACCTCCAGGTCGCTGAAGGTGCCGACCACCGCGGAGACCGCGGTGATGGGGCCGCAGAGCCACTGCATCCAGTCGAAGGCGTGGCACTCGTCCAGGAGCACGCCGCCGCCCTGGTCCCTCCGAGCCATGTAGAAGGAGCGGTAGTCCTCGTAGGGATGCCAGTCGGGCAGGTAGACCCCGGTGAAGCTCCGCGCGGTGACGACGCGGCCGGCGCGCCCGGCGGCAAGCAGCTCCTTGGCCTTCTGGAGCGGCGGGAAGAACCGCATGCAGAAGCCGGTCATCGCGGTGAGCTTCTTCTGCGCCACGAGGTCGAGCAGCTCCGGGATCCGGTCGAGCGTGTGCGAGACCGGCTTCTCCACGAAGAGGTGCAGGCCGTGCCGGGCCAGCGCGAGCGCGGGCTCCATGTGATACGCAGTGGGCAGGCAGATGAAGCCCGCCTGGTACGGCCCGGCCGAGAGCGCGGCCTCGAGTGACGGGAAGAGCGGGACGCCGGGGTGCTTGGCCGCGATCTCGGCGCGCCGGTCCTCCCGGGTCTCCACCACCGCGGCGGTGCGCCCGCTGGCGAGGAGGTTGCGGAGGTGCCGCTTGCCGATGGAGCCGCCGCCGACGACGAGAGCGGTGATCATGCCTCTAGCATGTCCTCGGTGATGGGCGTGTGGTGGGAGATGGCCCGGGCGGTCCGCCGGCCGAGCACCGCGGCCAGCGCCGCGGGCGAGAGGCCGGTGCCCGGGCGTAGCACGTCCAGGTCCTCGCGGGTGAGGATCGCGCCGCCGGGCAGGTCGCGCGCGGCGACCAGGCTCTTGCGGGCCACCTCGCGGACGGGCAGCTCGCTCGCGGCCGGCCGCTTGACGCCGTCGCCCAGCGCGGCCTCGACGTCGCGGATGGCCGCCACCAGGGCGCGGAGCTCGTCCGGCAGCAGCGAGGCCTGGTGATCCGGGCCGGGCAGGCGGCGGTCCAGCGTGAAGTGCTTCTCGATGTAGGCGGCCCCGCGCGCGACCGCCGCGATCGACATGGCGAGGCCGGTCGAGTGATCCGACAGGCCTACCGGCACGCCGAAGGCCCGCGCGAAGGTGTCCATCACCCGCAGGTTCGTGAGCGTGGGATCGGCCGGATAGTCGCTGACGCACTGGAGGACCGCCAGATCGGTCGTTCCGGCACCGCGGAGCGTGGCCACCGCGGCCTCCACCTCGGCCATGTCGGCCATGCCGGTGGAGAGGATGACCGGGAGCCCGAGAGCGCCGACCACCTCGAGCATCGGCAGGTTGGTGAGGTCTCCCGACGAGATCTTGATGCGCCGGACGCCGAGCCCCTTGAGATAGCGGGCGCTCTCCGGATCGAAGGGCGTGGAGATGAACTCGATGCCGACCTTCGCGCAGTGGGCGAACAGCATCTCGTGATCCGAGGGGGAGAGCTCGAGGCGCGCGAGCATCTCGTATTGGCTCTGCTCGGTCCCGGTGGCGCGCTGCTGGTACGCGGCCTTCGCCGCGCGACGGGTGAGCAGGCGGTCCACCCTGAACGTCTGGAACTTGACCGCGTCGGCTCCCGCGGCCGCCGCGACGTCCACGAGGGCACGCGCGAGCGCGGGATCGCCGTTGTGGTTGACACCGGCCTCGGCAATCACGAACGTCCGGGAAATCACTTGACGCATGTTACACCAATGTGTTCAACTTGTGAACATTCTCAGCCGACACCGGACGACTAGCAGGAGACGGGGCTCTTGATCACTGTGATGGGGGGGCTTGCGGGAGGAGCGGCGCCGCTCAGCCCCAGCTAGAAGACCTCTTGGAGCGCCAGCACGAACGAAACCTCGAGATCCTGACCGCCATCGGCGAAGGGGCGCCGGTCACCCAGCGCGCGCTGGCCGAGCAGCTCGGCGTGGCCCTGGGCCTGGCCAACCTCTGCCTGAAGCGCCTGGCGAGCAAGGGCCTGATCAAGCTGATGGAGTTCCCGGCCAAGCCGGCGGCCCGCAAGCGGCTACGCTACGTGCTGACCCCGAAGGGGGTGGCCGAGAAGACCCGGCTCTCGTACGAGTACATGGCGTATTCCCTGCGGCTGTTCCGGCGCACCCGTGGCAATCTCCGGGAGACGATGGCGCGGCTGCACGCCGACGGCATGAAGCGCTTCGCGCTCTGCGGGGTCGGGGAGGCGGCCGAGCTGGCCTACCTCACCCTGCGCGAGTTCGGACTGGAGCCGGTGGGGATCTTCGATGGCGCGGCGGGGGAGCAGTTCCTGGGATTTCCGGTCCGCGCCCTGGGGGAGCTGGCCGGAGAAGAGCTCGACGGAGTGATCGTGGCCACGTTCGACCGGCCCGAGCAGCGGGTGGCCGAGCTGGGCCGGCTGGGCGTGCCGGCCGGGAAGTGTCTCACCCTGCGCCGGCTGGCGGATCCGGTGGCCCATAGCGAGGAAAGGACACGGCGATGAAGGAGTTCCTGAAGGGCAACTACAAGGTGGACACCGAGATCAAGGAGAGCGTGGACGACGAGCGCTCCCAGCTCGAGACCGAGTTCGAGCGGAAGGCGCTGTCCCGTCTCGGCGGCAGCATCTGCTTCGTGAGCAAGAAGAGCTTCATCTGGAACGGAGACCAGGCCGCCCAGCCGCAGTTGCAGGGCGAGGCGCAGCCGGAGGCGAGCCGAGCGGATACGGAAGACCGAGCGGATGCGGAAATCAAGGGCGCGTGACTGACCTCGGACGAAGGATTGCCAAGACGCTCGAAGGCGCGACCTTCGAGCGCATCGCCGCCGCCGGCCTCGCCAACGCCGAGCTGAACCAGCCGAGCATCCGCCGATCCGTGCTGGAGCTGGGCGGCGAGCGGCTGGGCGAGGGGGACGCGGCGCTGGTGGTCTCGGCCGGCCCGAGCCTGCGGCGCCGGGGCAGCCTCGAGCGCCTGCGCGCCTCGGGCTTCCGGGGCACCATCGTGGCCGCCGACGGCGCCCTCGGCGCCTGCCTCCGCGCGGGCGTCGTGCCCCACGTGGTCGTGAGCGTGGATCCGCACCGCGGCCGCATCGTGCGCTGGTTCGGCGACCCCGCGCTGAGCGCGGCGCCCGCCGACGACTACTTCCGGCGGCAGGAGATGGACGCGGCCCATTCGCGCGACGAGCTGGGCGCCAACCGCGCCCTGGTGGAGCTGGTGAACCGCCACGGCCCCGAGATTCGCGCCGCGGTGGCGACATCCGCCGCGCCGGAGGTCACCGCGCGTTGCGCCCAGGCGGGCATGGCGCTCTACTGGTGGAACCCGATGTACGACGACTACGAGGCGGCCGAAAGCCTCTCGCGCCGCCTCCATCGGCTGAACGGGCTGCCCTGCATCAACGGCGGCGGAAACGTGGGCACCGCGGCCTGGGTGCTCGCGCACGCGGTGCTCGGCAAGCGGCGGGTGGGCATCGTGGGCATGGATCTCTCCTACCCGCCGGACACGCCCTACGAGAAGACCCAGTACTACCCGGAGCTGGTGGAGCTCTTCGGCGACGGGTTCAAGGACGCCTTCATCCACGTGGAGAACCCGGCCCTGGGGGAGACGTGGTTCACAGACCCCGCCTACTACTGGTACCGGGAGGTCTTCCTTCAGATGGCCGCCGAAGCCGGGTGCGACACCTATAATTGCACGGAGGGGGGGCTGCTCTTCGGCCCCGGCATCCACACCGTCGCGCTGGAAGAGTTCGTGCAAGCCGTCGGGAAAGGGAGCTGATCGGCCATGGCGAAGGTGCTGTTCATCAATCCGATGATCCGCGAGGAGGACGATCCGCGGCACGTGCCGTACGGGATCGCGCTGCTCGCCGCCATCGCCATGCGGGACGGCCACGCGGTGCAGGTCTTCGACGCCAACGCCTGGCGCACCTCCGACGCGGTGGTGGCCCAGGTGCTCCAGGCCGACCGCTGGGACGTGATCGGCATGGGCGGCATCACCACCGCCTACCGCTCGATCAAGCACATCACCGCGATGGCCAAGGCGCTGGCGCCCCAGGCGCTGCTGGTGGCGGGCGGCGGCTTCCTCACGAGCATGCCCAACGACATCATGCGCTTCCTGCCCCACGTGGACCTCGGCGTGGTGGGCGAGGGCTTCATCTCGTTCCCGGAAGTGCTGCGCCGGGTCGACGCGGGCAACCGCGACTGGGCGGAGGTCAAGGGCCTGATCTGGCGGGAGCCGTCGGGCCGCGCGCGGCTCAATCCCGAGCAGCCGCTGCTCGAGGACCTCGACAGCCTGCCCTATCCGGCCTGGGAGCTGTTCCCGCTGGAGGAGGTCTACTTCAAGAACAGCATGGCCCTCTTCTCGGAGGAGGGCATGGTGGCCCGCCGCCGGCTCGACATCAACGCGAGCTACGGCTGCTCGCTGATCTGCCGCTTCTGCTTCCACCTGGGGATCTCGGGCGACATGAAGATCACCGAGACCACCGGCGGCGATCGCGAGACCAGCTTCACCTACGACCGGAAGATCCGCTGGCACAGCCCGCGCTACGTGGTGAACCTGGTCAAGTACGCGCGCGAGCGCTTCGGGGTGGACTTCATCGGGTTCCTCGACGAGAACCTGATGACCATGCACCAGTTCTCGGGGAAGAAGTGGCTCACCGACATCGCGGACCTCTGGATCTCGGAGGGGCTCCAGCCGCAGTGCGTGCGCGACGAGGTGGACCACGACCCCGACCACTGCCGCGGGGTGCACTGGGGCGGCACGAGCCACGCCACCCTGGTGAGCCAGCACGTGCTGAAGGTGATCAAGCAGGCCGGCTGCACGCACCTGGTCTACGGCTACGAGTCCTTCTCGCCGCGCGTGCTCAAGACGGTGGGAAAGGGCGCGACCCCGGCGACCAACGAGCGCTCGCTGCGCTGGACGCTCGAGGCGGGGATCCGGCCGATCCCGAACCAGATGATCGGCTTCCCCGACGACGACTTCGACTCCATCCGCGACAACATCCACGCCTGGAACCGGCTGGGCCTCAACGTGAAGCCGTTCTTCGCCACTCCGTATCCGGGGACCGAGTGGTACTACACGTACAAGAACCGGATCCTGGAGCAGTACGACGGGGACCTGGAAGCGTTCCTCCTCGACGTGGGGGACGCCACCCGCATCACCGGCAACATCTGCAAGAAGTTCAACGCGGTGGAGCTCTACGGCCTGCGCGAGCTGATGGTCCTCCGCGACCTCAAGCGCATCGCCGCCTACGAGCGGGAGTGGAACCGCCTCCACGGCGTGACCGCCCCCGCCGCGCCGCCCGCCTGAGCGCTTGGCCGGCCGCCTCCTGATCCTGGGCGCGGGTGGGCACGGCCGCGCCGTCGCCGATCTCGCCCGAGCCTGCGGCTTCACGGTGGCCGGCTTCACCGACCGCTCCTCGGCCGCGGGCGGTCCCGGCTCCCCGGTGCTCGGCACCGACGCGGAGCTCGCGGTCCTCATCCGGGCCCAGCGGATCGACGGCGGCGTGGTCGGCGTCGGCAACACGGCGCTGGCGCGCCGCGCCCAGCTCTACGACGTGCTGGTGGCGGCCGGCGTGCCCCAGCCGGCGCTGGTGCACCCGCGCGCGGTCGCGTCACCCTCGTCCGAGGTCGGCCCGGGCTCCGTGGTCTTCGCGGGCAGCGTGCTCGGTAGCGGGGTCCGGATCGGGGTGAACGCGGTGCTCTACAGCGGCGTCGTGGTCGAGCACGAGTGCGTGATCGCGGCCCACGCCTATCTCTCTCCCGGCACGGTGCTCTCGGGCCAGGTGACGGTGGAAGCCGGCGCCTTCCTGGGCGCGGGGGCGGTCGTGCTGCCGGGACTGCGCATCGGGGCGGGGGCGGTGGTGGCCGCGGGCGCGGTGGTGACTACCGACGTCCCAGCGAATCAGACCGTCATGGGCGTGCCGGCCCGCGCAGCCCGCCCCGGAGAAAGCGCATGAACTCCGCCGGCGAGAGCAGGTCGCGCGCGTAGCGGAGGTTGTCGGCTGTCGCCGGATGGCGCCAAAAGAGGTAGGCGAGATACAGGGCCAGCGCGCCGGCCGCCGCCGAAATCGCGGCCGTCCAGCCGCCCGCGCCGAGCGTGCTGCCGCCGGCCCGGAGCGCGTGGAAGGCGCCCAGCAGCAGCGCGAACCCGCCGAGGTAGGTCGCGACGTGGCGGGAGAGGGGGACGCCCACCAGCTCCCACGTCCAGCGGACGTAGACCCAGCACGGGAACAGAATGAGGAAGAGGCGGGCGGTCGCCGCGCCCGGCTCGCCGGGCCAGAGGCCGACGAGCCCGTCGATCATCGGCCGGGCGGGCACGAGCAGCACGAGCACGACCGCATACGCGATGACCCTCACGATGCCGACTGGGACGAAGCGCGCGGCCTGGTCGAGGGCCAGTGTCACGTACGTGTACGGGTTTACGATATTGGCGGTCAGCGCGGCCAGCACCAGGATCCGTAGCGGGAGCGCGGCGGGGCGGAAGGCCTCGCCGTAGACGAGCGTGATGCCGGGGTCGGCAAAGGCCCAGACTACGAAGGCGAGCGGCACGGTCAGGAACAGCAGCTTGTCCAGCGCGTGAAAGAAGAAGTCGCGCGCCTCGCGGTCCTTCGCGACGCTGCGCTGCGCGTACAAGCTCGAGAGCCGCGTGAACAGGAAGGTGATGGGGGCCGCGACTACAGAAGAGAGCGCCTCCCAGAGCGCGCGCGCAATCTGATAGTAACCGGCCGCGGTCAGCCCAGCCCAGTAGCCCACCACGACGCGGTCGATGGAATCCTGGAAGAGCGCGAGCGGTGTCGTGACGAGGAAGGGGCGGGCGAACCGCCAGTAGCCCGCGAAGCTCTCACGGGTCGGCGCGCTCGGCGCGAGGTGGTAGCGCAGGCCGAGCACCGCGGCGGCCGCCCCGGCGGAGACCACACCCTCGAGAACGAAGGCGGCCGCGACACCGGCCACGCTCGGCGCGGTGGCCAGCACGAAGACGATGGCGAGGAGCCGCAGGAGGCGTGCCGACAGCACGATCATGGTGTGCGGGACCACCCACTCGCGCGCGATGAAGACTTTCAGGAAGACGTCGGCGAGGTTGGTGGCCACCTGCGCGCCCAGCAGCAGGAGGAACACCCGCGCGAGGCCAGACCTCGCGAAGAGGCCCTGGGTAGTCCCGATCGCGAGGATCGCGGCGACCAGCCCCGCGTGCAACGCGAGCTGGATCGCGAGCATGGTGCCCAGGCAGCGCCCGGGGTCCTGGCCTTCGGCCAGCCGCTTGAGATGTGCCTGGCCGAAGCCCGGGAGCAGAGCCGCCATCACGAGCCCGACGATGCCGGTGCTGAAGCCGATGGAGCCGAGCGCCTCCGGGCCGAGCGCCCGCCCGACCAGGATGGAAACCAGCATGCTGAGCGCACTGCCGCCCCAGGTGCTGCCCAGCATCAAGAGGGCCTTGCGCGCGAGATCCTGGGACGGCATCGGGCCGATTCTATCCCACCGCCCGCGTTTCCCTTGACTGCCCGGCGGTCACGTCCGTAGGCTCCACCCGTGGCTGTCGACTCCCGGGCTGAGCCGTCCCGCGCGACGTTCTGGGTCGTCCTCCTTGTCCTCGCTCTGGTCTTTCTCGCCCACTCTCTGTATCTGGCGCGTGTGCTCATCCCCTCTCATGACGAGAGCTCGGCCCTGTTTTTTGGCTATCTGACCGCGAGCGGGCAGATGAGCATGTATCAGGACGACGTCGTCGGCCATCGGCCACCGGGTCCCGCGTACGTCTTCGGGATCACCCAGGTGCTGTGGGGCCGGAGCCTGATGGCGGCCCGGCTCACCAGCGTTGGCTTCGGCCTGGTCCTCCTGGTGCTGACCGCGCTGCTGGGCCGGCGGGTGGGCGGCGTCTCCTGCGGCCTGCTGGCCGCCGCCCTCCTGAGCGCCCAGGGTGCCGTGGTCGGGTACTACTCGCTCGGGGACTTCCACGCATTGGTGCCGATGGTGATGGTCGGCGGCCTGCTCGTCTGGCTATCGGCAGACACTCCGGCGCGCAACTCCCTCGGGGCCGCGATCATCGGCAGCCTCTTCTTCGTACGCACCCACATCTGGCCGTTGCTGCCGCTGATGCTCGTGCTCGCCCTGCGGCGGGCGCGAGGATTTGCGGAGCGAGCGCTGATCGCGGGCGTGATGATCGTGCCGCTCGTGCTCTTCTTCCTCTGGGATGTGAGGCATCTGAAGCTGCTCGTCTCGGTGCCGTTCATCGGGCGGCTCGTCCGCCCTCTCGGCTATGTCGCCTTTGTCGAGCTCGATCAGCGCCCATCGCGCGATCTTGACTACCAGATCTGGATGCTGGCCCAGCTGGCCCGACGCTATGAATTCCTGGTCCTGGTTACCGTGGTGATCGGGCTGCTGGTCGTCATCCGGGTCGTCCGGTCGGGGCGACGCGAGCCGTACCTGACCAACCGGCCGGTGAATCTCCTCGCCGGGTTGTTCATCTACATCCTGGTGTCCTTGCTGCTTTTCTTTCGCATCAACTTCAAGTGGGTCGGGGTGTATGTTGCTTCCATTGTGCCGCTGCTCGCCATCGTGCTGGGCTATCTGGCCAGCCGGCTCGCTTCCGACCCCTTGTTCGGCCGATGGGGCCGCGCGGGGATCATCGCCTTCCTCGCCACGATGCTCGTGCTGCCGATCTACTACAACCGCAACCCACTGATGCCGTTGGGGGCCCTGCGCGCAGCGGACCCGGTACGCGCGGTCGAGACGGCCGGTGCCCATCTTGCGCGTCTCGTCCCGGCGGACGCGCGGGTTTTCTTCTTCGGACAAGTGGACGTGTTCTACTTTTCGGGACTGGCGCCGACCTACCTCCAGCAGATTACCAACTACGACACGCTGGCGGTCAACGACCACGACAACGCCGTTTCTATGCGCAACGGCTACTACGGTATGTCCCAGGTGGAGCGCTGGCTTGGCACCGAGGTCGACTATGCCGTCGTCTCCCCCCAGAGCCTCTACACGTTCGCGGAAGCATTCCACAACCATCCCGAGGTCAACCGCCCCAAGGTCGCACGGATCCGGGAACTGCTCGCCCTCCACTTCACCAAGATCGGCACCGTAGACGAGTACCCGTACTACTCCTATGACGTCTACCGGCGTGTGGGTCGGCCCTAGCCCGTCCCGGGGGCTCGAGGGGACCGGTCCGCCGCGCCCATTTATCCATCGCGGGCTCATGGAGCGCCTGCGGTAAGATTGCGTCATGCCCATGTGCGCTTCCGACGTGTGTCCGTGAGAACCGTTGTCACCGGAGGGGCGGGCTTCATCGGGAGCCATCTGGTGGAGCGACTGCTCGCCGACGGGCACTCCGTGCTCGTCCTGGACGATTTCTCCACCGGCCGCCCCGAGAACCTCACCCACTTGGCCGGAGAAGTGCGCCTCGCGTTGGAACACGTGGACATCGCCGCCGAGCCGCGGCTGGGCGCCCTGGTGAAGGGCGCCGACTGGGTCTTCCATCTGGCCGCGCTGGCCGATATCGTGCCGTCGATGGAGCGGCCGCTGGACTACCACCGGGCCAACGTCGACGGGACGGTGGCGATCCTGGAGGCGGCGCGCGCCGCCTCCGTCGGACGCTTCCTCTACACCGCGTCCTCCTCCTGCTACGGGATTCCCGACGTGTATCCAACCCCGGAGACGGCTTCTGCGCGTCCGCAGTACCCCTATGCGCTGAGCAAGCTCCTCGGCGAGCAGTGCGTTCTCCACTGGGGACAGGTGTATCGGATGCCCGTGGTTTCGCTCCGCCTCTTCAACGTCTACGGGCCGCGCTCCCGGACGTCGGGGACGTACGGCGCCGTCTTCGGCGTGTTCCTCGCTCAGAAGCTCAACCGCCGGCCGTTCACGGTGGTAGGCGACGGTACGCAGTCCCGGGACTTCACCTTCGTTTCGGACGTGGCGGACGCGTTCGTCACCGCCGCTCGCGCCGCGGTCACCGGTGAGGTCTTCAACGTGGGGACGGGCACGCCGGTGACGGTCAATCGGCTCGTGGCGCTCCTCGCGGGCGACGTCGTCCACGTACCGAAGCGTCCCGGCGAGCCCGATCGCACTCACGCCGACGTGTCCAAGATTCAGCGGCAGCTCGGGTGGCGCGCGAAGATCTCTATCGAGGAAGGAGTTCGCATCCTCCTTGACAACATCGAGTACTGGCGGCAGGCTCCGGTCTGGACGCCGGTGTCAATCGAGGCGGCGACCCGCGACTGGTTCCGGTATCTCGGAAAGGACTGAGATCGCCATGTCCCCCCGGACCTTCGAGGAGAAGATCAAGCCACTGGCGGAGCTGGAGGAGATCTGCCGGACGTTGCGCGGCGAAGGGAAGCGGATCGTTCAGTGCCACGGCGTCTTCGACCTCATGCACCCGGGTCACGTGCGACACTTCGAAGCGGCGCGGGCGCAGGGCGACCTCCTGGTGGTGACGGTCACGCCGGACCGGTTCGTGAACAAGGGGCCGGGCCGGCCGGTGTTCAACGAGCGGCTGCGCTCGGAGTCGGTGGCCGCGCTCGGCAGTGTCGCCTTCGTGGCCATCACCGAATCGCCCTCTGCCGAGGACGTGATCCGTCTGCTGCGGCCGTCGGCCTACGTGAAGGGCAGCGACTACGCCGACGCCAAGGACGACCTCACCGGGAAGATCGCCGACGAGCGGCGGGCGGTGGAAGAGGTGGGTGGGCGCATTCACTTCACCACCGAGATCACGTTCAGCTCGAGCAGCCTCCTCAACCTGCACTTCGACGTCTATCCGGACGAGGCGCAGGAGTTCTTGCGCGACTTCCGGCAGCGGCACTCGGCCGACGAGGTAATCGGGCTCCTCAAGGACCTGCAGCGGCTCAAGGTGCTGGTGGTGGGCGAGACGATCATCGACGAGTACCACTACGTGCAGTCGATGCAGAAATCGCCGAAGGAGCTGCTCGTTACCACGCGCTATCTTCGGGAAGAGCACTTCGCGGGTGGCATCCTGGCCTGCGCCAATCATGCGGCGGGCTTCTGCGGTCAGGTCGACATCGTCACCGTGCTGGGCGCGGCCGATCCCCGCGACCAGTTCATCCGGGGCCATCTCAAGCCCAATGTCAACCCGGCGTTCTTCTACCGAGAAGACAGTGGCACCATTGTCAAGCGCCGCTACGTGGAGCAGGCCTTTCTCAACAAGATGTTCGAGGTGTCGTTCCTCGAGGATGGAGAGCTGCCGCTGGCCGTCTCTCGCCAGGTGGAGCAGCATCTCGCCGCGGTGCTGCCGAAGTACGACGTCGTCATCGTGGCCGACTATGGCCACGGCTTCCTGAACCGCGAGCTGATCCGGATACTCACCAACGAGTCGCGCTTCCTGGCGCTCAACGTTCAGACCAATAGTGCCAACCTCGGCTACAACCTCATCAGCAAGTACCCGCGCGCCGACTACGTGTGTATCGACGAACCCGAGGTGCGCCTGGCGGCCCACGATCGGCGCAGCAACCTGGAAGAGATCATCGAGCGGGTGGCCAAGGATCTTTCTTCCCGGCGCGTCTCGATCACCCGCGGGCACAAGGGCAGCATCGCCTACGCCGATCCCGGCGAGTTCTTCCCGGTCCCGGTTCTTTCGCGGGAGATCGTGGACCGCATCGGCGCGGGAGACGCCTACCTGTCGGTCACCGCTCCGTGCGCGGCGGCCGGGTACCATCCCGAGATGGTGGGTTTTATCGGTAACGCGGTCGGTGCGCTCGCGGTGCGCATCGTCGGTAACCGCACCGCGGTCGAGCCGGTCCCGCTCTTCAAGTTCGTCACCGCGCTCCTGCAATGATCCCGAAGTACTTTCTTGAGCTGGGCGACACGATGGGCCGGGTCGAGGCCTCGGATGGGGCGTCGAGCCCACTCGGCTACGACGAAGGCATCCGGCGCGCAACGGACCTGGTCCGCGGGCAGACCGCCGCCGGCCGGAAGGTGATCTTCGTCGGGAACGGTGGCAGCGCGGCCATCGCCAGCCACCAGGCCATCGACTACTGGAAGAACGGCGGGATGCGGGCCATCGCGTTCAACGACCCCGCCCTGCTGACCTGCGTGGGGAACGACTTCGGCTACGCGCACGTCTTCGAGAAGCCGATCGCGATGTTCGCGGACAAGGGCGACGTGTTGATCGCTATCTCGAGCGGCGGCCGGTCGGAGAATATCCTCCGCGCGGTTGCCGCGGGCATCGAGGCGGGCTGTCGGGTGATGACGCTGTCCGGCTTCCGGCCCGACAACCCGTTGCGTGGCCGAGGAGAACTGAACTTCTACGTCCCGTCGGACTCCTACGGCTACGTGGAGATCACCCATCTCGCGGTATGCCACTGCATCGTGGATACCATCGTCGGCCAGTCGGCCCGTCCTTAGGAAACGGTCGGGCCGCCCCCCGGGGGGCATGTGCTTGACTTCCTTCTCGAACGAGAAGCTCGCATTCGGAGGGCCGGGGCAGATAAATACTTGACATTTGGCGTCACCAGGACTAACGTGGGCGCACAGTTTCGCCAAGTCTGGCGAGGCCTTGGATAGTAATGCTTCTCATCAATCCCGCGCAGGAGAAGTTCGGCGGCTTCCTGTCACGGTATGTCCCCGTGGGCATTCCGGTGGCGATCGGCTGCTTGGCCGCCTATCTGAAGAAGCACGACATCAAGGTGCGCGTGGTGGACGAGGAGTTGATCGACATCACCCCGTCCGTCCTGCGGGAGCTCGTCGCCGGGCTCGAGAAGCCCTACATGTTTGGGCTCTCGTGCCTGACCGCCCACGTGGTACGCGCCTATCAGCTGGCTCGCATGATCAAGGCGGAGTTCCCTGACTCGATCGTGGTCGCGGGAGGGCTGCATCCGACCGCGGTGCCCGAGGAGGCGCTCGCCACGGGCGATATCGACTACGTGGTGCGCGGAGAGGGCGAGGAGGTCATGCTCCAACTCCACCGCGCTATCCGGAACGGCGCCGACCCTACCAAGCTGATGGGGTTGTCGTTCGAGCGGAACGGACAGGTCGTCAACAACCCCGAAGCGCCGCTGATCCCGGAGCTGGACGACATCCCGATCTTCCCCTACGAGCTCTTCAACCACCCCAAGTATGACATGGGCTTCATCACCTCCTCGCGGGGCTGCCCCTACAAGTGCACCTACTGCAGCCAGCGTATGCTCACCGGCACGACCTACCGTTACAAGTCGGCGGGCCGGATTGTCGAAGAGCTCGACATCCTGATCAACCGTTACGGCCAGAAACAGATCGTCTTCTATGACGACAACTTCTGCTTCAAGGCCAAGCGGGTCGTGGACGTCTGCAACGCGATCATGGAGGCAGGCCTCCACAAGCAGTGCGCGTTCTCCGTGCAGACGCGAGCCGACAATTTTCCCCCCGACCTGGTACCGATCCTGGCCGAGGCCGGCTTCAAGCATGCGGGCTTCGGCATGGAAACCGGTGTCAACCGCCTCGCCCGGCTGATCGGCAAAGGCGAGACGGTAGAGCAGCACCTGGAGGCGGTCGCGCTCGGCAAGAAGCACGACTTCGACATTTCCCTCTTCATGATCTTTGGCTTACCGACGGAGACGAGTGCGGAGCGTGAGACCAGCTACCGGGTGGTACAGAACGCCGCCGTACAGGCCTCCAAGTACAACAATCTGATCCCGTACCCCGGAACCCCCATCTACAACGACCTGAAGGTCACCGATCGGATCCACGTCGCGCCCGGCTGGTCCAACTTCAACAGTACGCTCTCGGTCACTCGGAGCATCTTCGACAAGACGCCGTTACCCTACGTGCCAGAGACGACGTCGGAGTTCGAGCTCAAGCGCGACATCATCAAGTACAACATGAAGACCTACGTCACCCCCCGGGCGGTGGCGGCGATCCTGCTCGGCAAGAAGGGGCCCGGGTGGTACCAGCTGCCGGACCGATGGTACCTGCGGCCGCGCGAGCTGTACCACGTGAGCCGTATTGGGCTGAACGTGCTCGTCAACATGGCGGTGGCGTTCTTGCCGCTCGCTGTCGCCGAGCCCGTCATGACCTGGCTCAACCCGGCCATGAAACGCCGCCCGCGCGTCACCGACTATGACCCATCGACGTTCAGCGCCTCGCAGTGGGACAAGGATACCGCCAAGCAAAAGACGGTCGTGCTAAAGGCGGCCCAAGAAGAGCGTCGCACGACCGGGCGGATCACCATCGAGTTGCCGGTCATCGAGCATCCCACGGAGAAGCTGCACGTCTAGCACACGTCGACCCCTGACCGCGCTGACCGGAATGATCACTCGGATCGGGGTCCGCTTTCCATGGCAATCCAGCAAGTAGGCGCTCAGACCGCTCTGAAGGTGCTGGGGGACGTGATCCGGTATCGGATTCGCCCCTCCATCCGCCACCTGATCCTCCACGTCACGAACGTGTGCAACATGCGGTGCCAGCACTGTTTCGTGAACTTCGAGGAGAAGCCCAACGACCTCACCTTCCCGGAGATCGAGACGGTTGCCCGTGACGTCAACGACCTGATCTGGCTCGACATCGGCGGTGGCGAGCCGTGCCTGCGCAAGGACCTCGTCGAGGTGGTGGCCCTCTTCCGGGCCCGTGAGATCTCGATCCCCACCAACGGCTGGTTCCCGGACCGAATCACGCGCGTCGCGGCCGCCATCCACGAGCGGACCCAGGGCCGCCTCATCGTGACAGTCTCTCTCGATGGTTTCGAGGAGACCCACGACGAGATGCGCATGAAGGGGAGCTTCCGGAAGGCCCACGAGACCATCACCCGGCTGCGAGAGATATCCGGGCTGCGAGTCAAGATCAACACGGTGCTGTGCGAGCGGAATGCGGGTCAGGTCCTGGACTTCATGCGGTATGTCCGAGATCTCGGGGTCGACTACCAGTCGCTCCTGCTTCTACGGGGCGATCCCATCAACCCGCTCTACAAGCTGCCGCCGATGGCCACGCTGCGCAAGATCGGTGAGCAATTGCCCGCCATCCTGGAAGGTTACGAGTTCGGCCGCGAGGGCTTCTTCCGTTCCGTGCTGCGTAGCTACCAGGCGGTCAAGTGGGAGACCCAACTCCGGACGCTCGAGGAGAAGACGCAGATCGTGCCCTGTCTCGGGGGCCAGATTCACCTGGTCGTCTATGCCAACGGAGAGGTCGCCCCGTGCGAGATCTTGCCGTCGGTCGGCACCATCCGCAAGACACCGCTGCAGGAAATTCTGAAGAGCAGGGAATGGGCCGACACCGTGGCCGGCATCCGGCGAAAGGAATGCCACTGCACGCACGATTGCAACCAGCAAGAGAACATTCTCTTCGAGCCGCGAACGTACCCCAAGCTCCTCGGGTGGTAAGCCCGTGGCTCCACCCTCCGTTTCCATCATCGTGCCGTGCTTCAACGGTGCTCGCCACGTTGGACATTGCCTGGCGGGGCTGACGCGCCAGACCTACCGGGAGTACGAGATCGTCGTCGTGGATGACGCCTCCACCGACGATACGGTCCGGGTGCTGAAGGACTTCGCATCCGTGAAGGTCGTCCAGAACGCCGAGAACCGTGGGCCTGGGTTCTCGCGAAACCGGGGCATCGAGGCGAGCGGAGGGGACCTGCTTCTCTTCGTGGACTCCGACTGCATCGTGGACGATGTCGGCTGGATCTCCAAACACGTCGACGTCCAGGAGCGACTGGGTGGCACGATCCTAGGCGGCGGGGTCGTGGGCACCGGGCGCGGGATGGTTGCCCGAGCGGATGCCTACTGCCACTGGCTGACCAACATCCCTCACGGTAGTCCACGGACCGTAACGCGGGAGACTCCGCGAGGACGCGTGCAGTTCTCGCGACACCTCGTGACCACGAACCTGAGCGTGCCTCGCCGTCTCGTCCAGCAGATCGGACTCTTCGACGAGGATCTCCGAACCGGTGAGGATCTCGAGTTCTGCGAGCGGGCGCTGGCCCGCGGTCTAGCCCTTCGTCTGGAGCCGTCGATCGGAGTCAGGCACCGGGACCGGGAACGGCTGCGGGATTTCTTCCGGTGTTTCTACCGGGCCGGTAAGGACCGGGTGCCCGCCCGGCGGCGCCACCGATCGCAGTACCACTGGCTGATGCCGACGACGGTGGCCTGGAGTCTCCTGCTCTGCGGCCCGATCGGCGTCCTAATGCCGCTCCAGCCTATCCTCGCCTGGTGGCCCTTCGACAAGCGCGTTGTGCTCTACTATCCGATCATCGCGCTGGCCAGCCTCGCGATGGGGCTGGGAATCGTGGCCTACTGCCTGCAACAGGCCAGGAGTGAGCGCTGATCAGCTGGCGTCGCTCTCGATGATCCGGCCCGCGCTGCGGTTCGCGCGGTTGACGGGCGGCGAACCACCCCGCTAGGATTCGCCAGTGCTCAAGGGGATCGTGCTCGGGCTGCTGGCCTTTGGCGTCTTCTTCGTCACGCACGTCGCGCTCTTCCGGTTCCGGGCGCCCGCGCGCCGGTTCGATGCGATGGTTCGCGCGCACTGGCTGCTGGTGCCGGCGCTCGGGGTCGCCTACGCGGTCACGCCGCCCGACCTGGGCGTGCTCCCGGCCGCCTTCACCGGGGCCGGCTGGGTGCTCGATCTCGCCAACAGCATCATCGTGTATGACTTCCTCTTCATCGGCTATAGTATGCTGTACTTCCTGGTCGATCGCGGCTTCTCGGCGCGCATCCTGATCGAGATCGAGCGCGCTCCAAACCGAGCGCTCACTCTAGAGGGAGTCGCCGCGGTGTACGCTCCTGAGGAGATCGTGGGGCGGCGGCTTGGGGACCTGGCCGACATCAAGTCCGTGGTGAAAGAGGGCGAGCGGTTCCAGATCGTGTCGCGAGGCCGGCGGCAGGCGCGGCTCTTCTCGTCCGTGAAGGCGTTCTTCAACCTCGGACCGGGCGGATAACCATGCGCGGGTTGATGGCGGCGATGGGGTCCTTCGCGGTTTTCTTCGCCGCGCATGCCGTGCTCTACCGCGTCGTCACTATCCGGAGAAAACTGCTGGTGATGTTCGGGCTCTGGGTCGCGAGCGGACTCTCGTACGTCGCAATCTTCCGGCTCCTGCCGGCCGACGAGACCTATCTGCCCGCCCTGCTGGCGGCCCCGGCCGACATGGTGACCCTGCTCAACGGCGCCTTCGTGTACTGGTGCCTTTTCGCCGCGTACTACCAGTTCTTCAACATGGCCGACAACTCGGTGGGCGTGCGTTGCCTGATCGAGCTCTCGCGCGCCCCGGCGACCGGACTCGGGCTGGAAGAGCTCAAGAGGCCCTACTCCTTCGAGACCATGATCGGCCGCCGTCTGGACCGGCTGGTCGAGGCCGGCTACTTGGAGCGCACGGGCACGTACTACCGATGCACCGGCAAGGGCCGGGTCGCCGCCACCCTCGTGCGGCGGCTCAAGGCCGCTCTCAACCTTGGCCCCGGCGGCTGAGCCCGGGTCGATGTGAGCCCCTTTCGGGTCCACCTCTTGCATACGTTCTTCCATACGTCACAGCGGCGGTAGGACGGCGGACCAGCAGTCCGGACGGGCACTTGGCCGTCATCCGTGGCAGTGGGCCGAAATTCTTGCTATGTCCACGGCCGACTCCTAGAATCGTAGAACGTTGCAAAGTCGGCCATTTCCGGCCCGGGAGGTCCACGCGAAGCCGATGAGCCAGCATGTTCTCGTGACAGGCGGGGCGGGCTATGTTGGGGCGGTTCTGGTCCCCAAGCTGCTCGCCCGGGGGCACCGGGTCACCGTCCTCGACCTGTACATTTTCGGTGACCAGGTGCTCAAGGCTGTCAGTGGTCATCCCGGTCTCCGGCAGGTCAAGGGGGACATCCGGGACCGCCGGCTGCTGGAGCGGGAGCTGACCGGGGTCGATTCGGTCATCCACCTGGCCTGCATCTCCAACGACCCGAGCTTCGAGCTGAACCCGGAGCTGGGCAAGTCGATCAACTACGACGCCTTCCTGCCCCTGGTGGAGATCTCGAAGGACAAGGGGGTGTCCCGCTTCATCTACGCCTCGTCCTCGAGCGTGTACGGCATCAAGCAGGAGGAGAACGTCACCGAGGATCTGCCGCTCACGCCGCTGACCGACTACTCCAAGTACAAGGCGCTCTGCGAGGAGGTCCTGCTCCGAGCGCAGGCGCCCGGCTTCGCGAGCCTCATCCTGCGCCCGGCCACCGTTTGCGGCTACTCGCCCCGGCTGCGGCTCGACCTCGCGGTGAACATCCTGACCAACCTCGCGGTCAACACCGGCCGCATCACGGTGTTCGGGGGGGCCCAGAAGCGGCCCAACATCCACATCGAGGACGTGACCGACCTGTACGTGCGGTCGCTCGAGTGGCCCGCCGAGCGCATCGACGGCCAGATCTTCAACGCGGGCTACGAAAATCACACCGTCTCGCAGCTCGCCGACATGGTGGCGGGGGTGGTGGGCCGCGAGCGGGTGGAGATCGTGACCACCCCGACCGACGACCACCGCTCGTACCACATCTCGTCGGACCGCATCAAGCGCGCGCTCGGCTTCGAGCCCGCCCACAGCGTGGAGGAGGCGGTGCGCGACCTCTCCGGCGCCTATGGCAAGGGCTGGATCCCGGACGCGATGACCGACAAGCGCTACTACAACATCAAGACGATGCTGGAGGCGAAGCTCTAGGCATGCGCGTCCCCTATTCGTACCTGCGCGAGCAGTTCGCCGACTCCGAGCCGATCCTCCGTGACATCAAGGGCTTGCTCGAGTCCACCCAGTTCACGCTCGGGCCGCCGGTGGCCGAGTTCGAGGAGCGCTTCGCCCGGCTCTGCGGGGCGAAGCACGCCATCGGGGTGGGGACGGGCACCGACGCCCTCTTTCTCTCCCTGAAGGCGCTCGGGGTGGGGCCGGGCGACGAGGTGATCACCGCGGCCGACACTTTCATCGCCACCGCGGGCGCCATCGTGCAGGCGGGGGCCCGCCCGGTGTTCGTGGACGTGCTGGACGACTTCAACATCGACCCGGGCCAGATCGAGGCCGCGATCACCCCCCGCACCAAGGCGCTCCTGCCCGTGCACTACGCGGGCCAGCCCGCCAAGATGGGTCCGATCCTCGAGATCGCGCGGCGGCACAGGCTCCCGGTGGTGGAGGACGCCTGCCAGGCGATCAGCGCCGCGATCGACGGCACGCTGGTCAGCAACTTCGGAGTGGCGGCCGGGTTCAGCCTGCACCCGCTCAAGAACCTGAACGTGTGGGGCGACGGTGGGGTGATCGTGACCAATTCCGCGGAGCTGGACGCCACCCTGCGGCTCCTGCGCAACCATGGGCTCCGGAACCGCGATGAGGTGGAGATCTTTGGCTACAACTGCCGCCTCGACAGCCTCCAGGCCATCGTGGGCAACCACCTGATCCGCGACACCGAGGGCATCACCGCGGCCCGGATCAAGAACGCGCTCGCGCTCGACGCGGGGCTGGCCTCGCTCGCCCCCCGGGTGCGGGTGCCGAAGCGCCGGCCCAACGAGCGACACGTCTTCCACCTCTACATGTTCGAGGCGGACGATCGCGACCGGCTCCTGGCCTGGCTGCTCGAGCGGGAGATCGAGGCCAAGGTCCACTATCCGGTGCCGCTGCACCTGCAGCCGGCGGGTCGGCGCCTCGGCTACAAGGAGGGCGACTTCCCGGTGGCCGAGCGGCAGGCCAAGCGCATCATCACGCTGCCGGTGCATCAGCACTTGAGCGCCGCCCAGGTCCGCTACATGATCGACTGCATCATCGAGTTCTATCACGCCCGATGAGCGCTTGCGCGAAGAGGTTCAGATGAACACGATCATGCGCGTCAAGTACATGGACCTGCCCCGCCAGTTCGAGGACGGCGCGGTGGTGGCGCGCGTGATGGACGAGTTCAAGCGCTGCCAGTTCGTGCTGGGCCCCCAGGTGGCCGCGTTCGAGGTGCGCTTCGCGCGCGCGTGCGGCACCGCCCACGCGGTCGGCCTGAACTCCGGCACCGACGCCCTGTTCTTCGCCCTCAAGGCGCTCGGGGTCGGTCCCGGAGACGAGGTGATCACGGTGCCCAACAGCTTCGTGGCCACCGCGGGCGCCATCGTCATGGCGGGTGCCACGCCGGTGTTCGTGGACGTCAACGCCGAGTACCTGATGGATCCGGCGCGGCTCGCCGACGCGATCACCCCGAGGACGCGCGCGGTCATTCCGGTGCACCTCACCGGCAACCCCGCCGACATGGACGCGATCGGCGCGATCGCGGCGCCGCGGAGCCTGCCGGTCATCGAGGACGCGGCCCAGGCGGTGGGCGCGGCCATCCGCGGGCGGGTGGTGGGCGGCATCGGCGCGGCCGCCGCGTTCAGCCTCTTCCCGCTCAAGAACCTCGGGGTGGCGGGCGACGGCGGGATGCTGACCACCGGCTCGCGCGAGCTCTTCGACAAGGTGATGCTGTACCGGCACCACGGCCTGCGCACGCGCGACGAGGTCGAGGTGTGGGGCTACAACAGCCGCCTCGACACGATCCAGGCCATCGTGGCCGACGCGGTGCTGGACGGGCTCGACGGGGTGACCGCGACGCGCATCAAGAACGCGGCGTTCTACGATCGCGCCCTCGCCCCGCTCGCCCCGCAGGTCATCGTGCCGCCGCGGCGGCCCGGGGTCCGGCAGGTCTTCCATACCTACGTGGTCCAGGCGGAGCGACGCGACGGCCTGCGCGAGTTCCTCGACTCGCGGGGAGTGGAGACCAAGATCCACTACCCGATCCCGATCCACCTCCAGAAAGCGGCCGAGGGCCTCGGCTACAAGCGCGGGGCCTTCCCGGTCTGCGAGGCCCAGGGCGAGCGCATCGTGTCCTTGCCGGTCCACGAGTACCTGACCGAGGCCGAGCAGCAATACGTGGTGGATCGCATCCGGGAGTTCTACCGGCGATGAAGCGCTCCGGCCGGAGGCCCGCGAGGTCGAGCAAGCCCCGGCGCCGCGCCGGCGCGCCCAAGCGGGACGCGGGGCTGCGCGGCCTCGCTCCCGAGCTGCTCGTGGACCTCTACGTGACCATGCGCCGCATCCGCCGCGCGGAGGAGACCATCGCCGCGCTCTACCCGGAGCAGGAGATCCGCTGCCCGACGCACCTGTCGATCGGCCAGGAAGCGGGCGCGGCCGGGGTGTGCCTGGCCCTGCGGACCACCGACACCGCGGTGAGCACCCATCGCTGCCACGCCCACTACATCGCCAAGGGCGGGGACCTGCGCGGCATGTTCGCCGAGCTGTACGGCCGCGCCACCGGCTGCTGCGGCGGCAAGGGCGGCTCGATGCACCTGACCGCCCCGGAGGTCGGTATGCTGGGCGCCTCCGCGATCGTGGGCGGGTCGGTGCCGCTCGCGCTCGGCACCGCGCTGGCCGCCCGGATGGCCGGCACCGACGAAGTGGCGGTGGCGTTCTTCGGCGACGCGGCGATGGAGCAGGGCGTGACCCACGAGAGCCTCGCCATGGCCGCCCTGCGGCGCCTGCCGGTGCTCTTCGTGTGCGAGAACAACCTCTACGCGACCGCCACCCCGCTCCGCACCCGACAGGCGGGGAGCGACATGGCGCCCCGCGCGGCGGGGCACTGGCTCCCGGGCGTCACGGTGGACGGCAACGACGTGGTCGCGGTCTACCGTGCGGCCCGCACCGCGGTGGAGCGGGCCCGGCGCGGGCAGGGCCCCACGCTCATCGAGGTCAAGACCTATCGCTTCCGCGAGCACGTCGGGCCCAACTACGACATCGACCAGGGCTACCGCACCCAGGCGGAGCTGGATCGGTGGATGGCCAAGGAGCCGGTGGGCGGCCTGGCGCGGCGCCTCGAGCGCGCGGGGCTGCTCCCCGCCGCGCGCCGCGAGGCCCTCGACGCGCAGGTCGAAGCCGAGATCGCCGACGCGGTGGCCTTCGCCAAGTCCAGCCCGTTCCCCGAGCCGGCCGCGCTCTTCGCGGACGTGGAGTAGGGAGACCGCCCGCATGCGCGAGCTCAAGTACCGTGAGGCCCTCGACGAGGCGACGCGCCAGGCCATGGCCAAGGACGAGCGGGTCTTCGTCATGGGCGTGGGGGTGGACGACCCCAAGGGCATCTTCGGCACGACCCGCGGGGCGTTCGAGCAGTTCGGGGGCGACCGGGTTTTCGACACCCCGCTCTCCGAGGCGGCCCTGACCGGCATGGGGGTGGGCGCGGCCTTGCGCGGTTTCCATCCGCTGCTGGTGCACGCGCGGAACGATTTCCTCCTGCTCACGATGGACCAGATCGTGAACAACGCGGCCAAGTGGCGCTACATGTGCGGCGGCAAGCTCAAGGTGCCGCTCACCATCCGCGCGATCATCGGGCGGGGCTGGGGGCAGGCCGCGCAGCACTCCCAGAGCCTGCAGGCCATCTTTGCCCACGTGCCCGGGCTCGCGGTGATCATGCCGAGCACGCCCGCCGACGCCAAGGGGCTGCTCATGACCGCGCTGAGCAGCGACGGCCCCGTCATCTGCCTCGAGCACCGGTGGCTCTACGACAAGAGCGGTCCGGTGCCCGAGGATCCCTACTACACCCCGCTCGGGGTGGGGGCGATCGTGAGGCCCGGGCGCGACGTCACGATCGTCGCGGTGTCGCACATGGTGCTGGAGGCGCTGCAGGCGGCCGAGGCGCTGGCCGCCGAGGGCATCGAGGCGGAGGTCGTCGATCCGCGGTCCCTGCGGCCCCTGGACTCGGCGCTCATCTGCCGCTCGGCGGCCCGCACCGGCCGGCTCGTCATCGCCGACACCGGCTGGCGCAGCTACGGGGTCAGCGCGGAGATCGCGGCGCGGGCCGGTGAGGAGCTGTGGGGGGTGCTGAAGGCGCCGATCCGGCGGGTGGCGCTGCCCGATGTCCCGACTCCGGGCAGCTCGGTGCTCGAGGCCGCGTACTATCCGGGGCCGCGCGCGATCGTGGCCGCGGTGAAGCAGTGCCTCGAGGCGCCGCCGTCCGCGGCGGCGGATCCGGTGGCGCCGAGCGATCGAAAAGAGTTCGAGGGGCCGTTCTGACGTGACGATCTCCGCCAACGTCGTCGACTACGACCAGGTCACCGGGGCCTACGTGAGCAGCCTGAACACGCAGCTCCGCGGCTTCCGCGGGGGCGCGCGCTTCCTCGAGCACTGGGTCCACGATCCGGATCCGGTCAAGAGCATCGTCAACATGATCGAGGCGGCCGAGACCGATGGTCTCGCGGACGTCACGGTGATGATCGGCGCGCCCACCCAGGCCACGGTGGACATGGCCCGGCTGGACAAGCTCGCGGCCGAGCTCGGGCAGGTGGCCAAGGAGGAGCGGGAGGGCGGGCTCGCGCTGACGGTGCGCTTCGCGCGCGCGGCCACCACGGTGGCCGGGCTCGGTGCGGAAGCGCGCGATCGCGCCCGCCGGGCCCGCGAGGCGCGCGACGCGCGCCTGCGCGCCCAGGCCGAGGCGGCGGTACGCCGCGCTCCGATGGACGGCCTCCATCCGATCTATCGCGACGCGGTGGCGCGAATCCTCGGGGCGCCGCTGGCCCACGAGGGCCCGGCCGAGGCGGCCCCGGGCCTCACGGTCATCGAAGAGGCCCGCGACGGCT
>Ga0187892_10003847_pt1 | contig 26543 bp, 26 predicted proteins | sample MA1701073metaG_FD_139345 | JGI IMG/M metagenome (GOLD analysis project Ga0187892, IMG submission 139345) | Bio-ooze microbial communities from a basaltic lava cave in the Kipuka Kanohina Cave System on the Island of Hawaii, USA - MA170107-3 metaG ... | reverse complement strand
GTGAACGACTCCTGGATCGCCGCGACCGCCATGGCGTATGGCATCCCCGTCGTCACCCAAGACGACGACTTCCCCGTCGTTGAAGGCTTGATCGTCACGCCCGTTTGACAGCGACCCGAATCGGTCCGTGCACGGCGAGTCCGCACCGGACCGCATCCCAGGACGCGCGGTGAGAGAAGCCATGCGACCAGCACCTACCGATGCCGGCTCGGGGACGGCTGGCCGACACAGGGGGAACGCAGTAGCTCGCCCGCGCGTGCTCGAACGCCCGGCGGATACGGGCGGCCGGGTCAGCTGGCCAGCTTCAGGACGGTACGGACGGCACGTACGTACGGGACAAGTCCCCCTCCGACTCGAACCCGCACCCGCTCAGTGTGCCGATGCAGCCTGGCGCACCCGGGGGGAAGCTTCGATGAGGAGCGAGCGGGGAACCGGTAGCCCACCGTCCTCCCTTCTGTGTGTGGAATCCTGCCGGGGGCGCAAATGTGATGTCGCGAGACATCGTGGACATGACCGAGCTGGCACGGAGAGCCGGAGCGGCCCGGTGAACCGGTCCGACGTTCGGAGAATCTCCTCCGGTCAGAGCTGGGTCGTCATGTCGCCAGCGGCGTCACGCCCAGCTCGCCCAGCAGCGCCCGGACCCGACGCCCGATCTCGTCGCGGATCGGGCGGACGGCCTCCAGCGACTTGCCGAAGGGGTCGGTCAGCTCCCAGTCCTCGTAACGCTTGCCGGGGAACAGCGGGCAGGCGTCGCCGCAGCCCATGGTGACCACCACGTCGGCGGCCCGCACGATCTCGTCGGTCCAGGGCTTGGGGAGCTCCTCGGAGATGTCAATCCCGATCTCGGCCATCGCCGCGATGGCGGCCGGGTTCACCTCGGCGCCCGGCTCGGAGCCGCCCGACCAGGCGATGGCCCGGTCGCCCGCGAGGTGGTCGAACCACCCGAGTGCCATCTGCGAGCGCCCGGCGTTGTGGACGCACAGGAACAGGACGACGGGCACGCCGCTGGCCGCCCTGCCCTCCACCTGGGCGAGAGCGCTGAGCCGCTGGCGAGCGAAGCGCTCGGCTCGCAGCGGGAGGAAGGTCGCCACCTTCGCGCCCGCGGCCAACCGGTCGTAGCCGCCCAGAAGGAACCGCTCGATCTTCTCCTCGTCGAACACGCCCTGGAGCTCCTCGGCCAACCGGTGGGCAGCCCCCTGGAGCATCGGGCGTTGTTCGAGCGGCACGGATGTGACGTCGGACATCTACGACCTCCTGTTCGTATCTGGGTCGACCAAGGCGGGTCCACGAGGCGGACGCGCCTGCGACGGCTCGTGCGGCACGACGGCATCGGCCGCGGCGGCGGACACGGAGGGGTAGAGCGCATTGATGGCGGCCACGGCGACTCCAGCCCCGATGATCTGGGCGATCACGAACGGCGGCACTGACGAGGGCGCGATCCCGGCGAAGGTGTCGGACAATGTGCGCGCCAGGGTCACGGCGGGGTTGGCGAAGCTGGTCGACGAGGTGAAGAGGTACGCCCCGCCGATGTACGCCCCGACCGCGAACGGGGCCGCGCTGGTGCGGCCGGAACGCACGACGCCGAAGATCACGAGCAGCAGCCCGAAGGTGGCCACGGCCTCGCTCGACCACAACGCTCCCGAGCTGCGGACCTTGGTGGACAGGTCCAGCGCCGGAACGGAGAACATCACGTTGGCGAGCACCGCGCCGGCCGCCCCGCCGACGACCTGGGCGCCCACATAGGTGCCCGCTTCCCTGGTCGTGAGCCCGCCGAAGGCCCGCGTCGCCAGCGTGACCGCGGGGTTGAGGTGGGCGCCGGACACCGGGCCGACGGCGAGGATGATGGCGACCAGGGCGGCCGCGGTGGCGGCCGCGTTCCCCAGCAGCTGGAGCCCAACGTCGCCCGGCGACAGCCTCGCCGCCGCGATCCCCGAGCCGACTACGGCCAGGACCAGCAGGGCGGTGCCGAGCGCCTCGGCGAGTGCGCGCCGGCCCAGGTCAGCTAGCACCGGCCGCGACTCGTCAGCAGCAAGCCGACGAGCTGGCCGTCGTGACGCCGTCCCGGCCACGACGGCGCAGCACGAAGCCCCAGTCTCGGGGTCGACCATGCGGAGCTGGCCGGCGGGCATCTCGACGTCCTCGAGCACCGAGTAGATCTCCCACGGCTCGCCCGAGGGCCCATCGACCCACACCTTGTCCTGGCGGGCGTAGCAGCACGCCACCCCGTCCTCGACGCTGGTCGCCAGGCCCGATTCCGCGAGCCGGGTCTGCGCCGCGCCAACCTCATCGGTGGTCTCGCCCACGACGCCGAGGTGGTTGAGGGTGCCCCCCTTGCCGGGCTGCTCGAACAGCACGAGCTCGAGCGGCGGCTCGACCACTGCGAAGTTGGCGTAGCCGTCGCGCAGCTCGGCCGGCTCGGTGGAGAAGAGCTTCGAGTAGAAGGCGACGGCCGCGTCCAGCTCGCCCACGTTCAGGGCCAGCTGCACTCGGGACATCATCTACCTCCATTGATAGAATTTCTTCGATCAGTCTCCAGTATCGGCTACCTATCGAAGGTTGTCAATGGATAAGTGGGCGACCGGGCCCCGGTGACGGCACTCGACGACGGGTGCTGCCCGGCCGTGCTGTCCGCGCCGCTCTCCGAGGACCACGCTTTCGCCCTCGCCCGGGACTTTGCCGCACTGGGCGACCCGGTCAGGCTGCGCCTGCTGAGCATGATCGTCTCGGCCCCCACCGGCGAAGCGTGCGTGTGCGAGCTGGTCGAGCCGCTCGACCGTTCGCAGCCCACCGTCAGCCACCACCTCAAGCTGCTCGTCGACGCCGGCCTGATCGTCGGCGAGAAGCGCGGCCGCTGGGTCTGGTACCGGGCGGTGCCGCAACGGCTCGCCGAGCTGCGGAAGGCCCTGGCCTGATACAACACGACACCCCCGAGCACTCCAGCTGGCTGAGCCAGGTCGAAGTGTTCCTCCCGATCATCAACAGATGGAGGCGCGCCGCGACGAGCTCGAGTCCAACGACGAGCCGGTAACCCAGGTCACGGGCTTCATCGCCCCGGGGTCGGTCAGCCGCGCCGCGCCTCAGCGTCGACGAGGAGCCGCTCGACCATCCGCCTCATCGGCCTCCCCCGGCCGCCATGGGCAGGCCGGCTCGCTTCCACTCCGGGAAACCGTCGACGAGGCGGCGAGCCCGGAACCCTTGCCGTTCAGCTCGCGCACGGCGTCGTCGGCGTACACGCAGTAGGGGCCACGGCACTACGCCACCACTTCGGCGTCCTTCGGCAGCACCCGGAGATGACGGCGCAGTTCGGCGACGGGCACCGACCGCGCCCCGGCGACGTGCCCAGCCAGGTACTCGCGCTCGGGGCGGACGTCGAGGACGACCACGTCGCCGCAGTTGAGCCGCGCCGCCAGCTCGGACCGGTCGATCACCTCGAGCCCGTCGCGGTCGCCGAGGTAGGCGTCGGCCAACCGCTCGAGGCCGAACACGTGCTCGCCGGCGACGTCTCTGATCGCGCCCACAGCTCGGCCACGCGTTCGCTGGCCACGGCGTAGAAGATGCGAGCTCCGTCGCGCCGGGTCGTGAGCAGTCCGGCGCGCGCCATGGCCCGCAGATGGTGCGAGGTGTTGGCGACCATCGGGCCGATCTCGCCGGCCACGTCCTCGACGGACCGCTCGCCCTGCGACAGCACGTCGACGATCTCCGCCCGGCGGCCGCTCGCCAGCGCCTTGGCCACCTCGGCGAAGGCGTCGTACAGGGCGTCCTTGGCGGCGCGATCTCCCACGCCGTCATCCTGCACTCACGAGGAGGGATAGTCAAGAACTCAAACGATTACTTGACAAAGGCCGACCAGGCCGCCAGTATGCGGTGAGGACACGACGCCGGGAGGTGACGCGATGGCGAGGAGGCTGGCGGCCGACGACTCGGGTCCTCGAGTCGGCTGCGGGTCGCCACGACAGCTATCGAATCCGCCAAGGGGTACGGCGCGAGCGTGAACGCCGTCGACATCTCCTTCATGCTGGAGCGAGCGGTGGCCCAGGTGGCGCCGCCGTGGTCGAGCACGTGACGGTCGAGCCCCGTATGGCCGAGGCGATCCCGTACCCGGGCCACATCGACGTGGCGGGGACCAAGCCGGCGTGACTCCGCCCCCGGCGATCGAGCCGTTCGTCGACGAGGGCCTCGGCAACAGCTCGTACCTCGTCGACCTCGGCGACGGCCGCGCCCTCGCCGTCGACCCCTCGCGCCATCCCGGCGCCTATCTCGAACGGGCCGAACGAGGAGGCCTGGCGATCGCCTACGCAGTCGAGACCCACCTTCACGCCGACTTCGTGTCGGGCAGCCGCGAGCTTGCAACTCTCGGAACCCAGATCGTGGCCCCGGCCGCCGCCGCCCTCGAGTATCCCGCCCGTGGCCTCGCCCACGGCGACGAGCTCGACCTCGGCGGGCTGACACTGCGGGCCTTGGCGACACCCGGGCACACACCCGAGCACCTGTCCTACCTCCTGCTCGACGGGAGGCGACCGATGGCGCTGTTCTCCGGCGGCTCCCTGCTCGTCGGCGCGATCGCCCGAACCGACCTGATCGACCCGAGCCAGACCGAGTCGCTGTCGCGCGAGCTGTGGCGTTCGCTCCAGGGAACCATCCTGGCGCTGCCAGACGACCTCGCGGTCTACCCGACCCACGGCGCAGGCTCGTTCTGCGCTGCGGCCGCTGGCGGCGACCGGGTCACGACGATCGGGCGCGAAAGGGCCACCAACCCGCTCCTGGCGGCTCACGACGAGGATGCCTTCGTCGAGATGCTGACCGCGGGCTTCGGCGCCTACCCGCCCTACTTCCTTCGGTTGCGAGCCGTGAACCGCCGCGGCCCACACGTCTACGGGCACCGGCTGGCGCGGCTGGCGCTGCTCGAAGTCGCCGAGGTCGAGGCGCTCGTGAACAGCGGAGCCTGGGTGCTCGACGTGCGCCCGATCGATCGCTACGCCGCAGGCCACATCACCGGTTCGGTCTCCATCGCCCTGCGCGACGTCTTCGCCACGTGGCTGGGATGGCTGGTGCCCGACGACGTGCCGCTCGTGATGGTCATCGACGACGACCAGGACGCTGACCTGCTGGTGCGCGAAGCGCGCAAGGTCGGCTACGAACGCCTCGCCGGCGCCGTCGCCGGCGGCGTCGCAGCCTGGCGCGCCGCGGGGCGGCCGACCGCCTCGACCGAGCTCGTCGGCGCTGCCGGGCTTGGGCCATTCGTCGACGTCCGGCAACAGGCGGAGTACGACACCGGGCACGTCGCCGGCGCCCGCCACATCGAGCTGGGCACGATCGGCGGCGTGGCCGTCGGGGTCCCGGACGGTGCGACGTTGATGTGCGGCCACGGCGAGCGGGCGATGTCGGCCGCCAGCCTCCTGGAGCGGCGCGGCGGGGGGCGCGGGGTGCGGGTCCTCGTAGGCGGGCCGGAGGACGTGGCGGTCGCGCAACGCTTGGAGCTCGAGCGGGAATGAACGCGACCCCTGGGTCGGTGCGGCTCGGGATCCGGGCCAACCTGGCGCAGTTCAGCCTCCTCGTGGCGGTCAATGCGCTCGTCGGCGGCATGATCGGCCAGGAGCGCACCGTCCTGCCCCTCCTGGCTGAGCAGGTGTTCCACTTCACCGCCTACACGTCGGCCCTTACGTTCATCCTGGCCTTCGGCGCGGTCAAGGCCGTGACCAACTTCGTGGCCGGTGCGTTGTGCGACCGGCTCGGCCGCAAGCCCGTGCTCGTCGCCGGCTGGCTCATCGGTGTACCGGCCCCGCTCCTCATCATCTGGGCGCCGTCGTGGGGCTGGGTGATCCTCGCCAACGTCCTGCTCGGAGTCAATCAGGGGCTCGCCTGGTCGGCCACGGTCATCATGAAGATCGACCTGGCCGGACCCCAACGCCGGGGCCTCGCCATGGGCTTCAACGAGGCGGCGGGGTACGGCGCCGTGGCGCTGACCGCCCTGGCCACCGGCGCAATAGCCCAGCAGGCCGGGCTCCGACCTGAGCCCTTCTTCCTCGGCGTCGCCTACGCCGCCATCGGTCTCGGGCTGTCGACGGTGTTCGTCCGCGAGACGCGCCGCCACGTCGAACACGAGTCGAGCGTGGGGGAGGCGAGGGCGCCGGCGGCCTTCTCGACGCGGGAGGTGTTCCGGCTCACCAGCTATCGGGAGCCGGCCCTGTCGGCCGTGAGCCAGGCCGGCCTGGCCAACAACCTCAACGACGGACTGGCATGGGGACTGTTCCCGATCCTGTTCGCCGCGCACGGGCTCGACGTCGAGCGCATCGGGGTGCTGGCTGCGCTGTATCCGGGTGTGTGGGGACTGGGCCAGCTCGCCACGGGCGCGCTCTCGGACCGCTGGGGCCGAAAGCCGTTCATCGCCGGCGGCATGTTCGTGCAGGCCGCCGCCCTGGCGCTCGTGGCCACGGTGACGTCGTTCGGGGGGTGGGCCCTCGCCGCCGTGCTCCTCGGCGTCGGCACGGCCATGGTGTACCCCACCCTGCTCGCCGCCATCGGCGACATCGCGCACCCTTCCTGGCGAGCGTCGTCGGTCGGCGTCTATCGCTTGTGGCGCGACAGCGGCTTCGCCATAGGAGCGCTGACGGCCGGCATCGTCGCCGACCTGGTCGGGCTCAACGCTGCGATCTGGACGGTCGCCGCTCTGACCGCGTCGTCCGGACTGATCGTCGTCGCCCGAATGTACGAGACCCATCAGCCAACTCGCACGCGAGGGGCAGCCCAGACCGAGAGCGGCGTGATCGATCCCGCAACATGGGAGTGCCCCGACCGGCGGGGAACCGCCGGGCGGTCCGGGGCAACGCCCACCAGGAGGTGGGCCTGGTCCGCGGCCACTCGGCGGCGGCCGGCCACCTCCGGCCGTCAACCAGGGCTGATGGTGTCGCGACCCTCGAGGCGGCGGCGCTGGGGACCGACCGCGTAGGCAGGATCGTCGGTCGACTGCACTCCGGCGGCGAAGACGGCGAAGCGGGCCCACGCCGAGCCGGCCACTAGGTGAGCGCTGATCCATCAGCCCTGACGCCAACACGACGGGACAACGCCGCAGGTCAGGGCTTCGGCCGCGAAGCGGACGACCCACAGATCATGGGTCTCCTAGCGCGGCTCCGGCCACGGTCGCAGCCAGCCGGCTGCGCCGACCGACGACGGCGCCCAGCGCGCCGGTGGCCCTGAGGCCGGCGCTCCAGCGGCGGAGCCGGTCGGCCTGGCCCCGGCGGTACGGCGCGGCGGAGGTGGCCAGCGACTGCTCCATCCACGTCGACGCCATTGGCGCCCGCATGACGGGCTCCCCGGCGGGCCGCCACGAACCGGGGCGGTCTGACAGAGTCGTCGGCTACAAATGGCAGCCGTGAGTGGACGTCGTCGGGGAGCCGGCTCGTGAAGTACCTGGCCCGGATCGTCCGGTACTCGTGGGTGCTGAAGCGGTACTACGTCGCCACCGCGGTCCTCGTGGTGATCGTTGCGCTGCTCAACCAGGCCAACCCGTTCCTGCTCAAGTACCTGGTCGACGCCGTCGTCCAGCGGGCGTCGGGCCTGCCCGTGGGCACCAGTCGCTTCGGCCTGCTCCTCGGCCTGCTGTTCGCGGCCGGCATCCTGGTCTCGGTCGTCACCAACGTGCAGGGCTACATCGGCGACCTGCTGGCGGCCAAGCTCCACACACTGCTCAGCCAGCGCTACTACGACCACCTGCTCGAGCTGCCGCTGGAGTTCTACGACAACGAGATCACCGGCCGCATCACGGGTCGGCTCGAGCGCAGCATCTCGGGCATCTCCGAGCTGACCAAGGCGATGGCCAACGCCTTCATCAGCTTCTTCCTCTCGAGCGCGTTCACGCTCCTCATCCTGGCCAGGTACTCGCCGCTGGTGGCGATCCTGCTGGCGGCGTTGTTCCCGATCTACATCGGGCTCACGACGCTCACCAGCCGGAGCTGGCAGAAGAAGCAGGAGGGCATCAATCGCGACATCGACTACGCCAACGGCCGCTTCCTCGAGGTCATCAGCAACATCCGCGTGGTGAAGTCGTTCGTCCGAGAGCGGGCCGAGAGCCGGATCTTCGCCGACAACCGCACGTTGGTGGAGGGCCAGACCCGAGTGCAGTCGCTGCAGTGGCACCGCTACGACCTGTGGCGCGGCCTGAGCCTCAACCTCATCTTCTTCGCCATCTACGCCATCATCATCTGGCAGGCGCTCAACGGATCGTTCGGCCCCATCCAGCAGTCGGTCGGCACCGTCGTCCTGATGCTCCAGCTCTCCCTGCAGGCCCAGTTCCCGCTGTTCGCCTCGTCGTTCATCGTCGACCAGATCCAGCGGGCGGCGGCCGACAGCAAGGACTTCTTCGCGGTCATGAACCTCGATCCGTCGATCCGCGACGCCGACGACGCCGTCGAGCTCACGGTGCCGGCGGGCCGCGTCGAGTACCGGGACGTGTCCTTCGCCTACCAGGGCGGTCGGCCGGTGCTGAGCGACGTCAGCTTCACCGTCGAGCCGGGCACGAAGGTGGCGCTCGTCGGCGAGAGCGGCGAGGGCAAGACCACGCTGTCCAACCTCCTGCTCCGGTTCTACGAGCCGTCGACGGGCGCGGTGCTGATCGACGGGGTCGACGTCCGCACCGCCAGCCAGGCGTCACTGCGCCGCAACGTCGGCGTCGTCTTCCAGGAGCCGGCCCTGTTCTCCGGCAGCGTCGTCGAGAACATCACCTACGGCGCGGATGGCCGCGCCACCGACGACGTGGTGGCCGCGGCCAAGGCGGCCAACGCCCACACGTTCATCGAGGCGCTGCCCGAGGGCTACGACACCCAGATCGGCGAGCGGGGCGTCAAGCTCTCCGGCGGGCAGAAGCAGCGCATCGCCATCGCCCGGGCCTTGATGAAGAACCCGCCCATCCTCATCCTCGACGAAGCCACCAGCTCGCTCGACAGCAAGGCCGAGCGCGAGGTCCAGGGTGCCCTCGAGCGGCTGATGCAGGGCCGGACCACGCTGATCATCGCCCACCGCCTCTCCACCATTCAGAACGTCGACATGATCGTCGGGATCCGCCAGGGCCAGGTGGCCGAGATCGGCTCGCCGGCCGAGCTGGCCGAGGGCGACGGCATCTACGCCGAGCTGCTCGCCCTCCAGGCCCCGAGCGCAGCCAACAAGGCCAAGCTCAAGGCCTACGACATCGCTCGGGTGTGAGGCCCCGGCCTACTCGACGCCCAGTGCGTCGAGCACGAAGGCGTACACGAGGGCTTCGTCGCGCCACGTGTCGTACCGGCCGGAAGGTCCGCCATGGCCGGCGCCCATCTCCGTCTTGAGCAGCACGGGCGCCGTGCTCGTCGAGCGCTCGCGCAGCCGCTGCACCCACTTGGCCGGTTCCCAGTAGCTCACCCGTGGGTCGTTGAGGCCGGCCGTGGCGAGGATGGGCGGGTACGGACGGGCGTCCACGTTGTCGTAGGGCGAATAGGACTTCATCGTGGCGTACACGGTCGGGTCCGCCACGGGGTTCCCCCACTCCTCCCATTCGGTGACCGTGAGCGGCAGATCCTCGTCGAGGATGGTCGTGAGGGCGTCGACGAAGGGCACCTCGGCGACGACCGCGCCGAACAGCTCGGGGGCCATGTTGACGACGGCGCCCATCAGCAGGCCGCCGGCGCTGCCGCCGCGGATGGCAAGTCGGCCCGGTGCCGCCCACCCCTCGTCCAGGAGGTGACGGGCGCAGGCGACGAAGTCGCCGAACGTGTTGGGCTTGGCCGCCAGCTTGCCGTCCTCGTACCAGTGCCGACCCATCTCGCCGCCGCCGCGCACGTGGGCGATGGCGAAGACGAAGCCCCGCTCCAGCAGGCTCAGGCGCAACGAGGAGAACGTCGGGTCGATGCTGATCTCGTAGGAGCCGTAGCCGTAGAGCAAGGCGGGCGCGGTGCCGTCGGGCTGCAGGCCTCGTCGGTGCACGATCGAGATCGGCACCCGGACGCCGTCGGGAGCCGTCGCCCACAGCCGGCTGGTCTCCCAGTCGGTCGGGTCATAGCCGCCGAGCACCGGCTGGCGCTTGAGCAGCACGCGGGTACTGGCCTCCATGTCGTAGTCGAGCACCGAGGTCGGGGTGACGAGCGACGAGTAGCCGAAGCGCAGCGTGGTCGTGGCCATCTCGTGGTTGGCGCCCGTCCAGGCCGTGTAGGCGGGCTCGCTCTGCTCGACGACGTGGGTGACGCCGTCGGCGATCCGCCGCACGCTCAGGCGACTGACCCCCTCGGCCCGCTCGGACAGCACGAGGTGGGCGTCGAACACGTCGACACCGTCGAGCTTCACGTCGGCACGGTGGGCCACGACATCGGTCCAGTGCGACCGGCCGGGCGACGCCACCGGCGCCTCGACGAGCTTGAAGTTCCCGGCCTCGTCGGCGTTGGTCACGAGGAAGAACGACTCGCCGACGTGGGCGAGGTGGTACTCCACGCCCTGCTGGCGGGGTTCGACGACGCGGAACAACCCGGTCGGGTCGGTCGCCTCGAGCACCCACACCTCGCTGGTGACCTTGCTCCCGAGCGCGAGCACCACGAAGCGCTCGCTCTTGGTCGCTCCCACCGAGAGGAAGAAGCGCTCGTCGTCCTCTTGGTGGACGAGGACATCGTCGGCGGGATCGGTGCCGAGGCGGTGGCGCCACAGCTGCCACGGCCGCATGGCATCGTCGACGCGGACGTAGAACACCGTGGAGCCGTCGGCCGACCAGGCCAGGCCGTAGTAGGTGTCCTCGACCGCGTCGGGCAGGTCCTCCCCGGTGGCCAGCTCGCGCACCCGCAGCGTGTAGCGCTCGGCGCCGGCGAAGTCCACGGCGTAGGCCAGCCTCGAGCCGTCGGGCGACACGGTGGCGTTGGCGACCCGGAGGTAGTCGGCGCCCGCCGCGAGGCGGTTGTGGTCGAGGATCACCGACTCCTCGCCGTCGGGCCCTCCGGCGCGGCGGCAGATGATCGGGTACTGGAGGCCCTCGACCGTCCGGCTCAGGTACCACCACTTCCCCTTGCGGGCCGGGACGGAGAGGTCGGTCTCCTGGATGCGGGCGACCATCTCGTCGTAGAGGCGCTGCTGGAGCGGCTCGGTGGACGCCAGAACCTGGCGGGTGTGCTCGTTCTCGGCCTCGAGGTGGGCCCGCACGTCGGGATCGTCGCGATCGCGCAGCCAGTACCACTCGTCCACGCGCTCGTCGCCGTGCGCCCGCAAGACCGTGGGGCGCCGCGCCGCAACGGGCGGCCGCGCCGGAGTCGGGCTCACGAAACCCAGGTCCGGTGAGAGAAGAGTGTTGCGCAGAACCGCCCGCCGTGGTCGCCGCCGAAGGCGGCCACTCCGGATGGTGGCACCCGGGTCGCGCGGCTCGCCGGCTTGGAGGAACGGCGGAGGACGGCCGGCTCCGCCGGCCGTTGGGAGCTCCATCCGCTGGCTGAGGAACCGCCGGTTCCGGAGGCGAAACTCACAGCGCGGCGATTCGGGACAGCGGGAGGCGGGGGCCGTAGCGAGGAGGGGTCGGGGCGCCGATCTCGACGAGCCTGACCACGCGGGCCCGCTGGCCGACCCAGGGGGCCAGCAGCTCGAGCATGCGGGCGTCGTCGGCCCGGGGCTCGCCGGCCAGCGCCCAGGCCACCTGGTGGGGCAGGTGGTAGTCGCCCACGCTGACGGCGTCGACGTCGCCGAGCGCGACGCGGGCCACCTCGGCCGCCGTCCAGGGACCGATGCCCGGCAGCGCGGTGAGACGCGGCCGTGCCGCGGCCAGCGGCAGGGCGACGAGCTCCTCGAAGCGCGCCGCGTAGCCCGCGGCTCGGCGCACGGTGTCGGCCCGCTTGCGCTCGACCCCGCAGCGGTGGAAGACCCACACCGGCGCGGCCGCCCAGGCCGCCGGCGCCGGTGGCAACACCAGCGGGCGGCCGTCGGGGGGCACGGGCCCCGGCGCCGGCTCGCCGAGGCGCCGCACCAGGGCGGCGTAGGAACGGAACGCGTCCAGTCCGATGACCTTCTGCTCGAGGACGGCCGGCACGAGCGCCTCGAACACGGCGCGGGACCGGCCGATCCTCGTGCCGGGGAACCGCCGGGCGAGCTCGTCCACGACCGGGTGCCCGGACAGCGCCCCGTCGCCCGCCCCCTCGCCGATCAGGCCGGGCAGCCCGTCGAGGCACCAGTCCGCACCCGGGCCCCATGCCTGCAGGGTGACCGACCGGTCTGCGGGTTCGACCGTGAGGCAGGTGGTGGCCGGGCCCCCGGGGGTGCGCGTCGCCCGCCACAGCTCCGGTTGGCTCCGGCCGCCGAGGCGCACCGTCGGATCCCCCCGCCCATGGCGCAGCGGCGACAGCGTCGACCGCAGGTCGAAGGGCCGGCTGGGGCGCAGCGACCGGCTGGCGGTCACGGAAGCTGGAGCGACTTGGTGTGCAGGTACTCGTCGATGCCGAAACGGCCGAGCTCGCGACCCAGGCCGGAGGACTTCCATCCGCCCCACGGGGCGAGCGGGTTGAAACCGCCGCCGCACACGTCGACCATCCCCGTCTCGAGGCGGCGGGCCACGCCGAGCGCCCGCTGGCGGTCGGAGGAGAACACCCCGCCGTGCAGCCCGTAGTCGCTGTCGTTGGCGATGCGCACGGCGTCGTCGTCGCCGTCGTGGGCGATGATCGAGACCACCGGTCCGAAGACCTCCTCCCGGGCGATGGTCATGGCGTTGTCGACGCCGGCGAAGACCGTGGGCGCCACGTAGTGCCCGGTGTCGAGGCCGGTCGGCCGCTCGACGCCGCCCGTGACGAGCGAGGCCCCCTCGGCCACCCCCGCCTCGATGTGGCCGAGCACCTTCCGGCGCTGGCCGGCCGACACGAGCGGTCCCATGGTCGTCTCCCAGTCGAGCGGGTCGCCCACCACGAAGCCCTCGGCCGCCGTTCGGGCCAGGTCGACGGCCTCGTCGTGACGGTCCCGGGGCACGAGCACGCGGCTCCACGAGATACAGGTCTGGCCGGCGTTGAGAAAGCACTGGTTGACGGCCGCCGGCACGGCGTCGGCCAGGTCGGCGTCGTCGAGGACGAGGGCGGCAGACTTGCCCCCGAGCTCGAGAGCGACCCGTGTGAGGCGCTCCCCCGCGAGGGCGGCAACCCGCCGCCCGGTGGCCACCGAGCCCGTGAACGACACCATGTCGACATCGGGATGGCCGGCCAGGGCCTCGCCCGCCGGCCCCAGGCCACTGACGACGTTGAGCACCCCGCCCGGCAGCCCCGTCTCCGACACCAGGTCGGCGAGCAGGAAGGCGGACAGTGGCGCCAGTTCCGACGGCTTGAGGACGACCGTGCAGCCCGCGGCCAGAGCGGCGGCAACCTTGTTGACCGTCTGGAACAGGGGGTAGTTCCACGGCGTGATGGCGGCCACCACGCCGAGCGGCTCACGCAGCACCAGCGAACCACCGACGCGCTCCTCGAGGACCATCTCCCGGATGAGCGCCGGGTGCGTGCCCATGACCATCGTGGGCAGGCCGGCCTGGATGAGGGTGGACGTGCGGATGGGCATGCCCATCTCCCGGGCGACGAGCAGGCCGATGTCGGTCGCCCGGCCCATCAGGACCTCGGTCAGCCGGCCGAGCTGATCGGCCCGATCCTCCACCGGCGTCGCCGCCCAACCCGGCAGGGCCGCCCGGGCGGCAGCCACGGCCCGGTCGACGTCGTCGGCCGTCGCCGCCGGGACGCTCCCGAGCACCTTCTCGGTCGCCGGTTCCTCGACGTCGATCGTGCCCTCGCGCCCCGCCGGCACCCACTCGCCGCCCACGAAGAGCCGCTCGCGCCGGAGCAACGCGGGGTCGAGATCGCTCATGCTGTCGGTCCTAGCACAGCCGCCGAGGACGGGCTCATCGCTGATGGACCGGGCACGAGAAGGTGGTGCGGCCGCCGACCGTGCGCCGGAGCAGCGGGGCTCCGTCGCGCGGGCAGGTGCCACCGGGATGGCGCGACGCCATGAGGTCGCCGGTGTGGGACCCGCCCCCGGCCAGGAGGTCGGCCATCGTGGCCTGCAGGTGCCGGTGCAGGCGGCGGCGCTCGACGGGCGTGAGGTCGCCGGCGGCCCGGGCCGGGTCGAGGCCGGCCCGCCACAACGCCTCGTCGGCGGCGAGGTTGCCGACGCCCGCGATCCGGGCCTGGTCGAGCAGTCGGGCCTTGACCGGGGCCCGGCTGGCGCCCAGCACCCGGTCGAGCGCCGAGGGCGTGATGGTCAGGGCGTCGGGACCGAGACGGTCGGTGCCGGCCTCGAGCTCGACCCCGCCGAGTCGGCGCGGGTCACGCACCGCGAGCGACCCGCCGTCGGCGAATCGCAGGGTGAAGCGGTCCCACTGCGGCCTCGGCTCCGAGCTGCTGTAGCGGAGGTGGTCGACCGCGGGCGCGCCGTCGACGACCAGGCGTCCCGTCATGCCGAAGCGCAGGCCCAGGACCGGGCCGGCGGCGCCGTCCGCCTCGCCCGGCAGGGTCGACGTGTCGAGCAGCAGGAGCTTGCCCCGCCGGCGAGCGGCGATCAGCGACCGGCCCTCGAGTGCCGCCGCCACCGCCTCGGCCGTGAGCCCACGCTTCAGGTACCAGGCGTCGGGCGCCAGCACCTGGACGATCGGGCGGTCGAGCGCCTTGTCCTCGGCCTGGCGCCGGTAGTACTCGACCTCGGCCAGCTCGGGCACACCGCCATCCTGGCGTGCCCGAACGCGCCGGGGTAGCGCTTCGCCGACTCCTACAGTGGCACCCCGTGCCACCCGCCAAGCTGCACTGGGCCCACCTCTGGCCGGAGGTCGTCACGTCGGGTCTGTGCACCGGCTGCGCGGGCTGCGTGGTGGCCTGCCCCCACGACGTCCTCGGCTACAACGACGCCGACGGCGTCTACCGCCCCTTCCACCTGGAGGAGGAGGGCGGACCGGGCGGCTGCGTCCACGGCGACCGTGGCTGCACCTCCTGCACGCGGGCCTGCCCCCGCTTTCGGATCTGGGAGCCCGAGATCGACACCCACCTGTTCGGCCGGCCGCGCCAGCCCGAGGAGGTGTCCGGGATCAGCAAGGACATCATCCTCGCCCGGGCAGCCGATCCGGAGGTGGCCGGTGCCGGTCAGGACGGCGGCCTGGTCTCGGCCCTGCTGATCTGGGCCCTCGAGCACGGCTACATCGACGCCGCCCTGGTCTCGTACCTGGAGGGCGACGGGACCACCTGGAAGGCGATCCCTGGCGTGGCCCGCACCCGCGAGGAGATCCTGGCCGCGGCCGGGAGCCGCTACACGTACTCGGCCAACACCATGGCCTACGCCGAGGCGGTGGCGGGTGGCGCCGAGAGGCTGGCCCTGGTGGGCATGAGCTGCCAGAGCTCGGTCCCCCCGGTGATGGCGGTGCGCAGGGCGGGCAAGCCGGCCCGGCGCCTGGCGCTCAACATCGGCCTCCTCTGCTCGAAGACCTTCGACGACGCCATCTTCCCGGAGCTGCTCGAGGCGAGGTACGGGCTGCCCCGGGCCGAGATCAAGAAGATGAACATCAAGGGCGTCCTGCAGATCTGGATGCGCGACGGCGCCTACCACGAGGTGCCGCTCAAGGAGTGCCACGCCTGGACGCGTGAGGGCTGCAAGCGCTGCCCCGACTTCGCGGCCGAGCATGCCGACATCTCTACGGGCGGGATCGGCGCCTTCGGGGACTGGACGCTCACGATCATCCGCACCGACCTCGGCCGGGAGATTCTGGTCAAGATGCTCCAGGACGGCACCATCGAGGGCCGTCCCGGCGACGACGACCCGGGTGCCATCGCCCTCCTGCACAAGCTCTCCACCCGTCAGCGCAAGCGCTGGCCGGCCACGGCGGCCGCCGGGCCCGGCCTGCCTCCCCCACCGGAGGGCTGACCCCGGAGATTTCGCCCGGGGGCGACACTGGGGCCACCCGCGGTCAACCTATGCTGACGGGATGCACGGTCCCGAGGATCTCGCCGCCGCCGCTGCCGGCCGGGACCCGATGATCGGCCTCCGTGCCCTCGCCGCCCTCCGGGATGACCTCGACGTCCTCGAGAACCGCCAGGTGCTGGCCGCCCGGGAGGAGGGCTGGTCCTGGCAGCAGATCGCCGAGGCCCTGGGTGTGTCCAAGCAGGCGGCCCACAAGAAGCACGCGGCGGTCAAGCCGACGCGTCGGACGGCGCCGCGGCCGCCGGCCAAGCCCAAGGCGGTCGGCCGGGCGAAGGTGGTCACCAAGGCCCCGTCGGCGAAGACGGCACGACCGGGCAAGCCCACGGCTGCACCGGCCAAGGCCAGGGCGGCCACGAAGGCCAACCCCGCTCCGGCGAAGTCGGCCAGGAAGTCCGGGGCCGCCACCAAGGCTGCACCGGCCAAGGCCAGGGCCGTCGCGAAGGCCTCCCCGGCTCCGGCGAGGTCGGCCAATCGGGCCCGGGCCGCCACCAAGGCCACAGCCGCTCCTTCGAAGGCATCGGCCACCGCCACGGCGAAGAAGGCGCCGGCCAAAGCGGCCCCGGCCACCCGCTCGACGCCGTCGAGGGCCACCGCCAGGGCGGCCAAGGCGGCACCGGCGAAGGCCAGCGCCAAGGCGGCCAAGTCGGCGCCGGCGGGCGCCACCAAAGCGACGGGTCGATCGTCCGGGCGCCGCAGCCGCGGCTGAGGGCTACTCCTCGCCGACCAGGTCCGCCGGCGTCGCCTCGTCGACCGACGGGTGGATCGGTGGGACTTCCGACGATCCACCGTGGTCACCATCGCCGGCCGTGTCGGCCCGGCCCCGGCTGGCCACCCAGGCGGCCAGACCGGTGGTGATCGGCACCGAGGCGACCAATCCGATGCCGCCGACCATCGTCCGCACGACCTCCTCGGCCACGAGCGACCCCGTGACGACCTCGAGCACCGGCCGGCGGGCGAGCGTGAACAGGAGCAGCAGCGGCATCGACGCGCCGGCGTAGGCCAGCACGAGGGTGTCGACGGTGGAGGCGATGTGGTCCCGCCCGACCCGCATGCCGGTGCGGTAGAGCCGGCGGAAGCCGGCCGTGGCGTCGACCCGCGCCAGCGCCCACACGGTGGAGGCCTGGCTCACGGTGACGTCGTTGAGCACGCCGAGCGACCCGATGATGATCCCGCCGAGCAGAAGGCCTTGGAGGTTCACCTGGGCGGCGGTCAGCTGGAGCAGGGCGGCCTCGTCACCGCCCAGGTTGAACAGGCGGGCCGACCGCACGAACACCGATGCCAGCGCTCCCGTGAGGGCGAGGCTCAGGAGGGTGCCGAGGAGGGCGGCGGTCGTCTTGGCCGAGATCCCGTGGGAGAGGTAGAGGACGACGAACATGGCGGCCGCCGATCCGACGACGGCGACGACCAGGGGGTCCTTGCCGTCGAGCAGCGCCGGGATCACGAACCACACCAGCAGGCCGAAGGTGGCGGCCACGCCGACCATCGACGTGATGCCCCGCAGCCGGCCCACGCCGGCCACGACCAGGACGAACACCGCGGCCAGCACCGCCATGGGCGCCTTCCGCTGGAAGTCGCTGAAGTAGTAGGCGACCCCGGTGTCGTCCACCGTCCGGCCCACGATCACCTTGTCGCCGGCGCGCACTCGGGACTGGCCGGGACCGTCGAAGAGCTCGAGCTGCGTGGTGACGCCCTTGTCGGGACCGGCCTCGAGGCGCACCGTGGCCACCCGGCAGGTGCCCACCGCGTCGGCCTGGTCCTCGCAGGGAACGGCACGATCGACCGTCACGGTCGCCGGGACGAGCTCGGCCTCGTCGGTAAGCGCCTCGGGAGGTAGGGATCCCGACCGGGTGGTCCCGGACGGCCACAGCAGCACCAGTCCGGCGATCGTGGCGGCGAGCAACGGCAGCACGAGGAGCGCGAGCAGCCGGTTGACGGGGTTGCGCGCCATCACTGCGATTGTGCCTGGCCGCGGCCCCCCCAGTCGGGCACCGGGGCGACGAGCTCCCGGGCGCGGGTGAAGACGGCGTCGAAGGCGGGCTCGGTGAGCTTGCCCGTGAAGGTGTTCTGCTGGCTGGGGTGGAACGAGCCGAGGAGGTGCCGGCCGTCGACCAGGACGTGCTCGGAACCGTGCCCGAACGGCGGCCGCGGCCGCAGCGCCAGGAGCCCACAGAAGGCGTCGTGGGCGAACCGGCCGAGAGCCACGATCACCCGCACGCGGTCGAGGGCCGCGAGCTCACGGGCCAGGTAGGGCAGGCAGCGGTCCCGCTCGTCGGGTGTGGGTCGGTTGGCCGGCGGAGCGCAGCGCACGGCGGCACTGACATAGGCGCCGGAGAGGACGAGACCGTCGCCGGGCGCCACGCTCGTGGGCTGGTTGGCGAACCCGGCCCGCCAGAGGGCCCGGTAGAGCCAGTCGCCCGAGCGGTCGCCGGTGAACACCCGTCCCGTGCGATTGCCCCCGTGAGCGGCGGGGGCCAGGCCCACGACGAGGAGCGCCGCACGGGGGTCGCCGAAGCCGGGGACGGGCCGACCCCAGTACTCGTCGGCCCGGAAGGCCGCCCGCTTCTCGGCGGCGACCTGCTCGCGCCAGGCGACCAGTCGGGGACACGCCCGGCAGGCCACCACGTCGGCCGTGATCGAGGCCAGTACGTCCACCGGCGGAGGTTCCCACAGGCCGCGCCGCGGCACTGGTTGAATGCAGCCGTGAGCAACGACCGCATCGCCGTGTACACCGACGGTGCCTGCCTCCGGAACCCGGGTCCCGGCGGTTGGGCCTGGGCAGTCCCCGGAGGTCTCTTCGCCAGTGGCGCCGCGGTCGCGACGACCAACCAGCGGATGGAGATCTCGGCCGCCCTCGAGGCCGTTCGCGCCCTGCCCGGCCCGCTCGAGGTGGTCAGCGACTCGACCTACGTCGTCAACTGCTTCCGCGACGCCTGGTGGCGGGGCTGGAAAGCCCGGGGCTGGCGCAACAGCGCCAAGCAGCCGGTGGCCAACCGGGACCTGTGGGAGCCGCTGATCGACCTGGTGACCGGCGAGCCGGGCCGGGTGCAGTTCCGCTGGGTCAAGGGCCACAGCGGCGACCCGATGAACGACCTGGTCGACCGTCTGGCCGTGGAGGCGGCCCGTACGCAGGAGGGCCGAGCGGGGACGGGCACCCCTGCCGACCTGGGAGCGCCCGACCGGCCCACCCGCCGGTGGTGATCGCTACGCCAGCCGGCTGACCGCGAGCCGCGCACGGGAGACGAGGACCGCCTCGTCGCGCACCGCGGCGAGGCGGTCCAGGAAGACGTCGCGGTCCAGCGCCACGGCCCCCATGGTGGTCAGGTGCGCCGTCGGGAGCTGCGCGTCCACGAAGGCGCCGCCGGCCTCGCCCCAGCGCGCCACCAGGTCGACGAGGGCCACCTTGGAAGCCGCGGGAACCCGGCCGAACATCGACTCGCCGGTGAAGCACGCGCCCACCCGGACGCCGTAGATGCCGCCGACCAGCGTCGGGCCGTCCCACACCTCGAGGCTGTGCGCCCACCCGCGCCGGGCCAGATTCTCGTAGGCCCGCCGCATCGGACGCGTGATCCAGGAGGGCGCCCCTGACGGCCGGTCGGCACAACCGGCGACGACGGCCGCGACGTCGACGTCGACCGTCGTGTGCCATCCGCAGGCCCGCAGGTGCCGCCGCAAGGTCCGCGACACATGGGCCGAGCCCACCTCGATCACGGCGCGGGGCGACGGTGAGAACCACGGGAGCGGCACGCCATCGCAGGGCCACGGGAAGATGCCGTGGCGATAGGCGTCGACGAGCGTCTCGACGGCGAGGTCGGCGCCGAAGCCCACCAGGCCCTCGTCGTCGGTGGCCCTGGGGTCGGGCCACACCCAGCGCGACGGTCCTACAGGGTCAGGCACCCGTGGCGGATCGCCGAGCGGCGCCGTCACCCCTCCGGGGGCGTATCGAGGCCCATCATGACGCGTGCCTCGGCCGTGGAGTTGGCGTGCGGGAACGGCTCCTCGGGCACCGGCACGCCCAGGGCGGCGGCCAGCGGCCCCCACCCGTCGCCGGGCTGCCACTCGAGCAGGCGGTCCGGCGCCACGCTGGCCCGGACGTCGTCGTTGTGGCGCTCGTAGGCTGCCATCGCCTCCTCCCGATCCCGCCATCTCGGCGTGAAGTGGCGGTCGAGGAGGGCGGACACCATGTCCTGGAAGCCCTCCATCGCCACGGGCAGCGGCCGGTCGAGCGCCTCGAAGATCGTCGACGACGCGCTGGTCCACCACGTCGCCGCGCCATCCCGTGTCGACAGCAGCACCAAGGCGTCGGGGTTGGCGTCGGCGAGGTCCCGCCAGAACGCGGCGCCGGGCCAGTCGACGATGGCGCCGTAGCCCTCCAGGAGCCGGGCCCAGTCGGGAGACCCGCCGAGCGCCGCCGCATGCCAGGCGCCCACGTCGGCGGGACGACCGAACACCTCGAGCATGTGGTAGCAGGGCTGGCCCTGTAGCCGCTCGAGAGCCAGCTTCAACGAGTGGGTTCCCGTTCGGCCGAGCCCGGCGCCCACGACCCGCAGCACCATCGTCCGCAGGCTAGGCGTCCTCCGTCAGGTCCGATCACGATCCGGTGGCACTCTGGGCGCTCTGGGCCTCGCGATCGTCACCAGCTCGGGGACGGGCGGCGGGTCAGGTGACGACCACCACGCCCTGCATGCCGTAGGCCCAGTGACCGGGGAGGTGGCAGCCGAAGAGGACCCGGCCGGGGCGGTCGAACCGGAAGGTGGTCGACCGGGTCGTTGCCGCCGGGACGGTGACCCCGCCGGCACGCTCGCCGTGGGCGGCCTCGGTGCCCTTCTCGTGGCGGTCGTGGGTGGCCTCGTCGCCGACGATGAGCTCGTGGGCGATCGGGTCCTCATTGTGGACGACGAAGCGCACCGTCGTCCCCCGCCGGACCTCGACGCTCGCCGGGTCGAAGCGGGAGTGGTGGGCCTTCAGCTCGACGACCCTTGCAAACCCGGTCGCGGTGCCCGAGCAGGCACCGAGGACCGAGGCCGTGAGGAGGGCAGCCCCGGTGGCCGCCACCCGAGGCCTCACGACGCCCCGCTCACGACGCCCGGCGCACGACCATGGCGGTGCCCACGGCGACCCCGACGACGAGCACCACGAGCACCGTCGTCAGCGTCCGTAGGGGCGTGTCGTCGACGACCACCTCGTCCGAGGCGGAGGGCGTCGTCCCTTCGATCTGCTCGAGCAGGCCGGCCGCTCGCCGGGACGGCTTGCCGGCACCCGATGCGTCGACCGCGAGGTCGTAGGTCAGCTCGGTGGGGCTGGCCCGCAGCTCGAGGTGCGACAGCCACATCGACTCCGGGACCCAGGCCATGCCCTCGTCGCTGCGGAGGTCGGCCAGCAGGCTGGGCGACGCCGGCTGCTGGAGGGCCAGCTGCAGCCCGGGCGCCACCTCGCTGCGCCGACCCGGTGCGCCGAGAAGCGCCGGGCGGCGGTCGGTGAGCAGGAACACGTCGGCGTCGACCCGCTCGGCGGGGGTGCGCCCGAGGCCGAGGATGCGCAGCGGCACCCACGGGTTGTCCGTCGGGATCGTGAGGTGGATCGGCGTCCCGTCGCCGAGGGCCACATCGCGCTCTCGGGCGGCGTCGGCGTCGAACCGGGCGGCCAGAAAGATCGGGCTGCGCTGGGCGTAGAAGTCGAGGACCTCGGGAGCGTCGGGCGGCAGGAGGAAGCCGTGCTCGGTGGCCCACGTCCCGACCGCCTGGGCGCCACCGCGCAGCACGGTGAGGTCGAGGGCGTCGATGCGGGTCTCGAGCAGCACCTCGGCGGGCGCGGCATCGGCCCGGGCCGCGAGGGCCAGCGCGCTCTCGCCCACCGGGGTCACCTCGCGTTGCAGCCGCTGGAGGGTCCACTTGCCGCCTCGCTCGACCGACGTCGGGACGCCGGGCAGGGGCACGATCGAACCGAGCTCGCCGCCCGCGCCCGCGAACTCGAACGAGGTGACGTAGTGCTCGACCCCGCCGGTGTAGGCGGCGAGGGTCGTGGTGCGCACGAGGTTCACCGCCCCGTTGCGTCCGATGAGCCCGCCGCAGGCGAAGGCGGGGCCGGCCAGCACCACCGGTGCCAGAAGTCCCAGGACCGTCATCCGAAGCGCTCGTCGCATCGTGCTACCTCCTCCTCGCCGCGCCCGCAGGCTCGTGTCGGCTGCTACGACGACGCGGCGAGCGGTCCGGTTCCCGGCCCGCGACCCGGCTCGTAAGCTCGGCCGATGCGCTACGTCGAGGCTGGCGGAGTGCGGGTCTCGGCCATCGGGCTGGGCACGTGGCAGTTCGGGTCACGCGAGTGGGGCTACGGCGCCGCCTATGCCGACGAGGAGGCCGCCGCCATCGTTCGTCGAGCCCTCGACCTGGGCATCAACCTGATCGACACTGCCGAGGCCTACGCCTTCGGACGATCGGAGCGGATCGTCGGACGGGCCCTCGCAGGGCGGCGGGCCGAGGCGTACGTGGCCACCAAGCTGTTCCCGGTGGTGCCGGTGGCATCGGTGGTCGAGCTGCGGGCCCGGGCCAGCCGGCGCCGTCTCGGCCTCGATCGCATCGACCTCTACCAGGTGCACTGGCCCAATCCGGCGGTGCCGCTGCCCACGACCATGGGCGGGATGCGCCGCCTCCAACAGGACGGCGTGATCACGTCCGTCGGCGTCAGCAACTTCTCACTGTCGCGGTGGCGGGCTGCGGAACGGGCGCTCGGCGGGCCGGTCGTCTCCAACCAGGTGCGCTACAGCCTCGTCGCCCGCCGGCCCGAGCGCGACCTGCTCCCCTACGCGCGGGCCTCGGACCGGCTCGTGATCGCCTACAGCCCGCTGGGCCAGGGACTGCTGTCGGGCAAGTACGACGTCGACCACCGACCGAGCGCCGCGATCCAGCGCAGCAACCCGCTGTTCTGGCCGGAGAACCTCGCACGGGCCGAGGCGCTCCTCCGGGAGCTACGGGAGGTCGCGGCGGCCCTCGGCGCCACGCCCGCCCAGGTCGCGCTGGCCTGGGTCATCCGCCACGGCAACGTCGTGGCCATACCCGGCGCCCGCACGGTGGCCCAGCTGGAGGCCAACGCCGCGGCCGCCGACCTCGAGCTCTCCGACGAGGACAACGCCCGCATCGCGGCCGCCGCCGACCGCTTCGAGCCGGCCGGCCCTTGCGCCGTCGGCGCTCAGCGGCTGCGGAGGCGAGCCCCGAGTGTGTCCTTCCAGACCGGGTCGTAGCCCGCGGCGCGCAACACGGCGGCAATGGCGTCCGGCGTGCGGTCGTCGCTCACCTCGAACTGAGGATCGGCCGCGGCGGGGGTCGTGTAGCCGCCGGGCTCGGTGGACGAGCCAGCCGACATGGCCGTGACGCCGAGGCGCAGCATGCCGTCGCGCAGCCGGGCGGGCTCGCGGGTCGACAGCGTGATGCCGACCTCGGGAAGGCACAACCGCAGCGCGCACAGCACCTGGACCATCTCGGCGTCGCCGACCGGCGCGGTGGACTCGAACCCGCCGGTCGCCGGGCGCAATCGAGGGAGCGAGATCGACAGCTCGCATCGCCACCAACGCCGCAGCAACGCACGCGCATGGGCGGCCACGGCCATCACCTCGCTGCGCCAATCCGGGCGCAGGCCCAGGAGCGCGCCGATGCCGAGGGCGCGCATACCGCCCTCCGCACCGCGGTCGGGGGCGGCCAGGCGCCAGTCGTAGTTGCGCTTCTTGCCCTTGAGGTGGACGTCGGCGTACCGCGCGCGGTCATAGGTCTCCTGGTAGACGACCAGGCCCTCGCAGCCCGCCTCCACCAGGCGCCGGTAGGTGTCGACCCCCCAGACCTGCACCTCGACGGCGATCGAGGGCACTACCGGCGCCAGGGCCCGCACGCACTCGACCAGGTAGTCGGGCGACACCACGCGCGCGTGCTCACCCGCCACCAGCAGCAGGTGACGGAAGCCGGCGGCGAGGAGGGTCCCGGCCTCGGCCCGGACCTCTTCGGGCGACAGGGTCCGCCGGGCGATCTCGTTGGGGGCCGAGAACCCGCAGTAGGTGCAGGTCGACACGCACTCACTCGACAGGTAGAGGGGCGCGAAGAGCTTGACGACCCGGCCGAAGCGACGCACGGTCGCCTCGTGGGCGGCGGCCGCGAGGTCGTCCAACCGAGCGGCGGCGGCGGGCGAAAGGAGCACGGCCAGGTCGCCCAACGAGCGCCGGTCGGCGCGCAGCGAGGCGGCGACGTCGGTCCCCGTGGCCGAGTCGCAGAGGGCGCGCAACCCGTCGAGGTCGGTGGCCAGGACAGCCTCGGCCGCCGATCCCACGGGGACGCCGGAGGGGCGCGAGTCGAGGGCGACGGGGACGGCGACCACGCTCAGGCGAGGAAGCCGGTCAGCGGCGACGAGGCCTCGGCCACGTCCCTACGCCCGGCCAGGCCGGCCCGGAACGCCCGCCGGCCGGCCTCGACGGCGAGGCGGAAGGCCGCACCCATGGCCACGGGGTCCCCCGCGGTGCCGACGGCGGTGTTAACGAGCACCGCGTCGGCGCCCATCTCCAGGGCCTCGGCCGCGTGCGACGGCGCCCCGATGCCGGCGTCGACCACGACGGGCACGAGCGCCTGCTCGACGATGATCTCCAGCGCGCCCCGGGTCCGAAGGCCCTGGTTGGAACCGATCCACGATCCGAGCGGCATGACCGTCGCGCAGCCCACCTCCTCGAGGCGCTTGCACAGCACGGGATCGGCGCTGCAGTACGGCAGGACGGTGAACCCCTCGGCACAGAGCACCTCGGCGGCGCGCAGGGTCTCGACGGGGTCCGGCAGCAGGTAGCGCGGTTCGGGCGTGATCTCGAGCTTGACCCAGGGCGGGAAGCCGCCGGCACGCGCCAGGCGGGCGAGGCGGATCGCCTCCTGGGCGTCGTCGGCACCGCTCGTGTTCACGAGGAGCTGGACGCGGTCGGTGTCGATGGCGTCGAGGATGCCGAGCCCGTCGTTCGCGCCGGGACCGTCGACGCGCCGCAACGCGACCGTGACCATCTCCGTGCCCGTCGCCTCGATGGCACCGCGCAGCGCGGCCGAGGACGGGAACTTCCCGGTGCCGAGGAAGAGGCGGGAACCGAACTCCCGACCGGCGATGACGAGGGGGTCGGCCACTCGTCGTTACGTTAACGGGATGCGCGTTGCGCCTTCGCAAGCAGAGCTTGCTCGACGAGCCGTTCGAGCTCCGGGTCGCCAGCCGGAGGGGCCGCCTTCGGCGGCGTCGGCGTCCAGCGGGAACACCCGACACCCCGATGTTCGTGCTGCGCGGGCATGAGCACCCGCAAGTTGATCATCGCGGCGCTGGTCGCAGGGTTGGCGATCTTGGCCGCGTTCGCGGTGCAGGTCACGCTCTGGACCCGGTAGGGAACGTCGCAGGGGTGCCGCAGGCCGGTCGGTAGGCTTTCGGCCGTGGCCGACCCCGATTCGTTCGACGTCGTCGTCATCGGCGGCGGCCCCGGTGGCTACGGCGCGGCCCTCTACGCGGCCAGCGCCGGGCTCTCGGTCGCGGTGGTCGAGCGGGACAAGGTCGGAGGGACGTGCCTGCACCGTGGCTGCATCCCCGCCAAGCACTTCCTCGAGACGGCCAGCGTGTTCCGCACGGTGGCCGGCGCCAAGGAGCTCGGCGTTTTGGCCGACCAACCCGGCGTCGACTTTGCCGTCAGCCAGGCGCGAAAGAACAAGATCGTTGGCCAACTCCACAGGGGCCTGTCGGCGACGATGAAGGGTCGCTCGGTCACGACCGTGGCCGGCACCGGCACGCTCGTCGAGCCCGGTGTCGTCGCCGTCGATCCCGCCGACGGCGAGGACCACCGTGAGCTGCACGGCAGCAACGTCGTGCTCGCCACCGGCTCGGCCACCCGGAGCCTTCCCGGCTTCGAGATCGACGGTCGGCTCGTGCTCGGCTCCGACGAGGTGCTCGCCCTCGATCGGCTCCCCGGCTCGGCGGCCGTCATCGGCGGAGGTGCCATCGGCTGCGAGCTCGCCTCGATGATGAGCGACCTGGGCACCCACGTGACGGTGCTCGAGGTGCTGCCCCGCCTGCTGCCGGGGTGCGACGGCGACGTCGTCGACGTGGTCGCCGAGTCGTTCCGCCGCCGGGGCATCGAGGTCAACACGGGCGTGAAGGTGGACGGCCACACCCCGGCCGGCGACCAGACCGTCGTGGCCTTCGGCGAGGGACGCTCGGTCACCGTCGACGCCGTGGTGCTGGCCGTCGGGCGTCGGCCGCTGTCCGACACCCTCGGGCTGCGCGGCGGCGGACCGCTGGGCGGTATCGAGGTCGACGAGCGTGGCTACGTGGTCGTCGACCGTCGCATGCGCACGGGCGTCGACGGCGTCTACGCCCTGGGCGACCTGGTCGACACCCCGCAGCTGGCGCACGTGGCCTTCGCCGAGGCGATCGTGGCCGTGCGCGACATGCTCGGCGAGGACCCGCCGGGCGTCGATTACGCCAATGTCCCGTGGTGCATCTACTGCCACCCCGAGGTGGCCTTCGCCGGGCTGTCGGAGGAGGCGGCACGGGATGCCGGCCACGACGTGCTCGTCGTCCGCCAGCGCTGCAACGGCGGGCGGGCGATGATCCTCGGTGAGGCCCAGGGGCTGGTC
>Ga0187892_10003846_pt1 | contig 26547 bp, 25 predicted proteins | sample MA1701073metaG_FD_139345 | JGI IMG/M metagenome (GOLD analysis project Ga0187892, IMG submission 139345) | Bio-ooze microbial communities from a basaltic lava cave in the Kipuka Kanohina Cave System on the Island of Hawaii, USA - MA170107-3 metaG ... | reverse complement strand
TAACGATCCACGGGGCAAGCCCGTGGGATTTTATGGGGTGGAAGCCGTGCCGAGTAGCATGGAACCGAACGATCCCCACGGCAAGCGTGGGGGATTTGTCCCTGCTTGAAGCTAAACACATACCGCAATTCATTGCGCGGTTCGACGCCGGGATCGCGCAATGAATTGCGCTACGAACGGTGCCACCTACGGTCGGAACTTGAACAAGCCCGGGTTCGCGCACAGAAACGCGTCGCTGCCGACGGTCGTTACGGCGTTGAGCTGCCCGGGCAGGCCGTCTCGGAACGTGTACTTCCGCCAACGCCGCCCGTCGGACACCAGCAGGAACGACGAGTGCAACGTCGAGCCGTACCAGTTGGCATTCGGGACGGCGCACGAAAAGACCATCCTTCCATCGCCCGTTTCAGCAGCGCCTTTCACCTGCAAACCCGTGACGCCGCATGGTTCGTCGAACACACGCACCTGACCGGCGTCGATCAGGCAGACGCCGCCAACGTACGTGGCCCAGCATCGCCCGCGGGAATCGACGTGCACGCCGTCGAACTTCGTCCGCAATGGCCGCGGCCAGTAGGCGCAATGGCCCGAAGGATCGATTCGGTACAAACCATTCTTGCCGGACGCGCCGATGGCCGCGTCGTCGAGACGCGCCAGCGATGTCACCCCGCCGGCGATGGCCGTGCGTTGAATGAGTTGGCCCAAAGCATAGTAGAGTTCAAGCCCGTTCGGTGTGCCGACGACGACCTTGTCCTCCGCGACGCCCACGGCGCATTGCACCTTGCCGGCCGCTTCGACCGGCGGGAGGATCGCGTCGGGCGTGATCAGTTGAAAGCGGTTGTCGGACACGACAATCGCGCGCCCGTCGCCCAGCGAGTGCAGGACCGCATGCACGTCGAGTACGAAACCCTCCTGTTTGGCGACACGATGGACTGCTCCGTCCGCGGTCACGAATGCCACGCCGGCATTCATGCCCTGACCGGCGAGGTACAGCTTGTCACCCACCCGGGCAATCGAACGGATGAACTGCGGCAACCGGTCCGTTCGCCCAAGCCGCCATTCCGACTTGCCGTCCTCGTCCAGCCGGGCCACGTACGTCTTGCCGGCCAAGTATAGAAAGCCGGCGTCTTCCGCGGGGACCAGCCAGCGGGGCCAAAGCGTGCGACTCACGAGCGGGAAGCGGCGCGTACCGGCGATCGTCAGCGCATCATCGGTCAGCGGAGTGAGGGCGATGGACTCCGCGTTGGGCAACGGATTGGATTCGCCCGCGAACACCAGCCAGCCGAAATGCCCGGGGTTGTGCATGTAATAAATGCCGCCCATTGGCGCCCAGACGTAATCGCCCTGCGCCTCGCCGGCTTCGACGCGGGAGAAGTTGGCCCGCCAGGCCTCACCCTTCGCCGGCGGCAGCCGGCGGTCGCCTGCGAGCGGCCCCAATCCACTCCACGGAAAGGAAACTTCGTACACGAACCTCTCCCGGCGCGCATCGAGCGTGGTCCGGGAAACTCCCGACTCCGACCGCGGCGCCCTTCTGGCAGCCCATTCACGGACCGACAGTTTCCCGCGCCAAATCATCGAGTGTTCGGCCCCGTCCGGTGCGATGGCGTATTCCAGGTAATGGCTGCCGCGTCCCTGCGGATCGAGAAAGATTTCGCACGCGTACGGGAAATCGGGATCGAGCGGCTGCCCGGCCACGCGCGGCGCCTCGAACTCGAACGCGAAGTGCAGCCCGCCTCGATTGACCAGCGCCTTGAACCGGCTGGGCAACGGCGCAGGATCGCCGGCTTCGATCCAAACGAAGTCGCGGCTCCACGGCGCAGATGCCCAGGCCGTTTCGTCCAGTTTTCCATCGGCGCGGATCGGGTCTGCCGTATGCGACACGAGATAGCGGGGCAGTTGCGCATCCGCCGCATCCCCGCCCAGCAAAGAGGACCGCAGCAGCAACCATCCGAAGAAGGCGCTCGCGGCACAAGTCCTGAACTGGATCACGCCTGTTCAATCTCCGCAGGATGGAAAAGGATCAAGTCTTTTCGGAAGCTGCGCGCCGGGAGAGATACGCCCGGGCGACGCGATGATACTTCTCCGCCCAGCGGCGGATTTCCTTTTGCTCCTTCCCGCCGAGCTTGCTGACGATCTTCGCCGGAGAACCATAGACCAGCGAACCGTCGGGGACTTCCAAGCCCTCGGTCAGCAATGCCCCCGCCCCGACGATGCAGCGGTTGCCGACGCGGACGCCGTTCATCAGGATCGCGCCCATGCCGATCAGGTTCTCGCCGCCGACCGTGCAGCCGTGGAGAACGACATTATGGCCGACTGTGTTGTAGCTGCCGACCATGCACGCGTGGTCGTTGGCGACGTGGCAAACAGAGCAGTCCTGGATGTTGGTGAACGAACCGACGACAACACGGTTGATGTCACCACGGAGCACAGCGTTGAACCAGATGCTCGAACCGTCGCCGATGGTCACGTCGCCGATGACGCGCGCGCCTTCGGCGATGAATACGTCTTTGGCCACTGCCGGCTTCCTAGCCAGAGCTTGCTTGAGGAAATCTTCGTGGTCCATGACGGTCGATTCAGGAAGCTTGGGCCGGCAATTTCGCTTGTTCCGCGCGGACTTCCTTGAGACCGGCCTGGATGAAGCCCAGGATCACGACCCACGCGACGAATCCCAGCACGATTTCCTTCCAATGAAGGGCATTGCGGATCGGCGCGTTGTTGACCATGTGCATCGCCATCGCCAAACCGAGGACGCGGAGGAAACGGATGTCGAGCGCCATGTCGAAGCTGAACTTGCGGTCGCCTTTCACCCGCCACAACGCCGCGCCGACCAGCGCCGTCCACAGGGTATGGTCCGCCATCAGACAGGCGATGCCGCGCCCGCTGATTTCATCGAGCAACGTGCGCCAACTGTTGAATCGGAGGATGTTCACGTAGGCGTAGCCGGCCGACTCGAAGCCTGAAAACCCCGCGCCAACCGCCGCGCCGAACAACAGGCCGTTGAGCGTCCACCGATACTTCAGTTTGTTGGCGATCAGCAAGAGCGCCGCGGCCTTGCCGACCTCCTCGATGATACCCGCGCTCATCGCCCCGAGCCACGTATGCAAACCCGTGAGTCGAAACAGAAACAACGAACCGACCAACCCCACGATCCCGCCCAGCATCACCAGTTTGATCACCTGATACAGGGAAACGTTGCGCAGGATGTTGACCTCGAAGAAAAACACCAGAATCGACAACGGAATGGCAAACGAGCCGATCACGATCAACCCGGGCACGAGAATGCGATTGTCGAATTGGCGGGCAGCGAACACGAACCCGCCATAGACGATCAGCGCCAGCAAAAAAGTCCGGACGAACACCCACGGTTTCGGCCAACTCGAATCCACTTGCGACAAGTCCGGCGTCGTGGTCTCCGAGCCGACGCTGAAGTATCTCTCGATCTCGGCGTCGGAGTGTCTGCCGAACACCTCCGAGAACATCGCGCGGAAGTCGAACCCCTGGATTCGTTCGATCCCCGCCACGTCGCTGATCTTGCCGCCGATGTTCCCCAGGAAATCGGTGAACCCCTGCGCCGACGCCGGCTGGCCGAGTTGCCACAACGACCGGCCCACGCGGAGTTGCTGGCCGGTTGCGAGCGTGCCGTCTTTCTTCGTGTGTCCATCCACGAACACGACGGCGTCTCCGATGGTCTGGAACACGACGGCTCGATCCTTGATTCGGAAAACGACGTGACGGTCCCTTGCGTCCGGATCGTCACTGAGGAGATTGCATTCTGCGGACCTGCCGAGGCTCAATTCGCCGTCGGTCAGGACGAGCCGCTTGCCGTGGTCGGGGCCAGAGAAACAACTGAGAATAATCGGTTCGCTCGGTGTCGTTTGCTCGCTCATACCGGTCCGCTGCTGGGCGGCAAGCTATCATATCGGCGGCGGCGAGTGAAAGCGGAAACCGGTGTGGAACGGGCGAGCAGAAGGTCGTAGGTATGTGGCACGCGCCCTTTTGCTTTCGTTCGGAGAACAAGCTTTAGCTTGCTCGGGGCCGCACGCCAGACAAGCTAAAGCTTGAACTCGAAACATTCCCGTCCCATAAGGGGTGAAAAGTTGTGATCTCGCCGGCGCGAATGCCGGCGCACACCTCGCGAGCGCGGCGGGCGTCGTGATGACGGGCGGTGTCGATAATGGCGAACCGCGGCAGGAACGACTGCAAATCCAGCCGCAGATGACACTGGGCGGCGGCTTTGCGGCGGCGATGCTTCGCCCAGTCCAGACAGGAAGCGATCCGTTGGAGGGTGGTGGCGTCCACCACGTGGATGCCCCGGCGGAGCGCTGACCGGCCTGCGATTGCCTGAGTTCAAACTCGTTTCAGTGCGAAGCCCGTCGAACTACTGGAAACAGACGAAGAAGAACTACAAATCCACGGCAGTCTGATTTGGGATCATCCACGCCCCGTCGGAACTGATCGCCTCGTTCGTGGAACATCAACTGACCGCGCAGCGGTTTTTCCAATCTCGGGCGATCAGCGTGTGTGCAAGATCGCCGCTGCAGGATTCCTCAGAATGTTGCAGCGTGACGCGTCCGCGGCGATGCCTATGCGTTCTGTACGGCGCTCAACTTGGCCGTCTCCGCCTTGCCCTCCGGGAAAAATTCCTTGACAAATACCCACTGCGCCGGTGCGCCCTGAAAATTTGTGTTGATTTGCACGAACAGATTCGGCAAAAAAATGTATCAAGGACGCACAGATGAAAGTCCCCGGGGAGATGCGGGGTAGGGGTTTCATCGAACCTGCCAACCGTGAGTCGGCTGCTGGGCTCGGAGCCTCTGGATTGCTGCAATCTGACGTCGCCTATTCGCTGAGTCCCCCAATCTGCCATTCGCTATTTTCCCGCAAGCAGCTTGTTCCAAGGGCAACTCAGGGCGCGTTGAATGCGGAGCAGCGTCGTCAGGAGGATGTTCAGCTTGCCCGCCTCGATCTTTTGTACGGTGCGAATGTTCAGGTCCACCAGTTCGGCGAGACGCTCCTGTGTCAGCCCGCGTGCGACACGTTCGCGGCGCACGTTTCCACCGAACCGTTTCAACTCCGCTTCGACCTGCTTTCTCTCTCGACGAGCTTTCCCTTTTCAGGAGCCAAAGTCTCGGTTGGAAAACCTCGGACGGAGCGATACGAGGAGCTTCGCTACGCGCTCGTGACCAACCAGATCACAGTCAGCAAAGGTGACGTTTGCGTGCTCGACGGCTTTAGACTGAACAAATCACCAGGCTGGGTCGAAAGATTAATGACAACAGGTAGTTTCACGGTTTCACGGAGGAAGCGCATAACGGACGAGGCATAGCATCGGACGGAGCGGAGCGTAGCTCCGATGCTATGCGTGGTTGAACGAGCCCGTTTCTCGCAGGAATACGTCCAAGATCACTGGAGCGAATCTCCGCTCTGCGGGTTCGCCTTTCTTGAATCTGAGCGTCCGTCCTCGCAGAGCGGAGGTCGCTCAGTTCCGGCGTTGATATGGCCGTCATAGTCCGACATGACCTTACTCGTCGAGAGCGCGTGCTTGTAGGCGCACTCGGCGGAGTTCTCTTTGTCATCGGCATCACTATCCTCTCGTTTGGCCGCCCTTGCCCCGTGCTCGCGGCGTCCGTGCTCACTCTCCTTGGTGCTGCTATGGCTACGAGTGCGGCAGTCGGTCGGTTGCCGCTTCCACGCCGGCTCGCGTCTTTGTTCCCAGAGCATGCGCCGCCTTTGCCTTGGCCGGAGCACCCGGTTTCTTGGCCCGTCGTCCCACCTGATCAGAGCATCACACATGTCACTATCGGCGGGTTGCTTTATGCGCGGATTCGTTGCGACAGCGAGACCGGCATGGAGGGGGAGACGGATTTTTGCAGTGATTGTTTTGCCGAGTGCGGCCAGTATCACGCCATCGGCTGCGACCTGGAGGAGTGCCCCAAGTGTCACAAGCAGATGATTTCTTGCAAGTGCGTTATTGATGAGTACAAGAAGCCCAACAACCAGATCACTGGAGCAAACCACGGGCAGCGATGAACACCAGGGGTGAATTCGAGGCGGTCTTGGCGCTGCCCGTGGTCGCGCCGACCGGCCGGGTTGGTGTATTCCGCCGTCTCTGGCGGCTGGCTCGCGGTCGCTCACTTTGATCGTTCGACTTGACTGGCCAAGCAAATGCCGGTAATGAACACGCCAACCCAACGAAGGAGGATATATGGCAAACACCAAATACCACGACGAAGCCTCCTTTTTTCGAGCCGACTAGCAAGCGCCGAAGAGGCTTCCCATCCGAGACGCAGGTCAAAAAAGGACTGCGAATCGTGCACAGTAACAAAGAACTCCGCGAGAAACTCGGACGCAATGATCCGTGTCCTTGCGGATCAGGACGCCGGTTTCAAGAAGTGTTGCATGCATTCTAGCCGGTACGACGGCGTACCTCGAGACTACTTCTTTTAGGGAGTAGCCCTTGCTAATGAAAGAGTCGAACGGACAAGGCATAGCATCGGACGGAGCGGAGCGTAGCTCCGATGTTATGCGGGGTTGAACGAGCCCGTTTCTCGCAGGAAATCTACCCCTCCCTTGGACTTTGCTTTGGCCGCAGTCCCCCCGGGCCGCGCCCGCCCTTACCCGGCTTGGCGCGCCCGAACCCGATCTCGCCGGCCCGCCGAGCCGGTTCCCGCGACGCCCTCTCGCCCAGAATGACCGACACGCTCGCTGCCGGCAGCGTTTGCGGTGCGACTCCCCGCCGGCTACAACGACGCGCAGGTTGCTCCTCTCTTGTGCGCGGGGATCATCGGTCACGCACGCTGCGTCTCAGCGATGCGCGACCGGGGCAGCGGCTCGGACTTACGGTTTCGGCGCGTCGGCACACATTCCCTCGTCGTGGACCCATAGGCTCACCACCGCTCGACGCGTTCTTCGCGTTTGGACGCGGCGGACCGGTAACACGCTTCGAGGATCGCCATGTTGTTCCAGGCGGCGGCGTAGTTGTCCACGTACGGCTTGCCGGACCGCAGCGCCGCGATGAAGTCCGCGTAGATCCCGCCGTAAGCGTTGTACTTCGGCTTGACCAGCTCCAGCGCGGTCCATTTCGCCGTCTTGTTGCTGTAAAACGCGGTCCCCTCAATCTCCTTGCGCGTCTGTGAAATCGAGCCGAGCGTGCCGTGGACCTCGAAAACACCCTGCCCGCCGCCCGAAACGCTCCAACCGACCAGCAACGACGTCGTCGCGCCGTTCTTGTGCCGCAACAAGGCCGCGGCGGTGTCTTCGACCGTGTAATCGCGGTTGTAGGTCTCGATCCGCGCGAAGGCGCTGATGATCGGCGATCCGACGATGCGCTCGGCGCTATAGACTTGATGGTAGCCGTTGTCGAGCAGGCAACCGCGCCCGCCGAGCTTCGATTCGCTGCGCCACTTGGAACGATAGGTCTTCGCGCCCGGCCAGTAGCTGCCGCCAATCCCTTCCGTGCGGTACAGGAACGGCCTGCCGATCTTGCCGTCGCGCACGGCTTTCACGATGGACAACATGTGCGGCGCGCGCCAGTAGTTGTGGACGATGCCGAAGCGCGTCTTGTGCTTGCGCAGCACGCGGAACACGTCGCGCGCCTCGGCGAGATCGACGGTGAGGGGTTTTTCCGTCAGGATCGCGTAGCCGGCCCTGGCCGTGTCGATGAGGATGGGCTTGTGGAGCTTGTGCGGGAGCGCGAGCACGACCACGTCCACCTTGCCGCGTTCGCGGCGCAGCAACTCGCGATGGTCCGCGTACCAGCCACTGCGTGGCACTTGCAGCAGGTGGCCGACGAGTTTCAAGTTCGGTCCCGCCACGTCGGCGAGCGCGACCACTTTGCATCGCGAGCCGAGTTGCCGGATGCCGTGCACGTGTCCTTCGGAAACGATTCGTCCGCAGCCGATGATTGCGATGTGGATCATGGAAAGCTTCCGCTCCGTTTTAGAATTCGTTCGTAGGTAGTACCGACTTCAGCCGGCCCTGGTGGCGTGCGCTGATTCCGCCTGAAGGCGGTACTACGAACGGTCGCAGGCTCATAGAGAGATCACGGATCAGGAATCGGGAAACCGGGATGGCAGTTGGCAATCGTCGGAGTTGCCGGCGTGTCCGGCGTTTGTCAGTTGTGCATTTCCCCGTTTACGCCTGCGCCTGCGGCTGCGGGGGGACCGGGGGTTGCACGATGGCGTTCGGGTCGAGGCGATAGATGATGCGCGCCTTGTCGAGGTCGTAGGGCGACATCTCCATGCTCACGCGGTCGCCGGCCACGAGCCGGACAAACCGTTGCCGCATTTTGCCTGAGACATGCGCCAGCACGTCGTGATCGTTATCGAGCCGGACCCGGAACATCGTGCCCGGCAGAACCTCTATCACTTTGCCCGTTACCGTGATCGCATCTGCTTTCGCCATCGTAGTTCCTCCGGCCGGCTGCCGTGGGTTGACGAACCTCCGCGGGAGCCAGCTTGCCGCGGGAAGTTCTTGTGACGGGGCGAGCCTAGTGGATTGACGGGAGTTGTCAAATCAAACGCCAAGCATGCCGTGCATCGACTTGGGTACAGTCGAAATGCAGCGCAACCGGGACAGTCACGGATGCGTGACAAATCACCCTTTTCCTCTATGCTTCCCGCAGGCACATGACCACTGCTCATTCGGAAACGAACCGCTGCCGCGACCAATCCGTCCGCGCCGGCCTCAGCCCGGCCGAACGCGCCCGGTTGATCAAAGATCTCATGCCGGCTGCGGGCCTGTTCGAGGGAGTCGAATGGCGCGTCTCGCCGGACCCGTTCCGTTGCGAGCCGGAGTTGGCCTCGCGATTGCGCAAGCTGGGTGGCCACCTGCATGCCTTCAACCACGCCTGCAACCAGCTTTACCTTCGCAGCAAGAAGGGCCAGGCGCCGGCATGGGTCGCGGATTATCTCGATCGGGGCAAACCGCAAGCGCTGCTCGACTTCGCGCGCATGAACCGTTTCAAGAACGACCTGCCACGCGTGATTCGTCCCGACATTCTGCCGGTCGAGGGCGGCATCATCGTCTCGGAACTCGATTCCGTCCCCGGCGGCATCGGCCTGACCGGCTGGCTCGGGCAGGCTTACGGCAGCCTCGGGTCCCCCGTTTTGGGCGGACCGTGCGGGATGGTGAAGGAGTTCGCGCGGACAATGCGCGCCGCGGCGGGCAAGGACAACCCGGCCATTGCCATCATCGTCAGCGAAGAGGCGGCGACGTACCGGCCCGAGATGGCATGGCTCGCCAGCGGCCTGCGCGAGGAGGAAGGATTGCCGGCGTTCTGCATCGAGCCGAAGCAAATCCTGTTTCACGAAGATGGGCTGGCCGTCCTCGATCAGGATCGCGAGGTCCGCATCGACGTGGTCTATCGCTTCTTTGAATTGTTCGACCTGAAAAACATCCCGAAGGCGGAGTTGGTGATGTACGCGGCGAGGAAGGGTACGGTGATCGTCACGCCGCCTTACAAACCGCATCTGGAGGAGAAACTGTGGATGGCGCTCTTCCAGCACCCGCTGTTGCAGGATTTTTGGAAGGCTGAATTGAGCGCGGATTGTCTGGCCGAGTTGCGCCGGGTGTTCCCGGCCTCCTGGATTCTCGACAATCGTCCCCTGCCGCCCTACGGCGTGGTCCCCAGCTTCGTCTATCGCGGACGCCCGCTCCACGATTGGCGCGAACTAATGGACGCGTCGCAAAAGGAACGCGACCTGATCGTGAAAATCTCGGGCTTCAGCGAGCATGCCTGGGGCAGCCGCGGCGTGGTCCTCGGCCAGGACGTGTCCGGCGAGGAATGGCAGCGCGCGCTGGAGCACGCGCTCGTTTCGTTTCCGGAACACCCACACATCCTCCAGGTGTTTCACCGTGCGAAACAGTTCCCGGTCGAGTACTACGACTTCGCCAGCCGCGAAGTGCGCACGATGCCGGGCCGGGCGAGGTTGTGCCCGTACTATTTCGTTGCCGGCGACGAGCCGCAGCTCGGCGGCGTCCTCGCCACGGCGTGCCCGGCGGACAAGAAAATCCTCCACGGCATGCCCGACGCAGTGATGGCGCCGTGCGTCGCGGCGTCGTAAGCCTGCGTCCCGGCGTTTCCCACCCCGGCACGGGGTGCATCCCAGTTTTTGATCAATCAGTTTGATTATCCCACGTTTTCCTCCGGGGTGTTCAGTCCTGGTGCGAGCTTGTGCATGGTGGCGCGAGCGTCCCGCTTGTCGCACTCCAAAGGCCAGCCGGGCGCGACAAGCGGGACGCTCGCGCCACCATGCATTTCCCACCGTTCAAAGGTGAGATGCACACCCGGCACGGCTCAGTTCGCTCCGCGCTTTACGCCCGCCGTTGTACGCCTATAATTCGCGCCCCATGGAAACGAACGAAGTCGATCGCATCGCGTTGGGGCTGAACCACGTCTCGTGGCTGCAACAGGATTACCTGGGCAACCCGCTCTGGAGTTACGTGGTTTTCTTCCTTTACGTCCTCGCGGCGGTGTTTCTCTCGAAGCTTGCTGACGTCCTGCTCACGAAACACGTGCGTCGTCTCACCGAGAAGACAAAGAGCAAACTCGACGACCGGCTCGTCGATGTCTTCCACGGCCCGCTGAAGGTGTCCGTGTTCGTCCTGCTCATGCACCTGGGAATGAAACCGCTCAGCAAGCCGCCCTGGATGCAGGAATACCTGGCGCATGGCTTCGGGATCATCGTGGCGCTCGCGCTGACGTACATCCTCTTGAAACTGGTGGACGTGTCGTATGAGCTGGCGAAAGAACGTGTGGCCATCCGCGACCCGCGCTCCCAACATCAGATCCTGATCCTGTTGCGCAAGGCGGTAAAGGTGTTCGTCATCGTCACCGCGGTGCTGGTCACCGCCGACAACAACGGCATCAAAGTGGGCGGCGTCATCGCGAGCCTCGGGTTGACCGGGCTGGCCGTGGCCTTGGCGGCGCAGGAAACCTTGTCCAACTTGCTCGGCTCGATCGTGATCCTGGCAGACCGGCCATTCTTTCTCGGAGACCGCGTAAAAATCGGGGTCGATGAAGGCATCGTCGAACACATCGGCATCCGCAGCACCCGGTTGCGCACGACGGAGGGCGACGTGATTACGCTCCCGAATCGCACCGTGGCCGCGGCGAACGTCCGGAATTTCTCCAAGACCACGGAACAGCTCACGCAGCCGGCAAGCAAGAGTTGAGCGAACAATTGACGCGATCCCTTCCCTGCCTTGAAGCGGCCGGTTGTCCTTTCGATTCACGTTCAAGCATCGCTGATCCCGATTGCAACCGCTCGCCACCGGGCCGACTGAAGTCGGTACTGCGAACGGGTTCATGGCCCCAATGCGCGCACAAGGCACGGCGCACGGCCATTGTTTTGCCTTTCGCATCTGCGTCACCGTTGCTACAAGAAGCGCGGGTTATGACGAAATGTACTGCGGAAGATTATGATCGAACGCTGAGGAATGCCGGCCAATTCCTCCGTTCCCGGCAACATCCCGACGGCTCGGTAACGGGCGGCGATACGATCTGGAGCTACTACTCGCAGCCGCTGGCGTTGTTGAGCGGAGGCTCGACCAGCGACTGGCGTTTTGCCAACCGATGCCTGGACCATGTCCAAAAGACGTTCCTCGCGGAAAATGGGCGCCTTCGGATTGAGCCGTTTCCGCTCGTCGGCGATCTGTATCCCTATCCGTACTTGATTCGCGGCGCCTCGATCTGGGGACGCTCCGATCTTGCCGCGCCGCTGACGAGATTTCTCCTGCGCCACCAAGACGAATGCGGCGGCTTCCGCTTCCGCCTCGGGAACCAACGTTTGATTGACCCGGCCGTGACCCCGCATGGCGGCGTCACGATGATCCTGACGGGGCACCGGGAGGAAGCCGAGCGAGCGGGTCGCTTTCTCGTGCGTCTCCACGATTCGCAACCCGATCGTGCCAACCGGTATCTGACGGTCTGGGATACGCAAAATGGCGGCTTGTTGTCGGATTACGCCGGCCTCGAAGATGTTCCCTGGGGCGATGGCTCGCTGTTGGTGCGCGGCAATCCCAAGGGCGGCAATGCCTATTGGGACCTCGGGTTTATGATGGCGTTTTTGTGCGCGTTGTACCGGGTGACCGGTGAGGGCGAGTACTTGCGAGTCGCTCGGGAAATGTTCGACGTGATGAGTTGCTACAAAGGTCTCAGCAACCACGTCTGGAAAACGCCGTGGGGTTGCGCCGCGTTGTTTCAGGCGACGGGCGAGCAGCGATTCCTCGACGCAGCCACGGCCATGGCCGACGAGATCGTGCGGACGCAGCAACTCGATGGCGGCTTTTTCCTCGGCGCGCAATCGTGTTACGTGGACGAGTCCGGCGAGAGCTGGTCGTACGGGTTCAAGAACTACGCGGAACTGCAAACCAACGTCCCCATCCTGATGGACACCGCCGCGCAGATGACGCATTACCTCGCTCAAGTCCGGGCGGTGCTCTGACCAGGCAGGTTTCGGTGCACCGTCCCACGGTTGCACCCGGATTTCAATGGGTCTTGGCCCGTTGCGCGGCGGCGACGCGTGAGAGCAAATCGGTCGCATTGGCCGGGATGGAAACGGCGGTTTGGCCGCGAAGCACCTTCAACTCCTGGCCGGTCACCTCGACAAGCTTGAGCGTCGTGCCGACGGGCAGATCGGTCGAACCATACGGTTTGCCGTTGACGATGATGGGCACGGACACCTTCTGCGTCTTCAATGGCATGCCGGCCAACGGGCTGATGTCGCTGACCTTCGCATGATCGAGCCAAAGCTCCTTCAGCGGCGCGCCGCGAAGCGGACTGAGGTCCGTTACCGGGGTAACACGGAGGTCCAATGTTTCGAGCGGCATGCCCTTGAGCGCGCTCACATTCGCAACCTTCGCGGAAGAACGCGCGGCGATTGCGTTTCACCAGCAGCAACAGCAAACGCAGCGTGCCCGCACGTTCCGCGCTCGTGGCGAAACCGCCCTGGTCATTCTGCAATTCGGGAACGGTTTGGTAGCGATCCTCCCGACGCAGCGCGAGCGCCTTCATCGCCACTGCGGACAGCGCGCTCGGAATTTTCCCGCCCGGACAATGCGGAAACGTCGCGCGCGCGAACAAAATACTTGTCCGACCTTCTCCGCCGGCTATCATCGCGCCCACTTGCTGAGTATGAGCAAACAATCCGACCCCAAGCATCGAGAAACCATCGCCATTCTCGTCGGCGGCGGACCCGCGCCCGGCATCAACGGAGTCATTGCCGCCGCCACCATCGAGGCGATCAACGAAGGCAAGAACGTGCTCGGCGTCTATGACGGCTTCCGGTGGCTTGCGCAGGGCGATACGGACCACGTCCTCACGCTGACGATCGACGTCGTCTCGCGCATCCATTTCCAGGGCGGGTCCATCTTGCGGACCTCTCGCGAAAACCCGACCAGGGACCCGAAAAGGATGGCCAATGTCCTGGCAGCGTTGAAAAAGCTGGACGTCGATTGCCTCGTGACGATTGGCGGCGACGACACGGCGTTCAGTTCGAGCCAGGTCGACCAACAGGCCGCCGGCGCGATCCGCGTGGTCCACGTGCCCAAGACCATCGACAATGACCTCCCCCTCCCCGGCTCGATGCCGACGTTCGGTTACGAAACCGCCCGCAGCGTCGGCGCCGAGATCGTGCACAACCTGATGGAGGACGCCCGGACCACGTCGCGTTGGTATTTCGTGATCTCCATGGGACGCCATTCCGGCCACCTGGCGCTCGGCATTGGCAAGGCCGCCGGCGCAACGCTCACGCTGATCCCGGAGGAGTTCAAGAAACCGCGCGTCACTCTGGTGGAAGTTTGCGACGTGATCGAAGCTGCGATCCTCAAACGGCGCGCTCGCGGGCGTCTCGACGGCGTGGCCGTGATCGCGGAGGGCCTGGCCAGCAAACTCACCGACGCGGACCTCAAACGGCTCGAGAAAGAAAACCTCGCCGAGCTCGACTACGATGAGTTTGGCAATCCGAAGCTCTCTGAGGTGAACTTCGGCCGGGCGGTCAAAGAGGAAATCGAGGCGCGGTTCGCCCACCGAAAGATCAAAATGGCGACCGTCGAGAAAAACATCGGTTATGAGGTCCGGTGCGCGCCGCCCGTCCCGTTCGACTGCGAATACACGCGCGACCTCGGGTATTCCGCGGTCCGTTTCCTGTCGAGCGGCGGCTCGGGCGCGATGGTCAGCATCCAGGGCGGCAAGATGGTGCCGATGTATTTCCCCGACATCATGGACGAGCGCGGGAAAACGCGCGTGCGGTTTGTGGATACGGCCACCGAATCGTACGAAGTCGCCCGCAAATACATGATCCGGCTCGGGCCGGAGGATTTTCAGGACAAAGCGTGGGTCGGGAAAGTCGCCGAAGCCGGGGGGTACAGTGTGTCGGAGTTTCGGAAGAAGTTCGGCTACCTCGGGAAGTAACGTGCACAGGTTCGTCGTTGCGCAATTCATTGCGCGACTCGATGGTCCAACCACGCAATGAATTGCGCCACCACCTGCGTCGCCGGCGTCGCGGCTGATTCCGGATTGATTCCGGATTCTCTCCCTTTACAGCCGCTTCCGAATTCGATACGCTGCAAGCCATCCGTGAACGAAACGCAATCAGACAAGGACAACGTTCTCTCCCGAAGCCACGGGTCGTCCTCTCCCGAGCCCACGGCCGGCCAGGAACTGGCGCGGCGCGCCGAGGCTGCCCGCCAACACGAGGGCGATGTGGAGCGACAGCTCGAAGAAATCCGGCGGGAGAGAAACGAGTTGCAAGAACTCCGTCGCAAGATGGAGGAGTACTCGATCGGCCGCAAGGAGATGCAGGAGCGGTTGACCCGCAGCCTGGTGATCCTCGAACACGCCGACATCGAGACGCAACGCCGGGCGGACACGATCAAGAACGCCGTGGCCAGTTTCCGCGCGCTGAAAGAGGAGCTGGCGTCGATCCGGCATGAAGACTGGGACGACGCGGACCCGAACTTTCAGCAAGAGCTGGCAAAGGCGCTCGCCGTCGTGGACACGGCGCGGAACGAGTTCAACCATTACTGCGCCCGCCTGGAGGTCCTGGACGAGAAGCGCAACCCCGACGCCGCTCTGGCCATGGGCCCGCTCGCTGAGTTTGCGCCGAAGGAAAACCTGCTGTCGAAGTTGGGGCCGTGGGAACTGGTCAAGCTCGGGTTTGCCGTCTCGCTGCCGTTGATCATCCTGGGCGCCATCCTCATCGGCGTGCTCCTGTTTCGCAAGTAACCCGGAGGTCGCGCGGACATGCCGTGGTTCAAGAAGAAACCAAATCCGTTGGACCGGCGGCTCGAACACTTGAACCAGCAAATCGCGGAGTTGGAAGCCCAGATCCGGCAACAACGCCGAGCGCCTCCCCCGCCCGCGCCGGAACAGGACAATGGCGGGTCTGTCACTCACCCGGAACAGAAACCGCCGGCACCGGCGGCCAACGCCCGTCCGCGCTTCCGCACAACGGTCAACCCGAAGAACGCGGCCCCGCTGCACGGCATCGAACCGCATGAAGTGGATTTCTTCGCGCGCAAGGACCGCCCGGTCGATTTCAGCCTCGACGAGAAACCGGCTTCTTCGAATCCGAGCCAGGCCGATGCGAAGCCGTCTGTGCCGGACTCCGCCACGCCGAGTCTGATCGAAGCGCTGACGCGGCTCTTCCACAAACCCAAGTCCACGCAAAACCAGGAGCGCCTGGCGAACTTTCTCACGACGGGCAGTTTCCAACGGATCAAACCGTTGCGCTACGAACGCCGCGCGGCGCGCAACCGGTTGATCCTGGTCCTGTTGATTCTCGCCGTGGTCGCGATCCTGATTTTCAAATTCGTGTTCTGATGCGCCAATCCCTGTCCACTTCCGCCGGCGTCTTCGAAGCGGAGTTCGATACCGGGAAGTTGGCGCTTCTGCGATTCCCGCGAGTTGCCGGCGACCAATCCACGCCGGCCAGGCCCGTCATTCCGCCGGCTCGCTCGTTGCAACGCGAGTTGCAACAGTATTTCGCCGGCCAGCGCAGGGAGTTTTCGACCCGCGTAGCTCTGCGGCAAGGCACCGCGTTCCAGCGCAAGGTGTGGCGTTCGCTCCAGCGCATCCCATACGGGAAAACGAAGACGTACGGCCAGATCGCGCGCGAGGTCGGCCTGCCGGGCGCGGCACGGGCCGTGGGCGCGGCCTGCGGTCGCAACCCGGCGCCCATCCTGGTGCCCTGCCATCGCGTGGTCGCAGCCAACCAGAAGCTGGGCGGGTTTACGGGCGGGTTGCACTGGAAGAAGCGGTTGCTCGCGCTCGAAGCGCGTGGTTAAACGCATGCAGACGCAAGTGCGGACCCTGGTTTTCTTGGAGACGGAGGTTCGTGGTAGCGCAATTCCTTGCGCGGTTCGGCGGCCTGATCGCGCAAGGAATTGCGCTCCTACCAACTACTAACGCGCGTATCGCGCGCCATCGGAAGCACCATGGAACTGCGGAAACGGACCCACGAAATCCTCGAAGGCGGCGCCATGGCGGACCGCGCCGGCAAGCGGATCAATCTGTTTATCCAGGCGCTGATCCTGTTGAACGTCGTGGCGCTGGCGTTGGAGACCGTCAAGTCCGTCCACGATCGGGCGCCGGTGTTGTTTCGGGGATTCGAAGTGCTGTCGGTGGCGGTCTTCAGCGTCGAATACCTGCTGCGGGTCTGGTCTTGTGTACACGACGAACGGTTCGCCCGTCCGCTCGCCGGGCGGCTGCGATTCGCGGCGACCCCGATGGCCCTGATCGACCTGCTATCGGTGTTGCCGTTTTATCTGCCGTTCCTCGGCATGGACCTGCGGTTTCTCCGGTTGCTGCGGCTGTTTCGTTTGTTCCGCATCGTGAAACTGGCGCGCTACTCGGAGGCGTTGCGCGCGTTCGGCCGCGTCCTCTCGCATCGCCGGGCGGAATTGCTCAGTTCATTGTTCGTCATGCTCATTCTATTGGTGCTGGCCTCGACGCTGATGTACTACGCCGAGAACGCAGCCCAGCCGGAGCGATTCACGAGCGTTCCCGCTGCCATGTGGTGGGGCATCGCGACGATCACGACGGTCGGCTACGGCGACATCTATCCGGTGACGTCTCTCGGCAAAGTCCTCGCGTCGTGCATCGCCGTGATTGGCATCGCCGTGATCGCATTGCCCACGAGCATCCTCGTCGCCGGGTTCCTCGAAGAAACGAAGAAAGCGAACGCCCCGGCGAGGACCTGTCCGCATTGCGGGAAGGAATGGAAGGAATAAGTCATCGGCGAGGGAACCGGCGCTCGCCGCTCGGCGATCATCCGTCGCCCACATTTCCAGTCCCGCTGGCGAAGGGGGACGCTGGAGAATCGCCCCCTCATGGCTCCTGTCACAAGGGACCGACCCTGATGTTCCCTGATCCCGGTTCCTCGCTCCCCCAAGTTGCTCTAGTTGAACCTCAATAAAGCGTGAGCAATGACTGACACGCTGCGAAACCATAGGAAATTCGCCGATCTCTTCGCCGGCTTACTGACAAAATCACATTTTCTTGCCGACGTGCAGCTTGCTCACCTTCCGAAACGCCGCCTCGAACAATTTCCGAGGATGATAGTCTCGCGGCAGGTGCAACACGTTGCGTCCGCCACGACGCACCAACCGCGCCGGCACCACCAGCAAATCGGTACGCAGCGTTTCCAACGTCGTATGCAAGTACTCGGGCGGCAAACACAGTCGCTTGAACCAGTGCGCCAGATCGTAGGCGAACAACACCAACTGGAAAAACGCAACGTTCGCCAGCCACTCCTCGGTCGGAATTTTTCCCAACGGCAGATCGTACAGCAGTTCGCGGATGTCTTTCTCGATCGTAGCGCGCGGACAGTAAAACTGCCACACCCGCCACGGCGTCAACGCCAGATTGGTGACCAGCACGTGGTACGCGTAGCGTTGGTCGCGGAACAGCTTCAGTTGTTTCGCCTCCACCGGATCGACAGACAGCGGACGGCGCACCACGATAAACCGATGCGCTCTCTTCCAGTGCGTCGGCGTGTAGTGAAACTCCGCCACCTCCCAGTCGTAGCGCAGTGTTTGAAAACGCGCCGCCTGCGCCCGTTGTTTGATCCCCTTGTACTCGCGCGCCACGATTACGTAGCCAAGGCCCAAATGTTCGGCCTCGCGGACGAGTTTGCCGGAAAAATATCCCGCATCGGCGCGCAGCCGAATCCGGGCGCGGGCAAACCCCGGCGGCACTTTTGCCAGACACCGCCGCAGAAAGTATACGGCCCCGGTGTGGCTCGCCGCGTTGCCCGGTCGCAACGAGCCGTGCCAGAACTCCTGCCGCTGCGCCTCGAAACACAACAGCGGATGATACGAGCGGCGACCGCGCTTCTTCGGGTTGTAGCCGACGCGCGCTCCCTGCTGATGCCCGTAGAGCGTGAGCACCACCGAATCGATATCGAAGATCAACCGGCTGGGCGGATCCGGTCGGCCAAACAGTTCGCGGCGCAGTTGATCGTGCAAGCGAACCACCTGACGAATCGTGGCAGGCGAGAGCCGCTTGAGAAACCGGCGCAAGGTCGATTGATCGGGAAACTGTTTCAGCCCGAGCAGCGAGAGGAAGGCGCCGTTGTACTGGAGTACATCGGTCTTGTTGAGGCGGCGCAGTCCCGCGATGATGGCGAAGAGCAACGCCAGAATCAAGTCGGCTGGGAGATAGTCGCCGCGCCGCTGCGGAAGTTTCAAAGCGCGTTGGAGTCGGCGGCGCAAATGGAGTCGCTGACAAAAACGCTGAATCAGCACCATGCCACCGAAGTGGGTGAGGTGCGGCTCGTCGAACGAAAAACCCAATGTTTGCAATCCTTTTGGCATCGTCGAAGAGCGGCTGGCGCGCTTTTAGGTGGAGTGACACATTCCTACCTGGAAGGTAGGAAAGAGTCACTAGACTGGAAATCGCATTTTGCATCGGATTTATCGGCATGTTTTGAGAGAATGCAATGTCAGTTCACGCTTTTTTGAGGTTGAAGCTTCGACCCCATCCCCCACAATTGGGTCACTCCACGCCCTTCGTATGCGGAGGGCGCTGGATCAATTCGAACGCGCGCGGCTGGTTGCGTTGGATGAAGAACGCGCTGCCGGGCGTCAACTCGAGCTTGGCCGGGTTGAGCGCGTTGGTTTCGGACATCCAGCGGCCAAGAAGCGTGTTGAACCAGAGCGGTCCCTGAAACTGGTTCTGATGCCACAAGTACAGCCGGTCCGAGCCGGCAAGCTTCAGGTTGCCCATGAACCCCGACGGGATCAGCCCGCACTGGGGCAGACCCACCGGAACGGGAAACGGCTGGCCGATCAGGTTGTTGCCGGTGGTGATCTCCTGAAGCACCGGGAAAAACGGCACATTGCCCGAGAGCACCAACTCCGTCCGCGTGGACGCGCTCCGTTTGATCAACAAACCCTCGCCGGGGAACAATGGAAGATTGTTCGCCACGGTGCGGTCCTGCATCCACGCCGGTCGTCCGGTGGGCGCGAGCGCTTCGAGGGAGAGCGGCGATTCGTAGGTCTGCGCGCCGACGTCCCACAGGAACAGATGGTCGTCCCGATGGACGCCTGCGCCTTCCGGGGGAAAGAGGCTGGCAACGCTCTGCAGCGGATAGATCACGTACGCGTCGCCCACGTGGAGCAGCTTCGTCAGATCGTGCGGCCCGCCCGCCTCGTCCAGGCGGATCGATTGCGCGTCGTTGTCCGCGACCACGAACCATCGCCCGGCTTGCGGTCCGGAAGTGATCGTCAGGACGTACGTCTGCTGCGAGTCCGTCGCGCCGAGTTGGAACTGATTGGGGCGAAACGTGGACTTCAAATCCGTCACGGAATTGCTCGTGACCGCGCCGATGGCGCCGCGCGCGGCGATCGTTCGCAGGAACGGCACAGAAAAGGGCGTGTCGCCCGCCGCGATCTGGATGCGACGGAAACCGACGATGCTCGCGGCGGAATCGCCGACGCGATAGAAACGCGCATCGACGGCCACGGGCGCCGGTTGAATCGCGTTGCCGTCGTCCAGGAACGCGGCCACGTCGCCGGTCGCGACCACCGGCTCGCCTGCTCGGACCCAGCGTTGGAGATCGTCGCTGTACCAGACCTGGTAGGTGCGCCCGGCCTCGGACGGCCAGTGCACCTGGAAAGACGTGCCCTCGCCGTAGCTGACGATGGCCGGGATGACGGGCGCCGCCGGCGGAAGCTGGGTAATCAGGTTGGAAATCGGGATCCCCGTGCCGGAGACGAAACTCGCCGCGCCGTGTTCTCCTCGGAATACGACAAGGCCCGTGACAGCGCCATCCGCCTGCGGGATAAACTCGACGGTGACCATCTTCACTTCCCGGGGAGCGAGAAGATAGTTGGCCGGTCCGGTGCTGCGGAATGGACCGTGGGTTTCGACGGAACCGATGACGATCCGGGCGCTGGTGTTCTCCAGTGCGAACTGATGTTTCACACTCGTGCCCACCGCTACGTCGCCGAAGTTCAGCTCGCCCGGCGAGACAATGAGCACGGGAGCGGGCTTCGGAACGACGTTGGTCCCGAGCACCAGCCGGGCAGAAGGCAGGTTGACGCGCCCGGGGATCGGCGGTTCTTCGGCGGTCACCACCGAAACGAGGCCGGCAATGGCGATGGAGACGACGGAAGTAGGTGCCACCGACCGCGTTAGACGCGGTTCAGCGAGGCGCTGTTCAAGTCCGAAACTGGCTTTCGTCAAAACGGCGACACGATAGTTCCGTTCCGGGCCCGGGGCAACGGGAAATTCCGGGAGCTGTGTCGGGACGATGCTCGCTGTCGCTTTTTGCCCACGCTGAAACCAACCCGCCAACAACGACGTCTCGCGCAGTGCGTTTTCTCCCCAAAAATCCCGCTGGCACAGCGCTTGCAAGTCCCGCCGGGAACGAAAGGAACCTGCGCATGAAAAAGCTGGAGTGCATCATCAAGCCGTTCAAGCTCGAAGAGGTCAAGGGCGCCCTCGCCGAGATCGGCATCCAGGGAATGACCGTCACCGAGGTCAAGGGCTTCGGACGGCAGAAGGGACACACCGAGATTTACCGCGGGACGGAGTACACGGTCGATTTCCTCCCGAAGATCAAACTCGAAATCATCCTCAAGAACGACCAGGTCGAAGCCGCGATCAAGGCCGTCCTGGAGGCGGCCCGCACCGGCAAGATCGGCGACGGCAAGATTTTCGTGAGCAGCATCGATCAGATCATTCGCATCCGCACCGGCGAACGCGACGAGAAGGCCGTGTAACCCGATGGACACGAACCAAACCAAACCCGCGAACCCAACCCCAATCATGAACACACACACAGAAGTTATGAGAGATCGGTCATTCGTTGGCAGTCGTCGCGACTGGTTGTTCGTCGGCGCCGTCGTTGCCGTGCTGCTCAGCCTGGCGCTGTCGGCCTTCAGCGAAGACGCGCCGCCGCCCACGATCGAAGAACGCATCGCCAAGCTCGAATCCGGCCTGCCCGCGGCCCAGACCAGCGGCGACAACGCCTGGATGCTCACCAGCTCGGCGTTGGTGTTGATGATGACTGGCCCCGGGCTGGCGTTGTTCTACGGCGGCCTGGTGCGACGCAAGAACGTCCTCGCCACGATGATGCAGAGTTTCATCCTGATGGCCGTGGTCTCGGTCATCTGGTGCGTCTATGGCTACAGCCTGGCGTTCGGCGAAGGCAATGCTTTCTTCGGCAGCTTCAAGCAATACTTCCTGCTGTGCGGCGTGGGCGCGGAACCGAACGCCGATTACGCGGCGACGATCCCGCAAAACACGTTCATGATTTTCCAGTTAATGTTCGCGATCATCACGCCGGCGCTGATCACGGGCGCGTTCGCCGAGCGGATGAAGTTCAACGCGATGCTGCTGTTCATGGTGCTGTGGGTGACCGTTGTCTATTTCCCGCTCGCCCACATGGTGTGGGGCAAAGGCGGGTTGTTCAACTGGTTCTTCAATGCAAAAATCCCCGCGCTCGATTTTGCGGGCGGCACGGTGGTCCACATCTCCTCGGGTGTGTCGGCCCTCGTGTGCGCCCTTTTCCTGGGCCGGCGCGTGGGGTACGGCAAGGAGGCGTTCGCGCCGCATAGCGTGGTGCTGAGCTTCATCGGCGCATGCCTGCTGTGGGTGGGGTGGTTCGGTTTCAACGCCGGCAGCGCGCTCGGCAGCGGCAGCCTGGCCAGCAGCGCGTTCGCGGCGACGCATTTCGCGACGGCAGCGGCGGCGCTCGCGTGGACCGCCGTCGAGTGGCTCCTGAAAGGCAAACCCAGCGTACTCGGCACCTGTTCGGGCGCGGTGGCCGGCCTTGTTGCCATCACTCCGGCGGCGGGCTTTGTGACGTGCCCTTCGGCGTTGATCATCGGCATCGCGGCCGGCGTGGTCTGCTACCTCGGGGTAACGAAGCTCAAGGCGACGTTTCGCTACGACGACTCGCTGGATGCGTTCGGAGTGCACGGCATCGGAGGCACCGTGGGCGCGCTGTTGACGGGTGTGTTTGCCAGCAAAGACGTGAATGGCGCGATCGCCAGCACGTTCAAAGACGCGGCGGGCAACGTCGTCTCGCTCGAAGGCGGGTTCCAGCAATTCCTTCGTCAGGCCGGCGCGGTGGGCATCACCTGGCTCGTGGCGATCGTGGGCACGCTGGTCATCCTGGTGATCGTCAAGGCGCTGGTGGGACTGCGCATGCCCGAGGACGAGGAGCGGCAGGGCCTCGACATCACACAGCATGGTGAGGAAGGCTATAATTGGTAGAGTGGGTGAGAGCCGGCGCTGTACGGTGACAGTCGGAATCCGACTCGCACCCGTGAAATGCGCCGGCTGACATCGTTACGCCGGACGCTCCCCCCGTGGCCGTCACACGATCTCGCTTCCCATCGGCTGGGGCGGTTGCAATCTTTGCTTGTCTCCCCGCGCCGCATTCTCATAATGATCCCCATGAAACGAACATTCCTTACTTTGTCCATCACTCTCTGTGCGCTCCGGGTGGGTGCCGACGAACTCCCGACCGTCTTCGTCGCGCCGCTGGACGGCGACATCGCGCAAATTCAAGGCTGGCAACCCGCGCTCGGCGAAGGTCTGGCCGAGATGTTGATCACCGAACTGACCAAGCTGAACAAGTTCCAGGTCCTCGAATCGACCGCGCTCGAACATCTCAAGGACGAAATCCGCCTCGGCGAAGACGGCTATGTGGCCAGCGAGGAGAAGGTCGAGAAAGGCGGATGGGCGGGCGCGGACTTCATGTTCCGCGGCAAGGTGACGCGGTTCGGCTCGAAGAAGCAAAGCATTAACCTCGGCGGTTTCGTCCCCGGCAGCGGCGGCAAGCTCGGCGTCGGCGCCAGCCGCTCCGATGTGCGGATCGATTGGCGATTCACCGACGTCGCGACCCGCAAGATCATCGTCACCGGCAACGCCGTCGGCGAAGAAGTGGGACCAAGCTTCGACATCGGCGTCGGCGTGAAGGGCCATGGCGGCACGATCGGGTTCGACAACAAGGAATTCATGAACAGCGCCCTCGGCAAAGCCACCGTCAAGGCGCTCAACGCCATCATTCAGCAGATCAACGGACAGCAACTCCCCGAATCCGGCCGACGCAAATCCAAAGTCGCGGCAGCGGCCAAGGCCGCGGACGCCGAGAAGGCGCAGAGCGACGCGCTCCGAAACACCCCCGGCACCGTGCTGGCCGTGCCGGCCAAAGGCACGCTGATCGTATCGCTCGGCGGTAAGCAAGGCTTCAAGAACGGCGACAAGCTCAGACTCTACGAGAGCGTGGAAACGAAGGACGACAAGGGTGCCGTCGTGTTCAGCGAAGAAAAGCTCGTCGGCGAAATCACGCTCGACGTGGTCCAGGACGAAAAGAGCAAGGCGTCGTACACCGGCAGCGCGGACGTGAAAGCCGGTTGGGTGGTGAAGGCGAACTAGAATTTTCAAGAGTTCTTTGTCCTCGTTCACCCCGTCGGCGCGACTGCGTCGGGCCGGCAGCGCGCTCGGATCGCCTCGTCGATGCTGCGTTTCAGGAAGCTGAAGTAATACGGCTTGCTCAGGAAATCGGCAGCGCCGCCTTTCATCGCGCTGACCGCGCCGCGCACGGTCGCGTACGCGGAGGTGATGATCACCGCCGTGTGCGGGTCGCATTCCTTCGCTGCCTGCAACACCTTCATGCCATCCACGGGCATCATCTCCAGATCGGTCACCACCAGATCGGGACGCACGTAGGGAAGCATCTGAAGCGCCTCGCCGCCTCCGCCGACGCCTACGACTTCGTGACCGTCCTTCTTGAGCAACCGACAGAGGTCTTCCAGGGCCTTCTTGTCATGATCGACGACCAACAACTTTGCCATACAGATCACTCCTTTCGAGTTCGCGCGTTCTTTGCGCATCGGTGGGTACGGGCAAGCGAGGTTCTTCTTTCAAAAATCGTCGCGGGCGCCTACACTCGGACCGTGACCGGCCAAGATTCTTGAAAGAACCGGCGCGCGACTCCGTAGTGGGGACGAACGAGGAATCTCATGGCAACCAACCGCGATAGCTGGGGCGCCACCCGCCGCACGCTGCTGGAACGCCTCAAGAACTGGGATGACCGGGCGGGCTGGCAGGACTTTTTCAACACCTACGGCAGGCTCATTTACGCCGTCGCGCTTCGAGCGGGGCTGACCCACGAGGAAGCCGAGGATGTCGTGCAGGAAACCGTGCTCACCGTCTCGAAGAACATCCGCGATTTCCAGTACGATCCCGGGCGCGGGTCGTTCAAGGCGTGGCTGTTGCACACTACCCGCTGGCGGATCGTGGACCAATTCCGCAAACGGCTCCCGTCGGGCCACCGGGCAGCGACCGTCACGGCCGACACACGGCGCACCCGGACCACTGACCGCATCCCCGACCCGGCTGGCTCCGAACTCGAACGACTCTGGGACGCCGAGTGGGTGGAGAATATCCGTCACGCTGCCCTCGAGCGGGTGAAGCGAAAAGTCAAAGCCAAGCAGTATCAGATTTTCGACCTCTGCATGAAGAATTGGCCGGTCGAAAAGGTCGTCCGCGCGCTCGGCGTCAGCGCCACGCAGGTCTATCTGGCGCGACATCGCATCGGACGCCTGGTGCGACAGGAAATCGAGCGGCTGGAGTCGAAACCGATTTAGCCATTGCCGTGCAACTCCGTTCGGCATAGAAAGGAAACAAACAGTCCGGCTGAGGAAACGAGCCATGACGGACAAAATCCCAGCCACCCAACAGGAAACGACGCCCGGGCAACCCGTGGTCCCGCCGCGCGTGCCCGATCACGAACTGGTGCGCCGGATCGGAAGCGGCAGTTACGGCGACGTGTGGCTCGGGCGCGCGCTCACCGGCTCTTACCGCGCGGTGAAGGTCGTGTACCGCAAAAGTTTCCGCGACACCGGTCCCTTCGAGCGCGAGTTTACCGGCATCCAGAAGTTCGAACCCATCTCGCGCTCGCACGACGGCGTCGTGGATATCCTCCAGGTCGGCAAGAACGACGCGGACGGCTATTTCTACTACGTGATGGAGGTCGCCGACGACGTGACGCGCGGGCAGACGTTCGATCCGTCGAACTACGCGCCGCGGACGCTCGCGTCCGAGATCCATGGTCGCGGAAGACTGCCGCTGGCCGACTGCTTGCAACTTGGGCTTTCCTTGAGCGACGCGCTCGATCATTTGCACAAACAGAACCTGGTCCACCGCGACATCAAACCGACGAACATCATTTTCGTCCAGGGCGCGCCCAAGCTGGCGGACATCGGATTGGTCACCGAGATTGGCCAGCGTTCGTTCGTCGGCACGGAGGGCTACATCCCGCCCGAGGGACCGGGCTCCCCGTTGGCCGATCTGTTCGCGCTTGGCAAAGCCCTCTACGAGGCCAGCACCGGCAAGGACCGGCTGAAGTTCCCCGAACTGCCGTCGAGCGCCGCCGGGGGCGAAGACCTCGCCGGCCTGCGCGGGTTTAACGAGGTGATCCTGAAGGCGTGCGAACCGGATCCGCGTCAACGCTATCAGACTGCATCCGAATTGCACCGGGACCTGCTGTTGCTGCAACAGGGAAAACCGGTGGCCGCCAGTTTGGGAAAGAGTCGTCGGATGGTATTGGTGCTCGCTGCGGCGGCAGTGTTGCTCCTGCTCGCCGTGAGCCTGGCGGTGTCGCGCTTCGGTGGCAAGCCGACGTCGCCAACGTTGCCGGCCAACGTTGCCGTGCTCCCCGCCGCCGACGTGCTCAAGATCGCTTACGGGGCCAGGCCGCCACAGCCCGCGAACCGTTTCGAGTTTCCGCGCATCCGCCTTTCCATTCTCGCCAAGCGCGAAGGCGAACCGCAGTTCGCGTCCGTGCGCGACGGCGACACGTTGGTCTCCGAGAAAGACGACTATCAGATCATCGCCCAAGCCTTTTCTCCCGGCCATCTCTACGTGTTTCAGGTCGATGCCACGGGCAAGAAGGAATGGTTGTTCCCGAAAAACGACACGTCCCGTCTCTCCTCGGGCGCCAACCCGGTCCAGCCGGGCGAGACGGTGCGGGTCCCGTCCGGCGAAGCGCAAACGGCCTTGTACCTCGATCACGGGAGCGGCCTCGAACACAT
>Ga0187892_10003845_pt1 | contig 26552 bp, 22 predicted proteins | sample MA1701073metaG_FD_139345 | JGI IMG/M metagenome (GOLD analysis project Ga0187892, IMG submission 139345) | Bio-ooze microbial communities from a basaltic lava cave in the Kipuka Kanohina Cave System on the Island of Hawaii, USA - MA170107-3 metaG ... | reverse complement strand
CGTCGCGGATCGCGGCGATGCGGCCGCGCCGGTCCACGTGGAGCGTGAAGCGCGCGGGCGCGCTCGTCTCCTCCGGCCCCGCGAACTCGCGGCGATGGATCACGAGGCGCCCGTCGCCGCGGAAGTACTCGCCGAGGCCGGGCGTGGCGGAGCGCGTGCGTCGGTAGCCGAGCCGCTCGGCGCGCTCGACGAGGTTCGTCGCCGCGACGTCCTGCCCGGGCGCGATCCGGTGCGGGCGCGCGAGGACGCGGTTCGGCAGCTCGGGCGCCGGGAGACGCTTCGGCACCAGCGCGCCGAGGCCGACGAGGAGCGCGAGGGCGCCGGCCGCGACGCCGAGGCGGCGGCCCCACACCAGCCACGCGTTCCGTGTCGGGTTCACCACCGGGCCGCCCCCTCCGGACGAGTCTTGCGACCGCCGCGCGCGCCGTCGATCGAGCGCCCCGCCGCGCCGTCCGATGTGTGACGCTCCGCACGGTTCCGGGCTTCGGGCGCGGCGACCTCCCCTCCGTGCCGCGCCGCGCGCAACCGCTCGCCCGCGGCCTGGTCCCGGGAGCGCTCTGCCTCGCGCTGCTCTCCGGGCCGGGCTGCGCGTCGCCGCCGCCGGCGCCGCGGCGGGCCCACACTACGCCGGCGCCCCCTCCGCGGCCGCCGCCCGAGGTGCCGCGCGCGCCACTGCCCACGCCGGTGCCCGCGCCGCTCGTGTGGCCGCTCGAGGGCGAGATCCTGTCCGGCTTCGGCGTCGTCCGCGGGCGCCGCCACCACCAGGGCATCGACATCGCGGCGCCGCGCGGGACACCGGTCCGCGCCGCCGCCGCGGGCCGCGTGATCCGGAGTCAGTGGATGCGCGGCTACGGAAACGTCGTCTGGCTCGATCACGGTGACGGCGTCGAGAGCCGCTATGCGCACCTCCACGCCGTCCTCGTGCGGCGCGGCGCGTGGGTCGAGCGCGGTCACCCGCTCGGCAGCGTCGGCGCCACCGGGAACGCGACGACGCCGCACCTCCACTTCGAGCTTCGCCGCGGCGGGCGCGCGCGGAACCCGCTCGCGTGGATGCCGGCCGCTCCCGAGCGGGTCGCGTTCCCGGCCGCCGGCCCTGACGCCCGGCCCTAGCGAGCCCGCTCGTCCGCCTCGACGCGCGAGAGGTCGCGCTCGATCTCCCGGCGGAGCCCGGCGTCGGTCTCGAGCCGGAGTGCCGCATGGAGCTCTTTCTCCGCCCGGCGCGGATCGCCGTGCAGCGACTCGAAGATCCCGGCCGCGTAGCGGAGCAACGGCTCGTTCGGACGGCGGCGGACTGCGCGGCTCAGGCCCGCGCCGTCCTCGGCCGTGAAGCGGCGCGTCTGGATCAGCAGCCGGATCAGATGGACGAGGCTCTCGCGGCTCCGGGCGGCGAAGTGCGCGTCCCGCGCGACGTCGATCGCTGCGTTCACGCGCCCGAGCGCGAGCTCCGCGCGGGAGAGCTCGAGGAGGAGCGGGCCCGGCTCGGCGTCGGCTGCGAGACCTGCGCGCGCAACCGAGGCTGCATCCTCGAAGCGGCCGCGCACGCGAAGCGACGCGGCGCGCTCGAGCCAGCGGCCCGGCGTGGCCGACTCGAGAGCGGTGTCGGCGTCAGGCTCGGTCTCGCGACCCGGAGCCCGGGCCGGGCTCCCGAGCCCGAGCCGTTCGCCATCCGTCACGCTGAAGAGCTCGTTCCCGGTCTCGCGCGCGGCGCCGCGGCGGGAAGGCCGCGCCTGGCTCGGCGCCCGGCTCGCGGCGGCGCTCCGGGCCAGCGCCGCGGCGCCGGCTCCTCGGGCCAAGAGGCTCGGCCGAGCGCTCCGGAAGGCATGGAGGGCATAGAGCGTGAGCAGGAAGACGGCAGCGGCGGCGGTCAGCGCCTCGCCGCCCAGGCGGGCCGCCGCGGGGAAGGCGTTCTCCCGGAACGGCGCGACGAGCGACGCCGCCGCGGTCGCGATCAGCAACGCGCCGGCAGCGAGGCACGCAAGGCTCAGCACGCGCTCGAAGCTCTTGCCTCGTGCGGCGGCCTTCTCTCTCTCTCGCTTCCGCTTCAACGCCGACACTCCTCGGGATCACAAGGCGGCAGAAGGCTGGCAGATCCCGGCGCAGACCATGCGGGTTCAGGCTCGATTCTCGAAAGTCGATGGATCATTTCAAGTGTGTGTCGCCATTGAAGGATTTTACTTGTTAGGCGCCACGACACTGAATTAGGATTCAAAACCCACCAACCTAGTTTGTCAACTCCATGTTTCGCTCCGGCGTCCGGCTCCTGTTGCCGCTCGTGATGCTCCTGCTGGCCGGCTGCACCTCGCAGACCCCGATCCCTACCGGTCTGCCCGCGCCCGGGCCCGCGAACGCCGACCCGCGGCTCTCCGCGCTCTGGCAGGAGCGCACCGGCGAGGCCGGCGAGATCGACTTCCCCATCGGGCCGGGTGACGTGCTCGAGATCGCGGTGGCCGGTCTCCCCGAGCTCGAGGAGCGCACGGTGCGCGTGGGCGGCAACGGCAATGTCGAGCTCCCGCTCATCGGCGTGGTCGGCGTGAGTGGCCTCACCGAGCAGCAGGTGACGGAGCGGCTGCGCCTGCGCCTCCAGGCCTCGGTGATGCACGACCCCGCGGTCTCCGTCTTCGTGCGCGAGTACCGGAGCCGCATCGTCGGCGTGATCGGCGCCGTCGCGAAGCCCGGCTTCCACGCGCTCTCGAGCCGCGACGACACCATCCTCGATGCGCTGACGCTCGGCGGCGGGCTCGACGAGAGCGCCGCGCTCCACATCCTGTTCATGCCGGCGGCGAAGCCGAGCGGAGGCGCCGGGCAGGCGCTGCCGGTCGCGGCGGCCGTCGCGCTCGCCGACCCACGGCGCGGCGATCCGATCGTGATCGAGCTCTCCTCGCTCACCGAGGGGGGCACGCCGGTCTACCTGGGCCTCCCGGTGCGGCCGGGCGACGTGATCGTCGTGCCCGAGCGCGGCGAGGTGCTCGTGAAGGGCTGGGTGAAGGAGCCGGGTGCGCGCCCGATCTCGCCGCGGCTCACCGTGCTCGGCGCGATCGTTGCCGCCGGCGGTCCGCGGTTCGCGGCGGACAAGGACGAGATCGCGCTGATCCGCTCCGACCGCGACGGGCGCAAGCTCGCGCAGGTGTTCGATCTCGACAAGCTCGAGCGCGGCGAGCAGCGCGACGTACCGGTGCAGGCCGGCGACGTGATCGACGTCTCCGCGTCGCCGCCGAAGGCGGTCGTCTCGGTCTTCTACGACTTCGCGCGCTCGATCGTGAACATCGGCTTCGGAAAGATGTACTAGGCGGCCGCCGCGATGCGTTACCCCCTCCTCCCGATCTCCGAAGCGACGCCGCCGGCGCTGCGCGCCGAAGCGCTCGCGCTCGAGCCGTTCGGGCTCGAAGAGGAGGGGCCGGAGCTCCGCGAGTACGCCCACGTCCTCTGGCGGCGGCGCTTCCTGGTCGCGCTCGTGTTCATCGGCGTCGTGGTGAGCGTCGGGCTGATGACACTCTTCGAGACGCCCATCTACAGCGCCGAGACGACGCTCCTGATCGAGCCCACCGATCCCCAGGTGATCGACATCAAGCACGTGATCGGGGAGTCGTTCGGCTACGAGACGTCCTACTACGTCACGCAGAACGAGATGCTGAAGAGCCGCTCGCTCGCAGAGCGCGTGATCGAGGAGCAGCAGCTCGCGGACGAGCCCGCCTTCCTCGAGGGCTCATCGAGCCCGCTCGCCGCCCTCAAGAGCCTCGCGCTCCTGCCCCTCGACCTGCTGGCGAGCCTGTTCTCGCCGGCGACCGGCGAGGCCGGCGGAGGCGACTCGGACGCCTGGCTGGTCGATCATTACCTCGGCGGGCTCGGCGTGGATCCGGTCCCCGACAGCCGCCTCGTCCGCCTCTACTACGCGAGCCCGGACCCCGAGCTGGCGGCGCGAATCACAAACGCGCATGCGCAGGCGTACATCGCGCAGGGGCTCGAGCTCCGGACGCGCGCCACCGACGAGGCGCACCGCTTCCTCGAGGAGCGCCTCAGCGAGCTGCGCGACCGGCTCGAGCACTCCGAGGCGGCGCTGAACGAGTACAGCCACGCGCACGGGATCGTCTCGCTCGACGAGAAGGCGAACGTCGTGATCGACCGTCTGGCCGACCTGAACGCGCGGCTCACCGCGGCGGAGGCCGAGCGCATCGGGGCCGAGGCGGACTTCCGGATGCTCCGCCGGCGCTCCGCCGACTCGCTGCCGGCCGTGCTCGAGAGCTCGGTGGTGAAGGCCATGAAGGAGGGTCTGGCGCGTCTCGAGGGCGAGCGGGCCTCGCTCGCGACGCGCTTCAAGCCGGGCTACGTGCGCGTGGCCGAGCTCGACGCCCAGATCGCGGACGGCCGCCGGCGGCTCCTCGCCGAGGTGAACGCCATCGCGGCCGGGATCGAATCGGCCTACCTGATCGCGAAGTCGCGCGAGGACGAGCTCCGCGGCGAGATGGACGCGCAGAAGGCCGCGGCGCTCCGGCTCAAGGACGCCTCGGTCGAGTACGCGATCCTCGAGCACGACGCCGAGACGGCGCGCGCGCTCTACGGCAGCGTGCGCCAGCGCATCCAGGAGACGAGCGTGGCGGCCGAGCTGCGCTCTTCGAACGTCTTCGTGATCGATCCGGCTGCGCCCCCGCTCGATCCGTCGAGCCCGCGCGTCGGGCGGAACCTCGCCTTCGCGGTGCTGCTCGGGCTCCTCGGTGGGATCGGCCTCGCGCTCCTCGTCGAGTACCTCGACAACCGCCTGACGAGCCCGCAGGAGGTGGAGCGCTACCTCCGCCTCGCGAGCCTCGGCCTGGTCCCGGACTTCGCGCCCGCGGTGGCGGGCTGGTCGCGCCAGCTCGGCGCGCGGCTCGCAAGCGGCCGCGCGCTCCTCGCCCCTCCGAAGCCGACGTCGAAGGCCCTCGCGGTCATCGCTGGCGACGAGACGCCGGTGGCCGTCACCGAGGCGTACCGCTCGATCCGGACGAGCATCCTGCTCTCGCAGGCCGGCGAGCCGCCGCGCACGATCCTCTTCACGAGCAGCGCCGAGTCCGAGGGCAAGACGACGACGGCCCTCCACATGGCGCTGATGTTCGCGCGGCTCGGCCAGCCGGTGCTGGTGATCGACGCGGACCTCCGCCGCCCGTCCTGTCACCGCGTGCTCGGCGTCCCCAACACGACGGGGCTCACTGAGGTGCTCGCGGGGCACGAGGGCAAGCTCCGCCGCCTCGAGCTCCAGAAGACCGAGCTCTGCTTCCTCGCCGCGGGGAGCGTGCCGCCGAACCCGACCGAGCTGCTCGGCTCGGAGCGCATGCGCGAGGTGCTCGGGCGCCTGCGCGAGCGCTTCGCCTACGTGCTGATCGACGCGCCGCCGCTCGCGCCGGTGAGCGACAGCGTCGTGCTCTCGACGCTCGTGGACGGCGTGGTGCTGGTGGTGGACCAGCAGAAGACGCCGCGGCAGACCGTGCGCGCCGCGCGCGCGCGGCTCAGCTATGCGCGGGCCAAGGTGCTGGGCGTCGTGCTGAACCGCTGCGACGCGGAGGCGGGCAGCTACGGCGAGCCCGCACTCGAGGCGGCGTCGTGACCGCGCATGCCTCGGACTTCAGCGTGCGCTCGCAGCGGCTCCATGTGGGCCCGCCCGCGAGCCGGCGGCAGCTCGCGAGCGGTCTCGCCTGGCTCGACCTGCTGGGCATGGTCGCGGCGTTCGTCGCCGCGACGGTCTTCGAGGGCATCCGCACCGAATCGGTGCAGATCGACGAGTTCCTCACGATGCGCCTCCGCGTGGTGAACTTCGCCGCGTTCGTCGGGCTCGTGGCCGCTTGGCACCTCTGCTTCCGGCTGATGGGTCTCTACTACGCGAGCCGCCCGCTGCTCGGCCCCGGTTGCCTCACCGAGGCGGCGCGGAGCATCGCCTTCGGCACGCTGCTCGTGGCGCTCTGCGCGGTCGTGCTCGGAATGCACGCGGTGACGCCTGCCTTCCTGGTCGCGTTCTGGGGGACGGCGAGCCTGCTCGTGCTCGGCAGCCGCACCGTGCTGCGCCTCGGGCTCGAGGCGTTCGGCAAGGGCGCGGGGCTCGAGCGGCACGTGCTGGTGGCGGGAACCGGCGGGCGCGCGCTCTCGCTCGCCCGGGAGCTCGAGAGCGACCCCGAGACGCGCGCCCGTGTGGTGGGCTTCGTGGACGACGAGTGGCCCGGCACGGAAGCGTTCCGCAAGAGCGGCGGGCGGCTGGTCGCGGACCTCAAGAACCTCGGCTCGCACCTGCGCGACCACGTGGTGGACGAGATCGTGATCGCGCTCCCCCTGAGCGTCTGGCTGCGGCACCGCGAGCGGATCCTGGCCGTCTGCGCGGAGCAGGGCACCACGGTGCGCTTCCCGCTCTCGCTCGTGACCGACCTCCGGCCCCATACCGGCCGCCGTCGCGACGACGTGCTGCTCAGCATCCACCACACGGTCGTCGACGGCTGGCAGCTTCTCGCCAAGCGCGCGCTCGACATCACGCTGGCAGGGCTCCTCCTGCTCGCGCTGGCGCCAGTCTTCGCGCTGGTCGCCCTCGTGATCCGGCTCGACTCGCGGGGCCCGATCTTCTTCGCGCAGGAGCGCGTGGGCCTGGGCAAGCGGCGCTTCCGCATGCACAAGTTCAGGACCATGGTGGTGGGCGCCGAAAACAGCCTCGCGCAGCTCGAGCACCTGAACGAGACGAACGGCCCCACCTTCAAGCTCAGACACGACCCGCGCGTGACGCGCGTGGGAGCCTTCCTGCGCCGGAGCAGCATCGACGAGCTGCCCCAGCTCTGGAACGTGCTCAAGGGCGAGATGAGTCTGGTCGGGCCGCGCCCGCTCCCGCTGCGCGACGTCGAGGGCTTCGAGGAGGACCGCCACCGGCGCCGCTTCAGCGTGCGTCCGGGAATCACGGGGCTCTGGCAGGTGAGCGGGCGCAGCCAGCTGCCCTTCGACACCTGGATGGAGCTCGACCTCCGCTACATCGACGAGTGGTCGCTCGGCCGCGACCTCCTGATCCTGGCGCGCACGATCCCGGCCGTGCTGTCGGGCGCGGGGGCGGAATGAGCGTCGTCGCGGCCAAGACGAGCGACGGCGCGTGGCAAGGGAGCGAGCTTCGCTGGCCGCCGCGTCACCTGCTCTTCGGCGTGCCCGTGAGCGCGACGACCTACGAGGAGGCCGAGTTCGCGGTCGTCGCGGCGGCGCGTGCGCGCAGGCCCACGGTGGTGAATGCGATGGCCGTCCACGCGTTGGCCGATGCAGCGCAACGCGCGGATGTCGGTCGTGCGATAGCGGAATGCGAGATCATCGCACCGGACGGGCAGCCCGTACGCTGGGCATTGAACATCCTTCACGGAGCCAGGCTTCGCGATCGCGTCTACGGGCCAGAGCTGATGCGCCGCCTTTGCGCACGCGCGGCCCAGGACGGCATCCCGATCTACCTCTACGGGAGCACGGAAGAGGTGCTCCAAGCGCTCCGCCAGAACCTCCTGGTCCGATTCCCCCTCCTTCGCATCGCTGGCATCGAGTCCCCGCCATTCCGCCCGCTCACGTCAGCCGAAGACCGAGAGGTGATCGAGCGCATCGCTGCGAGCGGGGCCGAGATCGTGTTCATCGGTCTTGGGGCGCCGAAGCAGGAGCTCTTCGCGGCGCAGCACAAGGAGCGGATCCGTGCCGTTCAGGTCTGCGTCGGGGCGGCCTTCGACTTCCTCGCTGGCACGAAGCCCATGGCACCGCGCTGGATGCAGGCGCGAGGACTCGAGTGGCTCTTTCGGCTCGCGAGCGAGCCACGGCGTCTGTGGCGCCGGTATCTCGTGTCCAACTCCTGGTTCATCGGGCGCCTGGGCGTGGAGTTCCTGAGGCGTCTATCGAGCAGAAACGACACGGCGGTAGCAGACGAAGGGAAGTTGCGATGACGCGGGTGCTGGTATGCGGAGCAGGTGGTTTCATCGGTGGGCACCTCACGGCGGAGCTGCTGCGAAAGGGTTACACCGTTCGGGCCGTCGACATCAAGCCTTTCGACGAGTGGTATCAGCGCTTCGAGGCGGCTGAGAACCTCAGCCTCGACCTCGGCCGGCGCGAGGCCTGCGAGCGCGCCGTGAGTGGCATGGAGCTCGTGTACAACCTCGCCGCCGACATGGGCGGCATGGGCTTCATCGAGACCCACAAGGCCGCCTGCATGCTCTCCGTGCTGACGAGCACGCATCTGCTGATGGCGGCGCGCGACCACGGCGTCGAGCGCTTCTTCTACTCGTCGTCGGCGTGCGTCTACGCTGCAGACAAGCAGAAGAGCGCAGCGGTGCTCCGGCTCCGCGAAGAGGACGCCTACCCCGCCATGCCGGAGGACGGCTACGGCTGGGAGAAGCTCTTCTCCGAGCGCATGTGCCGGCACTTTCGCGAGGACTTCGGTCTGAAGACGCGGATCGCCCGGTATCACAACGTCTACGGCCCCTTCGGCACCTGGGCCGGCGGCCGCGAGAAGGCGCCGGCGGCGATCTGCCGCAAGGTCGCTGAGGCGAAGCTCTCCGGCCGGCACGAGATCGAGATCTGGGGCGACGGCACCCAGACGCGGAGCTTCACCTACATCGACGACTGCATCCGCGGCACGCAGCTCCTGATGCACGGCGACGTGGGCGAGCCGCTGAACGTCGGCTCCTCCGAGCTCGTCAGCGTCGACGAGCTCGTCTCGATCGTCGAGGAGATCGCCGGCGTGCGCCTCGTGCGCCGCTACGACCCGAGCGCGCCGAAGGGCGTGGCCGGGCGCAACAGCGACAACACGCGCTTCCGCGCCGCCTTCGGCTGGGAGCCGAGCACGCGACTAAAGGACGGGCTCGAGCGGACGTACGCCTGGATCCACGACGAAATCGCCCGAAGTGGAGCGCTACCGGCCGGGCGTCGAAAGGTCGCGTAGAACAGATCGATGAGTCGGCGAGTTGCCGGTTCGCTGCCACTATGAAGTTATCGAGTTCGAAAGGGCGTTTGCCATGTATACTGGCTCTGCCCAGCTGAGATGCCCGTGGGGCACGGGGAGGATGCGGAGATGAAGGCGACACGAGTCATTGGGGCCATGCTGACCGTGGCTGCGCTCTGGCTTCTGGTTGCGACGCCGGCACTGGCGCGTGACAGACATCGGAGCCGGGAACGAAGCGAGTACAGTCAGAACCGCGAGAACGGCAACGGCCATCGGCATGGGAACAAGCACCGCAAGAAGCACCACAAGATCCCCGAGCTCGATCCGGGTGTAGCCGGTAGCGCAGCGGTGCTCTTGATCGGCGGCACGCTCGCCCTCACCGGGCGGCGGCGACTGGAGTCCGAGGCGTAGGAGCTCTCGTCCTCGCACCGCTGCTTCCAGGGACAGCGATCGCGGGATGAGGCAACTGCCTCTACATCCGGCGCCGCATCGTGTCGTCCACCTTCTCCTCCTCGATCGACGTTCGTCCCGAGGCTCAGTCGAGCTGGCGGCGCGGACTTCCCTGGCTTGCCGCGTGCACGCTTCTTCTCGTTGAGTACCTGCTCGTCAGCCACGCATTCGACTTCCTACCGCTCTCTCGGCGCCGCGACTGGCTGGCGGTTCTCGGAAGTGCTGGGAATCTGGGTCCGATCGCCTTGACGGTCGCTACGGCGACCCTGCTCGTCGGTGGGCGCACCCTGCTCGCGGATCTCCGAAACGCTCTCGAGCTCGCGGCGTCCGAGGACCGACGTTCCCTCTTCGCACGCATCGGGTACGTTGCTCTCCATCTCGTTGGTGTCAGTGCGTTCTTCGCTCTGAGCCGCGCGCTTGTCGGCGCCCTAGAGCCGACTGCTCCTGACCCCTTGCTCATTGCGGGTGCGTGGCTCGCCTCGGGGGTTGTCGCGTTCCTCGCGCTAGCCCACGCACTCCTTCCGCTCCCGGCCCTCACTCGGGCCGCGCGCAAGGCATTCCGCGCACTGGCTCTCGGTACGGCGCTCGGGATCCTCGCATGGGGGGCTGGGCTGGCGACTCTCGAATTCTGGGATCCATTGGCCCCGATTACTTTGCACGGGGTGGCAGCAGTCCTGGGTCTCGTGAGCTCGGACCTCCGTTCGGACCCGGCGACGGCCACGCTCGCCTTCGAGGCGTTCCAGGTTGTGATCGCGCGCGAGTGCTCAGGCTACGAGGGCATCGGACTTCTCGCGATCCTGACCGCCTCCTATCTCTGGGCGTTCCGGAGCAGCCTTCGCTTTCCCCAGGCCCTCGCGATTCTGCCCGTCGGAATCGCCCTCGTCTGGCTCGCGAACGTGCTGCGCATCGCAGCACTGATGGTCATCGGCGCTCGGTGGTCTTCGGATCTGGCGCTCGGGAGCTTCCACTCGAAAGCCGGGTGGGTGTTCTTCTGCGCAATCGCGCTCGGACTCGTAGCCCTCACCCAGCGCGCCTCGTTCTTCTCGCGTGAGGCGAAGGCTTGGGTCGCGAGCACGAATCCGACGGCGGCATATCTGGCTCCGCTGCTCGTGGTGGTCGGGGTGTACCTGGTCACCGACCTCTTCCAACTGCGTTTCCCCGTGCTCTATCCCCTCGGCGTAGCAGCCGGCGCAGCGATGCTCTGGAAGCATCGCAGCCACTACCGGTTCGTCTTCCGACCCGCGTGGTCACTCCAGGCCTGTGGCCTCGGATTCGCAGCCTTCGTCGTCTGGAGCGTGCTCGAACCCGCAGGGGATCCTTCTGCCACGGCGAATCTGCATCGGAAGCTCGCGGAGCTCTCGCTTCCGGTAGCCGCACTCTGGATCACCTTCCGAGTTCTTGGTTCCGTCGTCGTGGTGCCAGTAGTCGAAGAGCTCGCGTTCCGGGGCTACCTGCTGCGTCGATTCCTCGCCACCGACTTCACTTCCGTTTCGTTCGCCCGCTTCGGCTGGGCGTCCTTTCTCGGATCCTCGGTCGCCTTCGGTCTCCTGCACGAGCGCTGGCTCGCCGGAATCCTCGCGGGGATGCTCTTCGCACTGGCGCAATACCGTCGCGGTCGGCTCGACGACGCGATCCAGGCGCATGCAGTCACGAACCTCCTCATCGCAGCCCATGCGATCGGATGGCAGAGGTGGTCCCTGTGGACCTGACCCAGGGAGCTCTCTCCCATCTGTCGCGACAACCGGTTCTGCGAGCGCCCGGGTCCCTGTCGGGCATCAGCACCCACCTGGCGCTCGTGGCCTTCACCTTGGTGATGCTGGCGCGTGTGATCACGGCGGCGGGGGCGCCCGGTCTCGTCAACTTCCTCCACTTCCCCGTGACGCTCGGAGCGGCGCTGCTCGTGGCTCCGAAACTGCGAGACCGAGAATCGAAGCGGGTGGTCGGGGTCCTCTACCTGCTGCTCGTCGTGATCGGTTCGAGCGCATTCTCGAACGGGGCGGGCCTGATCAACGCCCTCCTCGACTTCCTACTCGTGTCGGAGCCGTTTCTCCTCCTGCTGCTGCTCACGAGCTCGAAGATGCCCCTCGGCCAACTTCGTCTCTTCCGGTGTGTCGCCCTGGCCGTCGCGGCGATCCACGTCGCGATGACCTACTACCAGTACTTCGCCCTCGGCTTGCGTACGGACTGGGTGAAGGGAGTCTTCCTCGCCCAGGGTGCCGGGCATCACGTCGCCGGAGCCGTGGCGCTCACGACTGCGGCGTACCTCCTCACCTCGAGCCTCTTCTCGGCCCCGCTGCGAGTCGCTGTGTCGGTCGCCTGTGCGTTGGCCGTGTACTTCACCGATGCCAAGCAGGTGACACTGGTCTTCCTCGTCTCTCTGTTCCTCCTCTCCTTCCGTGGGGCGCGCTTCGGGGCGATCATTCGTCGCCTCGGCGTAGCGACCCTCGTCTGCGCGAGCTTCCTCGCCGCGGCACAGCTGCTCCCGGGGCTGGTGCGTGGCGCGGGCTGGGGACGGGTCGAGACCGTCGCCGTGGGGCTTCGCCACAAGCTCTCCGTCTTCCCGCTCCTCGAGTCACACACTCGATCTCCGCTCAACTGGTTGCTGGGCTTGGGCCCAGGTCACACGTGCGGCCGCCTCGCCGAGCTGATTCCAGACTACCGAGCCCGTCTCGCCCCTCTCGGTGTGACGACCTCGCCCGTGACCGCCGCAGTGAGTCGCCTGCGAGAGTCGAACCAGCTCTCTCGGCACCGAGATGGGTCCAGCCTCTGGTCACCGTTCTTCTTCTGGAGCGGTCTGACGGGCGACCTCGGCCTCGCTGGGTTGGCTTGTGTCCTCGCGCTCTGGAGCCTCGTATGGCGGCAGGCTGGCAGTGACCTCACTCGTTTCCTGGTCCTCAACGCGTTGCTCTTCGGGATCGTCTTCTCCTGGTTGGAGGAGCCGGGTTACACGATGTTCGTCATGGCAACGATCGCCCTTGCGAGACAGGAAGAGTGGAACGGCGAACGTGGCGGCCGCCCGTTCCGGCTCTTCGAGCGCGGACTGCCGGTGAGGCAAGCGAGATGATTCCCACCGCATTCGTCGGCTTCGTGCTTGCCGTCGTCTATCCCTCGATCGCGATCTTCAAGAAGGTCGGTACGGGTTCTCTCCTCCTGTGGCTCACCTTTGCGCTCGGCTGTGCATTCGTGCTCGCTCGTCTCGTCCGCCAGCGACAGGTTCTGCAGCTCCCCTCGTGGATTGCCATGACCGGCCTCGGGGCCATGCACCTCGCCCTTCTTGTGGGCTTCCTGGCAATCCACCCCCTAATCGACAACGACGGCTTCCGGCTTGCCGGAAGGGACTTCGGGTCGTCCGACGGCGACGAAGCGTTGGAACTGGCCTTGAGCCGACTCCAGGCAGGGGAGTATCCCTACCGGGCGGAGACGTTCCTGGGCAACCCGATCACGCCGCTTCCCGGCGCACTCCTGCTCGCGGCGCCCTTCTACTTCATCGGGAACGTCGGGCTCCAGAACGTGTTCTGGCTAGCCGTGCTGTTCGGGGGGATCGCGTGGTGGTTCCGCGCGTCCGCCGCGGCCTGTCTGCTCGCGGCGGCGACCTTCCTGCTCTGTCCGACCCTGGTCTACCACGTGCTCCAAGGGACCGACTACGTCGCGAACGCCACGTACGTGCTCGCCTCCTCGGTCCTACTCCTGGAGTCCATGCGCCGAGACGCGCCCGCTTGGCTGAGAATCCTGGCGTCCAGCCTGCTCGGCGTCGCTCTGTCGTCTCGCATGAACTTCCTCGCGTGTGCTCCGCTGATCTTCCTCGCTCTGCGCGAGCTCCGAGGCTGGCGTCAGGCGACCCGCGCGGTGCTCCCGTGCGCGCTGGCGTTCGTGGTCGCGACGCTGCCGTTCTATCTCTATGACCCGGCGGGCTTCTCGCCGCTCCACACCGAGGGCAAGCTCAGCATGGGTGGGAGGATGCCTTGGGCGCCGATCGTCGTGCCCGCGCTCGGCGTTCTGCTCGCGTTTGCGTTGGGATCTCGAACTGGCGGAGCCGGCCTGCAGCGCTGGCTAGGCAACGCATTCATCGTGCAGTTCTATCTCGTCGCTTCGGGCATGCTCGTGGCGAGCCTCGCGAATGGAGAGCTGGCGCTCTCGTACGCACATTTCGGTCTGCTCGCCCTTCCCTTCGGCGTTGCTGCGTTCGGGCCGGCCTGGCTCTTGGCGACGCGTGATCGCGCGTTCACCGCCGTCGCGCTGCCAGGAGGTCGAGCAGAAATGCCAACGCACTCCACCTCCAGAGGGCCCGGCGTGCTCGCCACCGTGCAGTCCGCGGCCAAGGCAGATCCGGGTGCAAGGCCATCAGGCGCAGCTGCCCACGAGCGTGGCCGCGGGTCAAGCGCGCGAAGTAGCTCCATGTCAGGCGGCTGGGCGGAATGAGGTGGTTCAAGTGAAGCTCGGGGAAGCGACCGATCTCGAGGTCGAGCTCGCAGGCAGTGAGGATCAGGTCCGTATCGTCGCCGGATTCGACCGCTGTTCCGCGGCGACCCAAGGCTCCGTGCCCGGACTCCGTTCGCGTCCGCTGTTCGTAGCGCCGAGCGACCGTGGCGCGTACGCAAAGACCAGCGCCGCAAGGCAGCAGAGCCGGGTCTGGTCGCCGGCTGCGGGTCTCTTCGTCGAACTCGCGAATGGCGAGGCGGTCGAGCCGCGCGGCGAACCACGGAGCCGGCGGCGTCTCGAACTCGCCATGCACCTGACCGCCGAACGCACCGAGTGCGGGCCACTCCCCGGCGAGCGCCCGAGCGCTGGCCAGGTAGCTGGGGGCCAGGACGTTGTCGTCATCCACCCAGATGAGGAGTTCGCCAGCCGCTTCGCCGATGCCCCGCAGCCGCGCGGATACCAGGCCGATCGCGGGCTCTCTCACGACCCGGCCGCGCGGGTGCCAGGAGGTGAGGGTCGGGTCGACGGGCGGCTCGGACAGGTTGTCCACGACGATCAGCTCCCACTCTTCCTGCGGCAGGGTTTGCGAGCGCAGAGCGCCGAGGACTCGCGCAAGGTAGTCGGAACGCGGGTTGTGTGTGCAGAGCACGACGGAGACCGTCATGGCTTCGCTGGCGGGGTGATCGGATAGATGGCTTCCAAGCACGATCTGAGGAGAGCAATCAAATTGGCCTCGGTCCAGCTGTTCCTCCAGCTCGATCGAGCCGGCGTCCACGTTCTCCCCAAGCACTACTACACGCCGCTGCCGGACCACGCCTGGCTTCGTGCGAACCAGGAGCTGTGGCGGAAGCGTTCGAGTCTCATCGGGATCGCATGGGACCTCGACGCCCAGGTCGCGTGGCTCGAGGACACGTGTCGAGTCCACGTTCGCGAGGTTGCCGGGCTGGATCACTATCGCGAGGTCGTGTCGCGGCAGGTCGGGTTGGGATACGGCCCCATCGAATCGCAGATTCTTCACTGCGTGATCCGACGTCACAAGCCCGCGACCATCGTTGAAATCGGCAGCGGGGTCTCGACCGCTTGCATCCTCCATGCGACTGGGTTCAACAAACGCGAGGGGCCCGCCGAGACACAAGTCGTCTGCATAGAACCTCATCCGCGCGATGCCTTCCGGGAACTCCGGGATGTTCGGCACATCGAAGCGTCCTGTCAGTCCGTTTGTGTGACGGAGTTCGAATCGCTTCGCGCTGGCGACCTGCTCTTCATTGACTCGACGCACGCGGTGAAGGTCGGTTCCGACGTCGTTCGCATCTACCTCGACATCATTCCAAGGCTGCCGCCCGGTGTACTGATTCAGATCCACGACATCTATCTGCCATATCTCTATCCCCGTGACGTTCTTGAGAGCTACTTCGGATGGCAGGAGACGGTTCTCGTCCAGGCCCTGTTGACAAACAACGAGCGGTTGTCGGTTCTCGCGGCGACATCGGCGTTGCACTACGACCGCCAAGGGCAGCTGCGAGAGCTTTTCCCGGACTATCGGCCAGAGGAAGGCTGCGAGGGCATCGCATCGAATCGCGGTGCGGGGCACTTTCCATCGAGTTTGTGGCTGATCACCGGTTGACGCGTTGCACAAGGTCGATGAGATGGAATTCGCACGCCCGATCCTAGTCACCGGCTGTCCGCGTTCGGGTACGACCTGGGTCGGCAGCACGCTCGCCGCGTCGTCCGAGGTCTTCTACATCTACGAGCCGTTCAACCGTGATGCCGCTCATCACCTCAAGCTGGCTGAGCGGTACGTCTACCTGGTGCCCGGCGACGGAGAGAGGTATGCGGGGGTGGTGGCATCTCTCGCGAAGCTCGGGAGTTTGCGTCACCGCGTGCTCCTGGGGGCGCGCGGCGCGCTACGCGGGCCGGGCATCCGGCAGGACCTGCCGGCGGTGCTGGCACTCCGTGAGCTCATCCGGTTTCCGGGTCGCTTCCTCCGAGCGACCCGCATCTGCCTGAAGGACCCGCTTGCGTTCTTCGCCGCCGAATGGCTGGCGGCCACGTTCGACATGCAGGTGATCGTGCTGCTTCGCCATCCGGCCGGCGTAATCAGCAGCCATCTGAAGCTCGGCTGGAGCCACGAGCTGGGCAGCATGCTCCGCCAGGCCGCCTTGCGGCGCCGGTTCGCGGGCGACCTCAGTGACGAGATCGCGCGCTTCGAGCGAACACCCGAGGACGAATTGGGAAGCCTGATCCTGCAGTGGAAGCTCTTCGCTCATGCTGCCCTCCAGCTTCGGGAAGCTCACCCCGACTGGCTGTTCGTGACTCACGAGAGCCTCTGTGAACGGCCGTTGGACCAGTTCGAGGCGATCTACCAGCACGTCGGGCTGCGCTGGACCCGCCGGGTGGCCGAAACGATCGAACGTGACACGGCACCAGGGAACCCGATCGATCCGGCGGAGCATCGGCAGCACATGCTCAGGCGGGAGAGCCGCAGCATCGTCGACACTTGGAGGCAGCGGCTCGATTCCGCATCCCTGCAGCGAATCGAACGCGAAGCTGGGCCAGTGTGGCGTCAGCTCTCAACGATCGTTCATCAGCATCAGCCGTGGCGCGTGCCGAGTGGCCTGACCCGACCGGCGTTCGAAACGTGAGCGCTGTCGAACCGGAGATCGTTGCAGGCTCGCTGGGTGATCGGGCTGCTTCTGCCGCTCGGTGGGCAGTCGTCCAGCGCTGGGGCTCGCGGGGACTCAACTTCGTCTTCTTCGTTCTGTTGGCCCGCCTGCTGGATCCCACCGCGATCGGGGTCGTTGCGCTGGCCTCAGGCTTCATCGCATTCCTTCAACTCTTCGCGCAGCTCGGCATCGGTGATGCGGTGGTTCAGAAGCGGAGCCTCGATGAGCTCGACCGCGACAGCGCGTTCTGGTTGACCCTCATCTCGTCACTCGTCGTGAGCATTCTCGTGCTCCTCGGCGCAAGCCCGGTCTCTCGCGCCGTGAGTGAGCCAGCCCTGGACGGAGTCCTGAAGGGCCTCGCAGTCACCCTCCCCCTCGCTGGCCTCGCATGCATCCACGAGGCCATCATTCAGCGAGAGCTGAGGTTCGAGAAGCTCGCTGTTCGGTATCTCGTCTCGTATCTGGCGGGCGGTCTTGTCGGAGTCACCGCAGCTGCATCTGGATACGGCGTCTGGAGCCTCGTGGCCAAATCCGTGGTCGAATCAGTCATCGGTACAGTGCTGGTCTGGCGGCTGTCGGACTGGCGGCCACGCCTCGTGTTCTCCACCCAACGGGTCAAGCAGCTCTGGGCGTTCGGGGGGTCGATGACCGCCAGCCGACTCGTCGACTTCGTCAACCAGTGGGCGGGGAACTGGATCGTTGGATTGCAGCTCGGAATGTCGCAGCTGGGCCTCTACAGCGTCGGCCAGCGAAGCTACCTGGCGGGCATGGACGCGCTCCAGTCCACGGGTGCTGCCGTCATGCTCCCGGCGCTGGCGAGGGTCCAGCACGATGCGCAGCGAAGCGCTCGGGGGTTCCTACGAGCCGTTCGACTTACTGCTGCAATCGCATTCCCAGTTTTCGCTGGGCTCGGAGTGCTGTCGTCTGAGCTAGTTCCCCTTGTATTCGGCGAGCAGTGGAGGGAGGCATCCACGGTTCTAACGATCTTCTGCTGTGGCGCAATACTGTTCTCGGTGAGCCACTACAACTCATTGGCCTTCTACGCGATGGGACGTGCAGACTGGTATCTGCGGTGGGTCGCTGCGAACACGTGCATCGGCGTGGTTGCGCTTCTGGTTGGTGCAAGGTGGGGCCCTGTTGGAGTCGCGGTTGCCTACGTCGGGTCGCGCTGCATAATGCTCCCGGCGGGCTGGTGGCTGACGCGCAAGCTGGTGCCTTTCACGACCACTGGCTATTTGCGGTCGGTAGTACCGTCGGCGCTCGGGTCTGGCGCACTTGTTGCGACGATCTCGCTAGCCGGAGAGTTTGAGGCCAGCTTGCCTACCCCGATGTCTCTGGCCGTCAAGATCGTGCTCGGAGGAGGGGTGTACATCTTGGTGCTCGGTCTGACGGCCCCGAAGCTGGTTCGTGAGCTCCGTGAGCTGCTGGGCACGACTCTGCCGCGGAACCAAGCCAATACTTCGGGGTGATGCTGTGCCGACAATCCGATCGGGCGGAGAGATTGGACTGGCTTGGGGAGTCCGCCGAGGAATCGAGAAGCTCCGCGCCATGACGATGCGGCTAAGGGCGACCGAGGTGCCCTTCGACCGCCTCCTGGTAGGAGGTGAAGCTGGCATTTCGGCCAGGCAGTACGCGCTGCTAATCCAAGACCTCAAACGCCCTTCTACGCGATTCGCCGAGGGTCCGCATGTGACTTTCCTGCAGCAGTATCGATCGATCGGTGATCGAATCTTCGATAGACGAGCATTCGAATCGACTCCGTACTTTAGGAACGCGAGAGCGTGCATCGATCTCACTGGTCGATACTTCGCTGCAGCCAGAGAAGATCAAGTCGTTCTGATTGCCAAGCAGTTTGTCGATCGATACGAGAACCGGGTCAACAGTGCTGAGTTCCTACCTGAGATCGGTCAGACGAGCGACGGAATCCCCATCGTCGTGCAGCCCGTGGAGTTTTCGCGTTCATACTCAGTCGTCGACGGAAACCATCGTCTTGCGATCGAATACATGAACGGAAGGTCTACGGCGCTGGTTTCAACTTCAGGTCAAGCTGAAATTACGCCGCTTCAGCAGATGCTAGGAGACGTGCTTTGGACGAGGGGAAGCTTCGAGCTCTATCAGCCGGTCGATCTGCCCGAGTGCCGCGATCGTTGGGTTGTCGTGCGAAAGTGCACAGACCGGCTGGCGATGATCGAGCGCGTCCTGCGCAACATCGGATTGCTAGAAGCGGGTGCGACCTTCTTGGACATCGGCTCGTACTACGGATGGTTCGTTCACCAGATGTCTCGGTTCGGCTTGGATAGTTACGGGATCGAGAGGGATCCGATTTCCGCGCAGATTGGCACGTGGGCGTACGGAGTTCGACCGCAGCAGATCCTCGTAGGCGATTGCGCTCGCTTGCTCGCGGATCATTCGCGTGCATACGATGTCGTTTCCTTCCAGAGTATTCTTCATCACTTCATCATAAACAGAAGTCGGTGCACGCCGGAGGAGCTCATTCGTCTGGTGGAAGGAGTCACGAAGAGAGTGCTCTTCTTCGAAACGGGGCAGTCTCATGAGGCTTGGTTCAGGAGGCATCTTGCCGAATGGACGCCCGACTTCATCGAGAACTGGCTCAAGTTGAACACCCGGTTCGCTCGAGTCATCAGAGTCGGCGTGGACGAGGACGCGGTCGGTGATTATCGCCGTAACTATGGTCGCACGCTGTTCGCCTGCATCCGATGAACGACGGGCAAGGTTCAGCGTTACATCGGCGCGGGCGAGTCAGCCGGCCGGCGGGCGCAGCGAGACAGGCGCCGCTCCGCGCCGATGCTCGGTGATAGCCTCGGCATAGAGGCAGCGCGTCACACGACGTACACGCGTCAGGCCGAACACTTCTCGCGCACGAGCTTTGGCGCAGTGAGACATCGCCGCGAGGAGCGAGCGATCGCGGTCGATTCTCGACAGGAATACCGAGATCGCTTCGACCACCTGCTCCGGCGCGGTGACCGGAGCGACGAAGCCGGTGCGCGCTGTCGCTTGGGTGGCCGGGCCCCCGATGTCGAGGCACACGACGGGACGGCCCGCTGCGAGGGCCTCCAAGCAGACGTTCCCGAAGCCCTCGTGGAGCGCTGGGTGTAGGAGCACGTGCGAGCGGGCGAGCCTGTCGAGCACCTCGGATTGCGTGGGCAAACGCCCGAGGAATCGGACCTGCGAGCCGACCCCCGCCAACGCTGCCAGCTCCTCCAAGCGTCGCCGCTCGGGTCCATCGTTGACGATCCAGAGCTCCGCGTTCCGATCCTGAGCAGCGAAGCGGGCGAAGGCCCGGATCGCGAGATGGAATCCCTTCCAATGCACGAGCCTGCCGATGCAGATCGCCCTGAGCGGGCCGGGCGGGGGCGATGGGAGGCTACCGAGTCGAACCAGCTCCTCGTCCGTCAGGGTCGCTTGGGGCAGCATCTCCACGCGCTTCACACCGAGGGTACGCAGAGCCTCGCACGTCTCGGGCGTGACCCCGATCCCGACGGTGGCGGCCCGAGCCGTCTCCAGCAGGGCCCTGCTTCTCCGCGCCTGAGCACGCGTCCGATTCCTGAGGGCTTCGAAGAGGCGGGCTCGAGGCGGAAGTTCGGCTACGAAACGAGGAGGCGGGGTCTCGGCCGCTCCCACAGGGCCCCAGACGAAGGGGAGGCCGACAGCGCGGAGCCCGCTCGGTGTCCAGTAGCGCCCGAAGGTCAGATGCTGGCAGAGATCGAAGCCAACACGCGCATGCAGCTCCTTGGCACGGATCTCGAGCTTCTTCTGCCACAGCAGATAGTGCAGGGACTGCGCGATCTCGGCTCTTCGGCCGACCCGGAACGATCCCTTCACGAATACGGGATGGAATCCGGGAATGGGATGCTCCGCGAGATGGCTCCGGATTCTCTCTCCGTGGAGGGTCTCTTCGATGACCGCCCAGACTTCGTGATCTTCGACGAGATCGTTGATCGCTCTCCAGGCGTTTCCCGGCTCCGACCTGTTGGTGGGCAGACAGGAGTAGGTCGAGAGCAGGATCTTCATCGTTGGCCCGACCGCGATTGCGCGCGGATCAGCAGAGGTGGCGTTCGCGCAGCTTCCGCGCCCAGTCGGGAATCACGCTTCGATGAGAGAAACGTGCCACCGCATCGGCACGCGCGGCCTCGCCGAGCTTGCGCGCATGGTCGGGATCTCGCAGCACCGCGAGGAGCGTGCCTACCCAGTCGTCTTCGCGGGTCGTCAAGTAGCCGGTCTCGCCATGGCGGATCAGCTCACGGTGCTGACCAACCGCCGACGCAATCGAGGCGAGTCCGGCGGACATGTAGACCTTCACTTTGAAGGTCCCCTTGCAGCGCGCGTAGATGCTGTCGACGAGCGGTGCCAAGCCAGCCCACGCGCCCGACAGGAGCTGGGCTTCATCCTGGAACCGGTACGGCTTCCACTCCCAGGGAAACGGCAGGCGGAGGTGGGTCGGTCGCCATTGCCCGCTCACGATACGGAGCGTGAACGGGACCTCGCGGTAGACGCGCTCGAGCGGAGCGACGAGCGCGGGAAGCTCGGTCTGGCTCGCCATGTGCCCTGCCCAGACTAGGACCGGCTTCGCGTCGAGACCCGCCACCGGCTTCACCCGGTCGACATCGACCGGCTCTTCGAAGACTTCCACGGGAGCGTCGGGGAAGAGCGAGAGCACGCGCTCTCGCAGGCTCTCGTTCACGACGACCACGAGATCCGCGAGGGGGATCCGTGCCTTGGCCATCTCGGGCCAGATGGGTTTGGGGATGGAGAAGTAGTCGTCCTTGAGATTGAAGACGTAGTGGTTCCGACGCTTGATCTCCCTCTCGAAGCGGCAGCGCGTGTCGATTGGCAGGGCGCTCCCCACGACCATCACGGTGTTTCCAGTCCCGAAGCTTCGGATGTGCTTCCAGCACGTGAAGGGCGCGATCGCGTACCGAACCGCTCTGACCTGGAAGCGGGGGGGCATGAACCGCAGCAGTAGGTCTGCGGTCTTCTCGGGCCAGAGGTCGTGGTGCTCGGCCTCGATTCCATTCGCCCGCAACTCCTGTGCAGTTCGCGGGCCGACCGTGTCGCTGCCAGACGAGTTCGAGATCGGGTGCGTGAAGATCTTGAGCATGGCGCCTTCACGTTGGGTCGCGCCGCACGCCGGATTGGTGACTCGGCCCCCAAGCTGCGTGCGAGTTGCGCGTCAACGATGAGCTGCGCGCGCGGCGATGGCCCGGGAATAGATCTCGGTGAGGAGGTCACAGTTCGCTGTGCCCGTGTACCTGGCTTCGTATTCCTTTCGAGCCTGCAACCTCATCGCTGCGACGGCGGTGTCCCGCGTGAAGGCGCAGCGGACTGCCCGAGCAAGGTCGGCGGGGTCACCGGCCCGGAAGTGGAAGCCGGTGAGCCCGTCGCTCACGAGCTCCGCGAGAGCACCTGCGTCCGAGGCCACGACGGGTGTGCCCTTGGCAAACGCTTCGACGACTACGCGCCCGAAGGGCTCGTGCCATTCGGAAGGGACGACGACGCAACGCGCCCTTCCCATCAGCTCGTAGACCTCGGACAGGGACCTGCGGCCTAGCCACTCCACACCAGCCGCCTTCGAGGCCTCTGCGACCTGCTCTCGAAGCGGTCCGTCGCCGACGATCTTGAGCGGGATCTGCGGTCCGAGGAGCTTCCACGCTGCGAGGAGCGTCCCGATGCCCTTCTCGGGGCTCAGGCGCCCGGCGAAGAGCGCGAAGCCCCCATCGCCGGATCCGACCCCCGGATCCGGAAACACGGGGTTCGGCTTGATGGCGATCTTTGCCGGTGAGATGCCGGCGGCGACGAATAGCGAGCGCGCGAACTCCGAGAGCGCCACGTAGACGTCGATGCGGTCCCGCCAGGTCCCGAGAGCCCGATGGAACGAGGCCACCGCAGACACGGCGAGGCTCGCGCCGATGCTGTCGCGGTAGCAGGCGTGGAGGACGCCCGGCCAGGGGATCCGTCTGCCGACGCATTCCTGGCAGGGCCGGCCATCGCGAAAGAGCTGCGCATTGCAGCAGAGCAGCCGGTAGTTGTGGAGCGTCTGAACGACCGGAAGGTCCTCGGCCGCGGCGGCCCAGTAGCCGGAAGGCGAGATCCGGTGGAAGGTGTTGTGGAAGTGCGCGACCTGCGGCCGCTCGTGCTGGATGATCCGGCGCAGCGCGTGATAGCTCTCCCGGCTCCAGAGGCTTCTTCCCGCCGAGATCGGGCCTGGGCGCAAGTCGTCGTTGCCGAGGAAGAACGGTACGACCAGGTGTCCGCCCGCCTCGAGCAGGCGGACCTCCATCCGGGTGTTCTCGTCCTCGCCCCCGGGCTCTCGATAGTGATTGTGGACGACGAGGATCTTCACTGGATCTGGCCTGACCCCCTGCTTGGGAGTGCCCCACGTAGCACGTGAGGATGCTCGGACTGAGGCGGCCTCCATCCCGGCGAGCCGCCGGTCGATAGGGAGGGGGAACGACGCAGGAGCCGGGGACAGGGCCTTGGACTCCCTCAAGAATCATCAGCTCGGCCGGAGCACGCAGAACTCCGGCAGGTTGCTCGCCAACCTCGCGCTCTTGGCCGTCATCACCGCCCTGAGCTGCGCAGGGGGCGAGGCCACCGTCCGCTGGCTCTACGCGGATTCCGTGGTCCTGTTCCCCCGCTACCACACGGGCGCCCGCTACGGGGAGTACCAGCTCCGGCGCCTGCGGCCCGACACGACGTTCGTGCACCGGAGCGTGGACGGGCTCTGGGAGTTCCGGATCAACGGCCAGGGCTTCCGGGACACCCGGGAGTACGCGTACACGAAGAGCCCCGACGCCGTGCGCGTCCTCGTCCTCGGCGACTCTCACACGCAGGGCTTCGAGTCGCGGCAGGAGAGCACGTACGCCGAGGTGATCGAGCGGACGCTCGAACGGGCGGGGCTCGCTGCCGAGGTGATGAACACCGGCGTCTCCGGCTTCTCCACAGCGGAGGAGCTCGCCTTCCTGGAGGCCGAGGGTTTTCGCTACGAGCCCGACGTCGTCGTGCTCGGGTTCTTCGCCAACGATCTCGAGGACAATCTCAAGGCCGGGCTCTACGCGCTGGAAGGCGACCAGCTCGTGGTGCGCTCCCGCGAGCACGTCCCGGGAGTCCGCGTCCTGGATGCCCTGAACGCACTGCCGCCGCTTCGCTGGGCGAGCGAGCACTCCTATCTCTACTCGCTCCTGCTGAACACGGCCTGGGATCGCGCGAAGGCTGCGCTCCTGTCCAATGCGGAAGCCGAGCTGGCGACCGAGTTCGCGGTTCCTACGCAATCGGTCTCGAGCTATGCGGAAGGCCTGGCCGTGAAGCTGGTGGAGCGCATGCACGAGCTCTGCCGGCGGCACGGCGCCGTTCTCGTCTTCCTCGACCTGCCCGTCGAAGACGGCCAGGACGGCTTTCGCAGCTCCCTACCGCCGCACCTCGAGGCCTCGCTACGCGCCGCGAGCGACGCCTTCGTCTCGAGCGAGGACGCGCTCGGCCGCTATCGCGGTCTCGTCGAGTTCCACGTTCCGCACGGGCAGCGGCACATCTCGGAGTTCACGCACCTGATGCTCGGGATGCGCGCCGCCGAGGAGATCCTGCGACTCCGGGAGCCCCCGCTCGGCGCAACCGCCGCTAGCGATTGAACACCACCGGCATCGTCTCCCAGCCCTGGACGAACTCCGTCTTCAGCCTCCGGAGCTCCTTCGCCTTCACCTCGTAGTCCGGCGCCCAGCTGAGGAGGGTCTGGATGCAGTGCTTCGCCTCCATCCTGGCGAAGTGCTGCCCGATGCAGAGATGGATGCCGTGGCCGAAGGAGAGGATGCGCGGCGGGTTGCGCTTGATGTCGAAGCGGTCGGGATCGGGGAACTCACGCCGGTCGCGGTTCGCCGAGGGATAGAGGAACGCGACCTTCTGGCCGGGCTGCATGGTCTTGTCGTGGAGCTTCACCGGCGTGAGGAGCTTCCGCATCAGGAACTGGGTCGGCATGTCGTACCGCAGCGCTTCGCGGTAGGCCTCGGGGATGAGCGTGGGGTTCTTCACCATCTCCGCGCGCTGGTCCTTGTGCTGCCAGAAGCGGAGCACCGCGCTCGCGAAGGTCTTCGGGAAGGTCTCGGCGCCACCGATCAGGAACATGGAGAGGTGGCTCGAGGCGGCCTCGACGTCGAGGGTCTTGCCCGCCTCGTCCTCGTAGCGGCAGACGAGGTCGACGACGTTCTCGCCGCCGGCGCCCGCGGCGCGGCGCTTCGCGATGAGCTCGGCGAAGTAGCCGAACATCTCCATCATCGCGTTGACGCCGTCCTGGGTCATGCCCTCGACGCCTTCCTCGCGGCCGAAGAAGCGCCAGACCAGCGCGTTCAGCATGTCGCTGTCTTCCATCGGGAAGCCGTTCGCGAGGCACGCCACCTTCACCGACACGTTCGCGGCGAAGCCGTTGAAGAGGTCGGCCTCCTTCTCTTCCTTCACCTCGGCGAAGGCGTCGGCCACGAACTTCGCGATCTGCGGCTCGAGCTTCCGCACCCCGCCCGGCGTGAAGTACGGCACGATCTTCGAGCGCATGTGGGTGTGCCGCGGCGGGTCCATGTTGTTGATCATGGGCGTGACCGGTTGGATCTTCTTCACGAGCTGCGCGAAGGTGGAGCCCGCCTCGGTCGAGTAGCTCTTCTCGTCCATCGACGCGTTCCAGATGTCCTCGAAGCGCGACAGGAAGTAGGTGTCGTACTTCGGGATGAAGCAGCACGGGTCTTCCTCGCGCAGCTTCGCGTAGACGGGGTGCGGGTCCTCGATGACCTGCGGCAGGAACGGATCGTATTCGACCATGTCTCGGCTCCTGGATGCTTGGGTCTCTGCATTTCGTGAAAGAAAAGGTCCGTCCCCTCGTGAAGGGTCAGGTCTTCTGGGCGTGGCGCTTCTCGAGGTCGGCCATGATGCGATCGGCGAGCTCCTCGGCCACGGGCAGCATGAGGGGCTTCATCAGCGCGTCCACCATCGGGCCCATCGGGCCGCCCGGTTTGACGCGCAGCGAGAAGGTGAGGCGCGCCATTCCGGCGCCCGGGCCGGCGTCCGCGCTCGCCGCGCGTTCGGTCTTGCCGGCGAAGAGCCGATAGAGCCAGCGCACGAGGCGCTGGAACCAGCCGAGCCGCGCCGGCGGCGCGGCCACCGCGACGGTGCCGGCGCCCGCGTCCTCGTAGGGCTCGAGCCGGAACTCGCCGCCGCCCTCCATCGGCTCGTTCACGCCCTTCAGGGTGAAGCGCACGTGCGAGGGCTCGCCCCACTCGTCGACGTGGACGCGGAACTTCACGGTGCGCGAGACCATGCCGACGTCGCCCTTCAGCACCCAGACCGAGTCCTTGTCCCCGTGCTTCTCGTGCGACTGGTAGCCGCGCAGGAACGGCGCCCAGTTGTCCATCTCGCGCACGTAGCTCCAGATCGCGGGGATCGGGAGGCGCGCGGTGGTGCTGTACTCGGCCTCCGGCAATTCAGGCCTTCCTCGCGGCGGCGTGGCGGCCCGCCACGTAGCCCCAGGTGATGGCGCGCGAATTGCTGGTGCCGCTCTGGTAGCCGCCGCCGAGGTCGAGGAGCGCGGCCGAGTTGCCGACCGCGTAGAGGCCCGGGATGGCATGGCCGCGCACGTGCACGACGCGCGCGTCGAGGTCCCACTTGAGGCCGTGCGAGTTGATGCCGACGGAGACCGGGCGCAGGCGCACGGCGTGGTAGGGCGGCTTGTTCAGCGGGCCGAGCAGCGGGTTCTTGTAGTCGAGGTCGCCCACCAGCCGGATCGCCCACGGCATCGAGCCGCGCCCGAAGTCCGGGTCCTCACCCTGCTCGGCGTTCGCGTTGAAGCGCGCGAGCGTCGCCTCGAAGCGCTTCGGGTCGATCTCGAGGCGCTGCGCCAGCTCGCGCGGCGTGTTCGCAACGATCACCATGCCCTCGGGCAGCTCCTGGCCGGGCATGAAGGAGCCGAGCGGGTAGCGCTCGCGGTAGTTGCCGTCGAAGATCAGGAACACGTCGGTGTTGGGCTGCTCCTGCTTCTTCCCGTCCCAGAGCCGGAGCTTCGGCTGGTACTCCTTGTAGAACGACTCGTCGCAGAAGCGCTCGCCGTGCTTGTTCACCCAGATCGCGTG
>Ga0187892_10003843_pt1 | contig 26567 bp, 22 predicted proteins | sample MA1701073metaG_FD_139345 | JGI IMG/M metagenome (GOLD analysis project Ga0187892, IMG submission 139345) | Bio-ooze microbial communities from a basaltic lava cave in the Kipuka Kanohina Cave System on the Island of Hawaii, USA - MA170107-3 metaG ... | reverse complement strand
GGCGGCGCGCGGTCCTCGCGGAAGCGGACGAAGACCGGCTGGCGGAGGAGGCGATCCTCGGTCCAGGAGTTGAACCGGACCTCGCACACGAGCCTGGGCTCGACCCACGTCGTCCCGCGCTCGCGCGGCGCGCCGCGGCAGGGCGCGTCCTCGCGGCGGCTCTTCTGGAGGTCGGCCGCCACGCGCGCGAGCTCGGCCTCGTTGAAGCCGGTGCCCACGCGCCCCGCGTAGACGAGCCCGTCGTCCGCGGCGGCGGCGAGCTGGAGCGCGCCGAAGCCAGTGCGCGAGCCCTGCGGGCGCGTGAACCCGACCACCACGAACTCCTCGGTGCGCTCGGCCTTCACCTTGATCCAGTCGGCCGAGCGGCCCGCGCGGTAGGGCGCGTCCGCGCGCTTCCCGACGACCCCCTCGAAGCCGAGCCGCCGCGCCTGCTCGTAGACGAGCTCCCCGTCGGTGGGGAAGTGCTGGGTCAACGCCAGCGGGCCCGCGCCGGGCACGAGCAGCGCGAGCAGCTCCTTGCGCTGCGTGAGCGGGAGCGGCCGGAGGTCGCGCCCGTCGAGCGCGAGCGCGTCGAAGAGGTAGAGCGTGGCCGGCGTCTCGGCCGCGGCGCGGCGCACGTCGGGCGCGCGCTCGAGCCAGCCGCGGCGCTGGAGCCGCGGGAAGCTGGGCTTCCCGTCGTCGTCGCGGACCACCAGCTCGCCGTCCAGGATCAGCCGCTCGAACGGGAGCGCCGCCACGGCGCGGGCCACCTCCGGGAAGGCGGCGGCGAGGTCCTTCTTGTTCCGGGTGAGGAGCCGGACCGCGCTCCCCTCGCGGGCGGCCAGCACGCGCCACCCGTCGAGCTTGGGTTCGAAGAGCCAGCCGGGCCGCGAGAAGGGCTCCTCGCGCGGCTCGGCCAGCATCAGCTCCACGTCGCCCGCGCGGACCTCGCGCTCGGGCGGCCCGAGGCGCTCGAGGGCGGCGCGCACGGGGGCGGCGCGGTCCCCGCCGCCGCCACCCGCCTGCAGCTCCTCCACCGTGAGCCCGGAGACGACCGATTCCTCGCGGAGCGTCGCGCCCTTCGCGGCGAACGCGTCGCGCTCCTTGATCACGAGCCAGTCCTTCTCGGTCTTCCGGAGCTTGACCAGAGTCCAGCGCCCGCGCAGCTTCTGCCCGTGGAGGTCAAAGAGGAGCTTGCCCTTCCGGAGTCCCTCCCCGAGATCCTCGACCGCCTCGTAGCGCCCGCGGTCCCAGACGATGACGGCGCCCGCGCCGTAGTTCCCCTCGGGGATCAGGCCCTCGAAGTCGGCGTAGTCGAGCGGGTGGTCCTCGACGTGGACCGCGAGGTGCTTGTCGGCCGGGTCGAGCGAGAGGCCCTTCGGGACCGCCCAGGAGAGGAGCACGCCGCGCCACTCCAGCCGGAGGTCGTAGTGGAGCCGGCGCGCCCGGTGCTTCTGGATCACGAAGCTCCGGCCGGTCCCCGGGGCCGCCGGGCCGAAGGGCTCGGGCGTCTGACTCGGGGTCCGTTTGGACCGATAGGTCTCCAGCGGGTCCCTCGGCCCGATTGGCGGCATGGGGTCCGGATGATACTCTTTGACGCCATGAGCGCACGCGCACTGAGTTCCGCCACGATTTCGTTCGGACTGGTCTCGGTCCCGGTCCAGCTCTTCACGACCAACCAGTCCTCGGCCTCGGTGTCCTTCCATCTCCTCCACAAGAAGGACCACGGCCGCCTCAAGCAGCAGTACGTCTGCCAGAAGGACGGCGAGCTGGTCCCGCGGGACGACATGGTCAAGGGCTACGAGTTCGCCAAGGACCAGTACGTGGTCTTCACTCCCGAGGAGCTGAAGGCGCTGGAGGAGACCCCGAACGAGACCGTCGAGATCAGGGAGTTCGTCCCGGGTGCCCAGGTGGAGCGCATCTACCTGGAGAAGGCCTACTACCTCGGCCCGAGCAAGGGCGGGGAACGCGCCTATCACCTGCTCGCCGAGGCGCTCCGCCAGACGGGGCGGGTCGCGGTCGGGAAGTACGCGGCGCGCGGGCGGCAGTACCTGGTGATGGTGCGGCCGATCGACGGCGGGCTGGTGATGGAGCAGCTCCGCTACGCGCAGGAGGTGAAGCCCTTCTCGGAGGTCCCGGTCGGGGAAGCGAACGTGAAGGCGCCGGAGCTGAAGCTCGCGGTCCAGCTCATCGAGCAGGCGGCGACCGACACCTTCACGCCGCAGGCCTACGAGGACGAGGCGCAGAACCGCGTGCGGGAGCAGATCGCGAAGAAGGTGGAGGGGCAGGAGATCTCGGCCGCGCCCGCTCCCCAGCCGCAGGCGAAGATCATCGACCTGATGGACGCGCTCAAGCAGAGCCTCGCGCAGGGGGCCGAGCGCAAGCCGCCCAAGCGGGCGGAGAAGGTGGCGGCGGAGGATGGCGAGGCGCCCGCCACCGCCGCGAAGCCGAAGAAGAAGGCCAGGAAGGTCTCGTAGCGACGACCCGGCCGGGCGGTCCGGGAGCATGAGACGTTACTCCACGGGCGACGTGGCGGGCCTCCTTGGGATCACCAGGGAGCAGGTCCGCCGCTGGGCGCGCGCCGGCCTGGTGGCGCCGGAGCGGGGGCGGCGCGGCGAATACCAGTTCCCGTTCGAGGACCTGGTGCTGCTCCGCACCGCGCAGGGGCTCGAGGCGGCCCGGGTGCCCCGGCGGCGGGTGCGGCGGGCGCTGCTCCGTCTGAAGCAGCAGCTCCCGCACGACCGTTCGCTCACGACGGTGCGGATCACCGCGTCCGGGGACACGGTGCTCGTGCAGGACGGTCGCTCGCTCCGGAACCCGGTGTCGGGCCAGCTCCACTTCGAGTTCGAGGTGTCCGAGCTGGCCTCGCGGGTGACGCCGCTCGCGGGGGGCCGGGGCGAGAGCGCGGACGACTGGTTCAACCGGGCGTGCGACCGGGATCGGAGCGGGGACCGGGAGGTGGCGCGGAAGGCCTACGCGCGGGCGCTGACGCTCGACCCCGGGCACGCGGGCGCGCTCGTGAACCTGGGGCTCCTCGACTACGAGGCCGGTCGGCTGGAGGACGCGGCCGCGCGCTTCCGCGCCGCGCTGGCGACGCGGCCCAACCACGCGATCGCGGCCTACAACCTCGGCATCGTGCTCGAGGATCTCGGACGGCTCACGGAGGCGGCCGACGCGTACGCGGGCGCGCTGCGCGCCGATCCCGCCTGCGCCGACGCGCGCGCGAACCTCACGCTGCTCCGCCGGCGCATGGGGGGGCGGGCGTAGGGGGGCCGGACCCCGGCGAGCTCCCTTTCGGCGCGGCCTGGGGCTGCCCGGTCCGCCCTGGTTGACGAGGTAGCTTCCAGAAGCTACCTTTTCTCCATGCGTGCCGTCGGACTCAAGGAGCTCAAGAACCGCCTGAGCGAATACGTCCGGCTCGTCGCCGGGGGCGAGACCGTCCTGGTGACCGATCGGGACCGGGTGGTGGCCGAGATCGTGCCTCCCCGGGAAGGGCGGAGCACCTGGCTGGGGGACGCCTTCCTGGCCGAGGCCGTGCGAAAAGGGTGGATCACGCCGCCCACGGTCCAGGACCAGGGGCCACCGCCACGGGCGCCCGTGGCGCCGCTTCGCGAGCTGCTTCGTGAGCTGGAAAAGGACCGCGAGGACCGGTGACCTACCTCGACACTTCGGTGGTGGTGGCCTGGCTCCTGGCCGAGGATCAGGCGCCGCCCGCGGAGTTCTGGAAGCAACCGTTGGTGTCGAGTCGGCTCCTCGAGTACGAGACGTGGACTCGGATCCACTCGAGGCGGTTGGGAGCCAGCCATGGAGGCCAGGTGCGGGAGCTCCTGAACCGTGTCGCGATGGTGGAGCTCGCGCCGCCGGTGCTGGCCCGGGCCCTGGAGCCCTTCCCCCTGGCCGTCCGGACCCTCGACGCGCTGCACCTCTCGACCATCCTCTTCCTGCGCGACCAGCGACAGGCGATCGAGCTGGCGAGCTACGACGAACGCCTGCTCGCGGCGGCGCGACGGCTCAAGGTGCCGGTCTGGAGGGTCGGAGACCCACCCACGTGGGTGGGTCCGCCGGCGGCTACCGCGCGGCGGCGCTCCGCCCGCGGGCGGAGCGGAAGATGAGGAAGCCGAGGAGCGCGAGCAGGCCGGCAAGGGCCAGGTCGCCGACCAGGCCCTCGCGCGCGAACGGCCAGTCGCGGAGCAGCGCGGCCTTCGGGTGGAAGCCCCCGTCGCCGTCATAGCCCGGCAGGAAGGCCAGCGCGGTGGCGAGAATCCCGACCAGCGAGGCGCCCGCGATCAGCCCAGCGCAGTAGAGCGTCCCCTCGGGTTCTTCCTCGGCGTCGGGCACGCGGCGGTAGGCGCGGTCCGCGAGCTTCCGCGCGAGCCCGCCCAGGAAGACCGGCATCGTCGCGCTCAGTGGCAGATAGACGCCGACCGCGAAGGTCAGCGCGCCAAAGCCGAGCAGCTCCACGAACACCGCCAGCGCTGCGCCCAGCAGGATCAGGTCCCACGGGAGCTTCCGCGACAGGAGCCCGTCGATGATCACCGCCATCAGCCGCGACTGCGGTGCCGGGAACTTGTCCTCTCCGATCCCGTCCACCCGCCGGTAACGGACCTCGCGCATCGCCTCGTCCACGAGGTAGTTCCCGGCCGGCAGTGTCGCCGGCAGCGCGTCCCGGTCGAGACGGACGAACCGGTAGATCCGTTGGTCGGTCTTCGACTCGATCACCTCGCGGCCCTTCAGCGCCTCGGGAGGAACCAGCACCGGCCCGGTCACGCGCTCTTCCTCGGTCGCTCCGGTGTTGATCAGATACGCCGTCCATCCGACCGCGAGCACCGAGGTGAGCACCCCGATCAGGAGCGCCCCCTGCTGGCGCACCGGCGTCGCGCCCACAAGGTAGCCCGTCTTCAGGTCCTGCGAGCACGTGCCCGCGTTGCTGATCGCCACGCAGACGATCGCGCCCACCATGAGCGCGAGCCGGCTCCAGGCCGGCCCCTCCCGCCCCGTGAGGAGGAACACACCGCAGGTCGCCATCAGCACCCCGATGGTCATCCCCGACAGCGGGCAGGACGACGACCCCACCTCGCCGGTGATCCGAGAGGAGACCACCGCGAAGAAGAACCCGAGACCGAGGATCAGCACGGCGCCGAGCAGGTTCATCTCGAAGGCCGGGATCGCCCAGATCAGCCCGACGATCCCGATCGAGCCCAGCGCGAGCACCAGCGTGGGCGTGTCCCGGTCGGTGCGGACCGTCTGCGACTCCACCGCTCCACCCAGGAGCGACCGCGTGGAGGCGACGATCGAGGAGACGATCGAAGGGAGCGCCTTCGCCAGCGCGAAGAGTCCCCCCGCTGCCACGGCGCCCGCGCCGATGTAGCGGACGTAGTTCCTCCAGAGGTCGCCCGCGCTCATGTCCTTGATCAGCGTGTCGGTCGCGGGCGGGAGCGGCGTCGTGAGGCCGGACCCGACCAGGAGGAAGACCGGGATCAGCACGAAGCTCGCGAGCAGGCTCCCGGCGACCATCAGGACCGACGTCCGGTACCCGATGATGTAGCCCACCCCGAGCAGCGCCGGCTCGAAGTCCGCGTCCACCGAGGCGCCCTTCAGGAACGAGAGCGGCCAGCTCACCGTCAGGCGGACGCCCTGGAGCACCCGCTGGAACGCCATGAGCCCCGCCCCGACCGCCATCCCCACGAACACCTTGCGCGCGGACGTGCCGCCCTTCTCCCCCGCGATCAGGATCTCCGCGCAGGCCTTCCCCTCGGGATAGCGGAGCACGCCGTGCTCCTTCACGATCAGGTAGCGGCGGAGCGGCACCATCAGCAGCACGCCCAGGAGGCCGCCGGTCGCCGCGATCAGCGTGGTCAGCCCGACCTGGAGCGGATAGCCGAGGAAGATCACCGCCGGCACCGTGAAGACCACGGCGCCCGCCACCGACTCGCCGGCCGACCCGAGCGTCTGGGTGATGTTGTGCTCGAGGATCGCGCGCTTCCCCGCGCGCGGGCGGAGCACGGCGATCGCGATCACCGCGATCGGGATCGACGCCGAGACCGTGAGCCCGACCCTGAGCCCCAGATAGGTGGACGAGGCGCCGAAGACGATCCCGAGCGCCACGCCCAGGAGCAGAGCGCGCGGCGTCAGCTCCGGCGGTGACTCCCCGGGCGGGACATGCGGGCGGAACTCGCTCAAGCGGGCTGCCCTGTTACAGACATGGAGGGCCGGGATGATATTCGGCCACGCCGGGCGACGCTATCATCGCGCGCTCCGCATGAAGGCCTTCGCCCCGCTCCTCCTGCTCCCGCTGCTCGTCCCCGGCGGGCCCGACGCGACCCCGCTCGCGCGCGCGCTGCGCAGCGCGGAGGAGGCGCTCGCGCAGAACCGCCCGGACGAGGCGCACGCCCACCTCCAGCGCGCGTTCGAGCGCGACCCCGGCTCGCGCCAGGCCTGGGCGCTCCGCGCCCGCTGGGCCGAGGCCGGCGGGAACCGCGACGAGCTGGCCTTCGCGCTCCACCGCCTCCTCCGCCTCTCGATCGCCCAGCGCGTGCCCCGCGAGGAGGCGCGCGCGATCCGCCAGCGGCTCGAGGCGGTCGATCCCGTCGCCCCCGACCTCCTCAAGCTCCGCGACGGCGCGATCAAGCGCCTCGCGCTCCTGGCGCAGGGCTACGAGAAGGAGCGGCGTCCGCACTCGGCCATCCGCGTCCACCAGGAGATCCTGGCCTTCGACCCCGAGCGCGAGGAGAGCCGTGCGACCATCCAGCGCCTCTCCGCCGCGCCCGATCCGAGCCTGGCCGAGACCGCGCAGGCGCGCGACCTCCTGGCCGACGTCTCGGCCGCGTGGATCGAGGAGCACGACAAACAGCACGCCGACTGGGAGTCGCGCGCCACGCTGGAGCGCGAGAACTACGTCACCCACACCGACGCCGGCTGGGAGGTGCTGGTCCGCGCCGCCGAGGCGATGGAACAGATGAACGCCTTCTACCGGGTGTTCTTCCGCTACGGCACCGGCGACGACAAGCACTCCGTCCCCCGCATCGAGCTGCACATCTTCCGGGACCGCGACGAGTACCTGAAGCTCGGCCGCGGCCCGCCCGCCGAGTGGAGCGGCGGCCAGTTCACGGGCGGCGCGGTCGAGACCTTCGTCGGGACCGGCGGCTTCGAGGGGATGGTCGGCACGCTCTTCCACGAGGCCGCGCACCAGTTCGTCTCGCTCGCGACCCGCTCCGCCGGCTGGCTGAACGAGGGCCTCGCGTCCTTCTTCGAGGGGACCCGCATCCTCGCCAACGGGACCGTGCGGATGAACCTGCCGGCCAACCACCGCCTGTTCCCGCTGGTGGACCGGATGACGCGCGGCTGGATGACCGGCCCGATGGACGGGATCGACGCGGCGAACCCCTCCGGGAGCGATCCGCCCAAGGCGCCCACCTTCCGGATCGTGATCGAGAACGAGTACTCGTGGGGACCGCCCTGGTACGCGCCGACCTGGGGCGTCGTCTACTTCCTCTACAACTACCAGGACCCCGCGGACGGCCGGTTCGTCTACCGGAACTCCTTCCGCGAGTACGTGAACGCCTCGGGCGGGAAGACCGGCAAGACCGCGATCGCGACCTTCGAGAAGGTGGTGCTCGGGAGCCCCGAGAAGCCGACGCCGGGCTTCGAGGGGTCGTCGGTGGACCTCCCGCGCACGGTGGACCAGCTCTCGGACGTGTGGCGGCGCTGGCTCACGGACCTCCGCGACGAGCAGGCCGGCACGCTGAAGGTCCAGCGGCCGCGCCTCGCGTGGGCCCGCGCCGCGCTCCAGCGCAAGGACATGGACGCCGCGCTCGAGCACTTCGAGAAGGGGATGATCGCCGACCCTTCCGACGTGGACCTCCTGGTCGAGTTCGCCGAGTTGCTCGCCGGGCGCGGGAAGAACCCGGACCGCGCCGGCAAGCTCGTGCTCCAGGCGCTCCGCGTGGTCGAGACCGAGGCGAAGCCGGACCCGAAGCGGATCGACCGGCTCGAGGGCCTGCTCCGGCGCTGGGACGAGCGGCGCCCGAGCCTCCAGCGCATCCACGCCGACGTCGCGAAGGCGGCGGGCTCGATCATCGATCGCTACCTCGGCGCCGGGCTCGACCTGATGGCGATGGAGACGAGCTGGCGCTTCGGGAACGATCTCGGGCTCCACGAGCTGTTCGCCGGCTTCGAGGAGGCGGTGCGTCGCTCGGGGAAGACGCTCGCGCTCTGGCAGCTCGCCTACAACGAGCGCGACCTCAAGGGCTGGGCCGCGGCCGGCGTGGAGAGCTTCGTCCCGGACGGGGACGTGCTCCGTTCGCGCTTCCTCCCGTTCGACGCGCAGCAGTTCGACTACCAGTTCCTCACGATGGACAAGGTGACCTCCGGCGACTTCTCGTTCGAGGCGGAGGTCGCGTCGGTGCGGGGGAAGAACGTCTTCTGCGGGCTGGTCTTCGGCCGGAAGAGCACGACCGACTTCCACGGCCTCATCTATTTCCCGGGCGCCGGGCCGGAGGCGACGGCCGGGTCCGAGACGATCAAGGGGTTCGTGGACCTGACCAGCTTCTACGGCTCCTCGTCGAACAAGATCTGGCGCCACAACCCCGTGGACTCCAGCCGGAGCGAATGGCACACGCTCCGGGTGGACGTCGCTGGGAGGCTCGCGGACGTCTGGTTCGACGGCGAGCTGGTGGTCTCGCAGGAGTTTCCGAGCCTGGACGTGCTCCGCGGCAGCTTCGGGCTGATCACCGGGCGGGGCGAGGCGCGCTTCCGGAACGTGCGCTACCTCGCGCGCGAGCCGCGCGATCCCGGCGCCGTGATCGAGCGCAAGGTCCGGATGGAGAAGCTCGCCGCCTCGGCGAAGGGACCGCGGGCGAGCTTCCTCGGGGCGATCCCGCCCTGGCCCGTGCCGGTGGCCTGGCTCCGCGAGCCCCGGCGCGGCTGGCAGGACTTCGGGCCGCAGCCGGTCCTGGTCGTGCTCTGGAGCCGGAAGCAGAACGAGACGATCCCGCTCCACCAGTGGCTCGCGGATCTCCAGAAGCGCACGGCCGACATCCGGCTCCAGTTCCTCTGCGTCGCCGAGAACGGGGAGCTGCCCCCGCTCGAGGAGTACGTGAAGAGCAAGCCCTTCCCCGGCTCGGTGCTGATCGACCAGCACCAGCCGTGGAAGGCGGGCTTCGGCGAGACCTTCGACGCCTACTCGATCGGCTCGCGATACAACCTGCCGCGGCTCCTCCTGCTTGACGTGGACCACCGGGTGGTCTGGGAAGGCGATCCGGGATTCCCGCCCGGCCATAAGTGGAAGCCCGGCGAGGAGGACTATCTCAAGACGCCGCTCGAGGAGCTGGAGCGGAAGAGGAACCTCCGGCGGCTCTACGCGTGGCTGGAGGAGTGGCCGAAGCTGGGGCCGCCGGCGCTCGGCGAGGGGGATCTCGCCGCCGCGCTCCCGCTCCTCCAGGAGGCGCGCACGCTGCCGGGCGAGCTGTTCGCCGACGTGGACGATGCGCGGCTCACGCTCTCGACGCTCGAGGGCGCGGCGGGGAAGCTCCTCGAGACCGCGCAGGAGCTGGCCGGGCGGGGGCGCGAGCCGGCGGTGCGGGTGCTGCTCCGCTGGGTGGAGCTGGTCGGGAAGCCGGCGGACGAGAAGCCGCTCCGGGCGGTGCTCGAGCGGCCGAACGTGGCGGCGTGGGAGGAGGCGCTGGCGCTGGCTCGCGCGGCGGACCCGTCGCGCATGGAGCCGCTCTTCCGCGGGCTGGAGGGGCTCAGCGGCCCGTTCGTGGGTGAGCTGGAGAAGGCCTTGCGCGCCGCGGCCGGCGACGCGGCGGCGACGCGGAGGGTGCTCGATGAGGCCGGGCGCGCGCCCGCGCGCTGGCTCGCGCGCGAGTGGTTCGGGTGGTGAGGGGCAAGAGCGTCACGCGCCGGTAGACCTCGCACGTGGGGGTGGTCAGCCGGAAGCCGGCGCCGAAGCCCGAGAGTTTCGACTCCGCGGTGGTGACCGCCCGGAAAATCGAGAGGCCCTCGGCCGCGAGGTCGTAGCGGCGCCGCTCCACCTGCGAGGCGTGCGCCCGGATCGCGCGCAGCTTCGCGCGCGCCGCCCACGCCGGGACCGCGACGACCGTGTTGAACTCCTCCCGCTCGAAGATGCGCCAAGCGCTCTCATAGTGCCAGAGCTCGACCGGCCGGCGTCGCTCGCGCGCGAGCCGCCGCGCCGCCTCGAGCGCGAGCTGGGCGGCGACGCGGTGCGCCGGGTGCCGGTCGGCGGGGTCGGGGAGGACGATCGTGTCGGCGCGGAGCGCGCGGAGGAGCCGGGTGAGCGTGGCCGCGTCCGCGCCGAGGAGCGTGTTCCCCGCGTCGTAGGACCCGAGGCGCGGGAAGCAGACCCGCGCGCCCAGCACCCGGCCCTCGCGCCGCGCCTCGCGGCCGCGAAGCGCCGCGCGCGCGGCCCGCGTCGTGCCAGGAATCTCCGCGCGATGCCCGCTCCCCAGCACCACGCTGGTCACGTCGCTCCGCCGCGCCCAGGCCGCGACCAGCCCGCCGCAGCAGATCGACGTGTCGTCGGGGTGCGGGGAGATCACCGCGACGCGACGGCCCGCGGGGAGCGCGCGCGCCTCGAGGGCCGCGACCGGCGGCTCGGTCTCCGCGAAGAGCGGCCCGCGGAGCGCGGACGCCGCGGCGCGGTCGAGGATCACGGTCACGTCCGGGTGGACCCGGAGCACCGAGGCGGGGCAGCGCTCGTCGAGGTCGCCCTCGAGCGCGGCCGCGACCGCGCGCGCCTTCGCGGCGCCGGTCGCGATGAGGAGGAGCGCCCGCGCGTCCAGGATCGTGGCGATCCCCTGCGAGAGCGCGCGCGGCGGGCGCCCGGCCTGGCGCGAGCCCCGGTCCAGCGCCACGACCCGCGTGCGCGACGCGAAGGAGGCGTCCGGCTCGTTGAACGCGAGGTGCGCGTTGCGGCCGATCCCCAGCACCTGGAGGTCGATGCCGCCGGCTGCGCGGATCGCGTCCTCGTAGCGGCGCGCCTCGGCCGCTGGGTCGGGCGCGTCGCCGCGGAGGGCGGCCACGCGCGCGGCGGGCACGCGGGCGGCGCCGAGGAGCGCGCGGCGCAGCTCGGCGTGGAAGGAGCGTGGGTCGCGGGGTCCGAGGCCCAGCCACTCGTCGAGGAGGAAGAATCGGGCGCGGCGGAGGTCCACGTCGCGCCGCCGGTGCGCGCGAACGAGCTCGAGGTAGAGCCCGCGGGGGGAGCGGCCGCTCGCGAGCCCGAGGCCGAGGTCGGGCCGCGCGTGGAGCCGCGCGGTCACTTCGATCGCCGCCGCGCGCGCGACCTGCGCGGGGCCCGGGAGCACGAGGACCTTCATGGAGGCGCGGGATTGTTCACGGCAGGGGGAGGGGCGTCAACCGAGGGTCTTGCCCCTCCTCCGGGACAAGCGTAGTTTGCCGGGCAGCCGGGTTGACTTGGGGAGCGGTGGGTCGCGCTCGATCCGGACCTCCTCTTCCAGGCCTCGCTCAATGGTTCGGGAACGCGGGCGTCTTCGGACCATCGGGCGGGACCGAGTTCGTGCTGCCGGCGCTGCCCCAGGGAACCCTGCTCCACCTACAGGCTTTCATCCTGGACGACCCGAACGAGAACGCCCGGGGGATCGAGAAGCTCTCCAACCCCCTCGTCTGGCTGGCGCCCTGACTTGATCCGACGGACCGGCCGGCCTAGAGCGGTCCTGTGGCACTCGTTGTTCTGCTGAGGGGCCTGAACGTCGGGGGTCACAGAACCCTCCGACCATCCGGACTCGCCGAGCAACTGCGGCGCTTCGATGCCGTCAACATCGGCGCGGCGGGTACCTTCGTGATCCGGCGGCCCGTCAGCCGCGCCCGGCTGCGCGTTGAAGTCGCACGCAGGCTTCCCTTCGATGCCGAGATCGTGATCTGCCAGGGCCGGGAGATCGTGAGGTTGATGTCTCACGACCCTTTCTCTGGCCATCCGGTCCGGCCCGACGTCACCCGTTTCGTGAGCGTCCTGTCGCGACTGCCCCGCGCGGGGCCTCGGCTCCCCCTGGAGCTGCCTTCCGGCTCCAGGTGGCTGCTGAGAGTCCTCGGGCGCGACGGCCGGTTCGTCTTCGGCCTGTACCGGCGCCACATGAGGGTCATCGGCTACCTTGGTGAGTTGGACCGCCTCTTTGGGGTACCGGTCACCACACGTGGCTGGAATACCATCGCCGCGATCGCGAAGGTGCTGGACAGCGCGCGATAAAGGTCAAGGCTCACGGCAACGAGCTTCCTCACGCCCGGCTGTCCCGCCCCGACGGTCCGAACACGCCCGCGTTCCCGAACCAGCCGTTGAGCGAGGCACCTCCAGGCCTTCATCCTGGGCGGTCCGAACGAGAACGATCGCGGGATCGAGAAGCTCTCCAACCCGCTCGCCTGCGTGGCGCTCCAGAGTCCTCCGGACGCCGGATCCCGCCCGAGCCCTTCAGCAATCCAGGCCGCCCGGTCGAGATCCAGACCGGGCTTCCGAACTTCCATGAACCCGGCGGTATGAGGCGCAGCCTGCACATCGTTCTCCCTCCAGGGGATCTCCGTCCGCTCCTCGTCTTTCTCAACTACACGGGGATCGGGGATCTCCTCCTCTCGCTCCCGCTCCTGGGCGCGCTCCGTCCGGGCTTCCGGGCCCTCGCCGTGGTCCCCTCCGCCTTCGCGCACCTGATGCGGCTCCTCCTCGAGGACGGTGCCGTCGAGGGCTACGCGATGACCCGGGGGGCGCTTCGATTCGATCGCAATGTCCTGGAGCACCTTCGCGTGTGCCGTGAGTTGTCCCGGCTGCGCGCCGCGGTGTTGCTGATCTACGGCAAGCCCGGGTTGGGGTACGCGGCGCGCCTGGGGCTCCTTCGCGCCAGGAGGGTGCTCTTCTGCAATCCCCGGGGTCCGGCACCGTGGCCGTCCAGCGGCTTCGAGGTCCTGCCCGCAATGGGCAATCGCGCCATGGACTACCGGGAGCTCGGGGCCCGGCTGGGCACGTCGGTCCCGGAGGCAGGCGTCCGCCTGACCCGCGCCCTGCGGGACCGCCTCCGGGCCCAGGCGCCGGCGCCCTGGTCGGCGTACGCCGTGGTGGCGGCCTGGACCAACGATTCCCGCAGGGACGCGCGGCACCGCTTCTTCCGGAGAGGCGTGGAAGCGCTCATCGGCGCGGGTCTTCCCGTGGTGCTGACGGGTCTGGCGCGAGATCGCGGGAAGGCCGAGGAGCTCCTGCGCGGCGCGCCCCGGGGATGGACGGCGAGCCTGGTCGGGAAGACGAGCCTTCCCGAGCTGCTGGGCCTCCTGGCCGGGGCCCGCATCGTGCTCGCGAACGATGGAGGGACCATGCACATGGCCCGGATGGTCGGAACGCCCGTGATCGCGGCGTTCGGCCCGAATGCGCTCGGGACCCTGGTTGAACGACACCACGCACCTCCTGTATCTCGCACGGGCGTTCATGGGACCTTCGACGGGTGTCCGCGCCGCCGGTCATCCGGCGGAGGGCCGGGCCACCGAGATGCGGGCCGTCCTCGGCCATCCGGGAGGGCTGAGCACCCTCACGCTCTCCTCCGGCGCCGCCCCCTTCCGGCTCCGACTGATCCTGTACGGCACTGAGCGCACGCTGGAAGCCGAGCTCATCAACGGCACCTAGTTGGAGAGCCGGCCGCTCGGCGGCCATCGCTGGCTGGCGAAGGGGGGCGCGGTCGTCGGCGCCGCATCCCAGCTCCTGCGGCGCGCGGGCGCCAACGCGGTCCGGGTGCTCTCGGGCCGGGAGCGCGCGTGGTCGGGGCTTCGAGCCCTGCTCCTCGGGTTCTACGCGGCAGTCGAGGGGAAGGGACCTTCACCGGTCCCGATCGACGAAGCGGTGCGCGTCGCCACGCTGCTCGATGAGATCCGACACCAGCTCGAGGAGACCGCTTCGAGCGCTTCCTCCTACGCGCGCACGCGGATGATGCGGGCCACCGAGGGGAGGTCGTCCACCATCGCGAACAGGAGGTAGTGGCCGACCGGCAGGAGGTTCGGGTCCGACGGCAGCGTCACGGTCGCCCGCGTTCCCGCCTGCGTCACCGGCAGCTCGAGCCGCCGCGGCACGCCGGCGTCCACCCAGTGCGTGTGCGCGCCGGTCCCCATCAGCACCACGCCGGTGAGCCGCGTCGCCGGCGCCACGTCGAAGGCGACCACCTCGCCGCGCCGCGGCGTGGTCGTGCTCGGGTTCGCGATCGCCGGCCGCACGCCGCGGAAGAGATACGGCGGGCTCCAGGCCTCCACGTCGGAAGTCGTCGGCCCGATCTGGAACTTGATCCGCGTCCCCCCGGTCGTGATCACCCGCGCGTCCGGCAAGAGCATCGAGACCGCGTGGTACTCGCGGAACTCGAGCAGGTCCGCCACGCGCCGCCAGGCGTCGGCGGTCGGGTCGTAGAGGTCGCACCACTTCACGCATCCGAGCCGGTCGGCCACCGGCGATGCCCGGCTCTGCTTGTCCCCCCCGGCGACCAGCACCTTCCCGTCCGGGAGCGCGACGAGCTCGGTCTGCATCCGCACCAGCGCCGGGCTGCTCCGCGCGCTCCAGCTCCGGCCCGCCGGGTCATAGGCCTCGGCCATCGCCGCGCCGGCGCCCGCGCCGACGGACACGCCCACCGCCAGCGCGCGCCCGTCCGAGAGGACCACGAGGCTGTGGTCGCTGTGGCCGGGCCAGCCGCGGTTGGGAGCCCGGAACGCGCCCGTCGGCGCCCACTGGCCGGTCGCGGGGTCGTAGAGCTCCGGGCTCCCCCAGGTGCGCAGCACCTTCCCGTCGTAGAGGAGCGCGCAGGGAGGGAACTCGACCGCCTGGCCCATGCTCCCCGTCGTCCGCCACGTTCGGGTCGTCTGATCGAGCAGCTCGCAGGTGTTCGTGCGCGAGGCGTCCGGGCGCTGGCCGCCACCCATCACGAGCAGCGTCCCGTCCGAAAGCCGCGCGAGCCCGGGATACCAGCGCCCGAGCGGGTGGAGGAGGTCCGGGAGTCGCGCCCATCCCGCGGCCGGCGACCAGGTCTTCACCATGCGGGTCGCGTTCCGGAAGTCGGAACCCTCCTGGCCGCCGATCTCGATCACGCTCCCGTCCTCGAGCAGCGTGCCGTTGGTGCACCCCTGGTCCGACCCCGACCCGGTCGGGAACGTGCGGGTCCCCGTCGCGGGATCGAAGAGGATCGGGTCCTGCGTGTCGTGGCAGAAGAAGACGCGGCCGTCCGGGAGCAGGAAGCCGATGTCGGTCGCGTCCAGGAACTGCGGCCCCGTGTTCCCGATCACGCGCCAGGTGCCGACTTCGGACTCCGGGTCGAGCGCGTGGTCGCGCGTCACTCCCGTCGGGCCCACGGTCACGGTCTCTTCCACGTAGGCGAGCCCGCTCGCCGCGACGCCGAGGCGGTAGCTGCCGCGCGGCACCGCGGGCCAGGCCCACGCGCCGCTCGAGTCGCTCCGGGTCTCGAGGAAGGACGACAGCGCCGGGGTGAACAGCGTGATCCGCGCGAGCGCGACCGCGCCTCCCCCCGCGCGACGCGTCACGCGCCCCGCGACCGGCGCCGGAGCGCCCGCGCCGATCGAGACCGCGACTCCGCGCGTGAGCGCCCAGAGGCCGGATGGCCCGAGGCCCGCGCCCTGGAACCACGCCATCGCGCCGACCAGCGACGGGTCGATCGGGAAGGCGAGGCTTCCGCGCCCCTCGAGGTTGACGACCACCGGGAGCGCCAGCGCCGGGACCACGAGCAGCGTGCACCCCGGCTCGAAGGGGCCGGGGGGGAGCGGGCTCGACGCGGGAGCCAGACCGAGCGCCAGGAAGTGCGGGCTGCCCGGCGCTCCCTGCTCGAGGACCAGCTCGACGACGCCCCCGGGCGTCGGGCTCCCGAAGCCGGTGAGCAGGAGTCCGCGCGCGCCGCAACCGGTGCCGTAGGGGCTCAGGTCCTGGGCCGGAGCGGACAGCGCGAGGAGGAGCGTCGCAAGGAAGGCGCGCATGAGTGAGATCCTCCGGAAGGTCCGCGATCGTTCCGAAACTCAGCGGCGACCGGCCGCTATCTTGGCGCCCCCTCCGCGGGAGCGGCCGCCTCGCCCTCCGACGCGAAGAGCTTCAGGCTCAGGACGTAGCCGCCATAGAGGACGCCGGCGGAAACGGCCAGCAGCAGGAGATAGAGGAGGAGCCGCGGACCGAGCGACCACTGCGCGACCTCCTCGCCGAGGAGCCCGCCGCGCGGCTTGCGGTCACGGTACTCGCTGTACTGGAGGATCCCCTGACGGCGGCTTCCACGATCGCGCGTGGCGATGGCGGGACCGGCCGCGGCGGCCGCGCCCGCGGGGCGCGGCGCGACGGGAGGCCCCGCCGGCCGTGGAGGCGGCGTCGGCGGAGCGGCGGGCCGCGCCGGCGCGGGCGTGGCCACGGCGGACGGCGGGTCCACTTCGAACACGAAGGAGAACCCGCCCACCTCGATCCGGTCGCCCGGACGGAGCCGCTCGTTCCCGGCCTTGACCCCGTTCAGGATCGTCCCGTTCCGGCTCTCGAGGTCGGTCACGAACCAGTCGCCGCCGGAGCGATAGATGCGCGCGTGGTGACGCGAAACCCCTTCGGAATTGAGCACCACGTCGTTGTCGGAGAGGCGCCCCAGCGTAAGCTGCCCGGGGACCGGATACGCGGTGCCCGCGGCCGGGCCGTTCTCCTGGACCAGTCTCGCCATCGTGCTCGCTTCCTGGCAGAATCCGCGGCGGATTGTATCCGCGCACAACGAGCCGGCGATGGCGGAGCTCCTGATCGAGGCGAGGGGGCTCCGGCGCTCCTTCCGCAGCCTGCTCGGTCGCCGCCGCGCCGTGGCGCTCAGCGGCGTGGACCTCTCGGTGAGCGCCGGCGAGGTCTACGGCCTCCTCGGCCCCAACGGGTCGGGGAAGTCCACGCTGCTCCGGCTCCTCTCCGGTTCGCTCCCGCCCGACTCGGGGACCGCGCTCGTGGGCGGCCGCGATCCGCGCGTGCCGCGCGCCCGCGCGGCGCTCGGCTACCTGCCCGAGGACGGGGGGCTCTTCCCGTTCCTGACCGTGGAGGAGACCCTCGAGGCCTTCGGCCGCCTGCACGGTCTCGAGCGCGGCCGGCGCCGCGCCCGGGCCCGGGCGCTCCTCGACCGCTTCGGCCTGGACGGGGTCGCCAGGCGTCGCGTGGCCGGGCTCTCGCGCGGGATGCTCCGCCGTCTCCAGATCTGCCGCACGGTCCTCCACGAGCCGCCGGTCCTGCTCCTCGACGAGGCGACCGCGGGGCTCGACCCGCTCGGCGCCGAGGTCCTTCTCGGGCTCCTGCACGAGCACGCCGCGCGCGGAGGGGCCACGCTCTTCACCTCGCACCATCCGGGCGAGCTGGCGGACCTCGCCTCCCGGGTCGGCTTCCTCGACGCCGGGCGGCTGGTCCGCGAGGGGACCGTGGACGAGGTGCTGGTGGAGCAGGACCGTTTCGTGTGGGACATCGCGGGCGCGGCGCCCGGGGACCGGGACGCTGCCCGCCGCGTCCTGGAAGCGGGTGGCGGCCGCGTCCGCGAGCGCCCCGCGCTCCCGCCCCCCTCGCGGCTCTTCGGTCCGGAGCCACGCCCGTGAGAGGCGCGCTCGCGCTCTTCCGGATCACCTGGCTCGGCCACGCGCGCGACCGGAGCCTGATCCTCGCGATGGCGGCGAGCCTCCCGGTCGCCCTTGTCCTGGCCTTCGGCCCGCCCGCGACCTCCCCGGCGGACCGCGTGGCGCTGGTCCGGAACGCCTTCACGGGCGCGGCCGGCGCCTTCGGCGCGCTCCTCCTCCTGGTCACGTGCGCGCGCGGGCCGCACGGGACGCGCGCCCGCGACCCGCTGGAAGGCGCGCCCGTCCCGCCGGCGGCCCGCGTGCTCGGGACCTTCCTCGCGCGGGCGGTGCTCACGGGCGCGTTCCTCGTCGGGTTGGGCGCGGCCGACGAGGCCGTGGGGCGCGCGCTGGGCGCGCCGGCCTTCCGCCGCGCGGAGCTGCCCGAGCCGGCGTGGGACGGACCGACCGTGACGGCGCGCGGCGCATCCTGGGGAGTCGGCGGCGTGTCGCGGCTCCGCCTCGCCGGCGTGACCGCCGGAAGGGGGGATGGGCGGCTCCTGTTCCTGCGTACGCGCGGCCTGCTCGCGCGGCGGCTCCCGGTGCGCGTCGGGTGGGAGGGGGAGGCGGCGCGCGAGGTGGCCGTCGAATCGGGGCTCCCGTTCTCCTTCCACGCGGGGCCGTCCCGCGCGGGCGGTCCCGGCGTGCTCGTGGTGGAGGTGCCGCTCGAGGGGGTCTGGTTCCGCGCGGAGCCGTGGGCCTTCCGGCTGGACGCGGGCGAGGCGCCGGTGGGACTCCTCGGCCATCTCCTGCTCCTCTTCGCGCCGCTCCTGGCGCTGGCCGCGCTCACGTCGGCGGCCGCCCGCTTCCTGGCGCCTCCGGTCGCGGCGCTCCTCGGCGCCTGGTTCCTCTTCCAGTCCGCCACTGCGGGCACGGCCCGCGACCTCGCGGCCGAGGCCGCCGAGCGGCCGCCCGCCCGCGTCGCCGACTTCGGTCGCGTCGGCCCGTTCCATGGCGCCGTCCTCCGGATGCTCTCGCGCACCGCGCCCGACGCGGCCGCTCGGGCGCCCCTCCTCGACGTGCGACAGGAGGGGCGCGCCTGCCCGCCTGGCCTCGCGCTCCGCGCCTCGACGCCGTTCCTCCTCTGGACGCTGGGCGCGCTGATGCTGGGCGCGTGCCCCGCGTGGCGGAGGCGCCGGCGATGACCACGCGCTGGAAATCGGTCGCCCTTCCCGTAGCATGGCTCGTCCTCGCCGGGACGCTGAGCCGGTTCCGCCCCGGCGGGGAGGACGCGCCGGCCGCGGGACCCGGAGAGGGAGGCGGCGGGCTCGGCCTGGTCTCGGAGGTGCTGCTCTTCGGCGGCTTCCGCGTCCTCCTGATCGACGCGCTCTGGCTCCAGGCCGACGCGCAGGTCCGCCGCGGACGTTTCCACGAGGTGCCCCGCACGCTCGCCACGCTCACGCGCCTCGAGCCCGGATTGGAGGAGGTGTGGGACTACGGCGGCTGGCTCCTCGGGATCCAGGTCGCGCTGCGCGAGGAGGAACGGGGCGAGGCGTTCCGCTGGGTGGAGGAGGCCTTCCGCTTCCTGGAGCGCGGGCTCGCGCGCCATCCCGGGAGCCGGCGCCTCAGGAGACGGATGGCCTTCCTGCTGCTGGCTCACGAGGAGCGGTTCGCCGGGGAGCTCGCCGGCGCCGGGATCGAACCGGCGCTGGCCTCGGTGCGGTGGATGCGAGAGGCGGTTACGCTCCCGGACGCCGGCACCGAGGACCTGGTGGAGCTGGAGGGAGCGCTCCAATGGGCGGAACGGATCGTGTTCCAACGGGCCGCCGCCGGCGACGTGGCCGGCGCCACCCGCCTTCTCGGCGGACTGCTCGAAGAGCTGGGGCGGCTGGGCGGATCGGCGGGAACGAAGCTCCTGACCTCCAAGGTGCGCGGGCTCGAGGATGCCCGGGCGGCGCTCGAGGAGGAGGCCGCCGCGCTCCGTCTCCGTGCGGCCGGACGCGAGACGGAGGCGCGCGAGCACGCGGAACGGGCGGCGGTCCGCTGGCGGAACGCCGCGGAGCCCCGGATGCGCGAGCTGGAGGCGTCGTTCCGGGCCCGTTGGCCCGAGGTCGGAGGCGGCAAGTGAGGTTGGATCGGAGGTCTCGTCGTGAAGCGGATCGTGCCGGGGCCCGGGAATAGCCGGCGGCGCGCGTCGCCTCCGCGGGCCCCGCGGAGGCCCACCGTGGATCCGCTGGAGCTGGCGCGGGACCTCGTCCGGATTGCGGTGGAGAAGAAGGCCGAGAACGTCGTGATCCTCGACGTGCGCGCCTTCCTGCCCATCACCGATTACTTCGTGATCCTCACCGGCACGAACCGGCGACAGGTCGCGGCGATCTCGGACACGCTCATCCGCGAGCTGAAACGGCGGGGCGCGCCCGCGCTCGGCTCCGACGGGGTGGACGCGGGGCGCTGGGCCCTGATCGACGGGGCGAGCGTGATCGTGCACCTCTTCTCGCCCGAGGCGCGCGAGTACTACGACCTGGAGGGGCTCTGGGGGGACGCGCCGCGGATCGCGCCCGCCTGAACCGGGGGCTCGCCGCCGCGTTATCTATCGGACCTGAGCCCCCCGGGTGGGGGGGCGCCGACCCTGAACGAGGATCCCTCCATGCCTGTCCGGTTCGCCGCACCCTGCCTGCTCGTCCTCGCCGTGCTCCCGGCCGCCGCCGCCCAGACCGCCGACGGACCCTACTGGGTCGACCTGCCGCTGCCCGCGGGCTTTGAGGGGCCGGTGACCTCGTTCGGCGAGCTCTCGGTCTTCCAGACCCCGACCGCCGTCTGGTGCTTCTCCGCGGTCCACCGGCGCTGGACCACCATTCCGGCCGGCGCCGGGGCGCCGGTGACCGTGTTCAACAAGCACGCGGTGATCCGGGACGGCACGGCGATCCGGTGCTGGTCGACGCGGACCGAGGTCGTGGCCTCGATCACGGTCTCGCCCGGCGCGCAGATCTTCCAGGGACCGGCGGGGACCGGCTGGGTCACGGTGGTGCGGGATGGGAACGTCTGCCATGGCTACACCGCGTACCACGGTCTCGCCTGGGTCCCGCTGACCGTTCCGGCCGGGGGTCCGATCCTGGTCTCGGCCATCGACCTCGCGGGCGTGGTCTATCAGAACACGACCGCCTGGGGCTTCAGCTTCTTCCACGGGACCTGGGTCCCGACCCCCGCGCCCGCCGGCGCGACCATCATGACCAACGGCGCGCAGGGCAGCGTCGCCGGCGCCGCCCGGATCCTGGGCTTCTCGGCGCACCGGAACACGTGGGCCTCCACGGCCTACGCGGCCGCGGGCACGCCCGCGCACCAGTTCGGCTACAGCCTCTGGTCCGACGGCGCCTCCACGCTCTTCTTCACCGGCTACACCGGGACCTTCAGCCGCTACACCTGGGCCGGAGCCGGACCGGTCGCGCGCTTCGGCGGGAGCGACACCGTGATCCTCCTGGACGGGACCACGGCGGTCGGCTACGCGGCCGGCGTCGGCACCCTCGCCACGATCGCGCTTCCCGCGGGACCCGCGCCGGCCGTGCAGGCGTCGGGGCAGGTGGCGCTCCTCCAGTTCCCGGACCGGGTGATCGGCTCCTCCGGTGTGAGAGGGGATTTCTCCGCGGTGCTCTCGGGGGTCTTCCCGACGATCTCCGTGAACCAGTCGGTCGGGTTCGCCGAGGGCGCGCCGTCCTTCGCCTACAGCCCGATCCTGAACCAGTGGTTCCTCTGCCCGACGACGGGCTTCATCAGCGCGGTTCTCGTGCGGCACACCCTCGTCATCGTGCGCGGCGACGGCTACGAGGCCTTCGAGGCGCGGACCGGCACGTGGTCCTTCCAGCCGACGGCGCCCTTCAACGTGTACGACGCGAACCCGCAGGGAGCGATCTTCGTGGCCTTCGACACCGACGCGCTCCGCGTGTTCGACGCGAAGCTGGGGGACTGGGTCTCGATCGCGACGACGGGGACCGCGACGCTGAACACCTGGCGCCAGGTGGTCGTGGCCCAGGACGGGCTCGAGGCCTTCGGGTACTCCTTCAACACCAACGTCTGGGACCGCTTCCCGATCCAGGGGACGGTGGTCGAGACCAAGGCCAACTCGGCGGTCGCTCGAGTGCTGACGACCACGAACCTCTATTCGTATTGCGGGGTGGGCTCGCTGGTGAGCTGGTCGCGCTATCCGGACCACACCCGGTTCCAGCTCCGCGGAGAGCCGCTCCGGTTCCAGCTCGTCGCGCCCGCCGGCAGCAGCGTGCTCTTCGGCGTGAGCCCGCGCGGCGCCCGGATCCCGCTGGGCCCCGTGGGCACGCTTTTCATCGATCCCAACGGGATGGCTCTCCTGCCGTGGGGCCCCGTGCCGGGCGCGGGCCGGCTCGACGTCGCGATCCCGCTCCCGTCCGATCCGTCCTGGAACGCGGTCCAGCTCCACATCCAGGCGCTGGTCCAGCCTCTCGCGGGCGCGGCGTGGCTCACGAACTCGATCGCGCCGATCCTGTTCTGAGCCCGCTACCACACGGGGCGGCCTCCCCCTCGCCGGGCGGGGAGGCCGTCGCTACAATCCGGCGCCCTCGAACCATCTTCTCGGAGATGCCATGCGCCTGAGCACCTTGATCCTCGTCGCCTGGATGGCGCCCGGATGCGCCTATTCGCCGCGACCCGCGCCGGCTCCCTCGCACGACGTCGTCTCGGTGGAGCGGGTCACGCACCAGGGACGTTCGCTCGGCTTCGTGACCGGCGTCCGCTACGAGGGCGATCGCGAGGGTTGGTGGGTCAAGGACCCCCACTTCCGGGTGCTCGGCTTCGTGAGCCCGGACGGCAACGCCTACCGCCTGAAGCCCGACGGCACGCTGGAGTGGATCGGGCGCCACGACCGCACGCTCGCGGTGGCCGCGGTGTATGGCCTCACCGTCCCCGTCCGCCTCGAGGAAGAGCCGGACGCCCCGTAGCCTTCAGGGGGTCCAGCTTCCCGCCGGACCCGTCCTCACGACCATCTCCTCGCGCACCTGGAACTCGTGGTTGAAGAACCGGTCCCAGGCGAGCCGGGCCGCGGTCCACGCGGTCAGCGCGGACCCGAGGACCGCCATCTGGAGCACGAGGAACTGGAGGAGCGCCGCGCGGAGGGGGGGGACCCCGGCCGCCACGACCCCGGCGAGCATCGCCGGCGTCTGCGTGAGACCCACGACGGCGAGCGACTGCAGCGCGGGGCGCAGCGCCGCGCGGCCCGCCTCGCGGTAGAGGTCGGCGGCGGCCTCCCGGGGCTCGGCCCCGAGCGCCAGACGCACCTCGACCACGGAGCGCCGTTCGGTCAGGAGCGCGGCGAAGCGGTTCACGAAGGCGACGGCTCCCCCGAGACCCGTCCCCATCAGGAACCCGGCGAGCGGCAGGAAGAGGCCGCGCGCCAGCATGGAAGGGTCGGGAACCAGCACGGGAAGGGAGAGGAGCGGGAGCGCCGGCAGCGCGGGGAGCAGCGCGAGCAGCCGGAGGCACGGGACCCGCCGGCGGAGCCGGCCCGCGGTGCTCGCGGCGGCCGGGAAGGCGAGCAGGATCAGGCCCACGACCTGCCAGGGCCAGACGTCGCGCGGGAGCAGCGCGGCGAGCAGGAGACCGAGCACGCCGAGCTGGAGCGCGGAGCGGAGCGAGCCGCGCAGGAACTCCTCGGAGCCGAAGCGCATCCGCGCGAGCACGGCGCACGTGACCGCTCCCAACGCCAGCGCGCCGCCCGCCAGCGCCAGGTCCGTGGTCGCGTCCACCCTCATCTCATCTCCGCTCCGGCCGGCGCCGCCGCCGGGCGCCGGGCCCGTCGGGGACGAAGTCGCCGGCGGCGAGCTCCTCCGCGAGGCGGCCGTCGATGAGCGACCAGACCCGGTCCCCGGCCACGCGGGCCAGGCCGGGATGGCGCGTGGTGGCCAGGACCGTGAGCCGCTTCCCGTCGAGCCCGGCGAGCAGGTCTCCCGCGCCGGGCTCTCCCTCGTGGAGCTCGTCCAGGAGGAGCAGCTCCGGCTCGACGACCAGCGCGCGGGCCAGCGAGACCCGTCGGGCCTGGGGGAGCGAGAGCGAGGCGACCTTCCGGTCCAGGAAGAAGCCATCCAGACCGGCGCGCTCCACCGCGACGCGGGAGCGCACGCGGGCGGCCTCCCGGGGCAGCCCGCGGAGGCGAAGACCGTAGGCCACGTTGTCCTCGACGGTCTCGCCGAAGAGCGAGGGGTCCTCCGGCACGTAGCCGAGCCGGTTCCGGAGCTCCGCCAGCGGGACGTGCCTCAGGTCGGTTCCGCACCAGAGCATCCGGCCCGCGGTGGCGTCCTCGAAGCGGGGGACGAGCCGGAGCAGCGTGGTCTTTCCCGCGCCGGGTGGGCCGGTGAGCACGAGGCGCTCACCCGGGAAGAGGTCGAACGAGATGTCCCTCAGCGCCTCGGTCCACGCGATGCGCCCCCGGACGTCGCGGAAGAAGCGGTACTTGTGGACCCCTTCGAAGCTCAGGAGGGGCGTCACGTCCCCCTCCCAGGGAGTCGGCCGCGCCCCGCCGCGCGCGCCGGAGCCCCCATGGTCACCGCTGATGAAGGGGGCGCGGCTCGATCCAGGCGTCCTACTCCTCTTTGAGGGCCTTTCGGAGCGACCATCCGGCGAAGACCCCGATCAGGAAGGTCAAGGGAATCGCCCAGACGTGCGGCCAGAAACTCATCGCGTGCATTCCGCCCGAAAGCCCGCCGCCGACGGAGCCGCAATTGTAGGAGGGCGCGGGTGAGGGTCAAGGAGCCAGACGTCCGGGCCGGCGGGGGGGGAAGATCGGGAAGCGGACCGGGCGTCCGTGAAGACAACCCGGCCCGCTCGGGCGCTCGATTCCCGGGACGGTCCTGCCTCCGTCTCCAGGTCCCGGGCGCCCACCCCGGATGCCGCGAGAGTAGGGGGAACTCACGTCAGTACCCTGCTCGGCATCCGGCGTTCCCGCGCACAACCCCCAGCGCAAGCACGATGCCGATCCCGTCCAAGGAAGGGGTTCTGACCAAAACCACTGTGCCGGTGACAGTTGGGTGAGCCGGGCGGCTCGGCGGTCCCCGAGGGGCTTGGTAACTCAGGTTACCGGTCCGGATACGCTGGTATCCAGGCCGGAGCCGGCTCGGGCGGGTGGTCAGAGCAGGCCGCAGCGGGAGAGCTTCTTGCGCAGCCCGAGACGTGAGAGCCCGAGCAGGGCCGCGGCGCGGGTCTTGTTCCCCCCGCAGCGATCGAGCGCCGCGCGGAGGACCCGGGCCTCGCCGTCCAGCGCGGCCCGTCGGAGCGCGTCCGGGCCCGGCGCCGAGGGCGCGGCCGGGACCCGCTCGGCGCGGATCTCCGGCGAGAGCGCTTCCTCGCTCACCGAGGACCCCGGGAAGGCGGCCAGCCGCCGGGCCTCGTTGAGCAACTCCCGGACGTTGCCGGGCCAGTCGTAGTCGAGCAGGCGGCGCAGGGCCTCGGCGTCCGGCACCTTGGCGGGGGTGCCCGTCTCGCTCGCTGCGCTGGAGAGGAACTCGGAGAGGAGGAGCGGGATGTCCTCGCGCCGCTCCCGGAGCGGGGGGAGTCGGAGCCGCACCGCCTTGAGGCGGTAGTACAGGTCATCGCGGAAGCGCCCCGCCCGCCGGAGCTCGTCGAGGTCCCGGTTGGTCGCCGAGATCACGCGGACGTCCACCAGGATCGGTGCGTTCCCCCCCACGGGGCGCACCTCGCCCCCTTCCAGCGCGCGCAGCAGCTTCGCCTGCGCGGGAGGCGGGAGGTCGCCGACCTCGTCGAGGAAGAGCGTTCCCCCATGGGCCGCGCGGAAGAGCCCGGGCGCGTCGTCCACCGCGCCGGTGAAGCCGCCGCGCACATGGCCGAACAGTTCGCTCTCCACGAGCGCCTCGGGGAGCGCGGCGCAGTTCACGGACACGAAGGGGCCTTTCTTCCGGGGCGAGAGCTCGTGCAGCGCGCGCGCGACCAGCTCCTTCCCGGTCCCGGTCTCCCCCTCGACGAGCACCGGGAGCGGGGAGGGCGCGAGACGTTCCACCAGCCGGTAGACCTCGTTCATCGCCGGGCTCCGGCCGACCATCCGGTGGAAGCGCGCGCCGCGCGCCATCTCGGCGTGTCGGAGCGCCTCGCGGGTCTGCTGCAGCTCGCGGGTGCGCGAGCGCACCAGGGCCCGGAGCCGCCGGTTCAGCTCGAGGATGCGCCGGCGCTGGCGCAGCTCGGCCACGATCAGCGCGGCCTGGTCGGCCAGCGCCCGGAGCCAGCGCAGGCTCCCATGCCCGAAGAGACCCGGCCTCCCGGGGTGGTCGAGGTAGAGCGCGCCGCGGATGCGGCCGCGGACCTTGAGCGGGACGCAGGCCACGGAGTGGAGGCGGAGCTGGACCAGGCTCGGGTTCCCCGCGAAGCGGCGGTCCTCCATGGCGTTGTCCGTCCAGACCGGCGCGCCCGTGCGGAGCACGCGGTCGAGCACGCTCCGGCTCACCGACCCGGAGGGATCGCTCAGCTCGTCGCGGCCCAGGTGGCGGGCCGCCTCGAAGCGGGCATCGTCCGATCCCGCGCGCAGGATCACGAACCCGCGGCGGGCGCCGGTCAGCTCGAGCGCGGCGTCCAGCACGGTGCGCAGGAGCTGCCCGGGGCTCTCGGCGGAGGTGAGCCTCCGGTTGATCTCGACCAGGCGGGCGAGCCCGGCCCCGGGGCCGGCCGGCTCCTGGGGGGGACGACGCAGGCGGCGCAGGAGGTCCACGACCTCGCGACGGGCCTCGGGATCCCCGGAGCGGGGGGGGACCTCGGCCCGCGCGCTGTGGAAGAGCTCGACCGCGCGCGACTCGCGCCCTCCCTCGCGCGCGAGCAGCGCCGCGCGCAGGAGACCGCGGGCCGCCCGCAGCGAGGCGCTGGCCGCCGACTCCTCGAGCCCGAGCTGGCGGAGCCGGGCGGCCGCGTCGCGGAGGAGGGCCGCGCCCTCCTCCGGCGCGCCGCCGCGTTCCAGCGCCTCGCCCCGCGCGGCGCGGCCTTCGGCCTCCTCGGACCGGAGCCCGTGCCGGCGGGCCAGCCGTTCGGCCCGC
>Ga0187892_10003842_pt1 | contig 26573 bp, 21 predicted proteins | sample MA1701073metaG_FD_139345 | JGI IMG/M metagenome (GOLD analysis project Ga0187892, IMG submission 139345) | Bio-ooze microbial communities from a basaltic lava cave in the Kipuka Kanohina Cave System on the Island of Hawaii, USA - MA170107-3 metaG ... | reverse complement strand
CGATACTTTCTACGCGCGCATCTATCTAAAGAGAGATGGCGAGGAGTACTCACTCGATTCGAGGCCGAGCGACGCTATCGCCATAGCCCTCAGGACGGACTCCCCGATCTACGTAAACGAAGAGGTCATCGAGAAATCGAAGAAAATCGAGATAGACGAGGATAAAGACAAGCTAGCCGAGCTCCTGGACAAAATTCCGGAAGGCGATTTCGGAAAATACAAGATGTGAATTAGTAACGCCGGTCTGGTCTACTATAATTAAACTCACAATTCCCCCGCCTCGTCCATATCCTCGAGGTCGTCCCCGTTTCCGTCGTCGAGCTCGTGTTTGGCGAGCCGATACCTGAGCGAGCGCAGTGTTATACCGAGGAGCCTCGCGGCTTCGGTCTTGTTCCCGTTCGTGGTCCTGAGCGCCTTCTCTATCATCTTCCTCTCGACGTCCCCGAGGAGCGTATCCAGGCTCGAGTTCGATGCGAAGCTCGTATCGAGGTCGAGATAGTCCCTCCCGGTGACCAGCTGGGGAAGCGTTTCCTGACGTATGACGTTCGACGACTCGAGGGCCACGCACCTGGCGATTATATTCTCTAGCTCCCTCACGTTGCCCGGATAATGATAGTTCTCGAGTATCTCGAGGGCCTTCGGAGAAATGCCCCTGATGTCCTTCCCCATTTCAACCGAATACTTGTTAATGAAATGAATCGCGAGCGGAGATACGTCTATCTTCCTCTCCCTAAGAGGAGGCAGCACGATTTTGATAACGTTAAGGCGATAGAAAAGGTCCTCCCTGAACTTTCCGTTTGTGACCTCGTCCTCGAGCTTTTTATTCGTCGCGGCAATGACCCTGACATCGACGCTTGCCGCCTCGGTGCCGCCGAGCGGTCTTATTTTCTTTTCTTCGAGAACCCTCAGCAGCTTTACCTGAAGATGAAGCGGCAGGTCGCCTATTTCATCGAGGAATATGGTGCCGCCGTCCGCTTCCTCGAACAGCCCGCGCTTATCCCTCACCGCGCCCGTGAACGCGCCTTTTTTATAACCGAAGAGCTCGCTCTCCATCAGGGATTCGGGTATGGCCCCGCAGTTTACGGGGACGAAGGCTCTTTCATGTCTCGAGCCGCTGTAATGAATGGCCCTCGCCACGAGCTCTTTCCCCGTACCGCTCTCGCCTGTGATGAGGACACTCACGTTCAGCTCCGCTACACGTTTTATCAGCTCGAAGACTTTTACGATGGAAGGGCTTCTGCCGATGATGTTTCCGAATCCGTACTGTGTCTCAAGCTCCTTCCTGAGCCTGGTATTCTCACGCTCGAGCTTCTTCTTTTCGAGAGCTTTCTTGATTACAAGCTTTATCTCGTCGATTTTGAAGGGCTTCGTTATATAGTCGTATGCCCCGAGCTTCATGGCTTCGATCGCAGTCTCGTGCGAGGCGTACGCGGTTATCATTATCACCGTAGTGTCAGGGCTCTTTTCGTTAAATTTCTTGAGCACCTCGATCCCGTTCAGCACCGGCATCTGGATGTCGACGATCGCCAGGTCGAAGAGCTTCTCCTCGATCTTGTCTATGGCTTCGGTTCCGTCGGCGGCGGTCTCGACGTTATAGCCGTCTTTCTGGAGCATTATCTCCAGGAATTCCCTCATGCCCGGCTCGTCGTCCACGACCAGAATGTTGCTGTCATTCAGCCCCATCTGATACCTCCGGGCGGGATTCAATGTATGACATCGGCAGGCACCTCATTAAATCTCGGTAATGTGATAACGAAAGTCGCCCCGTTACCGCGCGAGCTCACCACATTTATATTTCCATTATAACCTTCTATAACCTTTTGCACAATTGCGAGACCGAGCCCCGTACCCACCTCTTTCGTAGTGAAGAACGGCTCGAAAATCCTCGAGATAAAATTCTCGTCTATCCCCTTGCCTTCGTCCGATATCTCGATGACCACTTCGTTCTCTTCGGTCTTCGATTTAATTATTATCACACCGCCGATCGGCATTGCGTCAACGGAATTGAGGAGGAGGTTCCACACCGCCTGCTTCAGGCGGTACGAATCCGCCTGGACGTAAATACCGTTTTCAACCTGGTTTATTATCTCTATGTTGCCGCGCCTTATGGTCTTCGCGAAGGACTCGACGGTATCGTTGACTATGCGCCCGAGGTCTACAAGCGTGGTCAGCTTCTGTATCGGCATCGTGAGTATGAGAAAGTCCTCGACGAGCAGATTCAGCCTCTCCACTTCCTGAGAGGCCATCCGTACGAGCCTCAGGTTCTCCTCAGTAGGCTTAACGTCGCCGCCAAGTATCTCGACGGCACCGCTGATAGCCGAAAGCGGGTTCCTCAGCTCATGCGCGAGACCCGCCGCAAGCTGACCGAGCAGCGCCATCTTCTCCGACGTCCTCAAGCGGTCTTCCAGCTCCTTAACCTCGGTCAGGTCCTGGAATATGATAATGTACCCCCGGGTCTTTTCGTCCGTATCTTTCAGATCGGAGGAGGAAAAACCGAGTGTGACCATCCTGCCGTCGGGAGCCGTATACAGCATCTGCTCCCTCTTCTTCGAAACGAGGTCCTCGAGATGTAGCCCCGACATGAACTGACCGAGGTCCTTGCCCAAAATCTTATCCTCGGCGCTGATGCCCAGGATTTCGAGACCGGTCCTGTTGGCGGATATGATCTTGCCCTCCAGGTCGAGCGTGATTACCCCGCTCGTGAGACTCTGAATTATATTCTCGTGAAGGTTCTGGAGCATCCGCAGGCTTCTTTCGCTTTCGCCGAGCTCCCTGCCCGCCGTCCGGAACCTCTCCGAGAGATACCCCGAGAGGATCGCGACCAGGAGGAAACCGGTCAGATGAAAATATGTGGAAACGAGCCCTATTTCCCCCCACTCGGATAGGGAGCTCCATATGCCTCGACCGGGCTCGATCGGTATCTCCGCCCTGATCTGATAAAAGACGATCAGGACGTAGACAAGGCTTGAAACGAGGGCGGTGATGTAGCTCGCAAGCTTGGTGAGCGCGATGCTCGCATAAATAATAATTAGGACATACAAGAATATAAAAGGACTCGACTTCCCGCCCGTCACGAAGATTACGGTCGAAGCAAGAGCCAGGTCGGAGAAGAGCTGAGCGACCTTGAAAATTCTGGGATGCCGCTGGAAAAGGGGCTGGAGAAGGAGTGAAACGAGGCTCAGGAAATAAATTACGGCTACGATTACAGCCAGATAAAAGGCTTCTTTCCTCGCGCCCCTGCCGTAATAAATCACGGCTCCCGACCCGAGAAGGACGGTCGTTATGATCACCCTTAGTACTACCGAGCTCCTTAGGCCCCCGTCGGGATTCTGAAGAACTTTCATATCGCTTTAAGACTATACCTCCAGTTAATTTGCCGCAAGAGTAATAAACTCCCGTCTATCAATGAATGTACAAGAATTAAGGAAAGTTAAGCGCCGATATCCGGTCAGTGTGTCAATTCGCCATACGTCAATTCGCCATGGTAGACACGAGCTTAAACATCGGAAGGTACATGGAGACGACGATGACTCCGACCGTGGCCCCGAGGACCGTTATCATGATGGGCTCCAGCGCCGACAGCAGGGACGCGACCGCTATATCGACCTCTTCTTCGTAAAAGTCGGCAATTTTATTCAGCATATCCTCGAGTGCGCCCGTCTGCTCGCCGACCGAAATCATCTGCACGACCATCGGCGGGAAGAGCTTGGGCCTGGCCACCAGCGGCTCGGCAAGCGTCTGCCCCTCACTTACCCTTTTACGGGCTTCGAGGATCGCCTCCTCGGTTATGATGTTGCCCGAGGCCTTCGCCGTAATTTCGAGTCCGTCCAGTATGGCAATACCGCCCGCCGTGAGCGTTGCAAGAGTTCGGCAAAACCTGGCAATGACGGTCTTCAGAAGAAGCGGCCCCACTAGCCATAGCTTGAGCAGGAATGCATCGAAGAGCCTTCTAATCTTGTAGGATTTATTGTAGCTAAACCCTATAAGGAAAAATATGGCCGCGATAGCTATCAATATGTAAAGGATATTGTGTCTCGTGAAAAAACTGATATCGACAACAAGCTGCGTTAAAGCAGGGAGTGTCGTCCCCATATCCTTGAACATCTCGGCGAACACGGGAACAACGAATATTATTACTATCGCAAGGACCATGATGGCTACGCTGATGACTATCGAGGGATAAACCATGGCTCCTTTAATTTTTCTTTTTATCGAATCCATTTTTTCGAGATAGCTTGCGAGCCTCTGCAATATCACGTCGAGCACGCCGCCCGTCTCGCCGGCTTTAATAAGCTGGGTATAGAGGTTGCTGAACACCTTCGGGTGTTTTGCCAGGGAGTCCGCGAACGTGGAACCCGCCTCGACGTCCTCTTTTACCCTGACGATTATCTGCTTGAACTTTAGATTCGGATGCTGGGACGCTATGATATCGAGTCCCCTCACCAGCGGAAGCCCGGCGTCTATCATCGTCGAGAGCTGCCTCGTAAAGATTACGAGGTCCCTCGTGGATATCGAGCCGAAGGCGATGTTTAGTCCGAAGAGCTTGCCCTTTTCCTTTATCCTGTTCGGTATAGGCTGTATCTGCATCTGCCTGAGACGGGCCAGCACCGCAGACCTGCTGGGGGCGTCCATTTCGCCCTTCTTTATAGTCCCTTCAAACCTGCCTTCCCAAACGAATACCGGCATTACGGGTTCCTCACTTTCTTCCTAATCGAATTTTCCTGCGTCTTCACGGCGCGCCCCGGAGGCTCATTGCCTCATCATACGCTCTTTCGAACCCTCCGATGTAGAGCGTTCGCTTATCATTCGTTTAATTTCTTCCGGCTCCTGAGACTTCCCTATAGCATCGTCGAGGCTGATGAGCTTCCTCAGGTATAAATCGGCGAGGCTCTGGTTGAGGGTCTGCATCTTCCATTTCTCCTGTCCGATCTGCTGCTGTGAATATATCTGATGCACCTTGTCCTCGCGGATGAGGTTCCTGATCGCGGGGTTGGGTATGAGCACTTCGACGGCGAGCACGCGTCCTCCGCCGAGCTTCGGGATGAGCGTCTGACAGAGTACGCCTTCGAGTACGAAGGACAGCTGCGCTCTTACCTGCGACTGCTCGTGCGGGGGAAAAACGTCTATTATACGGTTGATAGTCTGTACAGCGGTGTTCGTATGGAGCGTCGCGAGAGTAAGGTGCCCGGTCTCGGATAACGTGAGCGCTATCTTTATCGTCTCCAGGTCCCTCATCTCGCCTATCAGAACCACGTCCGGGTCTTCCCTTAAAACGCTCTTGAGCGCGTTCGCGAAACTCTTGGTGTCGCTCCCGACTTCCCTCTGGTTAACTATACAGCTCTTATGCTCGAAGACGTATTCGATTGGGTCTTCGATAGTAACGATATGCTCGTGCCGCTCCTTATTTATTTGGTCGACGACGCTCGCGAGAGTGGTCGTCTTACCCGAGCCTGTGGGACCCGTAATTACGATAAGCCCCCTCGGCTTCCTGGCGAGGTCGGCGAGTACGGGGGGAAGCCCCAGTTCCTGATAGCTTTTCAGCAAGAAAGGAAGCAGCCTGAACGCACCCGCGACCGCACCCCTCTGGGTAAATATATTGCCGCGGAAACGGCCGAGGTTCTCAATTCCGAAGGAGAAATCTAGCTCCCAGTTTTCTTCGAACCTGTGCTTCTGCATGTCGGTAAGAACGCTGTAGCAAATGTCTTTCGTATCGGTCGGGGAAAGCGGGGGATGCTTGACCGGGACCAGCTTGCCGTCGATCCGGATCATCGGCGGCACGCCTGCAGTTATATGCAGGTCCGATGCGCCGTTTTCCGCCATGAGTTTTAGAAGCTTATCTATCGCTATCGACACTCTGTCCTCCGCAGGTTAATCATCGGCCGCCGTATTCCTCACGACTTCCTCGATGGAGGTAATACCGCTTTTCAGCTTCTGAAGGGCGCTTTGCCTGAGCGTTCTCATGCCCTGCCTGATCGCCTCCCGCTTTATTTCGAGAGACGAAGCGCCGCTGAGTATGAATTCCTTGAGCTCGTCGGTCAATTCCATAACTTCGAACACCGCGAGCCTGCCTTTATATCCGGTCCCGGAGCACGTTTTGCAGCCTTCTCCCTTCCCCTTATAGACTATGTAATCGGAAACTTCCTTCGGAGACACCCCGAGATCAATCAGAACCTGGGGAGCGACCTCCGTTTCCTGCTTGCACTCGTGACATACCACCCTTACGAGACGCTGAGCCACTATGGCATTGAGGGACGCTGTGACGAGGAACGGCTCAACACCCATATTGAGGAGCCTCGTTATTGTAGACGGTGCGTCGTTGGTATGGAGGGTCGAGAGGACGAGGTGTCCGGTAAGCGCTGACTTAATCGCGATCTCCGCAGTTTCGTAATCCCTGATCTCGCCGACGAGGATGATATCCGGGTCCTGTCTTAAGAACGACCTCAAGCAGGCGGCGAACGTCAGTCCAATCTCCTCGTGCACCTGCACCTGGTTTACACCGGGGAGACTGTACTCAACAGGGTCTTCGGCCGTCGAGATGTTTACGTCTATCTGGTTTAGGTCCATGAGGCTCGAGTAGAGGGTCGTCGTTTTACCGCTGCCCGTCGGGCCCGTGATCAGCACCATGCCGAACGGCTGGTAAATCGACCTCCTGAAAACTTCCAGCTGGTCCTCATAAAATCCGAGCTTCGTCAGGTCCAGCTGCAGCGACTCTTTGTCCAGAATCCTCATGACGACCTTTTCTCCGAACAGGGTCGGAACCACGGAAACACGGTATTCCATAGTCCTGTTCTGGTTCATCTTCACCTTGATTCGACCGTCCTGAGGGAGCCTCCTCTCCGCTATGTCGAGGTTCGACATTACCTTTATTCTCGACGATACCGCGTTTTTGAGCTTTAACGGCGGGTGCATAGTATCGTACAGCACTCCGTCAATCCTGTACCTGACCCGGAGAGATTTTTCGTAAGGCTCGATGTGTATATCGCTCGCTCCCTTCCTGATCGAATCCATCAGCAGATGGTTTACGAGCTTGATTACCGGAGCTTCTTCCGAGGCCCTCTCGAGGTCGTTGAGGTCTATATTTTCTTCGCCGCTTATCTCGATGAGGAATTCATCGAGGTCGCCCATGAGCTTGTCTACCGCGGCCGTGTTCTCCTTGGCCTTCCTCGCGTCTTCCCATTCCTGCTGAGAGCCGTAGAACCTCTCGATCGCATTTCTTATGGACCTTTCCGAAGTCACGACGACCTCGATGTTATGACCGGTTGCGAACTTGAGGTCATCGACAGCGAAAATATTTGACGGATCGGACATGGCGACGACCAGGGTCGACCCGGATTTGTTTATCGGGATGAGTTTATGTTTTATTGCGGATTCTCTGGAAACGGATTTCAAAACGTCGATCGAGATCTCGAACTGGTCGAGATTTATCGCGGGAACTCCGTATTGCTTGCTCAGATATGCGACCAGCTGGTGCTCGTCAATATATCCGAGATTGAGGAGTGTCTCCCCAAGCCTTTTCCCCGTTTCCTTCTGTTCCTGGATTGCGGTTTTAAGCTGATCAAGGTTTATTACATCCTCCTTGATCAGGATATCGCCCATCTGTGCGCTGACTCGCTGCTCTTTCATCTCTTTCCTGTCGTTCTCAGGGCCCCTATTAAGTTACGTTTTATTGCCATACCGCGGATTACTTTGGTTCAAAATCCGCTCCAAGAATATTGAGTCGTGGAAATAGATATCGCCCTGCAAACGGCAGTCCCGCCGCAGGAATCATTAGCGTTTCTCAAGTCCCGAACTCCCCGGGACCGGAACCTCGCGCCGTATCTTTTCGAACAGACTCCCCATATCCAAGTATAGGCCCAATATTGCGTCTGTAGTTGATCCGTTTTAAATAAACCCATACCTGTTAACCGTTTACTGAAAATTAGCAAAATATATGCCATGGAACCAAAGAAGCCCGTTCACCACATAAGTTACTAAGATGACAATAAAATCTTAAGAATTTAATGTAACCCGCGGTCATCACTTATGATTTGAGATGACGAATATTGTTGGGCAGCGACTTTATTTGTCACCGGGAAGTGGGGTATGAAACAAAAATATTAAATTGAACTAAATATTTTATATTACAGCAAGATATGCAGTATTTATAAAGTTCGACACTACATATCCCCGTCGCCGGCAGAATTTAGTCGGTTACGGCCTCGGTCAGCACCCCATTGCCTCGTTCGGGTAGAATTAAGCGCATGAACGAAGAAAAGCAGATAATAATAGCGGGCGGAGGGCTCGCAGGCTCGGAGGCAGCCCGCGCGGCATCGAAATTAGGCATTAAAGTCAAATTATACGAGATGAGGCCTTTTAAAATGTCCCCGGCTCATAATACCGGAGACCTGGGCGAGCTCGTTTGCAGCAACTCATTAAAGTCCGACTCTATCGAAAACGCGAGCGGAATACTCAAAGAGGAGATGAGGCAGCTGGGCTCGCTCGTCATAGAGGCAGCCGAGAAGACGCGCGTCCCCGCGGGCAAGGCCCTGGCGGTAGACCGGACCGCCTTCGCTCGGTATATAACCGGGGAGCTCGAAAAGAATCCGCTGATAGAGATCGTGAGGGAAGAATTCAGGAATATCGCGGACTCCCCCGGCGCACCCCTCGTAATAGCGACGGGTCCGCTCACGTCGGAGTTTCTCGCGGAAAACATCCGGGACCTGACCGACTCCGCACATTTATATTTCTACGACGCTATATCCCCCATAATCGACGGGGAATCGATAGATTACTCGAGGGTTTACAGGGCATCGAGGTATGAGAACGGGGAATTGGGAGAGGGAGATTATATAAACTGCCCTATTGACAGGGAGGGATACTATGCGCTCGTTGAGGAGATATTGAAGGCCGAGAAGACCGAGACGAGGGATTTTGAAAAGGGAATCTACTTCGAGAGCTGTCTCCCGATCGAGGAGATAGTCGAGCGGGGCAGGGATACATTAAGGTACGGTCCCGCGCGGCCTGTGGGCCTGAGAGACCCGCGGACCGGCAGTACGCCCTTTGCCGTCGTCCAGCTGAGGTCGGAGAACGAGGAACGCTCGATGTACAACATGGTCGGCTTTCAGACGAAGCTCAAATATCCCGAGCAGCGGAGGATTTTCAGGATGATTCCCGGGCTAGAGAAGGCCGATTTCATGAGGTACGGGAGCGTCCATAGGAACACGTATCTCGACTCCCCGAGGCTGCTGCGAGAAACACTCCAGCTTAAGAACCATGACCGGATATTCTTTGCCGGGCAGATAGTAGGTGTAGAGGGGTATATCGAATCGGCGGCCATGGGGATCGTTGCGGGTATCAATGCGGCGAGGGCGGCCTTGGGCGAGGCCCCCGTAGTCCCTTCCCCCGAGACCGCAACCGGCTCCCTCCTAAGGTATATATCGGACGGGGGCGTCAGGAACTTTCAGCCGATGAACATTAATTTCGGGTTATTCCCCCCGACGGAAGAAAAGGTCCCGAAATCTCAAAAGAAAAGTTATATTGCGGAGAGGGCCCTTGGAGCCATGTCCCGGTTCTGCCCGTTCAGGCCGCGATCGATTTAACTGAATATGGGCTCTGACCGGAAGGGTTTTTCACACTTTAAAGTCACAGTATAAATATAGGAAATACCTAATCATTTATACTTGACAATTCACCCAAAGTGGTCTAGTTTTTAAACTATGCTGCAGAATAAAGCTGAAGTGAGTCTTCCTGATAAGATATATTTCCGGATCGGGGAAGTAAGTGACTTTACCGGGATAAAGCCCTATGTGCTAAGGTACTGGGAGAGCGAGTTCGAAGAGATAACCCCGATCAGGAGAAAGTCGCAGAGGCTCTATGACCGTGAGGCCATACACACGATAATCAAGATTAAAAATATGCTTTATGAGCAGAGTTTTACGATAGCCGGCGCCAAGAAGAAGCTTAAAGAAGAAGCCAATCAGAAGCGTGTCAGCACTAAAGTAAACGTTTTGCTGCATGAAGTATTGGGCGAATTGAAATCCATTAAGCAGAACATGGGTTAGCTTATTCGCCTCCCCTTCTTTCCATAGAAATTTTCCATAGCACTCACACGGGGTGTAGCGCAGCTTGGTAGCGCATCGGCATGGGGTGCCGAGGGTCGCCGGTTCGATTCCGGCCACCCCGACCATATACTGATACATTTTTCAGTTAAAGAATTATTAACGAAACTTGCCGGGCGCTGTCAATTGTGTATTTTCTATTGCCTGACCGGATGATTCCATCCCATCGGTAAATAAATCATGCCGCCGACCATACTCATATCGAACGACGACGGAATAAACTCGGAAGGGCTTCACAAGCTCCACGAAGCCCTGAAACCCCTCGGGGATGTCTACATAGTCGCCCCCGACAGGGACCAGAGCGCGGTCAGCCATTCATTGAGCCTCTATCGTCCGCTCAGGATCGAACAGATATCGGAATATATTTACACCGTGGACGGGACCCCTACGGACTGCATAAACCTGGCCGTAAACGGGATACTGAAAGACAGGAAGCCCGACTTGGTCGTCTCGGGAATAAACAAGGGAGAAAACCTGGGCGACGATATAACGTATTCGGGCACAGTGAGCGCGGCGATGGAAGGAGCGCTCCTAGGAATCAACTCTATCGCGATATCGCTGGCGACGAAGGTAAATTTCAACTTCGACTCGGCAACCCATTATTCGCAGATTATCGCGATGTACGTACTCGAAAAGAAGCTCCCGGATGATACCGTTCTCAACGTGAACGTCCCCAACCTCCCTGTCGAGAATATCAAAGGGGTCCTGGTGACGAGACAGGGCAAGCGCGTATACGGAGAGCCGGTCGTGGAAAAGGTCGACCCAAGGGGGAAAAAATATTACTGGATCGGCGGATACGAGCTCGGGTCCGTAGAGATAACAAACTCCGACATAACGGCCGTGAGGGACGGCTACGTCTCGGTGACGCCGATATGCCTCGACCTTACAAACTACGGGTTCCTAGAAAGACTGAGGTCCGACCTTTCACTGTGACTTTGATTTTGCCGGAAAAAATTATTTGCAAAATACCGGGCGTATTTAATTACGCGACGCCCCGTCCTCCGCTTCTATACACCGGCTCCTGACCAGTGAAAAAAACCTTGTGAGGTCAGTAACCCGTATGCTATCATTATTAGCTCTTTGCGGGAGGTTCGAGACATGGGCGACTTTTACCAGACTGAATCATTCTCTACACTCCACAGACTCAACAGAAAAAATGTGCTGCAGCTGGAAGAACAGCTGCAGGAGTTCTGCGGGACGCGCCCCATAGCGCTCGTGCTTCCGTGCCTTTACTCGGAGCTCAAGGGGAGGGCCCTCAAACAAATCCTGAAACAGTTGAAGGAAGTCCGGTACCTGAACGAGATCGTGATAACACTCGGGAGGGCGAACGAAAAGGAATTCAGGCACGCTCAGGAGTTCTTCTCCGTCCTTCCGGATAACCATAAGATCATATGGGACGACGGGGACAGGATGACCGCTATCTTTAACCTGTTGGAAGAGAGCGGCCTCGATATCGGTGAGCCGGGAAAAGGGAGAGCGGCATGGATCGCGTACGGGTACGTGCTGGCGGGAGAGACGAGTGAAGTTATAGCGCTCCATGACTGCGATATAATCACGTACAACCGTGAGCTCCTGGCCAGGCTATGCTATCCCCTTGCGAACCCGAATATGGATTATGAATTCTGCAAAGGGTATTACTCGAGAGTCACCGACAGGATGTACGGAAGGGTTACAAGACTTTTCATATCACCCGTAATAAGAGCGCTCAAAAAGATTTTCGGACACCTCCCGTTCCTGGTCTATCTGGACGGATTCAGGTATCCCCTGGCAGGGGAATTCTCGATGAAAACAGACCTCGTCAGAGTGAACAGGATCCCTGCCGACTGGGGGCTCGAAGTCGGCTCGCTCGCCGAGGTATTCAGGAACGTCTCGCTCAAGAGGATATGCCAGGTTGACCTCGCGGACAATTACGAGCACAAGCACCAGCGCTTATCGCCGGAGGGCGAGATAGGCGGCCTCCTGAAAATGTGCGCCGATATATCCAAGTCGCTTTTCAGGACCCTGTCGTCTGAAGGGGTAACTTTCTCGGAGAGCATCTTCAATACGCTCCTGGTTACGTATCTGAAAATAGCACAGGATACGATAAAGATGTATGAGGACGATGCCGCGATCAACGGGTTGATTTTCGACAGGCACGCAGAAGCGCTCGCGGTCGAGACATTCGCGCGGGGCATAAGGATCGCGAGCGGGCAATTCCTCGAGAACCCCCTCGGCTCACAGCTGATCCCGAACTGGAGCAGGGTGACCTCCGCCATACCGGATATTCTCGATATGTTGAAGGAAGCGGTTGATAAGGACAATGCCTCATAGATTGCTTGTATTTACCGACCTCGACGGAACGCTTCTCGACCACGATACATACTCATTCGACGCGGCGCTACCGGCACTGCGTCTCCTGGAGAAAAAAAATATTCCCCTCATAATCAATACCAGCAAAACCCGCGGGGAGATCGAAATGTACAGATCGCTTCTCGGGAACAGACACCCGTTCGTATCGGAAAACGGCGGGGGTATCTTCATACCGGAAGGCTACTTCAGAAGCAAATTCCGTTACGACAGGGCATCGGGCGGATATCTCGTGATCGAGCCCGGGACGCCGCGGGAAGAACTGAGAGATGTTCTAAAATCCGTAGCTGATGAGACCGGGATACGTTTAAAAGGCATATCCGATATGTCCCTGTCCGAAATAATGGAAGCTACGGGTCTCGACGAGGATTCCGCCCGATTGGCGACTGAGAGGAGTTACAGCGAACCCTTTCTTATTTACGGAGACGAGGAGAAGGTAAGGAGAAAGATGGTTGAAAAAGGTTATAACCACACCCGGGGAAGCAGGTTCCACCATATCCTCGGGGAAAACGACAAGGGGAAAGCGGTAAGAATTCTCTCCGGAATCTATAGACTCGAATCGCCTTCAATCGAGACTCTGGGAGTCGGGGACAGCCCGAACGATCTCCCGATGCTGATGGAGGTCGACTTTCCCATGCTCGTCCGGAAAAGGGGCGGGACCTTTGACAGCGGGTGCCGTCTCGAAAACATGACCCTCGCGGACGGGGAAGGCCCCGCGGGCTTTAACTCTGCAATATTAAAGTTTTTTATAAGGTATGAAGAAAAAACATCTACTGAAAATAGAATTTAAGCCGCCTGAGTGGTATCATATTGTCCGTGAGGCAGATTAGGTTAAAGCACCTGAAAAAACCGCGTAAAAAATCCTTTCTCCCTTTTATAATCGGCTCGATATTCTTTCACCTGCTCATACTGGCCATTATTCTGGTTTATCAATTCGAAATCGTAGGTAAACAGGCGAAAAAAGAAAAGAAGGAACCGGACTATATCGAGATCACCGAGCTGCCCGTACCTAAGGAAAAGGAATCAAAGCCGCCTAAAGAGACCAAGCGGCTCGCAGAACGGTCACACGATGCCAAGGAAGAAAAAACCAGAGACCAGTTCACGAAGAGGTCGGTAGCGCTCCCTCCGCCGCAAAAACCGGCGGCTCCGCAGAAACCGAAACATGAAGTAAAGAAGGAGGAACCAAAAAAAACCGCTAAGAAACAGGAAGCCAAACCCAAAACGGCCGAAAAACCAAAACAGGAGACGACACGGCAGAGCGTTACTCGAGAGGACCTGCTCCGTGACAAAACCCTGGCCTCACTCCCCAAAGAGCAGCTCAAGGAAGATACCGGCGCTCAGAAAGCGACCGGCCACAAATACGAGGAGCGGGCCGTCCCCAACATTACGAAGGAGCAGTTGTTCAGCAACGTACCGAATACGTTCCCGGAGAGCTCCCAGAGCACTCAGGATTATCTCGGGGCGAGGGACGTAAACATGAGAGAGGACACGGTTGAGCTGAGCACGACCGAATTCAGATACCTGTCCTATTTCTCAAAGTTAAAGAGACAGATAGAAAGCGTTTGGCATTACCCGCAAGAATCGCGTTACCGGGGTGAAGAGGGTCAGCTGCTCCTCGTGTTCACGATTAAACGAAACGGAGACCTCGAAAATATCCAGCTCCTGAACTCGTCCGGATACGCGCGTCTCGACAACGAAGCCATAAGGGCGATCAGGTCGGCCGCCCCCTATTCTCCGTTCCCCGAAGGCTGGGGAGCTTTGGAAAGACTCAATATCAAAGCGACGTTCATTTATCAATTCGGCGGGTTCATCAGGTAAAAATCCGGATAAGGTTCTTCGCCTCTCACTTTATAACCACACTGTGATCCCCCTTCCCCCTTACGACTATTTCCCCTATCAGGTACGCATTCTCTTTAAGTCCCCGGAGCTTCTTCAATACGCGGCCCGCATCCGAAGCAGGCACAACAATCACGAGACCTATACCGCAGTTGAATGTCCTCCGCATCTCATCCGCGTCGATATGCCCGTCTCTTCTGATCAGCTCCATGACAGGCGGCAGGTTCCACGAAGCGGAGTCCAGTACGGCCGCGCATTTTTTGGGGATCGCCCTCGGTATATTTTCGAGGAGCCCGCCGCCCGTGATATGGGCTATCGCTTTTATGTCGAACGCTTTCCTCAGCTTGCGGACCGTCCTCACGTATATCTTCGTCGGCTCGAGAAGCTCGTCGGCGAGGGGCCGTGTCAGGGGTCCGGGTGAGTCACCGAGCTTGTATCTCTTCTTCCCGAGAAGCACCTTTCTGGCAAGCGAATACCCGTTTGAATGAAGCCCGCTCGAAGCGAGCCCTATGACCGCGTCCCCCGGACGGACGTCCGAGCCGTCGATAACCTCGTCCCTTTCCAGTATCCCCACTGCGAACCCCGCGAGATCGAACTCGCTTTTACCGTAAAAGCCCGGCATCTCGGCGGTCTCCCCTCCGAGGAGCGCGCAGCCTGCTTCCCTGCACCCTTTCACTATGCCCTTTACAATCTCCGCCCCTTCCCCGGGATCGAGCTTCGAGGTGGCTATATAATCGAGGAAGAAGAGGGGGTCGGCTCCGCACGCGATTATATCGTTCACGTTCATGGCCACGAGGTCTATCCCGACTGTGTCGAGCCTCCCGGTCATGAACGCTATCTTTAGTTTCGTTCCTACACCGTCAGCGGCGGCTACGAGCACGGGCTTCTTATACTTCTTGAGAGGGATTTCGTACGCGCCCGAAAAGCCGCCTATCTTGCCGAGCACATGCTTGTTCAGTGTGGATGCGGCAAGCGGCTTTATCAGGTCGACGAAGAGATTCCCGGCTTCTATATCGACGCCCGAGCCCTTGTAAGTGGTCTTCGCCATAACGAATTGAAAAGATACCTGAGAGGGGGTTTTTGTCTATGAACCGCTCCGCAGCATAACTTCCGGCGATCCCGGCCCTTCGGGCGCTCCACCGCAGTCTGTCCGATGATATCCGAAGCGGAATCTTTAATCCCCCGGATTTCCAAAAAATTCAAATAATGGTATATTTTTCCCTCTAATTTTGCGGGCTGAAGGGAAATAAATGACTTTTCAGGAACTGATACTATCACTCCAGAGCTACTGGGCTAAAAAGGGCTGTGTTATCATGCAGCCGTACGACCTGGAAAAAGGGGCGGGGACGTTCCATCCGGCGACGTTCCTGAGATGCCTCGGGCCAGAGCCCTGGTACGTGGCCTACGTCGAGCCCTCGAGGAGGCCGACAGACGGCAGGTACGGGGATAACCCGAACAGGCTCCAGCACTACTACCAGTTCCAGGTGTTGATAAAGCCCTCACCCGGCGACATACAGGACTTATATCTCGAAAGCCTGAAACACCTGGGAATAGACCCGCTCGCGCACGATATCAGATTTGTAGAGGACGACTGGGAATCGCCGACGTTAGGCGCGTGGGGACTAGGCTGGGAAGTGTGGCTCGACGGCATGGAGATCACCCAATTCACGTATTTCCAGCAGGCGGGCGGCATAGACCTGAAGCCCGTCTCAGCGGAGCTCACGTACGGCACGGAGAGGATAGCGATGTATCTACAGGGCGTGGAGAGCGTGTACGACCTCGAATGGACAAAGGGGATCACGTACGGCGAGATCCACCAGAGGGACGAGTTCGAATTCTCGACTTACAACTTTCAGGAATCGGACCCCGTGATGCTGAGAGACCTCTTCGATAAATTCGAGGCCGAGTGCCGGAAGCTCATACAGAAAAAGCTCCCCCTGCCCGCTTACGACTACTGCCTCAAATGCTCTCACACGTTTAACCTCCTGGACGCCCGGGGTGCGATAGGTGTCGCAGAGCGCGCCTCGTATATCGGCAGGGTGCGTGCGCTCGCAAAGATGTGCGCGGAGGGGTACCTCCTCGAAAGGGAGGAAATGGGTTTCCCGCTCGCGAAAAAGAATCCATGGCAAAAGAGCTGATACTAGAGATCGGAACCGAGGAAATCCCCGCCGGCTTCATGAGGGATGCCATCGACAAGCTGTCGAAGATCGCATCCAGGGAGCTTGCCGGGAACGCGCTCGCTTACGGGAATATTTCGTCCTACGGGACCCCGAGGAGACTGACGCTCCGGGTCACGGACCTCACGGACAAGCAGGAAGACCAGTCGAGGGAAAACTACGGTCCTCCGGTGAGAATTGCGTTCGACGATAAGGGAGACCCGACAAACGCGACGATCGGGTTCGCTAAATCCCAGGGTGTCGAAGTAAAAGACCTCGTAACCGTAACGAGGGACAGGGGGGAGTTCCTGGCGGCGGTAAAAAAAATAAAGGGACAGAAGACGGAAAAACTCTTAAAAGAATTGCTTCCCGGGATAATTATGGACCTCCCTTTCAAAAAATCCATGAAGTGGGGCGACGGGGAGGCGGTATTCGCAAGGCCTATAAGGTGGATACTCGCGGTCTACGGCGGCAAGACTATTAATTTCAAAATCGAGGAAGTAAAAAGCTCCTCTAAATCCCGCGGCCACAGGTTCATGAGCCCCGGGCACTTTTCGGTATCGGGCTGGGACGATTACACGGAAGGACTCGAAAAGGGTTTCGTCGTGCTCGATCAGGACAGGAGACAAGACTTAATAGAAAAGGGGATAAACGATCTCGCGGGGGAAATCGGGGGGTCGGCTCTCCGGGACGAGGATCTCCTGGAAACAGTGACCTACCTCGTCGAATACCCGGTCGTTCTCAAGGGTGATTTCGAAGAGGGTTTCCTCGAGCTCCCCAAGGAAGTCCTTATCAGCGTGATGAAAAACCATCAGAAATACTTTCCGGTGCTTTCACGGTCAGAAAGCGGGAAGCTCATGCCGCATTTCATTTTCGTCGCCGGGACTAAGACCAAAGACAGCCGGGTAGTGGCTAAGGGGAACGAACGGGTCATAAGAGCCAGGTTCACGGACGCGAGGTTCTTCTACGACGAGGACAGGGCTATGCCGCTCTCGGACAAGATCGGAAAATTAAAAGACATGGTCTTCCTCTCAGACCTCGGTACTTATTATGATAAGACCGAAAGGTTAAAGGTGCTCGCCGGCGTTATCGGCAGGCAGATCGCAATCGAACCGCTGACCGACGTCCTACGCGCAGCCGAGCTGTCGAAGGCGGACCTTGCAACCCAGATGGTATTCGAATTCCCCGAGCTCCAGGGCATCATGGGGAAGTATTACGCGATCTTGAGCGGGGAGAAGGAAGGGGTCGCAGCCGCGATAGAAGAGCAGTACATGCCGACTTCCCGCGAAGGCGACCTGCCCGGGACCGATATCGGCTCCGTTCTCGGCATCGCCGACAAACTGGACACGATCTCGGCGTGTTTTATATCGGGACTCATCCCGACAGGCACTTCAGATCCCTACGCCCTCAGAAGACACGCAATAGGGATAATAAATATAGTCCTCGATAAAAATTTCCATTTGAGCATTAACGGGCTCATCCGCGCGAGCATCGCGGCCATAGTCGATCAAGCCCATGGAAAGCCCCCCGGTTCGCAGGATAATATGCTGACGGAAGTCTCCGGTTTTTTTAAGGAAAGGTTCAGGAACATAATGATATCGGACGGCTTCCCCCAGGACGTCGTGGATGCAGCTATTAGCGCCGAGTTCGACGACATCGTCGAAGTGAAGAGGAGGATCGAAGCGCTTTCGGAATTGCGGAAAGCGCCCGACTTCGATTCCCTCGGAATCGCTTTTAAGAGAGTAGTGAATATAGTTAAAGGACAGCCGAAGGGCGAAGTTAGCGAACGACTCTTTGTCGAGCCCGTTGAGAGGGAGCTTTATCTGTCCTTCATCGATACCAGGGAAAAGGTCGGCGGGAAGATGTCGGAGAGAAATTATCCGGACGCCCTATCTATAATGAAAACTCTGAAAGAGCCCGTGGATAAATTCTTTGATCACGTGCACGTTATGGACGAGAACACGGAATTAAGAAAGAACAGGCTGTCGTTGCTCTGGGAAATAAGAGACCTGTTTTTCAGGATCGCGGACTTTTCCAAGTTGAACACATAGATCATCGGATAAAGACCGATCGGAGAACTGAGAAAGATAATACATAAAAGGAAAGGGACATGAAGAAATTCGTATATTTATTCGGCAACGGGAAAGCGGAAGGAAAAGGGAACATGAAGGACGTTCTGGGGGGGAAGGGTGCGGGGCTCGCGGAGATGACGAGAATAGGCATACCCGTCCCCCCGGGTTTTACCATAAGCACGGAAGCCTGCACGGAATTCTATTACCATAAAAGGCATATTCCCGAATACATATTGAAGGAAATTGATCTCAATCTTTCTAAGCTCGAAAAGCTAATAGGAAAAAAACTGGGTGATGCCGAAAACCCGCTCCTCGTTTCGGTGCGCTCGGGCGCCAAGTTCTCGATGCCCGGAATGATGGACACGATTCTCAACCTGGGGCTTAACGATAAAATCGCCGAGCGGCTCTCGACGAAGACCGACAACCCGAAATTCGTATGGGACGCTTACAGAAGGCTCATAGAGATGTTCTCGGACGTGGTGTTCGGTATCGATAAGGAAGAGTTCGAGCATCTTTTCTCGGAGATAAAGAAAAAAGAGGGAGTAAAGAGCGACGCCCAGCTAACACCCGGAATCCTGAAGCAAGTCATCAACAAGTCTAAACAGCACGTCAGGAAGAAGGTAAAGGCGGAGTTTCCACAAAACCCTCTCGACCAGCTTCACATGGCTATTCGCGCGGTATTCCTTTCGTGGAACAACGAAAGGGCGATTTTCTACAGGAAGCAGTATGGCATCGCCGACGACCTCGGTACTGCCGCCAACGTGCAGGCCATGGTCTTCGGGAATATGAGCGACGATTCGGGCACCGGAGTGGGTTTCACGAGAGACCCGGCGAGCGGGGAGAAGAACCTCTACGCGGAGTGCCTTATGAACGCGCAGGGCGAAGACCTCGTGGCCGGCATCAGGACGCCCAAGCACATCGAGGAGCTTGCGCGCGAGCTGCCCCCGGTCTATAAGCAGCTGGCGAAAATAGCGGATACGCTCGAAAAGCATTTCAAGGACATGCAGGACTTCGAATTCACGATCGAGAGAGGGAAGCTCTATTTCCTTCAGACAAGGAACGGCAAGAGAACGGGGATCGCGGCTCTAAAGATCGCCTACGACATGGTCAGGGAAAAGCTTATCACGAAGGCGGAGGCCATTTCGAGGATAGAGCCTGAACACCTGGAGCAGTTCCTGTTCCCGATATTCAACCCCGATGAGAAACAGAAGCATAAGGTCATAGCCACCGGGCTGGCGGCGTCACCCGGAGCAGTATCCGGAGCCGTGGCGCTCGACGCCGATACCGCCGTGAGGTACAGCAGCGAGGGCAAGAGCACCATTCTCGTGAGAAAGGAAACCAGCGCCGACGATATCAAGGGCATGGCGGCCTCGAAGGGCGTACTTACAGCGCGGGGAGGGAGGACGAGTCACGCGGCGGTCGTAGGCAGGCAGATGGGAAAGGTGTGCATCGTGGGTGCGGAAGATATAAACATCGACGAGAAGAACAGGCGCTTCGTCACCGGCGGCGTTACCGTCAAAGAGGGCGATTTCATCTCACTCGACGGATTCGAAGGAAAGGTTTATTCAGGGCACGTGCCGGTAATACCGTCCGACATTATACAGGTCGTAGAAGAAACGATAAAACCGGAAGAATCGGAAAACTACAAGATATTCAATTCCATATTGAAATGGACGGACGAGATCAGAACGATCGGGATCAGGACGAACGCGGACACGCCCGAGGACGCGAGAATAGCGTACAAGTTCGGCGCGGAAGGCATCGGGCTCTGCCGGACAGAGCACATGTTCTTCGCCAAGGACAGGATACCGATCATGCAGGATATGATCCTCTCGCAGACGCCCGAGGAGAGGGCAAAATACCTGTCGAAGCTCCTGCCTATGCAGAGGAACGACTTCAAGGAGCTTTTCCGCAACATGAAGGGGCACCCGGTCACCATTAGGCTGATCGACCCGCCGCTCCACGAGTTCCTTCCCAAGCTCGAAGAGCTGATGCTCGATATAAAGGAGCACGAGCTGACAAAGCAATCATCCAAGAGCCTCGATAGAAAAAAAATGCTCCTCGAGAGGGTCCAGGAGCTCCACGAATTTAACCCGATGCTCGGTCTCAGGGGGTGCAGGCTCGGAATTCTGATACCCGAGATCACCAGGATGCAGGTGACCGCCATAATGGAAGCGGCGTCCGAGGTGGCCGGCGAAGGGGTGAAGGCGGTACCCGAAATAATGGTCCCGCTCGTGGCAATGGTTACCGAAATGAAGGCGCAGAAAGACGTCATCCAGCAAGTGGCCGACGAAGTCCTCACAAAATCCAAGAAGAAAATAAAATACAAAATAGGGACGATGATAGAAGTACCGAGGGCGGCCGTCACGGCCGATCAGATAGCGACCGAGGCCGAGTTCTTCTCCTTCGGCACGAACGACCTGACGCAGATGATGTTCGGGCTCTCGAGGGACGACTCCGGGAAAATCATAAAGACGTATATGAACGAAAAAGTGACTCTCAACGGCAAGGTTTTGAGCATCCTCGAAAAAGACCCGTTCCTGACACTAGACCCGGGCGTGGTGGAGCTCATGAAGCTCGCGATAGTGAAAGGCAGAAAGGTAAGGCCCGACCTTAAAGTCGGCATATGCGGGGAGCACGGCGGCGATCCTCAATCAATCGTGTACTCGAGCTCGATCGGCGTCGATTACGTGAGCTGCTCACCGTTTAGAGTGCCGATTGCGAGGCTCGCGGCGGCCAAAGGCGCTCTTAATGAGAAATAGGCGTCCCGACCCCTGACAATACGCCCGAGCCGGCTGATTTACCGGCCGGCTCGGGATTTTTTCTTGTTCTGCGGTTTAATTCCCGTCTAATACACATCTACCCAATAACATCTGCGGCTAGCTCGCATACGCCGTAGCCCTGACTTCCCTTATTACGGTTATCTTGATCTGTCCGGGATATGCGACCTCTTTCTCGATCTTCTTCGCTATCTCGTGGGAAAGGAGAGCGCCTTCCTCGTCGTTCACCTTCGAGCTCTCCACTATTACCCTGACTTCGCGCCCTGCCTGAATCGCGTAGCACCTCTCGACCCCCCTGAATGAGCCTGCGATGCTTTCGATGTCCTCTATCCTCTTCACGTAAGCCTCGTAGGTCTCCCTCCTCGCCCCCGGCCTTGCGGCGGATATCGCGTCTGCCGACTGAACGAGGATCGCGAGTAGCGATTGCGGCTGCGGATCGTGAGCGAGGGCGACTGCCTCTATCACGTCCTTGGGCTCCCCGTACTTCCTCACGAGGTCAGCACCTATGTCCACGTGCGACCCTTCGATCTCGTGGTCGACCGCCTTCCCTATATCGTGGAGGAGCCCGCCGCGCTTTGCGAGCTTGACGTCGTAGCCTATCTCGGCGGCCAGAATGCCGCAAATGAAAGCTACTTCAATTGAATGGTTCAGGATATTCTGCGAATAGCTGGTCCTGTATTTGAGTCTTCCGACGAGCTTCACGAGCTCGGGATGTAAAGACGGGATCCCCAGGTCGAATATGGCCTCTTCCCCCGCTTTCTGGATTTCGCGCTCGATCTCCTTTTCGACATCGGCCACGATCTCTTCTATCCTCGCGGGGTGAATCCTGCCGTCGTCGATCAGCCTTTCGAGCGATATCCTCGCGACTTCCCTTCTAATCGGATTGAGCGACGAGATAACGACCGTCTCCGGCGTGTCGTCGATTATAATATCAACCCCGGTCCTCGCCTCTATTGACCTGATGTTCCTGCCCTCGCGCCCGATAATCCTCCCCTTCATGTCGTCGTTCGGGAGGTTGACGACGGAAATCGTCTTTTCACTCGTGTACTCGCCCGAGTACTTCTGGATCGCGAGCGCTATTATGTCCTTCGCCTTGCTTTCGGCTTCTTCATGGAGCTGGTCCTCGAGCTGCTTGAGCTTCTTGGCGGCCTCATGCCTCGCCTCGTCCTCGATAATGTTGATGAGCTCGTTCCTGGCTGCTTCCTGAGTCATGCCCGCGATGTCTTCTATCTTTTTCTTGGCTTCGTCTATAACCGCATCGAGCTCCTTCTGTTTTTCTCCGAGGGCCTGCTCCCTCAGCACGAGGTCTCTTTCCTTTCTGGAAACTTCCGATTCCTTCTTTTCGACACCCTCGAATTTCTTATCGAGGATCTCTTCACGTTTCTGGAGCCTTTTTTCCGTCTTGAAAGCCTCTCTCTGCTTTTCCCTGGCTTCGTTTTCGATTTCGGAGCTCCTTCTTTCAACTATCTCCTTCGCTTTCAGCTCCCCCTGCACCCTGACCTTCTCAGCCTCTTTTCTCGCGTTCTCGATTATTACCTCTGCTTCGTCCTTCTTTAGACCTATTTTCTTATTCAATTTCATTTGTCTATAAAGGTGGTTAGCTAAGTACCCCAAAGCGAAGGCAACAACCGCAGCCGCTACAGCAACTATCAGTTCAGTCATGTTGTTTTCCTCCTTCTTTTATTCTGCTCTTCATACTGCAAAAAATTATTCCCGATTCGGTCACCACCAGACCCGCGGAAAGGTCGGTCTCCCCGCATGGGAGCGAATCCGACATCTGGAGCGAGTATGCAAGCGCGGCTCTTCTGCCGAGGGGTACATCGACCAGCAGGCGGTCATAATACCCCTTCCCGTACCCGAGCCTCACGCCGGAGCCGTCGAATGCGATTCCGGGAATAAGGATCAGGTCCAGGTCTTCAGGCGCCATACTTGATGAGGACGAATCGGGTTCCGGGATACCGAATTTCCCGGGTTTAAGCTCGTTCAGGTCTAATATTCTGTGGAAAGTCAGGCCGGCTCCGGTCACTCTGGGGAAGTAAGCTTCTTTCCCCGACCCGAGAGACAGGAAGAATATCTCCCTCGTGTCCGCCTCGTTTTTGACCGGATAGTAGAGCCCCACCCTTTTCGCGCGTATAAACAGCCCAAGCCGCGAGAGATTATTCGTAATCCGGCGGCTTTTCCCGGCTATTTCGGCATTGGAAAGGCGGGATCTTCTCTTTAAGAAATACGAACGGGCGTATTCTTTCTGCTGCTCAAGATTTAAACCCCCTGCCTCTAAGAGGGAAAGAAATGAATCAGGTATATCAACATCATCTGTATTTATACGAGTCTTCCAATTCTTCTCTTCCGTGTTCCTCTCTAAGAATTCCTTCGTTAAACCCAAAGGTTTCCTGTTCACTAAGGGAGCTTTCCAGTATTTGCACCAATCTCTTTGATCTCTCTTCAGCACCGTCTTTAAATTCCTCGAAATCTTTTAATAGTTTGAAGTAATCATCTGTAATCTTCAGCATCGCAAGCAGAAGTGTATTAGGCACCACGACGTTGGTATCCTGAGTGGATATCTCTTTCACTTTTTGCTCCAGATACAAAGCGATCTTCCGGACATAATCTTCATCGGCGTCTGTCTTGATATAATACTCCGCGTCCAGGAACTTAATCTTCAGGCGATTCATGTTATGCCTCAGACCTGCTTAAGTAGATCTCGACCTTCTCGATTACTCTGTCTAACTTCTGTTTAATCTCGTCCCTTTCTCTCTCAAGCTTTGTTACACTTTCCCTGAGATTTACAACTTCCTCCATAAGGTTTTTATGCTCCACCTCGAGCTTAGTTTTCCTCGAGAGAGCCTCTTTAATTTTGCCTTCCAGAATATCCATTGTTTCCATTATTTTACCTATATAAGTTTAATATTATCTTGAAATTTTTGCAAGATGTGTGATGATAATAGTAGGAAATGGCAGAATTAGGAATGTTGAAACGTCTCGAAGAGGTCGAAAAAAAATACCTCGAGATCGAGAAAACGCTAAGTAAACCCGATATAAGTCCGCCTGAAATTCATAAGTATTCCAAGGAATTATCAGACCTAGACGAAGTGGTGGAGGTTTACAGAAAGTATAAAAGCGTGCTCGAAAGAATCGAGGAAAACGAGTCTCTCCTTAAAGACAAAGATCTGGCGGAGCTCGCCCGGGAAGAGCTCGACGTACTCGAGAACGAGCTCCCCGAGCTCGAGAACGAGCTCCGTTTATTGCTGCTGCCCAAGGACCCGAACGATTCAAAAAACGTATTTCTCGAGATCAGGGGAGGTACGGGCGGTGATGAGGCTGCGCTCTTCGCCGCCGACTTGTTCAGGATGTATACGAGATACGCGGAGGCCAACAGGTGGAAGGTGGAAATTATCAGCCTGAGCGAAACAGGCATAGGCGGATTAAAAGAGGTCATCGCGGCCATTGAAGGCAAGAACGTTTACAGCAGGCTCAAGTACGAGAGCGGAGTGCACAGGGTGCAGAGGGTTCCGGCGACGGAGACGAGCGGAAGGATCCACACCTCGACCGCCACCGTCGCAGTGCTCGCCGAGCCCGACGAGGTCGAAGTGGAGGTAGACGAGAAGGATTTGAAGGTCGATACCTACAGGGCGTCCGGTCCCGGCGGTCAGCACGTGAACAAGACGGACTCCGCCATCAGGATTACTCACTTGCCCACGGGGATCGTGGTGCAGTGCCAGGACGAGAGGTCCCAGCATAAGAACCGCGCGCACGCCATGAGGATGCTGAGGGCGAAATTATACGAGATCGAAGAGCAAAAGAGGCGGAGCGAGCTGGCGAGCACGAGGAAGAGCCTCGTCGGGAGCGGAGACAGGAGCGAGAAGATAAGGACGTACAATTTCAGGGACGGCAGGATCACGGACCACAGGATCGGGCTCACGCTCTATAAAATCGAGGCGGTGCTGAACGGCGATATGGACGAGCTGGTCGATGCCCTCACCACCCATTACCAGACCGAGATTCTGAAAGAAGCGGCTTTCTCCTGATATACTTCTATCATTATTGCGTGACGAACTAATTTACATATGAATGCCGGGCACGCCGGAAAATGCCCGGCATCCCGGAGCTGACCGCCTTATTTAACGGCTTTTATTGTATTTAATCACCATCATAAATAGAATATAGATATGGATTTATACTGGGTTACCGCCCTTCTATATTTCATCGCGACCGTATTCTACATGAGCCACATTTGGACCGACAGCAGGACGGGCTCGAGGGTAGGGTTCTACACGGTCGTCCTCGGCACGATAGTCCAGACGGTCAGCGTCGTGGTGCTCTATATTAAGGGAGACACTCTGGCCGGCGGGCTCGATACCACCCTTTATCTCTTTGCGCTAGCGATTACGATCGTATTCATAGGGTCACAGCTCATATTCAACGCCCCTCTTCTCGGTGCGTTCGTCTCCCCGCTTGCTTTCATCATGACGCTCCCTCACGTAATTCTCCCCCAGGGAATTATCGAGCACGAATCGTCGCTGAGCAATCCGTGGATACTGATCCACATCGTGCTGATCCTCCTGGGAGAGGCGCTATTCACAGTGGCGTTCATCTCCGGTCTCATGTACCTGTTTCAGGAACAGAGGATAAAATCGAAACACATGGGGAGCCTGCTTCAGAAATTCCCGTCCCTTACCACACTCGACAAAATCAACCATGTCTGCCTCGTAATCGGGTTCCCGCTTATAACGGTCGGGCTCGCGCTGGGGTTGCTCCTCGCAAAAGAGATATGGGGGGATGCGTGGGTGTGGGGACAGAAGGAGACATGGTCGCTCGTTACGTGGCTCCTATACGCAGTCCTCATCCACGGAAGGCTGGCCTCGGGCTGGAAAGGGCGGAAGGCTGCGTTCGGCGCAGTCCTGGGGTTCGGCATAATTCTCTTCACCCTGTTCGTGATCGGATTCCTGGCTCCCGGCCGTCACGACTTCCTCGGATGACCTCGATAGAGGGAATCAAGAGCCTCATGAGGCAGAGACGTTATCAATAATCACTTTACATTTATTATATCTATGAGCTCACCGTCGCTCACCGAAAGGATCCTGTAACGGGGGGAGACCCTGTAGCTCCCGCCCCTGTCTATCTCTATATCGTAATAGGGGTTGTTCCTGAGCGAACCGAGGCCGTCCGTGATAACGGTTCCGCCTCCGGACACAGGTTCGAGCGAGAGTATGAGTTTCAGCGCCCTGTAAACCTGATACCCGAATATATCCGGCTTCTCGTTGAATTTACCTTCCGTCAATCTGGAAT
>Ga0187892_10003841_pt1 | contig 26578 bp, 23 predicted proteins | sample MA1701073metaG_FD_139345 | JGI IMG/M metagenome (GOLD analysis project Ga0187892, IMG submission 139345) | Bio-ooze microbial communities from a basaltic lava cave in the Kipuka Kanohina Cave System on the Island of Hawaii, USA - MA170107-3 metaG ... | reverse complement strand
GCGGTGATCGGCACCGGCCCGTTCGTCTTGAAATCCTACGATCGCGGGGTGCGGCTCGTGTTCGAGCGGAACCCGGACTACCACATGAAGGGGCTCCCGTATCTGGACGGCGCGGTCATCGAGATCACGCCGGACTCGGCGGCGCGCCTCTCGCTACTGCGCGCCGGCAAGGTCGACTTCAACCACATGTGGGGCTGGGCCAGCGTCGAGGAGGGCAAGTCGCTCCAGAAGACCAATCCCGAGCTGTCGATCACGCCGATCCAGGTGATCGCCCAAGGGATGCTCTACTTCCGGACCGACCAGGCGCCGTTCAACGACGTCCGCGTGCGCCGGGCCATCTCGCTCGCCATCGACCGCAAGGCATGGAACGACGCGCTGCTCTTCGGCGAGGGGTGCGTCGATACGGGCCCCGTCCCGTGCGCGATGAAGGAGTGGAAGCTGGAGGCGTCGAAGATGGATGCCGCCAAGGCCAAGTACCTGGTGGGCTACGACCCGACCGAGGCGAAGAAGCTCCTGGCCGAGGCGGGCCAGCCGCGCGGCTTCACCACGCCGGCCTTTCACTGGCCCGGCTACGCGCCCCCATGGAGGAGCTACTACGACCTCGCCGCCGACAACCTGGCCAAGATCGGCATCACGGTGGAGCTGAAGCCGGAGGAATACGGCAAGTACATCTCCACCACGTATCTCGGAAAGTTCGAGAAGATGGCGATCGGGCCCGTGACCCCGTACACCGAGGTCGATGATTTCCTCTACGGGCACTTCTTCCCCGAGCAGCCGGAAAACCGCAGTCGCGTCACCGACGCGGAGCTGTCGAAGCTGCTGGTGGCCCAGCGGCGGGAGCTCGACCCGAAGAAACGCAAGGAGATCGTCGACGAGATCCAGCGCTACGTCGCGGACAAGGCCTACTACGTGTACCTGCCGTCGCAACCCCAGTACATCACCCACCAGCCGTCCGTGAAGGGCTTCAAGCACCACGACGGCTACGGGCTCGGGTTGCGCCTCATGTACACCTGGATCGACCGCTAAGACATCAGCGGGGCGTCGACGGCTTCTTCCGAGCGGTCATGAAGCAATACGTGCTCCGGCGGGTCGCCCTGGCGGTCCCGACGCTCTTCCTGGTCAGCGTCATCGTGTTCCTGATGATGCGGCTGATGCCGGGGGACGTCGCCATCCGCATGGTCGAGGGCCACGCCTACGCGCCGACCATCGACGCGCTCAGGAAAGAGCTCGGGCTGGACCGGCCCGCCTACGTCCAGTATCTCGACTGGGTGGGCCAGATCGTCCTCCGCGGCGACTTCGGGCGCTCGTACTGGACGCGGCAACCGATCTGGGACGAGTTCGTGCGGCGGTTCCCCGTCACGCTCGAGCTGGCCGCCCTGACGATCCTGATCTCCGTCGTCATCGGCATCATCGTCGGGATCGTGTCGGCCGTCCGCCAGGACACGGTGGCCGACTACGTCGGGCGCGTCTTCGCGATCCTCGCCCTCTCCGTGCCGTACTTCGGCCTGGCCGTGCTCGTCGTCGTGCTGCCGTCGATCTACTTCAAGTGGACGCCCCTCTGGACGTACGTGCCGTTCACGACCGACCCGCTCGGCAACCTCAAGGTCCTGATCGTCCCCGCGCTCGTGTTCGGGGTCACGCGCGCCGGCCCGATCATGCGCATCATGCGCTCGTCGCTGCTCGACGTGCTGCGCCAGGACTACGTCCGCACGGCGTGGTCGAAGGGGTTGAGCGAGCGCACCGTGATCCTCCGGCACGCGCTCAAGAACGCGATGATCCCCGTGATCACGCTCGTCGGGCTCCAGACGCCGCTCTACATCGGCGGCTCGGTCATCATCGAGGCGATCTTCCGGTTGCCTGGGGTCGGCCTCTTCTTCTTCGAGGCGCTGACGCGGCTCGACTATCCGGTCGTCCAGTCGGTGAATCTCATCGTGGCCGCGATCGTGGTCGGGCTGAATCTCATGATCGATCTCACCTATGCCTTCCTCGATCCCCGCATCCGGTACCGGTAGCGCGCCGGCGCCGCTCGCCCCGATGAGGACGACCGGCGCGATCGCGGTGCCGTTCCGCGCCTTGCCGCGTACGCGGCCATGGTACGCGGACGTCTGGATCCAGATGGTGCGCCGCAAGCCGCTCGGCACGCTCGGCGGCGTCATCGTCGTGTTCATGCTCGCGCTGGCCGTGCTGGCCGATGTCGTCTCGCCCTACGGGTTCGCCCAGACCAGCCTGCGGGAGCGCTTCGTGAGCATGAGCGCGGAGCACTGGCTCGGCACCGACCAGCTCGGCCGCGACGTCCTGACCCGCGTCATCTACGGCGCCCGGGTGTCGCTCTACGTCGGCTTCGGGGCCGTCGCGCTCGGGAGCGTCATCGCCACCAGTATCGGCATCCTCTCCGCATACTTCGGGGGGCGCGTGGACCTGTTCCTGCAGCGTGGCGTCGACGCCTGGATGGCGTTCCCGCCGCTCCTGCTCCTGATGACGATCATGTCGCTCGTCAGCCCGGGCGTGTGGAACATCGCCGCCGTGCTGGGCTTCAATTTCGGCATCCAGAATTCCCGGGTCGTCCGCGGGGTCGCGCTCTCCATCAGGGAGTGCACCTACATCGAGGGCGCCAGGGCCGGCGGCGCCGGCCACACCCGGATCACCGTCGCCCACATCTTGCCGAACGTCCTGCCGACCATCATCGTGGTCGCCACCACCGGGCTGTCGACCGTGATCCTCACCGAGGCAAGCCTCTCGTTCCTCGGCCTCGGCGTCCCCCCGCCGTATCCGACGTGGGGTGGCATGCTCTCCCTGGCCGGTCTCGACCACATGTACCAGGCCCCGTGGCTCGCCATCTGGCCCGCCATCGCGCTCTCGCTCGCCGTCTTCGGCTTCAACATGCTCGGCGACGCCCTGCGCGACCTGCTCGACCCGCGACTGAAGGGCGGCTGATCCGATCGGCGCCAGCCGTCCTCGCGATTCTGCCGCGTCGCCCAGGCGCGGAGTGCGCTTCAGGAAGGACGCGGGGTGCGACTCGACGACCTGTCCTCGTAACGCACGGTCGAACTCGCCTCCGAGCGGATCGCGCGCTCGCATACCTCGCCGCGGCCGCTTAGCTTAGCGCGGGCGTTCGGCGCCACGACCCGAGCAGTCGTCGCGTCAGACTGCGAGCGGGATTGGGTTTGGTCATTCGACGGCGGGTCGTCGCTGCCGCCGCCCATCCATCCGATGCGCCCGCCGATGGTGAACGCTTACGCCTCACCTGGGCCAGGGAGCACGACGCGGCCCCATCTACCACAAACGCGCGGCGCTCCCTGGCGTCGGGTCCAGGCGATCGTCAGGCGCAGGACTCGGTACAGACTCCCACTGGGCCTCTCCACGTCCGGGCGACGTGTGAGAGAGCGTACGATTGTTCGACTCCGACCCTCGTTTCTCCGGCGCCCTGTTACTACTTCGTCGGCAGCATCAGATGCCACAAAGCGCCGCATTCCGCCGCCCGCGTTCGGGCCAGGAGCGGCAGCGCAGCGTTGGCCGGATCCCGGTCGAACAGACCGATCACGAGCGCGTCCCGACCCGGTCCGCCGATGAAGGCCTCGCTGCCATCCCCGGGGGCCCAGATCGAGACGTCGTTGCCGCGCCCGCCGAACTGCACGTCCGCGCCGACGCCGCCGATGAAGATGTCGTCGCCGTCGTCGCCGATCTGGACGTGGTTGCCGCCAAGGCCGATCAGGATGTCGTTCCCCCGCCCGCCGACCTGGAGATCCGTGTTGTTCAAGCTCTGGTTGGGGCCCGGCGGCGATGGGACGCTGGGGGGCTGGATGTCGGGGTTGTTCACGTTGTCATCGTCTCTACCCACCAGCACCTCATGGCCCGAGCCGCCGACCTGATTGGCCGCCTCGCCGAGGTGCACCCATCCCGCCCCGAGGAGGATGGTTGCCAGGGCCGCGGCGGCGGTCGCCCGCACCATCGAACCCACGCGGTACAGTTGGAACGTGTGCCTCATCTCCCGTTGCGACTTACCCAAGGTACCCTCCTGTGCTTCGTTGAGTGGTTTTCCCGTCCGCCCCGGCCCCGGATCCGGTCCGGGGAGGGCTGCTCTACTCGGTTATTTCCCGGGCGAGCGCAGAAGGTTCGATTGAACCCTCGAGCGGGTTGCGGGGATATACTCCGCGACGACCGCACCCCAGAGGGCCGCCGATGCGTCGAGGGCCCCGAACGCTCGGTCGCGACCGAGGAGGTCAGCACGAGTTCAGCGGAGGACGACGACCTCGACCTGATCCGGCGAGTGGCAGCGCAGGATCGGCAGGCATTCGAAGCGCTCTATCGCCGCTATGCCCCCCGGCTGCACAGATACCTGTGGAAGCTTCTTCGGCGGCGGGAAGTCGTCGAGGAGGTGCTCGACGACGTGATGGTCGTGATCTGGAGGGGCTCCAGGAAGTTCAACTTCTCCTCGCGCCTCTCGACGTGGATCTTCGGCATCGCCCACAACATAGCCCTCGAGGCGTTCCGCAAGTACGTCCCGGAGCCGGCAGGGCTCTCCCCGGCGGCGTCGGAGGAGGCCATCGACGAGGGCGCGACCGACACTCCCGTGCTGCGCAACGAGCTCCGCACGGTGGTCGCCCGGGCTCTGCAGACACTGCCACCCGACCGCTATCGCGCCTACGGGCGTGGCGCCTCCGACGACAAGGGCCCGATCTGGGCTCATCTGGAGGCGCTGCGGCTCATGCGCGCGCTCGGCATCCGGCCAGCGGTCAACGTGAAGTTCATCTTCGACGGCGAGGAGGAGATCGGCAGCCCCTTCTTCGGTCCGTTCACCGAGAAGCACCGGGAGCTCCTGGCCGCCGATCTCGTGCTGGTCACCGACGGGCCGAAGGACGCGAGCGGCCGCCCGACGGTCGTGTTCGGCGCCCGCGGCATCCTCAAGCTCGAGCTGACGCTCGAGGCGGCCCGGCGCGACGTGCACTCGGGGAACTTCAGCGTCCCGAATCCGGCGTGGACCCTGGTCGGGCTGTCAGTGCCCGACCGTAGCGCGGATGCTGCCGAGATGCTCGTTGATGTGATTGATCAGGATGCCCTCGACGACCTGCTGGGCCGTCATGGCTGGACCATCCATCAGCACCACGCCGCTCCGGTCCAGCTCGGCATCCGAAAGCGCGCGGACGGTGCCGGCGGCCGCCGTCGCGCCCTTCTTGTGGAGCGCGAGCGTCTCTTCGCGCGTGCAGTTGGCGAAGTCGCGCGCGTGCTGGGCGTTCATCTCGTCGAGCATGGCCATCGTGAAGTTGGGCATCGACTGGCCGGCTGCGACCGTCTTCACGATCCGGGCGATCGGCTCGTGGGCGCCGGCGACGTGGTGGGCGGTGACGCCCACCGGCCACTTCTCGGCGCTGGTGATCTTCTTCCAGTCGGCGTCGGTCAGCTTCTCGATCGCGGCCGTCATCTCGGCCACCCGCGCCTCGAACTGCTTGGCCAGCGTCTCTGCTCTCGCGCTCATGAGATCCTCCAAGGTGAGAATGGCCGCCTGGGCGTGAACTGTCGCCGAGCTCGGAGTATACACGAAGGCTCGGTCACGGGCGGTGCCCTGGGATCTCGAGGCGGATCCGATAGAGCGCGGTGCGCGCTGTCATGTAGAGCGTCCGGCCATCCGCGTCGCCCCACGCGAAGTTGGCCGGCAGCTCGGGCACCTTGATCATCCCGAGGTGCTGACCCTCCGCTGAAATGACCCACACCCCACCGGGGCCCGAGACGAACAGATCGCCGCGCTGGTCGACCTTCATGCCGTCCAGCGCTTCCTCGCCCGGCGCGCCGGTCATGTCGAAGAAGACACGGCCGTTCGCGAGTCCGCCGTCCGGCTGCACCTCGTAGCGCATCACGACCTTCTTCTTCGGATCCCAGTTCGTCACGTAGAGATATCGCTCGTCCGGCGAGAAGGCCAGCCCGTTCGGCCCGTTCAGATCGGTGCTCAGGAGCCGCAAGCGCCCGTCGGCGTATCGGAACACGCCGCTGTACGGCAGCTCCCGGCGGGGATCGTCGTGGAACCGCGGCAGCCCGAACGGCGGGTCGGTGAAGTAGAGCGCGCCATCCGACCTGTACACGAGATCGTTCGGGCTGTTCAGCCGCTTGCCCTCGTAGCGGTCCGCCAGGACCGTCAGCACACCGTTCTTCTCGAGGCGCGTCACGCGCCGGTTGCCGTGCTCGTTGATCGTGAGCCGCCCCTCACCATCGAGCGCCAGCCCATTGGAGCCGGGCTGCCCGTACTCGGCGATGTCGACACCCGTGTACCCGCTCTTGGTCCGGAACACGGCGACCCCGGCTTCCGGCGACCAGCTGTAGATCGTGTTCGCGTTCGGATCGCTGAACAGCAGGTGGCCTTCGTCACGGACCCACACCGGCCCTTCCAGGAACTGGAACCCGTCGGCGAGCTTCTCGATCCGAGCGCCAGCGGGCACGATCGCGTCGAGCGCGGGATGGAGCCGGACGATCTCGCCGACGCGCGGCGCGCCCGGATCGGCGGATCGTGGCGCAAAGAAGTCCAGTGTCGCCGAGCGCATCCAGATGAAGTTCGCCGGCGGATCGGAGAGCGGGCCGTTGACGCCGAACACCGCGATCTGGATCTCCTGCCCCGGCTTGGCGTCGCGCGCGACGACGACGCGGTTCGGCGCATTGTAGCCGCGGATGAGACCACCGCCGGTCTGGCCGAGGACGCGCGGCAACGCGCCGTCCACCCAGACCTCCGCATAGTCGTCCACGACCACCTCGAACACCACGGTGGCGCCCGCCGGATCGAAGCCGCCGATTCGAGCCGGGATCGTCAGCCGGGTGCGGTACCAGTTGAACGAGAGCCGGCCCGCACCGCGGCGCGCCTCGAGCGCGGGCGGGTCCACCACCATCCACGCGGAGTCGTCGAAGTCGCGCGCGCCCGCGTGCGGCGCGTAGTCGTTCGTGGTGATCGCCGCGCCGGAAGGCCGCAGGTCCGGGCCCGGCGCCGGGAATGTCGTCTCGACGATTCGCGTGTCGCTGTAGCGCCACTGCGCCTTGACCAGCGCCGCGCCTTCGGCCGTGCGGAGATCCACCACCGCGTCCGGACGGCCCTCGAGCGCGCCGAGCGCCCGCGGCGCGGCGAGAGCCGGCGCCGCCAGCAGCAGCCCGGCCACGGCCGCCAGGAGGGCGCGGCCGTGGCGGATCACCTCCCGCCTCCGTTCATCGAGATCGGCTTGACCACGAAGTACGTCAGCGGACCCTGCACCTCCTTGAACCAGTGCGGCACGCCGGCCGGGATGACGATGACATCGCCCTTGGCGATCCGCCGGCTCTGGCCGCCCTGGATGGCGGGGCCACGGATCTGGCCGGCCTCGGTCACCTTCGGATCGACCACGCTGCCGCCGGTGACCAGCGTCGCCCCCCCGTCCAGCACGTACACGACGTCGGTCTCCCAGTCGTGGACCTCGGCCACGCCCGGCCCGTCACGCCGGCTGGCGTGGACCTTGTAGCCATCGGCCTCGAGCAGCGGCACGCCCCGGGCGAACGCCGCCGCCACCTGGCGGCTGTCGAGGTGCGTGGCCGCGCGGTTGACCGCCGCCTGCTGCCCGAATGCCCTGGCCGCGTTCGCGCCCGCCTGCGCGATCTCCTCGTCCCGCTGCGCGCTGGCCGCTCCGCTGACCCCGATGGCGCCGATCACCTGGCCGTCGAGCATGATCGGCACCCCGCCCTGGAGCGGCGTGAAGTCGCTGAGCGCGATCATCGGCGTGCGGCCCCCGCGGATGATCTCCTCGAACGCCTTCGTGGGCCGCTTGAAGATGGCCGCCGTCCGCGCCTTGCCGATCGAGATGTTGCCGCTCGCCGCGAACGTGCCGTCGAGCCGCTCGACCGCGATCAGATTGCCGCCCTCGTCCACGACGGCGATGGTGCCGCCGACGTTGTCTCGCCTGGCCTCCATGGTCGCCGCCGCGATGATCTGCCGGGCGCCTTCGAGCGTGAGCTCCTTCTTCGCGACCACCTGCGCGTCGCTGACCGGGGCCAGCGCGAGGATCGCCATCCCAACCACCGCACCTCTGAGCCACGTCATGACCGATTCCTCCTTGTCAGCGCCGCTACTTGGCGGCGACTATCGGGGCCATGAACGGCGCCTCGCCCAGCACCACTTCCGCCCACGCACACCACATCTGGACCTTGATGACGTCCGCGATGTAGGCCGGCAGCGTGATGCTGGTGTTGATCTTGTCGTCCTTCAGCTTCAGCCGATCGAGCAGGTACACCGTGCCCTTCGAGTCCACCACCTGCCAGTGCGGATCGGGCGAGCCGGGCACCTGGAAATCGCGGGAGAGCGTGAGGACGGTCTTCCCGCCCTGCTGCGAGGCCGACACGGTTCCGCCGTTCACCGCCTTGCCCGTGAACGGGCGCGTCATGGGATCCGCGGCCAGCACCGTCCCCGCGAACAGCGCCAGCCCCGCCAGCACGCCGATGGTGACCCGGGTGAATCGCGACTGAACAGATCGAGCCATTGGTCTCCTCCTCCTCGTCGAGCGGGGTTTGGTCACGCGGCCGCGTGGCGGCCTGCTCGGATCGGCCGCCCGGTCACGCCGGCCGACCCGGATTCTGTCCGTGAGACACGTCGACGAGAGCGGACGGTTCGCGATGGGCCAGCGCAGCGCTCGGCCCGGTGCGCGCTGGCCCGCCGGCGTGTCAGTCGCTGAAGACGCGGCCGAGCAGGATCAGACCGTACACGGTCAGCAGCGCGAGCACGGTCGTCCGGAAGATCGCGGGCGACACGACGGTCCGGCGCAGGACGATGCCGCTGACGTACCCCGCGAGCGCGACCGGGGCCACGCGGGCATAGAGGTGAAGGGTCTCCACCGTCCAGTAGCCCGACAGGGCGTAGGCCGGGATGCGGAAGAGGTCCGTGGCGAGGAAGTAGACGAGGATCGCAGCGACGAAGTCACGCGGTGCCAGCTCCTTCCAGGTGAGGTACAGCGCCACGACGCCGCCGCCGGTACTGAGCCAGCCATCCACCGTGCCCGCCAGCAGCGCCACGAGGCTGGTCGCCCACGTCGAATGCCTGACCAGCCGTGTGGCGCCCAGCCGGCGGGACCGTAACATCTGGAACCCGACGAAGACGAAGACGGCGAGCGCCAGCGCCAGCCGTCCAGATCGGGCCGAGACGTGCCCGAGCAGCGTGATCCCGAGCGCGTTGCCATGCCAAGCCTCCTTTCGCTCTGTGGCGCGCCGGGGAATCGGAGCGCTGTGGGTGCCGTTTCCATTCGGCCGACCGTTCGGAGCCCACGTCGTGAAGATCATCGCGAACCCGGCTTCGGCTCCTACCTCCACCGGTTCCTGGAGGTCGTCCAGGACAAGGAAAAGGTGAAGTTCACGCTGGTCAACCAGCCGCCCGAAGTCGCGCTCTCGAACCTGCAGGCGAGCAAGATCGACGCCGACGGCCGATGGCCACCTCACTGGGGGCTGGCCGTCAACAAGGGCATCGCCCGCGTGCTCGCGACCGGCAAGGACTACAACTTCCAGTTCGTGTGCGGGCTGGTGGTCAACAAAGAATTCGCCGAGCAACACCCGAAGGTCATCACGGGATGGCTGCGCGCGGAGATCGACGCGCACGAGCTGATCCGGAAGGAACCGGCCCGGGCCGCCCAGATCATCTTCGAAGCCTGGGAAAAGAAGATCCCGCTGGAGGTCATTCAGCGCGACGTCGAAAGCGCGCTCTACCCCGATCAGGTGCAGCCCGAGCACGCCGAGGTGCTCAAGGCCGGCGCCGAGTTCCTCTCTCGCAACAAGATGATCGATACGACGCCGGACATCGACGGCTGGATCGACACCCGGTACCTGGCGGGCGCGCGCTAGCCGGCTCGGAGCCATGGCCGTGTTGAGGGTTCTGACCCCGGCGCGGGCCCTGGGCGCGGCATCGCTCCTGGGCCTCCTCGCGGCCTGGACGATCCTGGTGCGCCTCGGCGTGTACCGCTTCGCCTATCTCCCCGACCCGCTCGCCTCTGTCCAGGTCGGTCTCGGGTTCGTGACCAGCTGGCGGTTCGCCACGAATATCTCGTATAGCGCCTATCGCGTCTGGACGGCGTGGGCCCTGGCGTGTCTGATCGCGACGCCGCTCGGCCTGCTCCTCGGCTGGAAGCGGACCGCGGCGCTCGTAGGATTCCCGGCGCTGGAGGTGCTCCGACCCATCCCCCCGATCGCGTGGATCCCGGCGGCGATCCTCTTCTTTCCTGGAGTCGAGCCCAGCGTGATCTTCATCTGCTTCGTCGGCGCGTTCTTCCCGGTGCTTCTGGGCGCCAAGCAGGGCGTCGAGCAGATCGAGCCGCAGTATTTCCAGGCCGCGCGGTGTCTGGGGGCCGGTCCGTGGCGGATCTTTGTCGATGTCGTCGTGCCGGGAGCGTTGCCGTCGATCTTCACCGGCTTCGCCATCGGCATGGGCATCGCCTGGATGGCGGTCGTGGCGGCCGAGATGATCGCGGGGGAGTTCGGGCTCGGTTACATGATCTGGGACGCCTACGCGCTGGCCCGATACCCGTTGATCGTGGTCGGCATGGTGATCATCGCGGTGATCGGCTCCATGTCCAGTGCGGCTATCCGGTGGGTCGCCGGCCGGTACCTGCGCTGGGCCGGGAACAAGGGGTAGCGCGCGTGGCCATACTGACCGCTCGATTCCGGGGCCTGGGGGCGCGGCGCCAGGTCAAGCGCGCCCACCGGCGGTGGCGCGATACGCTGCTGCGGACCCTGTCGTTCGCGATCCTGGTCGGGGCGTGGCTGCTGCTGGTCTCGCTGCCCGGTCTGGAGAAGGTGCCCGGCCCGGTCAGCGTCCTGCGGAGCGCCCTCGGGATGAGCGCCGGGCCGTTCCTGGCCGAGGCCGTCCGGAGCCTGTTCCGCGTCACGGCGGGTTTCGTGCTGGGCGCGGCGGCCGGCATCCCGCTCGGGATCGCGATCGGCTGCTGGCGGCCCGTTCGCTATCTCGCCTACCCGGCGGTGGAAGCCTTGCGCCCGATTCCTCCGATTGCGTGGATCCCGCTCTCGATCCTGTTCTTCGTCCACGTCGAATCCCAGATCATCTTCCTGACGTTCTATGGCGCGTTGTTCCCGATCACGTACAACACGATCGCGGGGGTGGCCGGCATCGACCAGCGGCTGATCCGGGCCGCCAGGTCACTCGGGGCGAACGAATGGCACGTGTTCCGCCGCATCGTGCTTCCCGGCACCATGCCTCACATCTTCACCGGCCTCTCGGTGGCGATCGGGATCACCTGGCTGATGGTGATCGCGGCCGAGATGATCGCGAGCCGAGGGGGCCTCGGTTATCTCACCTGGGAAGCGTACACGACCTTCAACTACCCCACGATCTTCGTCGGCATGGCGGCCATCGGCGTCCTCGGGGCGCTGTCGAGTGCACTGCTGCGATGGATCAACCGCCGCATCATGCCGTGGCGGAACCGGCTCTGACGACCGCCGACCCACGATCATCATGACGCGATCAAGGCAGGAATACGAGTATGGCCGACGTAAGCGTGCTCTACGACCGCGAGGGACGGACCCTTACGGTGTGGTTCAGTGATCGAGACCAGGAACATGTGTGCGAGGAACCCGGTGAGGACGTTGTGCGCATGAAGGACCCGGCCGGGCGTGTCATTGGTTTCGAGAAGGTGAATTTCTCCATTCCCGAGACTGACCGACTTCGCGTGGCGATCGAGACGACGCCTGCGTGAGTGGCCGACCAACCACACGCTGGAGCGGACGGGGCTTGGCGGCGCCGCTCAGCGTGCGCGTTATCCGCCGCGCTCTCCACTCCGCCGGTCCGTTGTGGCGCGTCAAGGATCGCGGCTAGCATGGTGGCGCTGCTGCCACGGGCATCGGCGGCTGCTGCCCCGCGCCTTGACGGCACCCGCTCGCCGGAGCATAATCGCCGCCGTGGACCCGGTCTTTCCCGCGCTGCCCGCCGGCCGCGCGGGGTGATACGGTCACTCGCCATGCGGTGCCACGAACTCCTGCTGAGATTGACCGCACGCGTTGCCGTCGAGACGCTCGCCACCGAGCCGACCCGTTCGCCGATGAAGGCCTGAGAAGATGGCGACCGCAGCGGCGCGCCGGCTCCGTGTCGGCATCGACATCGGCGGCACGTTCACCGATGCGGTGGTGATGGATCAAGCGACCGGCGAGCTGTTCCTGATGAAGGTCGCCTCCACGCCCAGGGATCCGTCCGAGGGATTCATCGAGGCCTTCGGGCGCGTCCTGGCGAAGCATCGGGTGAACCCGGCCGACGTCATCTTCACCGTCCACGGGACGACGGTGGCCACCAACACCATCATCGAAGGGAAGGGCGCGCGCGCCGGACTCATCACCTCCGATGGCTTTCGCGACGTTCTGGAGATCGCCTGGCAGACACGGCCGTCGCTCTACGACGTGTTCTTCGAGCGGCCCCGGCCACTCGTGCCGCGCGATCTGTGCATCGGGGTCCCGGAGCGGCGACGGGCCGACGGGCGGTCGGACGTTCGCCTCGATGAGACGGCGCTCCGGCAGGTAACCCGGATGTTCCGGACCCGGGGCATCGAGGTGATCGCCGTCGCGTTTCTCCATTCGTACCAGAACCCGGACAGCGAGCGGCGCGCCGCCGCGATCATCGCCGAGGAATGGCCGGGCGTCCCGGTCACGCTCTCGTCGGACATCTGTCCGGAGGTCGGCGAGTACGTCCGCACGAGCACGACGGTCGTGAATGCCGTGCTGCTCCCACGGGTCGGCGCGTACATCGAGGAGATCGAGCGGCGCCTCGTGGACCGTGGCGTGGCAAGCGGGCTCTATCTGATGACCTCGTCGGGCGGCATCGTCGCCGCAGAAACGGCCAGAGGGCAGCCCGTGCAGCTCGTCGAGTCGGGACCGGCCGCCGGCGTCATCGGCGCGGCGTTCGTCGGGCACCTGGCCGGCTTCGACAACCTCATCGCGCTCGACATCGGAGGTACCACGGCCAAGGCCGCCCTGGTCGAGCGCGGAGCGCCGCGGCTGGCCAATGAGTTCGAGGTGGGCGCGGCGGCCGTCGCCACCACGACCCGGAACCGCGGGCTCGGATACCCGGTGAAAACGGCCGTGATCGACCTGGTCGAGATCGGCGCGGGTGGAGGCAGCATCGGTCATCTGGACCCAGGGGGCGCCCTCGCCGTCGGGCCGGAGAGCGCCGGCGCCGACCCCGGCCCCGCCTGCTACGGCAAGGGAGGCATCGAGCCTACCCTGACCGACGCCAACCTGGTGCTCGGCCGGCTGAATCCCGACTACTTCCTCGGCGGCGAAGCCAAGCTCGAGATGGCTCTCGCGCGAGAGGCGATCCAGACGCGGCTCGCGGAGCCTCTCGGGATGAGCGTGCCGGACGCCGCCCTCGGCGTGGTACAGATCGCGACGGCCAAGATGGCCAACGCGCTCCACCTGGTCTCGGTCGGCAAAGGGGTCGACCCCCGCACGCTCGTGCTCGTGGCGTGCGGCGGCGCCGGTCCGTTGCACGCGGTCAGCCTCGCGCAGCACCTCCACGTCCCCACGGTCGTGGTGCCACCCAATCCGGGGCTGTGCTCGGCGCTGGGACTCTTGCTGACCGACCTCCGGCACGACTACGTCCGCGCGTTCAGGGCCGACACGACGATGGTGGACTCCTCCTCCATGCAGGAGACGTTCGCGCAGATGGCGGCAGAGGGCAGGACGCTGCTCCGCCGCGAAGGGGTGCGGGAGGAGGACATCCGGTTCGTCCGCGAGGTCGACATGCGGTATGCGGGACAGGCCTACAGCCTGCGCATCCCGTTCCCGGACCCCTCGGTCACACCGGCGACCCTCGATGCCCTGAACGCCGAATTCTTCGAGGCGCACGAGCGGACGTACGGCTTCGCCGTCAGGAACGAGCCGACCGTGCTGGTGAACCTCCGCCTCACCGCGATCGGCGCCGTCGCCCGGCCACGCCTGCGGCAGGTCGGCGCCAGCGGCGCAGCGCTCGCGGACGCGGAAAAGGCTCCGCGCCAGGTGTACTTCGCCGGCGCCGGCCCGGTGCCGGCGCGGATCTACGATCGCTATCGCCTGGAGGCGGGCCACCGGATCGACGGCCCGGCGATCGTGGAGGAGATGGATTCGACGACGGTCATTCCTCCCGGTGTGAGGGCGGCGGTGGATCCGGTGGGCAACCTCGTCATCGCGACGGGGTCCGGGTAGGCGAATCGAGAACGGACAGGGAGGGTGAGCATGACGCACACGACACGGACGAAGACGACGACGATCTCTCGCCGGCGGTTCCTCGCAGGGATGGGGGCGGCGGGCCTGACCACGGTCCCGGCGGTCCGGCGCGCGGCCGCCCAGGAAGAGAAGCGCCTGATCATCTACAACTTCGACGGCAACCTCGGGAAGTTCTATCGGGACCACTGGATCGATCCCTTCGCGGCGGCCAACGGGATCCAGATCGACACCATCACGATGACCGGGAGCGCCCCGCCCATGGCGAAGATCAAGGCGCTGGTCGACGCGGGGAAGCCGGACGCCGACGTCATCCCGATGCAGCTCTCCGACTACGTCTTCGCCACCCGAAACAACATGCTCCAGCCGATCGCCCGCGAGGAGATTCCCGAGTACGCGAATCTCTACCCGCAGTTCATCTACCCGCATGGACCCGGCATGGTGCTGTGGTGTTACGGGCTCGCCTACAACACGGAGAAGATCAAGGACCCGCCGACGGCGTGGCGCGATCTGTGGAGTCCCGCCTACAAGGGCAAGGCCGGCCTCAACGAGGCGCTGTTCGAGCAGGCGCTCCAGATGACCAACCTGGCCTTCAAGGGCAAGCCGACCCCCGTCGACGACGAGACCTTCGCCCATCTGAAGCGCCTGCGGCCCAATCTGGTGTCGCTGTGGACGACCGGCGCTCAGGCCGAGCAGCTCTTGCGCACCGGGGAGGTGTGGATCACGCCCCTCTGGAACGGTCGGGTGTTCAAGCTCAAGGACGAGGGTGTGCCGCTCGAGTTCGTGGTGCCGAAGGAAGGGTTCTTCGTCCGCCACAACCCGTTCTGCATCCCCAAGGGCGCCCAGCACCCGGGGTGGGCCAAGCGCTGGCTCAACTACGTGTGTAACGAGGAGCGCCAGCGCATCCTGGCGGAGAAGTTCTACTATGCGTCCTCGAACAGGCGCGTGACCTACACGCCCGACGTCGCCAAGCGGGTCGTCGTCGCGAGCCCGGACATCGTCGCCAGGGCGGTCCGCGAGGACTTCGAGGTCATCCTGGACAACCTTCCCCAGTGGCGGAAGGGCTGGGATGCCTGGAAGCAGAGCTGATCGGTCTCGAACGCGCGGCTGAGGGGAGCGTGCCGTAGTGCTCGGCGGCGAGGCGGCGCCGGCGCGGGCGCGATGGCTGCTGCTCGCGCCGACCGCGCTGCTCTATACCGTGACGTTCCTCGTGCCGCTGATCCTGCTGCTGGTCTTCAGCGTCGCCACGTGGGACCGCGGGGTGATCCGGCTCGGCTTCTCGCTCGCCAACTATCGCGACTTCTTCGCCGACGGCGTCACGGCGGCGATCTTCGGCCGCACGGTGCGCCTGGCCGCCCTCATCACGGGAGTCTGCCTGGTCCTCGGCTACCCGGTGGCCGCCTTCATGCGTCACTGCGGCCCTCGGATGCGCCTCGTCCTGGTGGTCCTGGTCGTCTCTCCCCTGCTCACGAGCGTGATCGTGCGCAACGTCGCCTGGCTGCTGATCCTCGGACGGACCGGGCTGGTGAACACCGGTCTTCAGGCCATGGGGGTGGTCGATGCCCCGCTCAAGCTCATGTACAACGAGCTCGGCGTGGTCATCGCCGTCGTCCACGTCTACCTCTCGTTCATGGTCTTGCCGATCTTCGGCGCGCTGATCTCCATCGAACCGGCGCTCGAGGAGAGCGCGGCCAGCCTGGGCGCCAAGTCCTGGCAGGTGTTCTGGAACGTCACGCTCCCGCTCAGCATGCCGGGCGTGGCGGCCGGCTGCACGCTCGTCTTCGTGCTCTCGATGGGCGTGTACCTCACCCCGGTGATCATGGGCGGCAACTTCGTCGTCACCTTGCCCATGGTGATCTCCGAGGTCGTCAGGAACCAGTTCAACTGGGCCAACGGCTCGGCGCTCGCCCTCGTCCTGCTGCTCTTCGTCACCGTGCTGCTGAGCGCATCGGCCCGCCTCCAGCGGAGAGGCAGCGAGTCGTGATGGGCGAGGCGTCGGCACGCGGTCGGTGGCTCAGCGGGGCCGTCACGCTCGCCGTGCTGATCTTCCTGCTGCTGCCGCTGCTCATCCTGATGATCCAGTCCTTCACGGCCGAGTCTCACCTGTCGTTTCCCCCGACGAGGTACGGGGTGCGCTGGTATCGCCACATCTTCACCGCGCGGGACTGGCGCGGGGCGATGTCGATCAGCCTGCTCGTGGCCATCGTCGTCACGCCGGCGGCGCTCTGCCTGGGCACCGCCGCGGCCCTGGGGCTCGATCGGGGACCGGCTCGGGGCCGGCGGGAGCTCTACACCCTGATGATCTCGCCGATGGTGCTCCCCCACATCATCCTCGGGCTCGGCCTATTGCGGGTGCTGCTCTGGCTCGGCCTCACCGACACCATCGTGGGGTTCGTGCTCGCCCACCTGACCATCGCCGTTCCCTACGTCGTCGTGATGGTGGGAGCGAGCCTCGCGACCTTCGATCGCGCCGCCGAGGAGGCGGCCCAGAGCCTCGGCGCCTCCCCGGCCCGCGCCCTGTGGCACGTCACCCTGCCCATGATCCGCCCGGGGCTGATCGCGGGCGCCATTTTCAGCTTCATCGCCTCCTTCGACGAGTTCATCATGACGTACTTCCTCGCCACCCATAACATGACGCTGCCGATCCAGATCTTCAGCTCCCTGTCCTACGACGTCGACCCGTCGATCGCCGCCGTCTCCGGGCTGATGATCATCGTGACGGCGACGCTCACCTCGCTGCTCGTGGCCCGCGGGCAGGTGCTGGGCGGCGGGAAGGCGATCGCGTGAACGCCGTCACCCTCGAGCACGTGACCAAGCAGTTCGGGCCCGTGGAGGCGGTGCGGGGCGTGAGCCTCACCGTGGAGACGGGCGAGTTCGTCACGCTGCTCGGGCCGAGCGGATGCGGCAAGACCACGACGCTGAGACTGATCGCGGGGTTCCTCCGACCGACAGCGGGGGTCGTGTGGATCGGCGACACCGTCGTCAACGAGTGGCCGCCGCACCGGCGCGAGATCGGCCTCGTGTTCCAGAACTACGCGCTCTTCCCTCACATGACCGTGCTCGACAACGTCGCCTTCGGCCTCCGCATGCGGCACGTGCCGGAGAGCGAGCGGCGGCGACGCGCGGAGGAAACGCTCGCTCTCGTCAGGCTCGACGGACTGGCCGCGCGCTATCCACGGCAGCTCTCGGGCGGCCAGCAGCAGCGAGTCGCGCTCGCGCGCGCGCTCGTCATCCGGCCGGCGCTGCTGTTGCTCGACGAGCCCTTCGGGTCGCTGGACAAGCAACTCCGCGAGCACATGCAGGTGGAGCTGCGTACGCTCCAGCGGCAGCTCGGCGTGCCCACCCTGTTCGTCACGCACGACCAGGAGGAGGCACTCATGCTCTCCGATCGCATCGCCGTGATGAACCAGGGCCGCATCGAGCAGGCGGGCAGCCCGTCCAGCGTGTACGAGCGTCCGGAGAGCCGCTTCGTCGCCGAGTTCATGGGTCGGTCCAACCTGTTCCCGGGGCGCGTGCGCGCGGTGGAGGGAGAGCGGGTGGCCGTCGAGACGCTGGGCCTCACCCTCGAGGCGACGGCCAAGGGGTGGTCGCCCGGGGCCAGCGCGCTCGTCATGATTCGACCGGAGAGCGTGCGGCTGCACCGTCCCTCGGACGGCTCGGGGCCGCGGCCACTCGCAGGGCGCGTGGCCACGGCTTCCTACCTGGGCGCGAGCCTCAGCTACCGGGTCGTCCTCGACCAGGGCGCCACGGTCGAGGCGACGTTGCCGAACCCCGGCGGAGGCTGGTACGCTCCTCTGCTGGAGACCGGGACCCGCGTCGAGCTCGAGATCCCCCTCGGCGCCGTCTACCTCGTCGATCCGGAACCGCCGGCCCGCGCCGGGAGCGCCACGGGTCACTCATGAGCGACGACATGTCTTCCACCAGCGAAACGATCCGGGGTATCGACCCGATCACGTTCGAGGTCCTCAAGAACGCCTTCCTGAACGCGACCGAAGAGATGGCGATGACCATCCGGCGCGCCGCGTACTCGACCAACATCAAGACGCGCGGCGACTTCTCCTGCGCCTTCTTCGATCCCGACCTCCGCTGCATCGTGCAGTCGTTCGCCCAACCCGGTCACCTGACGTCGATGAAGCACGTGGTGCCCACCTCGGTGCGGGAGTACGGGCCGGGGAGGCTCGGGCCCGGCGATACACTCCTGGTGAACGACCCCCACCGCGGCGCCAGCCACCTCAACGACGTGTGCTGCATCGCGCCGGTGTTCGTCGGCGAGCGTTGCATGGGATACCTCGCCAACATCGCCCACCACGTCGACGTGGGGGGCAGCACCCCGGCCAGTCTCGGGCTGAGCCGCGAGATCTACCAGGAAGGCATCATCCTGCCGCCGATCAAGGTGGTGAGCGGGGGGACGCCGAACGAGGACATGCTCGGCCTGATCCTGGAGAACGTGCGGGCGCCGCGGGAGACACGGGGGGATCTGCGCGCACAGATCGGCGCCAACCAGGTGGGTGTGCGCCGCGTGCGCGAGCTGGTGTCACGCTACTCGCCCGAGACGGCGCAGGCATTCTTCGACGAGCTGCTCGACTACACCGAACGCTGGACGCGACGGGAATTCCTGGCGCTGCCTCAGGGCGTGTATCGGGCGGACGGCTACCGCGACGACGACGGCTTCTCCGACGAACCGATCTACCTGCGCGTCGAGGTCGAGATCCGCGACGGGCGGATGAGCGTCGACGTCTCCGGCTCGTCGCCGCAGCGCGCCGCGCCCATCAACTCCACCCGCAGCTTCACGAGCTGCGCGCTGGCGTTCGTCGCCAAGTGCCTCATCGACCAGCAGGTCGTCGTCAACGAGGGCTTCTATCGGCTGATCGACGTCAAGGGCCCCGACGGGCTCATCGTCACCGCGATGCGGCCGGCCGCGGTGGTCGGCGGCTGGGAGGTGTCGTCCCGCGTCGCCGAGCTGATCTTCCTGGCGCTCTACCCGGTGCTGCCGGATCGCGTGCCCGCCGCCGGCAAGGGCATCATGTGCAACCTCGGGTTTGCCGGTCATCACCCCGCGCGCGGCGAGTTCTACTGCTACATGGAGACGGTGGCGGGCGGGAACGGCGCTCGGCCGACCAAGGACGGCGCCGATGCGGTGCAGACGAACCTGCACAACACGGAGAACGCGCCGATCGAGGAGGTCGAGCTCAACTACCCGATCCAGATCGCGCGCTACGAGCTGATCCAGGACAGCGGGGGCGCCGGGCGATTTCGCGGTGGGCTCGGTGTTCGGCGGGACTTCGTCTTCCCCTACGGGGACTGCATCTTCACGGTCATGTCCGATGGCCGGAAGTTCGCTCCCTGGGGGCTGGACGGCGGCCTCCCCGGCCGGCCGGCCCACTTCATCCTCGACCCCGAAGGTGGCGCGCGGGAGCTCCCCTCCAAGATCACGCTGACGGTCCCCAAGGGAGGCCGCGTCAGCGTCCAGACGCCCGGCGGTGGCGGCTACGGGGCGCCGGCTGCGCGAGAGGTGCGGCACCTCGCCGACGACGTCCGTACCGGAAAGTACTCCGCGGCCTTCGTGAAGGAGAACTTCGGCCATGATCTCGCGGCGCCGGACCAATGAATCTCGCCGAATACGGTAACGCTCCGGGGCGGAGCTGGCGGCCCCGTGCGCGCCGCAGGGCTCGCCTGTACGCCGCGGCTCGCTCGGGCGGAGCGAGCTGCGACCCCCCATCCCCCATAGGGGGTGGCGCGAGGGCCGCCAACCCGTGGCGGCTTGCTCGCTCCGCCGCGGCGCTTCGCGCGGCGACGACGGCTCGCGCTGAGGCGCGCACGGGCCCGCCAGCTCCGCCCCGGAGCGTTACGCGATCACGCGAGATTTCAGTAGGTGAGACGTGCTCGACCTGCTGATCCGAGGCGGACTGATCATCGACGGGACCGGGAATCCCGGGTTCTATGGCGCGGTGGGCGTGGAGGGCGACCGCGTCCGCATTCTTCGCGGTGACGTCTCGGCGCTGGAGGCCGCCCGCGTGATCGATGCCGGCGGGCGCGTCGTCTGTCCCGGGTTCATCGACATGCACGCGCATTCCGGTCTCGTCATGCTGGCCGAGCCTCGCCACGAGCCCAAGGTGCGGCAGGGCGTGACCACGGAGCTGATCGGCGTGGACGGAAACTCCTACGCCCCCTTCACCTCCCACGAAGACTTCCTCGGGTTCGTGGAGATGAACTCGGGCCTGGACGGAAACCCACCGCTGCCGGGTCGGTGGTCGACGGTGGAGCAATACCTTTCGATGTTCCACCAGCGGGTGGCCATCAACGTGGCCTACGTGATCGGCAACTCCCCCCTGCGTATCTCGGGGCTCGGGTGGGAGGATCGGCCCGCTTCTGCCGGCGAGCTGGCCAACATGAGGGCCCTTCTCCGCGAAGGCATGGAGGAGGGCGCCTTCGGTCTCTCGACCGGGCTGGACATGCCCCCGGGCAGCTATGCGAGCACCGCGGAGCTCATCGAGCTCACCCGAGAGGCGACGCGGCTGGGCGGGATCTATCACACGCACGTGCGCTACACGCTCGGCGACCGCTTCCTCGACCCCTTCCGCGAGGCTCTCGACATCGGCCGGCAGAGCGACATCGCCGTCCACATCACGCACTTCTATCAGACGGCCGTCAGCCCGGGCGGCGCGGAACGAATGCTGGGGCTGCTCGAGCACGCGAGAGAGGAAGGGCTCGACGTCACCTTCGACAGCTACCCCTATCCGTTCAGCAGCACGAAGTTGCTCCTGACCATCCCGGAGTGGGCCCACGACGGAGGCCCCGAGCGCCTGAAGGCGATCCTTCGTTCCCCGGATGGTCGGGCGCGGCTGCGCCGGGAGGTGCGTCCCCGCGCCCTGTCGTGGTGGGACATGTGGCTGACGAACTTCAAGCGGCACGATCACCATGTCTACGAGGGGCGTTCCATCGGTGAAGTGGCCGAGCTGATGGGGAAAGAAGTCGCCGACGTCATCTGCGACCTGCTCCTGGCGGAGAACCTGGAGGTCTGCTACGTGTCCGCGGGCGCCAACGGCGCGACCCTGCCGAAGTTCGTCAGCCATCCGCTGTCCATGGTCGGCAGCGACGCCTTGCTCATCGGCGAGTATCCGAGCCCGCGGTCCTACGGCACCTTCCCGCTGATCCTCGCCGAGTTCGTGCGCGAGGAGCGATTCATGGCCCTGCCCGACGCGATCCGAAAGATGACGTCGTTCCCGGCCCAGCGGCTGGGTCTCCCGGACCGGGGCCTTCTGCGAGACGGCTTCGCCGCGGACATCGTGGTGTTCGACGCCGAGCGGGTCAAGGCCCCGGCGACGCGCAGGCAGCCCAAGCAGTTCCCGATCGGGATCGAGCACGTCATCGTCAACGGCAAGGTCGTCGTGGACAACGGGCGCCATACCGGCATCCTCGCCGGACGGGCCCTGCGCCGCGGGCGCCCGTCGACCTGAACGAGGAGACCACCATGAAGGTTCTGATCAAGAGCGCGTGGGGCTCTGACGACCCGACGAAGGCCGCGTTTCCGTTCCTGCACGCCAACGCGCTCGTCGAGGCGGGTCATGACGCTCAGATCTTCTTGCTCGGCGAGGGAGTCTCGCTGATGCGAACATCCCTCGCGGACGCTGTCGTCCCGGTCGGATGGCCGCCACTGACTGACACCCTGGCCCGGACGGTCGAGCTGGGGACCCCGATTCACGTGTGAACCGCGTGCTCACGGGCCCGTGGGGTCTGTGACGCCGACCTCGTGTCGAAGAACGCGAGCTTCGCGACCCCGGCCACGCTGGTGCGGCTGATCGAATGGGCAGATAAGGTCTTGTCGGAGTGACGGCAGGAGGCGCCGCCCTGGCGCCGGCGGCCGCGCACGAACAGATGGCTTACCGCCTGGGGATCGACGTCGGAGGCACCTTCACCGATCTCGTGCTCTTCTGCGAAGAGTCGGGGACGCTCGTGGTCGAGAAAGTGCCCTCCGTCCCGTCGGATCCCTCACGGGGCATCATGGACGGGATCGAAAAGATCCTCGCCGGGGCGGGCGCCGACCCGAGCGCCGTCGGCTATGTCGCCCATGGCACCACGGTGGCCACCAATACTCTCCTCCAGCGCCATGGCGCCCGCACCGCGCTCATCACGACTCAGGGCTTTCGCGACCTCCTCGAGATCGCGCGCCAGCGCCGCCCGTCGCTGTACGATCTGCACGCCGCGAAGCCGCGCGTGCTGGTCCGCCGCAAGCTTCGCCGCGAGGTGCCGGAGCGGGTCATGGCGGATGGGACGGTTCGCGTTCCGCTGGACCTGGGAGCGGTGGACCGCGTGCTGGACCAGCTCCAGGCCGAGGACATCGAGGCCCTCGCCATCTGCTTCCTCTACTCATTCCTCTACCCCGAGCACGAACGGCTCGTCGTGGAGCGCGCGCACGAGCGCTTGCCGGGCGTCGCCGTGAGCGCGTCCTCCGAGGTCCTTCCCGAGCTCCGCGAGTACGAGCGGCTCAGTACCACCGTGGCCAACGCCTCCCTCCTGCCGCGCATGGGCAGCTACGTCCGGGCCTTCCGCCAGCGCGTGGCCGCCGCCGGCATTCCGTGCACCCCTTACATCAATCAGTCCAATGGCGGCACCATCTCGGTCGACGAAGCCGCGCGAGCGCCCGTGCGCACCGTGCTCTCCGGGCCCAGCGCCGGAGTCATGGGCGCCGTCTGGCTGGCTCGGCACCTCGGCATCTCCTCCCTGGTGACGTTCGACATGGGCGGCACGAGCACCGACGTATCCCTGGTGAGGGACGGCGCCCCGGAGCTCGCGTTCGAGCGCGAGATCGACGGCATCCCGCTCCGCGTGCCGGGGCTCGCCATCCACACCATCGGCGCCGGCGGCGGCAGCATCGCCACGCGCGACTCGGGCGGCGCGCTGCGAGTCGGCCCGGAGAGCGCCGGCGCCCATCCCGGCCCCGCGTGCTATGCGCGCGGCGGCACTGCCGCCACCGTCACCGACGCCAACCTCGTGCTGGGCCGCCTCGGCCCCGAGGGCCTGCTCGGCGGCACGATGCGGCTCGATGTCGGCGCGGCCTCGAAGGCCGTCGAGGGCGTGGCCTCGGTGCTCGGGCTCTCCGAGGTCGAGGCGGCCAGGGGCATCGTGGCCGTGGTCAACGCCAGCATGGCCGGCGCCGTTCGGCTCGTGACGGTCCAGCGGGGCGTCGATCCGAGCGGTCTCACGCTCCTCGCCTTCGGCGGCGCCGGGCCGCTCCATGCCGGCGCGCTCGCGCGCGAGCTGGGTCTCGGGACCGTCGTGATCCCGCCGAGCCCGGGGCTTCTGTGCGCGCTCGGGCTCCTGGTCGAGGACCTGCGCACGGACAGCGTGCGGACGTGTGTCACCCGCCTCGAGGTGGAGGCGCAGGCCAAGCTGGAGAAGCTCTTCGCCGAGATGCAGACCGAGGCGCTCGCCTGGCTCGAGCGCGAGCGCGTGCCCCCGCCGCGCCGTTCCCTCGAGCGCTGGCTCGACATGCGCTATCTCGGGCAGAACTACGAGCTGCTCGTCCCGGTGCCCGATGAGGTCTGGACCACGCGCCGGGTCGAGCCGCTGCGCGCGCGGTTCCTCGCCCAGCATGAGGCGGTCTATGGCTACGCCGCCCCCGATGAGCCGATCCAGGTGATCAATGCCCGGCTGGTCGCGCGCGGGCGGCCCGATCCGCCGGCGCTGCCGCGCCGCGCCCGCGCCGCCGGCCGAGCGGCTACCGCCCGCGTCGCGCGGCGTCCCGTGTTCTTCGAGACGGCGGCGGATTTCGTCGAGTCCCCCGTCTACGACCGTTCCCGGCTCGGCGCCGGTCACGCCATCGATGGGCCGGCCGTCATCGAGCAGTTCGACAGCACGACCCTGCTCCACCCCGGTCAGCGCGCCGAGGTCGACGACCTCGGCTTTTTACTGGTCACGGAGGCGGACCGGTGACAGCGACTGAGATCGCGCAAACGGATCCACGCGACGTAGACTTGCGAAGCTCGGGTGCCCGCCCCAGATGATGGACCGCATCGGCCTCGAGGTCATCGGCGCGGCCCTCCTCACGGTGGCCGAGGAGATGGGCGCCGCGCTGATCCGTGCTTCCTATTCGAGCAACATCAAGGAGCGGCGCGACTGCTCGACGGCCATCTTCGACGCGCGCGGGCGCGTGATCGCCCAGGCCGAGCACATCCCGATGCATCTGGGCTCGCTGCTCGGCGCCGTGGAGGAGATCCTGCGCCGCTACCCGATGGCCGCGCTCGAACCCGGCGACATGTTCATCGTCAACGATCCCTACGCCGGCGGCGGCACCCATCTGCCCGACATCAACCTGGTGGCGCCGGTCTTCGCCGACGGGGAGCCGTTCGGCTTCGTGGCCAACATCGCCCATCACGCCGACCGCACCGGCGAGCGGATCCGCACGATCTGGGACGAGGGGCTCCGCATCCCGCCCATCCGGCTGATCGAGCGCGGCCGCGTGCGAGAGGACGTGATGGAGCTGCTCCTCGCCAACTTCGCCCTGCCCGATGAGCGGCGGGGCGACTTCCGGGCCCAGCTCGCGGTGAACCGCCTGGGTGAGCGTCGGCTTCACGAGCTGATCGGGCGCTGGGGGCTCGAGACGGTGCGGACCGCGTGCGGGGAGCTGCTCGACTACGGCGAGCGCAAGATCCGCGCCGCCATCGCCGCCGTGCCCGACGGCGTGTACCGATTCACCGATGCCCTGGACGACGACGGCGTGAGCGAGACGCCGATCCCGATCGCCGTGAGCATCACGGTCCACGGCGAGACCATGCATCTCGATTTCACCGGGAGCGGCCCCGAGTGCCGGGGCGACCTCAACGTGGTGCGCGGCGCGCTGCTGGCCACCGTCTACTACGCCGTCAAGGCGATCCTCGACCCATCCATCCCCGCCAACGGGGGTTTCTACCGAGCCATCACCGTCGACGCGCCGGAGGGCACCGTCGTCAACGCCCGGCCGCCGGCGCCCGTGGGCTGGCGGACCCAGACCTGCCAGCGGATCGCCGACGTCGTGTTCGGGGCCCTCGCCGGGGCGGTGGCGGAGCGCGTGCCGGCGGCCGGCAACGGCGCCAATGCCGCGATGGTCTTCTCGGGCGTCGATCCGGCGCGCGGCGGGTACTACGTCTATCTCGAGACCCTCGGCGGCGGCGCCGGCGCCACCTGTCGCGCCGACGGGCTCGACGGCGTTCAGGTGCACGTCACCAACACGTCCAACCTGCCCGTCGAGTGCCTCGAGATGGAGTATCCGCTGCTGGTCGAGGAGTACGCGCTGGTCGAGGAGAGCGGCGGCGCGGGGCGCTGGCGCGGGGGCATGGGGATCCGCCGCATCATCGAGGTCATCGGCCATGACGCGAGCTTCCTCGGTTCGCTGGACCGGGCCCGCATCGCCCCCTGGGGGCTCGGCGGCGGCAAGCCCGGGGGCCGCGGCGCCATCCTCCTGAACCCGGGCGGGCCCGGGGCGCGCTCGCTGCCGTCCAAGGTCTGGGGTTTCCGTCTCGCCCCGGGCGACCGGGTGAGCCTCGTCACCCCGGGCGCGGGCGGCTGGGGACGTCCGGATGAGCGTCCGGTGGCGCGCGTCTTGGCCGATGTGGAGGACGGTGTCATCTCCGCCCAGCGCGCGGCCACCGAGTATCCTCAGAGCGCCGACGCGGTGAAGGGGCATGACGGTAAGCGCTGAGCACGTCTTCCAGGGCCGGGAGGCGCGGGTCCCGCCGGGCCCGTGGGATGTCATCGTCGTCGGAGCCGGCATCTACGGCCTGCCGGCCGCCTTCTACCTCGCCCGCTATCACCGGGCGCGCGTCCTGGTGGTGGAGGACAACGCCATCCCCGGCGAGTGCATCACCGTCAATACCGGCGGCATCATCCGGATCGCGTACTCCGACCTCGACGTGGTCAGGGTCGCCCGGTTTGCGCGCGAGATCTATCGTGACCCGACCGGGCGGCTCGGCCTCTCCCGTCCCGTGCACCTGGGCTTCGTGCCGACGGGCTGGGGCCGCTTCGTCCACGCGGACGCGGTGCCGGGGATCGTGGCCGAGGTCGAGCGCATCGCGCGCGGCGCCCAGGCTCGGCTCGAGGTCGTGACGATGCCCGAGTATCTCGCCGCGCTGGCGCCCGGCCGCCGCCGGAACCTCGAGCGCATCCTGGACGTGGACGACGCGACCCACGTGCTCGCGGACCCCGAGGGCGGCTTCGCCGACGGCGGGACGGCGCTCACCGGCTTTTACGAGGCCTGTCTGGACGCCGGTGTCGCGTTCAGCCTCTACTGCTCGGTCGGAGATTTCGTCAGGGACGGCGGGCGCACCGCGGGGATCGTGCTGGAGCGCTGGTCCCAGGGCCAGGGGGCGCGCGAGGTGGTGGCGCGCGAGACGGTGAGGGCGGATCGCATCGTGCTGGC
>Ga0187892_10003840_pt1 | contig 26581 bp, 27 predicted proteins | sample MA1701073metaG_FD_139345 | JGI IMG/M metagenome (GOLD analysis project Ga0187892, IMG submission 139345) | Bio-ooze microbial communities from a basaltic lava cave in the Kipuka Kanohina Cave System on the Island of Hawaii, USA - MA170107-3 metaG ... | reverse complement strand
GGGGGGGGGGGGGGGGGGGGGGGGGGGGGGGGGGGGGGGGGGGGGGGGGGGGGGGGGGGGGGGGGGGGGGGGGGGGGGGGGGGGGGGGGGGGGGGGGGGAGGGTGGGGCGGGGGCGGGTGGGGGCGTGGGGGGTCATCGCGGGTGCGGGGGGGGGGATGGTGTGGTGTGGGGTGGAGGGGGGGGGGGGGGGGGGGGGGGGGGGGGGGGGGGGGGGGGGGGGGGGGGGGGGGGGGGGTGGGGGGGGGGGGGGGGGGGGGGGGGGGGGGGGGGGTGGAGGGGGTGGGGGTGGCGGAGCAGGCGGCGCCATAAGCGTATCGACAGCCTCAGGGACTTCAAAGCAGGTTCCGCTTGAAGTGAAATCAGAAGTGGTAGAACTGCTGCTAGCGCCAGGGGAGGAGAAAACATTCTCGATAGATATCATAAACAACAAGGATTCAGCTGTCCCTGTGACCGTTACTGTAGAGGGCCCTGCTTTCAGCATACTCACCCTTCAGAAGACCTCGTTCACAATGCCCGGAAAATCAGTAGAAACAGTTGCGATAAGGGGATTCGCGCCTGAGAGCTCTGTGCCAGGCACATATCCGGGAGAAATCGTCGTGAAAGCAGCTGACCTTACCCACAGGATGCCTGTGACTGTGAAGGTCAGAACAGTGCTTGAGCCGCTCCTTGACGTCAAGACAAAAGTACTCTCAAAGACAGTTTCTCCAGGTGAAGACGTGCTGTTCGAGATAACAGTCGTGAACATGGGCGAAACAGCGACTGTTGAGGATGTGACGCTCAATTACGTGGTGAGACCTGTCGCCAGCGAAGCAACAATCATCACGGCCCAGCAGGAAACTGTTGCTGTCGAGAACATTCTGACTTTCAGGAAGTCTATGAGGATACCTAATGATGCACCGGATGGAAGGTACATCCTGGATACGAACGCGACCTACTGGTTCGAGAGGAAATTCGCGTCCTCGGCAGACGATTTTGACATAAGCGCGCTGCCGCTGCCGCTCGTTCTGCTGAGGGCAGCTTTCCTCAACTGGGTGACTTATGTTGTGTTGGTGGGGGGCGTTCCTGCTGTAGTGTTCGGGAGGAAGATACTCGCAGCGCGCTTGGCCTCCAGAAAAGCAAAAGCCAGGTACATTGCTCCGCTCGACTTCAACGTCCTGCCGAAGGTAGGGCCGACGTCGATAGAAGTCGGGAGGATAGCCGAGACCAGCAAGCCCGCCTACGTCGATATATCGCAGCTCCTCATGCACTCGATAGCAGCAGGCGGGACAGGATCCGGCAAATCCGTCTCTGCCCAGGTCGCGACAGAGGAGCTGCTGAAGAAGAAGGTGCCTGTCGTAGTCTTCGACCCGACTGCACAGTGGACAGGATTCATGAAGCCGTGCAAGCTCAAGCCGATGCTAGACCTGTATCCGCAGTTCAACATCAAGCCCGAGCAGGCAACGGGCTTCAAGACGAACGTCATCCTCGTGGACAATCCGGACATGGCAATAAACATAAAGGACCACATGAAACCCGGAGAACTGACGGTATTCGTCATGAACAGGCTGCCGCCGGAAAAACTGGACAACTTCGTCAAGAGGAGCATACAGTCCATATTCGACATGAGACCACAGGAGACAAAGGAGATAAAGCTGCTGCTTGTTTACGACGAGGTCCACAGGCTCCTGCCGAAGTACGGCGGGAAGAAGGGATACCTTTCTATAGAAAGGGCTGCAAGGGAGTTCAGGAAATGGGGGATAGGAATATTCCTCATATCCCAAGTTCTTTTAGACTTCAAGGGCGCAATAAGGGCGAACATAGCTAACGAGATACAACTCAGGACGAAATACGAGGGAGATATAGGTCGTGTCAAAAGTAAGTACGGCATAGACTACGCGTCAAAGGTCACAAGACTGACTATAGGAACCGGCCTGTTCCAGAACCCCGAGTACAACAACGGAAGGCCGTGGTTCATAAACTTCCGGCCGCTGCTGCACAATCCGTTTGCACTGACCGATGAGGAGATAAACAAGTATCTCGAGCTGAGCAAGAAGATCGAGGAGATAGATACCAAGCTGAATGACCTGAAGCAGAAGAAGAAGGACGTCTACGACATAGAAATAGAGTTAAACATAGCGAAGGACAAGGTAAAGACAGCAGCCTTCAAGATGGCCGAGACTTACATAGAATCCGTCCAGAAGCGTGTTGCGAAATTAGAGGAAGGCAAGTAGTATGGCAGAAGAACTGAAGACAAAAACAGACGTAGAGAACATGCTGAAGCACCTGGAGGACGAGTACAGGAAGGCCAACATATCGGAGAAGACTTACAAGGAACTAAAAGAGAAGTACAACAACGACCTGAAATATATGGAGAACAGCGTCTCTGAAGCACCGGCGGCTGCCGAGCCGCTGCAGGTCGTGCAGGAAGAACACAAGGAAGAAAAGAAGGGGTTCTTTGGAAAGTTGTTGCACAAACAGAAAGACGAGAAGCAGCAGGCAGAAGTAGAGCAGGCCGTTGTCCAAACGCCAGCACAGCAGGAAGCACAAGAAGCACCGCAGGCGGCAGAGGAAATACAGGAAACGGAAAAACCTTCGGAGAACTACAGCAGCCTGAGCCAGTCGATATCATCGCTGTCCATAGAGATAGAGAAGCTGAAGGCCACGCTGGACGCGCTGCGCGAGCAAAAAAAGGCAGGGGACGAATCAGTGCAGTCACTCTTCGAGAGCGTGGGCGAGGTCAGGTCGATGTCGATACAGAGCGACTCGGCGGCCAGAGAAATAACTGCGAAGATGGATAAAATAGAGGATGAGATATCGCAGATAAGGCCAAAGGAGATAGACAAGCGGTTCAGGGAGGTCGGCGAGACCCTGGAGAAATACCAGACCCTTCTCGAGAAGATACAGGCCAAGACCGACGACATGGCCGAGAGACTCAACAAGGCATACGAGACATTAAAAGGAATAGGCAGCATAGAGAACCTCGTCGGCGTGAACGAGGACGTACAAAAGAAACTGGAGGATATAAAAGAGGCGACCCGGTATGTGGAGAGACTGGCGTCGAAAGCTGAGAAGATATTTGTCGACCTGAAGAGGGAATTCGAGGAGATGGTCATATACAAGTCAAGGCAGGAGATCCTTGACGACAGCGTCAAGGATCTGCTCAAGAACATGGACTCGCTAGGCGTGAAATTCGAGTCGTACGCGACCAAGAAAGACGCAAGTGACATCAAGGAGGACGCGATGCTCCTCAAGAAGGACCTGGACGCTATAAAGAGCATCCTTGCGATCGTGCAGTCAAGCGTGCCCGAGCCGATAGCGAGCCTGAGGAAGGAAAGGGACGACATAAAGATATTCCTGGAGTCGCTTGAAGAGCAACTGAAGGCGGGAAAGATAAGGAACGTTGATTTTGATCATATAAAGAAGAAGAATATGGAAAAACTGAAGGCAATAGAATCGTCCATACAGGAGGAGTGGAAGAAGATCGAGTCTGCGAAGCAGCAGGAAGCGAAAGAAGCTGTGCCTTCTGAAGTGCCAGTACAGAAGGAAGAAATAAAACCTTCAGACGAACAAAAACCAGACACCAGGGTAGAATATACCAAGGCGGAGACAAAAGAAACGTCAAAAGAAGAAGAGATAAAGCAGAAAGAAAAAGAACCGCCGGCTGATAATAAAGAAGTGGAAGTAACCGGAGGAAAAAAGGAAAACATAAAAGAGGGTAGCGTGGAGAAAGAAGGTGAAGGAAAAGAGGAGAAAAAAATAAAGCGGAAGAAGATAGAGGTCAAGCTGCCGTTCTGACTACTGCTTCTTCAAGACTTTTTTCTCTATCTTCTCTAACCTGGACTCCACTGTCTTTCGCATCTCCCTGTAAGCTTCTTCGCTCACAATGCCCTCCCTCTTCTCGTTTTCAAGCACGGAGAGCATCCTGCTTATTTTCTCCTTTTCTTTCATGAGTGCCGTATCGTCGCGCTTGCCTCCTCTTATTTTCTCTATTATGGAAGAGAAGTGGGCGATCGTCAGTGGCGCGTGTTTAGGCAGGGCGTTCTTCTTCTTCATTACATACAATCCGCCTGAAGTCCCGCCGATAAGCGCCAGCAGCAGGAGCAGGAGGAAGAGGTCTATCGACTTCTCCTCCGGCGCTTCAAGTCTTGACAGCAGATCCTTAGCCTTCTCTATGAGGACGCGTGCGTCTGTTATGTCGTGGAAGGCGGTCTGGGTATTGTTCAGGTCCAGGTTGCGCTCTGCGCTCTTTATCTTCTCGTCCGCCTGGTCAGTTATCAGGATGACGTCTTTTATATTCTTGCCCTGATTCTTTGCTATCCCTATTTCAATCAGAAGGTTCTTCATCTCCTCCTTCAGCTTCCTTATCTCCTCCAGTATGAGGTCTGATATGGACTTTACTATCCTTATGTTCACGGTCTTCTGCTCGCTCGCGCTAACGCTTGCCGCGATTATAGTCGCCCTGTAATCACCCAGCTGAGCGTCCTCAGGCACGTTGTACTCAACTAGAAAGACAGAGGAATTGTCAGGTCCAAGCTGCTTGTAAGATTCGGGTGTAATATTGAACCATTCTGTGGGCAGGCCGACGATGTTAACGACTATGTTGCTCAGGCCGATTTTTCCGGTGTTCCTGACTACGACGTATTCTATTCTTTTGAATCCAGGGTAGAGCACAACGTCGGAGTTATACTTCTCTATGAAAATTGACGCCAGTATTTCTGGGGTCTGGGTGTTCGTGACGAGGGTTGTTACAGTTCCTCCTGCACCGCCACCCCCACCTCCTCCACCCGACGGCTGCGTTGTCGACTTTTTCGCTATCACGTTGAAGGTTGTGCTGGCGTTTATTGCCGGCTGAGTGTTGTCGTACCTAACCACTGCTTTCAGCGTGTAAGTGCCTAATGGTTGCGTAGAGAATATGGACGCGCCCCTGGTGAACGTCTGGTTGGAGAACGCAGGCGTGAGCATTGCTTCCGATGCTGTGTAGTAAACAGTGCCGGTCGCGACACTTGTAACTGTATAATCGACGAAGACGTCCTGGGTCACCTCTCCCTTGTTCTCTATGGTAATAGTGAAATCCAGAGGGTTCCCCTGCTCCACGTCGCTCTTCAGGACCGTCAGGCGCACGTCGTATGGCCCGCCCTGCGCTACCCTGAACGCCTTCAGCTTCATCGTATTCATTGTACTTCTCGTAACGTTGATGACCGCCAGATACATGCCGTTTGCTGTGCTCGCTGGCATGGCGAAGCTGTAGTAATAAAACCCTGTTCCCTGCTTTGTCATGGACGAGAGGTTAACGGTGAAGTAGACGTTGAGTGCCGGGTCGTACACCGTCAGGGTCAGGTTGCTTGGGTCCACCGGCTTTCCTTCGCCGTCGTATACCAGGGTGTGGAAGCGCATGACCTGGTTAGGGAACCATACTACAGCTGTCTCGACGTCTGCGAACAGCCCGGATACGGTGACGGTCTTTGCGTCCACGCCGAATGTATAATTATTCTGGACGGTGAATAGCATGTTTATCACGGTGTCGTTGTACGTAGAATTCGCCGTGAGGTTGTAGCTGCCTACGATTGCGTCGGACGCCAGCGAGAACACTGGAAGCGGGGAGAAAGTGCCAAGCGCGTCCGTCAGCCTTGTGATGCTGTACAATACAGTAGAATTAGGGTCTGTGACCGTGAAGGAAACGTTCACGTTCTGCACGCCGGCGTTTGTTATATTCCTTGCAGAGTAAAATATCGTGGCTGTGTCGCCCTGGTAGTACTGGCTGGCTAAGGTGTTGGCTGCTATGTTCAGCCTGACCCTTATCGTGAAATTTGAGGTGGAGTTTCCCAGGTTGCCTATGGTGTCGCTTGCGAAGACCGTGACGTTGTAGCGTCCCCGCTGCGTCGTGTTTCCGTAAGTAGTGTTTGTAACATTCGCGTATACAGTCCTCCACCTGCTGAAGTTACCCGACTGGCTGAGCAGGGTCATGGTTGTGTTGTCTGCTGTGCCGTCGGGCCTTTTCACCGTGAGGTTCACAAAGCTTATGCCTGTGTTAGTGTTGTCCGTTATGTTGGCTATTATGTTTATTTCCGCGGTCTGGTCAGTGAGGTTAGGCGACACTTCCACGACAATGGTGGGAGGTATATAAGGTAGCAGGGTCACGTTCAGGGTGATGTTGCCGGGCGTCGCTGCCAGCAGGGATGACACAACATACGTGGAGTTGTAAGTAAGCTGGGGAAACCCTGTGACGTTGTAGAGGACGGAGAATATGTAATTCCCGCCGTAAGGCACGCTGAAGTTTGTCACGTTCGTGGACGTCTTGTTAGCAACGACGCTTATTATCGTGAAATTTATCTGGTCGTTCCCTGTGTTCGAGACGTTCACGTCACATACCGCGCCCTCGTCCGGAAATTCTACCTTCTGGCAGAACACAGGCGTCATATTCCATCGCCTGTTTATCGGCACGGTTACGAACATCGTGACTATACTGCTCCCGTCGTTTGCAGCTGAGGCGTTCAGCGTGCCATTGTATGTGCCTGCCTGGAACCCTGAGGGCACTGTGACGCTTATGTTCACCGATGTATTCAGGCCAACGCCGAGCGTTGATATGGTTGATGGAGAGAACGAAGGCGTGAAATTGTTGCAGACTATCCCTGATGTGCAGGTGAAATTAACATTCGTTATATTACTGCTGCCTATCGAGAGGATGGTGAGGTTGAACGCGTTCGCCGTAGTGCCGTCTGTTGCTGTCCCTGTAAGGGTTGCGTTGCTGACGTCCAGGACCGGATTGGTAACTACATTCACGTTTATCGCCTGGAAGGCAGAGCCAAGCGTGCCGTCCAGGTTTACCCACCTGACCGTTATGTTGACAGTATAGTTGCCGGAGAGCGTGTTGTTTGGCACGGTAACCGTTGTGTTTCTCACGCAACTCCCGTCTTTCGTGATGTTTCCGCACAGCTCAAGCGAAGAATTCGCAGACCAGCCTGACAAGAGGGTGAAGTTTATTGTTGCATTCCTGGCGCTGCTGTTGCCTATGTTTGTTGCATTCGTGAACACCTGGAAGCTGGTGCTGCTGAAGATTGTTATATTGCTTATCGTGGTGTTAACCGGGCTAACAGACAGCGACAGATTCGTGGTGCCCTGGAGCGTGATGAACACCAAGACCGTGTCAGAAGTCGAGCCGGACGACGCGTTTATCGTGGCGTTGTACGTCCCTGGAGTGTGGTTTAATGGAATATCAGCTATCACGGACACGGACTGGCTCGATCCCTGCGAGAGAGACGATATGTTTACAGGTAAGAAAGCCACGTTGAAGTTCGAACAGCCCGGTCCTGCTGTACAGTTGAACACTATATTTGTGGCGTTCGTGTTTCCGAGCGACAAGATTGTGAAAGACGAGACCGTCTTAGAAGTCCCGTCAGCGCCTGTGCCTGACAAGTTCACCTCGGATATGTTCACCTGCGGATTGGAAGCCACTGTCACGTTTACAGGCGTCCTTGTTTGTCCCTGGGTATTGTCGGTATTTGTCCAGACCGTGGTGAGATTTATGGTGTAAACTCCAGGTGCTGTATTGTTCGGCACCGTTATATTGAGCTGCCTTATGCACGAGACATTTATTCCTATGTCTCCGCAGTTCTGCAGCGTAGTATTTGCTGACCAGCCGGTGAATAGTTCCAGGGTTATGTTTGCGTTCCTAGCTATCGCGCTGCCGTTGTTCGTGGCGTTTGCCGTCAGGGAGAAAGACTCGTTAGAGAAGAGCGCCACAGAAGATACAGAAACAGAGGACGGTGTGGACGTGAGCACTATCGTAGTCGTTGTCGCTTCTGTAATGAACGTCTCTGTGTCGTTGCCCAGGTTACCTGCCTTGGTCGCGTTGCAGAAGAGCGTATAGTTGCCCAGCGCAGAGGGCGCGGTGAAATTTATCGAGTAGGTGCCGTCGTTGTTGTCCGTCTTGTTCGTGACGTCGACGCCGTTTGCAGTACAGGTCAGCACCGAGCCTGGTATGAAGAGGGTGAAATTAAAATTCTTCACCGTGACGTTGGCGACGACCTGGCGCGACGGCAGGCCGTTCGGGTTTATCACCGTCGTGTTGACTGAATAAACGTTTGTTATATTGAAGTTGAAGAGCGTGGAGTTAAGGAATTCCGTGGCGTTTCCGTAGGCGGATATATTGATCGTCCACTGCCCTACAGTGGCGTTCGTGGGGGACGTGTAGTTGTTTGTGAAAACCCTGTCCCCTGCAACAGCGTCGCCGTTGGTCCCGTCGTCGTACAAAGCCACATTTACGTCGTCCCCGGCGGCAGGAGTGCCCATGTCGAGAGTGGCGTTCATGTAGCGCGTTATGTTGTAAGTATCGCCGTCTGATATGTTTGCTTTTATCAGTACTGTCTCGTTCCTGTTGAATATCGTCGCGTTGAAAGAGGGGCTTATTATGACTGACCATTTCTCTGGCAATTGCTGCGTTATGGAAATGGGTATGTACGTACCGTTCCTGATATCCAGAAACTCCGTGACGCCAGAGCTGCCGCCTGTGCCGAAGTAAACTAGCGACACCTGTCTCACCGACGACGTTATGTTAGTGCTGGCAAGACTTATTCCTATCCTTCCAAGCGCTGTGTTGTTCGAGGCGAAATAGTTGGACGTAGTCTCGTTCACGCTTATTATTCCGGCGACGCTTCCGCCTGTGTCAGAACCCCACGCCCAGGAGTAAGGGTCGGAACTGCTGTTATCCTGAGATGTAAGATCGGCGGAGAGGAACGTTCTCCTGAGATCAAGGGCAAGCGCGCCTGAAAATGAATTGCTCCTGTTTATCGAAGAAGTATTTATGAAGAACTCCTGCGAGATCTTTATGAACGAGCCCTCGGACTGGCCGCCTGCTGAATTGTATATATGATATTTCTTGACTACGCGGCCTGAATAAGTCCTCTGGCTGACATTGCCGAACACGACCTCAGGCCCTTCCTGCCGTATCGTCAGGCGGACAGGACCTGTTATGAACGTGGCATTTCCTATCAGGTCGAACGTCGTGTTTACCGTTCCATTAAAGTACTCTATATATTCTGCCGGCCTTGCCCCGGAAGCTGCTATGACCACAGGCACAGCTGTGTCCCTGTTGTCCACCCTGAATATGCCTGACACATTTTCCCCGCGGTTCGTATCTATCCTGACGTTGATCTTCGTATTGTTCACAGTTGCAGTGCGGTTGTCCCACGTGTAAGTAAGATTCGTGCCGTAAGCGGGCGCGGGCTTGTTGCCGTTCTCGAACGTGTCGTAGTAGACGTAAAATATTCTTTTCGTATTTGCCGCTGTCGTGCCGTTCATTATGAAGACTAAATCGCCAACAGCATTCGTTGCGTTGCTGTAGTCGTCGTCGTGGTCGAACTGGCTGGCTATTTCTCTTAGGACAGAGCCTGTTGAATTGTACTCTACGACGCGGATCGAATTGTTGTCCAGCGTCCCAGAAGGCAGCTGGTCTGTGAAGTTCATCCTTATCTCTATCGTCCAGTTGGCCCTAGCCACCGTGGTGGAATTTATGTCCAGCCTTATCCTGTAGTGCCAAGAGGTGTTGTACCAAGTTGCGTTGGTGGAATTGCCGAAGCCGACGAAGGCGTACGAAGCCTGGTAGAACACGACGAACGTGGCCGACAGAAGGAAAATGAGCAGGAACATCAGGCTGAAGTCGCGTGCGTGTTTCTGTTTTGCTTCCCTGCCTCCGCTTTCTTTCGTGATGCTCATCATCTCACCCTGAAAACCTTGGCCATTCCTATGTCCCTGTGAGTTATCTTCTGCTCAGCTTCCATGACGGCCAGGTATTTGGAAACTGTCGTGTAATGAATAGAAAGAGAGCGTGCTACGTCGCTTATTGTAAGTCCGTCTTTGTTCCTTTCTAACAGGTCTAGAATCCTCGCCCTTGTCCTGTCTTCCCTTTTTTTGCTCCGGCCGGTCATGGAACCACAATAACTTGATGCACAAATTTCGTGCACAGTTTCGTACTATTATAAAGAGAATCCACCGAATGAATTCGGTGGTATTTCTGTGGAATACCACATATATATTTGTGAATTCTCTGATATCGGAGAATACCAGTAAACCACTGATTCAAAATCAGTGGTATTCTCCAGATATAAACTGATAATAATATCGTCTAATATCACTAATTGATATTACTAGTGAATATCATCTGTTTATAATGATTTTGGTAGGGGAGAAACAGGCGCTTTTATGCTTTTTCTTCTAAAGATGGTAGCATGACGATAATCGGGTTCAACTTCACTTCAATAGAAGCTAGCGCAGACAGGAAGGGCGATGAGAAGAAAGCAGGCACGAACGTCAACATAAACAGCGTGCCGAACATCGAGTCGATAAAGAGGAAGGACATGAAGATAGCAGGGCTGAAGGATGTCCTGGCTATAGACTTCAGCTTCGCCACGAGCTACGACCCGAAGATAGGAGACATATCGATAAGGGGCGAAGTCCTCTATCAGACGGACGATGCGAAGAATATCATGGCTCTGTGGGATTCGAAGAAGAAGATAGAAGCAAAGCTCGCTGCAGACGTCCTGAACGTCATCCTGAAGAAATGCCTCACAAGGGCGGTGGCGATAGCCGACGATCTAAGATTACCGCCGCCGGTCAGCTTCCCGATAGTAGCGCCTGAAAAACCAGACGCGGACTGACCACGCAAGTCATATAATATAGACTACCTGCTTAACCCTCACGAACCGGTGATGTGTTCTATAGAATATATTTTCTTTACTATATATTCTATCTCATATTTCTCCTTTTATCCCTCACGAAAGAAGGATATGCTATATGATATACTTTTCTTCAGATATTATATCTAAGATGTTTTATTTAAGATATTTCATGAACTATATTCTGCTAAATATAGATATCTTTTATGTTTGGGCAGGGTCTATCTCTCACATAAGAAGGGTATGAGGGGGAGGGTAGAGGGAGATACGTAGTTTCTCCCCTATTCGGCTTCCTTGGGGGTGTCGTCATTTTTCTGGTCTTCTGGCTGCTTCTGCTCCTCAGATGGCACAGGCTTGCCCTGCCGGGCCATCTCTAACATAAGAAGGTCGTCAAAGTCTTTAGCAATGCGTCGGGTGCGGCGAAAAAAGGCCTTTGTCGAAGCTTCTGCCCTGTCTAGCAATCTGTTCACCGTGTTGCCGGTAAGCATGTAGCCCTTGACAAAACCCTCGCCTGCAGGGATCTTGACGAATTCTATGAGTCCTAATGTCCGCCATTTCCTTATCTCCTCGTACGTCTGCGATTGCGAGACAGACAGGATGCCGGCTATTTTTTCTATCGGCAGCGGCAGGCTGTCCTTCTTGTATTTTATTAATTCTAGAAGCAGCTCTGAATGCCTTGCCCTGCTTTCCTTCCGCTTCAGGCCCAGTCTCTTCACGAGCACAACAGATAGGTCCTGCATTGTTAAATTCTCCTGCTCGTCCGGCGGGCTCACTCTTTGGAAGACTATGTCGGACAGTTTTTTCTTGGGCATTATTATCACGTTTCTGATTGTCAATATTTTTCCGTTTCGTTGTTCAGTACAATTAAGGCCACGCCTGCTTTAGTAAATATGTCTTTTGTATCCCTGCTCGCCTGGTAGTCCTTCTCTGACACGACTTTCCTTATACCTGCGGTGATTATCATCTTCGCGCACGTGTAGCACGGCACCATCTTCGAATAGAGCGTCGCGCCGTCAAGAGTTACGCCGTGCCTGGCTGCCTGGATTATCGCGTTCTCTTCTGCGTGGCTGGTACGGACGCAGTGCTGGGTCTGCGTGCCGTCCTCGTGCGTCACTGTTTTCAACTGGTGTCCTGCTTCATCGCAATGAGGCAGGCCTGATGGAGCGCCTACGTAACCTGTAGTCAGGAGGCGCTTGTCCTTTGCTATGGCGCAGCCTGAACGGCCGCGGTCGCAGGTGGCCCTGTTTGCTGCTGCGCGTGCGATGCCCATGAAATACTCGTCCCAGTCAGGTCTTTTTCCCTCTCTTTGGTACACATCTTTGGTCATTTAGGCCACGTATTGCATATAACACCCAATAAATAAAAGGCTGTTTTCGCAGGTTTTTGTAGGATAAGAAATCAGGAACAAGGCAAAAACCTGCTATTTTTTATGTGAGAGAAGGATCTGGTTTTTCGTTTTTCGCCTGCTTTAAAGCGTCAGAATTTACCCGTAGTGAGGCAGAGAAGTAGGCTGATTTCGCTTTCTTTGGCCTGGAACCTTGGTTCCATGGCAGGTCACTTTGTCCATGGGGTTTCTGATTTTTACGACTGGAGATTGGAGTTACTGGCAGGATAAAGAGTAAGCATGTTTTTGGTTTTCCGGCCTTCAGGATACCTAGTTTTTCTTCAGAATTAGGCTGGAACGGGTGATACAGCCCTATACATCCTTTCTTCGATCATTTTCATGGCTGCTTCGTAATCCATTTGTCTGCCGTCAAGTTGAACTATAGAAGGTTGTGGATTAAGGCAGTCCAGTGCTTTTCTCAGATTCTCTGGTTTGTAAGGTTCTTTAGAATGCCCCTGAAATGATGGAAATGTTTGAAAGGTGTACCCATTGCCTGTTGTTCTTATGACAACCCTGTACCTTGTTCTTTGATGTCCTTGCTGGTGATTCTTACGTGAGAGATAGGACGGGAGGCTCTATTCTTTTCATAATATATATTTCGACGCACTTGTTGTGTCATATAGATCTTAGTTATTATTTCTTCTTCGGGCTGATCTTCGAGAATTTCCTAAGGACAGATTCGAAGTCGGTGCCTAAGGCAGCGCCGTCCTGAGTCAACTTAACGAACTTTATCCTGCCCTGCTTCTCGAATTCCACTATGCCCATGTTCTTGAAGGTGTCCAGAAGCTTGACGGTGTGCGAATAGGTGCAGTCCGTTTCCTTCGCTAAAATAGAGACGTACTTTGGATTCCCGCCCATTTTTATGTTTAGAAGCAGTCTTACGGGTTTTTTCCTCAAGAAAAGCTCTTCCATCTCCATTTTTGCGCTCATAAAGGCACCATGACGCACGCCGTGCGTTTATCTTTTCGTTGCACAGACGCAGAAATACGCATTTTTGTGCGTTTTCGCGCCATTTTTGCAGCCTATAGACGCAAAAATTCTATATTCGACATCGTTTTTTACGTCATTCTGCTTGATAAACTATAGTTTTCCCCATATATATAGGTTTTCATTTCTAAAATATCGTTTCTGAAGTATTCTTTCTCTACTATATTTCTTATAGGATGTTTCTTATACATTATTATGCAGTAGATAAATATTCTTCTAAATATACTACAGAAACCATCTTTTTCTATTAATGTCTCACGTAGTATCTTTTATAGAATATAATTTGCCCATCGGCGTTACGGGTTGTTTAAAAGTACCTAAAAAGAGGGGGAAATCGCTCTAAACAAGCAATTTATAGGTTTTTGCCAAGTATATTCTGATTTGTATGGAATTCACGCTGCAGCCATTAAGGAAGATCTTCAAGCGGGCAGGCGCCAAAAGAGTGGGCGACCGCGCTGCAATAGAACTGGGCGCTGTGCTGGAAAAGCGGGCAAAAACAATACTGGAGGAGGCGAAACACCTTTCCGAGCACTCAGGCCGCAGGACGGTGATGAGAAAGGACGTAAAGATGGCGAAGAAGAACCTAGATAAGTTATAAATTCTTTCTGTAGATATTATACGTGGCGAATTGGCCGCCGCGTGACTGCTATGTTTGACGACCTTGTGACAAAGATATCTGTTTCTTCACAGCTAGACAGGACAGAAGTAATGAGGATGGTCGAAGAGAAGCAGGTAGAATTATCGGGGCTTATTTCTGACGAAGGCGCCGCCTATCTTGTAGCTAAAGAATTAGGATTAGAATTGAAAAGAGATGCAGAGCGCCTGAACATAGAGAACGTTGTGCCTGGGATGCAGAACGTAGATGTAACAGGCAAGGCCGTGAGGATATTTCCCGTGAGGGAATTCAAGACAGAAAAAGCAGAGGGCCGTGTGTGTAACGTAATTGTGGCTGACCAGACAGGGCCGATAAGGCTGACCCTGTGGAACGAGGAGATAACAAAGCTGGAAGGGGTGCAAATAGGCGACGTCGTTCGCATTCGTGGTTACGTCCGCGATAACCAGGGCAGCCCTGAGATAAGGCTTGGCAGGAGAGGCTCGATAGAAAAGACAGAAGACGTCATGGAAGACGTGATGAACACGGCAAAAAGGGCGATGGAAAGATCGTCGATAAAAGATCTGGCTGAGGGATTTGCACGCTCTGTCCGTGCGCCTATCCTGCAGATATTCGAAAGCAACGTTTTCTTTGAGACCTGCCCGGAATGCAGGAAAAGGCTGAAGGACACGGATGAGGGATGGCTATGCGAGGCGCATGGTGTGGTAGAACCAGACTATGGACTGATAATATCGGGCATAATAGACGACGGCACGGCTTCTGTAAGGGCTGTATTCTTCACGGGCGCCGCCGAGAAGATACTAGGCATGGCAAAGACAGACGCAAAAAAACTTTTTGACAGAAAGAAAAAAATGGAGGCTGTGCTGTCGCAAATACCGCTGGGCAAGGAATTCGTATTCGAGGGAAAATTGAGGAGGAACACGATCTTCGACAGGACCGAGTTCGTGGTTAATGATGTTAAAGAAGTTGATGTGAAGCAGGAAATAAAAACGATGATGGGGAGGATGGGAAATGGATGAAATAGAAGCAAGACATGTAACAGACGCACTAAACAGATGTCTAGAGATGGATACGCTATGGTTTGGAAGGGCACTTTACCTCAAAGATATCTTGATGAACTGCCGATAGGAGATATTTGGAACGATCACCAGATACTCACGGATTTAGTTTCGTTTACAGGCCTACTGACGCGGGAAAAGGGGTTTTAGAAGAATTTGAAAGATGCAGGTTCGAAGGCGGCGTCAGTGCCCTTACATCGCTACTAGAAGCTGCATAGGAGATGATAAACATGCCTAGGTTCAAGAAGAAGCTGACGCCGGAGCAGGAGCTGGCAGAAATGGAAGAAAGAGAGGACGAGCCGGAGAAAAAAATAACCAAGAAAGAAGGGGAAGAGCTGACGATAGAAGACCTCCCGGGGATAGGGCCGAAGGGCGCGCAAAAACTGAAGGAAGCCGGGTACGAAGACCTCATCGCGATAGCAGCTGCTTCTGCAGGAGAGATAGCAGCTGCCTGCGAGATAGGCGAAGCCACGGCGGAAAAAATCATACACGCAGCCCGGCAGCAACTGGATATGGGTTTCAAGTCAGCTGCAGAGCTGCTGGAAAGGAGGAAAGAAGTAGGAAGGATAACAACAGGGAGCAAGGCGCTGGACGCCCTTATAGGTGGAGGGGTCGAAACGCAGGCTATAACAGAGGCTTTCGGCATGTTCGGCTCCGGCAAGTCACAGATAGGATTCAGCCTGGCTGTGAACGTGCAGATGCCCAAGTCTGAAGGCGGGCTCGGCGGCAAATGCCTGTTCATAGATACTGAATCAACGTTCCGCCCGGAGAGGATAATAGAGATAGCGGAGAAAAAAGAACTGGATCCAAAAAAAGTACTGAGCAATATATTCATCGCGAAAGCCTACAACAGCGATCACCAGGTCGTGCTGGCTGAAAAGGCAAAGGACCTGATAAAGAAGGAAAACATAAAGCTGATAATTGTTGATTCCCTGATGAGCCACTTCCGCAGCGACTACTCAGGAAGAGGTGAGTTAGCTCCAAGGCAGCAGAAATTAAACAGGCACATACACGCTATGCAGAAGATGGCTGACACGTACAACATAGCTGTCTACGTAACAAACCAGGTCATGGCGAATCCGGGCGTGCTTTTCGGCGATCCAACAACAGCGATAGGCGGACACATAGTTGGACACGCTTCGACGTATCGCCTGTACCTGAGAAAAAGCAAGCAGAATAAGAGGATAGCCCGCCTTATTGATAGCCCTAACATGCCCGAAGGAGAAGCAGTCTTCATGCTTGGTGAGAAGGGCATTGAAGACGAGTAGCTGCAGTTATTCCTTGGTAAGCTGGTTTATTCGCTCTGCAAGGGGCCAGCAAAGGGACATGTAGATGATGTTCGCCAGCTCGCTGCATATGTTTATTTTTGTCCACCTGTACGACGCCCACGCAGCGTCAAGGGCGGCCTGGAGCTTCTCCAAGTTCACTTCCTTTGAGACCTGCAAGAGGAAGCTCTTTTCCCGCTCCACTATGTCTGCGGGCACGTTCAGGAGCTTTCTTCTCGTGAAAGTTTCGTAGATTTTCACGAACTCGTCTGCTATCGCCTCTGCCTCCTGTATGATCCGGGATTTCTGCGTTGCCTCCATATAAGACTACACAAAAGGAAAAAGAAAAAGGTTGCGGAGTAAAAAATCTTTATATCCTGCCTTGGTGTAAGTAACAACTACGGACCGGCGTGTTCTTTTCCTGCGCCGCAGCGCCCAGGGTAATTGATTCGTAATTGTACGGGTCGTCCAGCAAAATATTTAAGGCGGCCTGGCAATAGAATACAAGGCAATAAATAGCAGATAGACGCGCGTGACGCGTCATTTTGACTTGAGGTGTTGAAAATGATGAGTAGAGGAAGAGACCTTCTTGGAAAAGTTGTTGTATCAGAGGAGACGGGAAGAAAATTCGGTATAGTAGGCGACATGAACTTCATATCTGAATCAGGAGAGTTGCTGAATGTCGTTCTTGTGGAACCGACGAAACATATAGCAGATCTAACATTAGAGAGGGATGAGAATAACAGGCTGCTGGTTCCGTTCTCGGCTGTGAAGAGCGTCGGCGACTTCGTGATAATCTCTGAAAAGGAAATCGCCTAGTTCTTTTTTTCTTATGTGAGGGATAAACCAGCACAAAGTGCTGACGTAGGTTAAGTAGGTTACTTATTTTATCTTTTCACAAAAAGCGTGCTTATCCTTGGCGGCAAGGAATAAAGGAATGCCTTGTCGTCCCGCTTACGCTCGAGAAACCCGTCTTCCTGGAGTTTCTTGACGACGTTGTTGACGGAACGTACAGCGTGCTGGCGCGATTTGTACTTCGTGAGGTCGAGGGCGTTTGCTATCTGCCCTGGGGTCATCGCTTTCGTCGACAACATTTCCAGTATTTCTTTCTGCATGGGTGTCGTTTTAGCAAGCAAAGATGCCGAGGCTGTCTGGTGTTCCTCTTTTGCTTCTCGTTTTTGCTCGTTTAGGTCGAACTCTATGTGTATACGGCCTTTCATGATGGCGTTGTTTACAAGAATATCACACAGCCGTATTACCTCGCGCGGGAATCCTCCAGTGTAATTGTATATATGGTCAGCCACGTGCGAGAACTCTGTACCAAGACCGCCTACCGACTGCACCCTTTTCTTTATCAGTTCTGATGTTTCTTCTTTTGTGAGGGATAGAAGGTCGGCCCTCGTTGAAATTCTTTTCACGAACGTTTCCAGATTATTTCTCAGCTGGTCTTCCAGGGAAGGCAGACCGGAGACAACGACAGACATGTTTTCCACCTGGTCATTCAGGACGCGCAGCCACTCCAAGACTTCCGTATTTGCCTCGTGAGCTTCGTCCGCCATCACAATAAGGCGCTTTTTCCTGATCTTCTTTGACAAAAACTCAGGGATCTCGTAGATACTCTTTATATCCTTCTGCCAGAAGGCGTACCACGATTTCTTGTACCGGCCGGAAAATATAGTGACAAAATCAGCAGGCACAGAAGGGGGCTTGCCGATGTAGATTACGTCATAATTTTTCAACCTGCCCGACATCCATTTCAGGAAAGTGGTCTTTCCAGAGCCTGTGGGGCCTAAAATAAGCATTAATTTATGATTCTCCTCTATCGCCATCAATACCTGCTCTATCTGGGACTTGTAACCTACAAACAGGTGGGGGGAGATAGAGAAAGTAAAGGGATTGGCTTTCCATCGCATATTATAGAGCCATTCGTGGACGGTCATTTTCGGCTGAACCGGGGGCAAAGGCATTGTATCTGGCTGAGGTATGCCTTCTTTTGCAGGCTCTTCCATAGATTCCTTTATGTCCTCCTCTGCAAGCTCTTCTTCCAGTTCCTGGACAGACTCCTCTTTTGTTAGGGATGATTCTTCCAAGGTATTTTCATCGCTGCCTTGCTTTTCTGGCTCTCCTGGCATATCTTCGTCAGGCATTAGAAGGTTATATATTCTACAACTTATATTTTTTTAGATTATGAAGAATATGAAGATCTTGTGAACTAGACATAAATTTCTCTAGAAATCATTCAATTTCACGGTGAATTCACGGTGAATATCATGAACTTCATGTGAACTCCGTGAATATTTTATGAAGGTTTTATGAATATCTAGTGAAGGTCTGGTGAACATAATTCCTTATTTTAGCTGTAATACACTATAGAATGTGAGATTACTAAATATAGGATATCTGAAAAATCGTGATTTCGTGAGAGTTATTTTCAGGTATTCACACACCTTCACAAAGATTTTATGAAGGTCTATGAAGGTCAGATGAAGATAAATAAGAAAAATTTTATCAGAACAATTGTTCCAGAGCATCGAAATTCTGACTTTAAGGAGCCTATATCCACGCAATAGAAAAGCATGCCCAAAACATATTCTCCAGAATATAAATGAGCTGCCAAGAGACTGCCTTTTACCTGTTTAATCCACACATTTTGGTAGTAATAAATGAAAATTGGCTCTATAAGCCTATATCTCTGGTTTTACTGAAATCTAGAAATGATAGCTATAAATATTAACTGGTGTTAAAGATAGAACCATGGGTAGGGGTAAAAGCAAGGACAATCGAAGCCTGAATCTTATCGTTTTAGCCCTCACAGAAGCTCCTGACGGGCTATGGATAAGGGAAATAGCCAGACGTACGAAGCTGAACCCTAATACAGTAGCCTATCATGTCTCGCAGCATCCGGAGCTGTTTGACGAGCATGCTGTGGAGGGACCAAAAAAAGCTTTCTTTAAACTCGTAAAGCTGAAGTCAGGCGTTACCACGCGGCCGGGCACACTCCTGACAAAGATATTCAAGGAGCATGGATAGGATGCGCTGCTTTATAGCTATTGATATACCTGAAGATGTGAAAAAAGAGATAATTAAACTACAGGGCATTATAAAAGGGGACGTGAAGCTGGTAGAGCCGGAAAACCTTCATTTCACGTTAAAATTCCTCGGCGAGATAGACGATGCGACGATCGCAGCTGTGAAAAGTATCCTGGCAGAAACTGCTTCTTCTGTGCCTGCCTTCGATGTCAACCTCAAAGGGTTAGGCGTTTTTCCAAGCAAAAAATTCATCCGCGTTGTCTGGATAGGGGCAGAAGGAAAAAGCATGCTTGACATGCACACAACTGTGGAAGAGAGTCTAGAACATATGTTCAGACTGGACAAACCTGTGCCGCATCTCACAATAGCCAGGGTAAAGTCGCAAAAAGGGCTGAAAAACATTGCGGGTTTCGTGGAAAGCAACGAAGATAGAGAAATAGGCAGGATGAGGGTCGACAGAATAAAGCTGAAAAAATCCACCCTCGTGAGAGAGGGGCCTGTTTATGAAGACATAGGTGAATTTGAGCTATGCTAGACGACAAGACCATATTCCGTGTTTCTATAGCGCTAGCTGCCGCAGGAATTATACTGCTCACCCTTGCTGCTTACTTCCTGCAGCCGGCGAAGATAGCTATATCTGAGATAGACGAGTCGCAGGTCGGGAAGGTGGCAAGAATCACAGGAACGATTGAATCTATATCAGGCACGGATACTAGATTCCTGAAGCTTTCAGACGGCTACGGGTCGATAACCATTGTCGTATTCGAAAGAGAGGCTAGGAATATCGATATGGAGGGATTGAAAGTTGGGGAAGAGATATCACTGACAGGGAAAATATCCTTGTACAGGGGAGAAATAGAGGTTATATTGTCTTCTCTAGATGCGAAGAGCAATACTTAAGTTTTCTCCAGAAGTAAAATATCGGAACAAGTGAAACCATGGACGCAATAATCCTAGCGGGCGGCCAGGGCAAGAGGCTTAGACCCTTGACAAGCGACATGCCGAAATGCCTTGTACCAATAAACGGCAAGCCCATGATGTCCCACCAGATAGAATGGCTGAAGCGATACGGCATAGAAAGAATAATAGTGGCGTGCGGCTACAAGTGGGAAAAAATAAAGCAGAATTACGGAAACGAGATTGTCTATTCCGTCGAAGAAGAGCCCCTCGGGACCGGCGGCGCCCTGAAGCTGGCGCTGAAGGAGCTGACCAGCGAGGAATTCATACTTGTGAACTGCGACGATCTTACAAATGTAGATATCCGTGAGCTGCAGAAGATAGGCAGCAACGCGATCGTGCTAAGCAGATTCCATTCGCCATTCGGTATAGTCGAGACAGAAGACGGCTTAGTAAAAAAATTCGTACAAAAACCTCTCCTACCGCACTGGGCGTGGACAGGCGTCGCGATACTGAACAGGAACCTGGCGCTGCCTGACAGGGGCTCTTTTGAAACCGAGCTTTTCGAGAAGATAAGGCTGAAATATTACAGGCACGACGGTTACTGGGTCACCATAAACAATGAGAAGGATTTGGAAGAGGCGGAGAAGGTCATGAAAGAAAATCTATAGAGAAAGCCCTTTTTCTACTACCGCCGAGAACTCGCTTTCCAGCCTTCTCAGTTCTTCCTCTGTATCGGCTTCAGCGGTAAGTCTTATTATGTCCTCTGTCTTTGACGGCCTTACTAGAACAAAACCTTTTTCCAGTTCTACTCTTATGCCCTCTGTCTTATCCAGTTTTCCGTATTTATCCAAGATAGTTTTTTCTATGCGATCCATTACTTCCGCCTTTTTCTCGTTTGCGCAATTATAATTTTTTCTTGCGGCTGGATACGACGGGACGTCTTTTACAAATTCCTCCAGCGTCCTCCCAGATTCCTGAATAACCTTGGAAAAAAGCATGCTCGCTGCTATCGCGTCGCTAAAGCCGATGATCGACGGAACAAAGCAGTGCTGGGAGGATTCTATTCCGAGCGCTGCTTTATACGACAATACAGCGCCTTCCATATGAAAGACGCCGACAGGTACCCTGACGACCTTCCTGTTAAATTTATTCGCCACAGACTCTAGCGCACGGCCACAGTCTATGTTGGTTACAACGTCTCCCGGACCGCTAATTCCAGAAAGAAGGACGTGAACAACGTGCTCTGTTGGAATAATTTTTCCGCTGCCTGTCATGACGAAGAACCTGTCGCCGTCGGCGTCGTAAGCTATACCGAAATCGTATTTGGCAACTTTCTTCTTCAGTTCTGTCATCGGGTCCGTCTTCGGGTCAGGGCCTCTGTTAGGGAAGTTTCCATCCGGATTTTCGAATATCACGTCGGCGTTGAATCCGGCGGCTGTAAAAACCCTCTTCGCGACTATTCCATTCACTCCGTTGCCGCAGTCCAGCAATATCTTTGTCTTCTTCTTCGCCTCTGACTTTATTCTGCCTGTTATGTTTCTTACGTAAATGTTCAGTATATCTTCTGCCTCTTCCCGCACGGGCGTAGCCCTTATACGAGAGAAGTATTTTTCTGACCTGACTACGTCCAGTACATTCGTGTTCTCATTATCGTTGTATATCGTGCCGTCCGCGTGGAAGAGCTTCACACCTGCGTGTCCTTTCGGGGTGTGGGATGCTGTTATGTAGGCTACCTCCATCTGCTGCGTAACGCCCCAGTTAAGGGCCACAGCCTGCGGCACGATACCTATGTTCATGACTGTTTTCTCAGCCTTTAGTGCGCCGTTCATAAACGCGTTCATCAATGCAGGGCTTTCGTTTCTTGCATCGCACGCGACAACTATGTCCCTTGAGACAAACTGGGCGAATGCATTACCTATCCTGTCCATCAGGTCTTCGTTTATCTCTTCCGGATACCTTCCCCTTATGTCCAGTCCTTTGAATATGTTCGGATTCATCAGCGTGATTATAATTTAGCAAAGGTTAAAAACAGAATATACGCCAAAAGAAAACTTTATTTGATCCGGATGTGATATATTTCCAGGTATGAAAGCCCCGGAATGCTGCGGCAAAGAGATGTCTGTAAGGGTCGAGACGACGAAGTACGTCGAGCTAGAGTGCAGAACGTGCCGAGACGTAGTATACATAAAGAAGGACAAAGTGGAGAAGCCGCGGCTGCTGGACGACTGATCCTTATCGTGTAAGATTCCTGAAACCGCTTCTTGTTATAACAATATCGTCTTCTGTGCGGATGCCGTTCTTCATGTATACGCCCGGCTCTATGGTTACTGTCATGCTCTCCTTCAGAATGTCCTTGCTGTTCAATGAAATAACAGGATTCTCGTGTATTTCTAGTCCTATCCCGTGGCCCAGGCTCGTTATGAAGTGTTTTTTCAGAGCGCCGAGCGAATCGTTTGCTTTTTTATGGAGGTCGGCTGCTTTTACACCCGGCTTTATAATCGCGTAGACTTCTTCTAGAGTCCTCTCAATCGGTTCTTCGTATTCGCTGTTCACGGTGCGTGTCATGTCCGAGCAGTAGCTTTCCACCTTCACGCCCATGTCGATCAGGGTCGTCTCGTCAAGCTTTGTTTTTCCTGGGGTGTGGTGAGGTTCTGTTATGTTCTTGCCTGTAGCCACTATCGTCGGGAAAGAGCGCTCGACGTTCATGTCAAGCATTCTTTTCTCTATAATTGCCTTCAGCTCTATCTCCGTCATTTTTCTGCTTATGTTCTTTATGGAATAGTCCATTATTCTTCTTGTCAATGCGCACGCCCTGGTTATCCTGCTTATTTCATACGGCGTCTTCACGGAACGCGCGGCAGCTATATCCTTGGATACGTCTACTGTCCTGAACCGCCTGCTCAGCCGAGAAAAATCAGCGGCGCTTAGTGCGGTCTTTGAAACTCCGATCTTTTTCCTTTTCAGTTTTTTGACAAAGCTTTCGTAGTTCTTGTATGGCTCGACATTTGTCCATGATTTTCTAGCGCGGGAAAGATCAATGTCTGGCACAAACAGAGCAGGAGATGAGAAGTCGTAATAGAAAATTCCATAGCCGCTGAAATTAGTCAGGTAAAGAAAATCCGGATTCGTCTCGACTTCGAAATTTGCTAGCAGGACGCCGTTCAATCTGTCCGCAAGATGGTCGAATTTTTTCAGCCGTATTTTCTGTTCCCTCATGAGAGACTATTGGGCAGGCAGGATAAAAAGAGATCCCAAAGAAGTTTTTATAAATATAGAAAATAAATCTTTCTGTGGTCAAGCAGTCGGTAAATCCTGATAAGCGCCTTCGACAAAAGGCTTCCCGCTTTCCCACGCCGTTATACATAACTCTAAAAATCCTTCGCGGTGAGCACACGTACGCCCGCCTCGTCCACGCGCTCCTTGTAGCTCATGCCGACCAGGAATTTTATCCCCCTGTGGCGTGCCATGTCGATTAGAGGCTGGCTGACCTTGCCGTCGAAGACGAGGGCGTGCACGTTGCTGTACTCGGAGACTATGTCGGACAGCTCTGTTATAGGCACCTTGCTTATTATCTGCAGTTCATTGTCGACAAGATAAGCTGCGCGGGTTCCTATCAGGTCTTCCAGCAGTGATGAAAACAGCTTCTTCGTCTGCTCGTCAGCTTCCGGCTGTTCTACCACACTTTCCTGGACGTCCTCTGTGAAATCTGGCGGCGGACCTTCTGAGCCGCGGAATCCCCTCTCTAGAAACTGGCTGGAAGGGATGCGCTCGCGCAGGGCCTTGAATATCTCTTTCTTCGTCAATTCCTCGACTTCCTTACCCTCTTCTGCACGAGCCACATAGTCGATATCTGCGATAGAAAGGAGCTTCTTCAGGTCCAGTTCTCCTCCACGGTCGCCGTCCACGAAAGCTGTTGTGGTCTTCTGCTTTATTATGTCTACTACCGGCTGGGGAACCTTGCTGCCTTCTATAGCTAGAACATTCTTTATGCCGTTCTTCAGCAGGTTTATGACGTCTGCCCTGCCTTCAACGACGATAAGCTCTTCTGCTGTTTTTATGTCAGGGCCGCAGCTTACGCCGTAGTAATCCGCAACTTCCCACGACCTGACGGCTTCCTTGACGACCTCTGATATTCTTTGTGTATCGGGCGCGTTTGTATCCAGCATAGCCCTGAGGATCTCCTTAGCCCTGTTGATGACGTACTGCCTCTTCTGCGTGCGCACGTCCTCGACCTTCGTAACTGTTATTCTTGCGTCCGCAGGTCCTACCTTGTCTATGGTCTCCAGCGACGCTGCTATGAGGGAAGTCTCGCTGGCGTCCAGACTTGACGGTATTACTATCTCTGCGAACGATTTCCCCCTGTCTGTCTTGACGTTCACTTCTATCCTGCCTATGCGGCCCGTGTGCTGCAGGTCGCGAAGGTCCATGTCAGCTCCCAGCAGGCCTTCTGTCTGGCCAAATATAGCGCCTATCACGTCCGGTTTCTCTATCACGCCCTTCGATTGCAATCTTGCGTAGATCACGTATTTTGCAAAGTTCTGTGCAAGCTTTGCCATAATCAATCCTCTCCATTCCGAGAAGGGTAAACGCATCTCTGTTTCCGTTTACCCTTCGCTTACGCAGAACCAGCTCTACTCGCGACTGTCGCTCGTGTCCGTGAATATGAAAGTTTTAAACATTATACAATCACTCTGAGCATCATCCTGCTTTACTTTATGGTATGATGCAATCCTTTTAAGGCTTTCATCCTGCGCTGTCATATACTCCCTATTTCTTTTTCTATTTCCTGCATAGTCCTCGCAGAGGCCTTCTGCAGCGACGGGTAGACGTTCTTCAGGTAGAATTCCGTGAACACCTCGGAGAACAGTCCCTTCTCCTTTATCCTAACGACGAACTCGGCCTTCACGTTTATGTAAAGACTATTATTCTCGCCCTCCATCGAGAAATTGACCTCTATCTGCGAAAAGGCGTCCAGAGCCTCCACGACGTCGAAGACCAGCGTAGCCTTCTTCACAGGGCCGTCTGTCGCGAAGGCGTTCTGCCTCTCGTACACCGCGTGGTTGTCCGATACCCTCTTCATGAAATCCATCGCCACTATATATGGATCGTCTGTCTCGACGACCATGCTCTTCGTGAACAACGTCTCGCGAATTTCCACAGCAATCACTAGAATGAATTATTTTCTGGGTAGAAAAAGATTGCTGTACGGTTGTACGATGCGGTAATAAAGATGGCGTCGATCTATCATAATGGCCAGTTTCGGTACATTCCGTAGTCAAGCATGGTAGACGGCACTCTTGAAGCGTATCTGGGAACGCACGATGGGTATTCGGCATTTCCATTGTTTAGGGGATACAGGCACTACAAAATGCTATGGCGCAGGGGGTACTTAGAGCCGGGCCTGAGTGTGATAAGGCTGATGTGGAATATCGGCAGGGATGACGAGCATTTCATAGTGCACGGAGAATACGAAATCGAAGGCATAAGCGCTACAGCCCACGCAGGCAGGCCGGGGAAATACGACCCACGAAAATTGCTTTCTGAAAGAAACTGCCCTCCTTGGGAAGCGCAGCATCTTAACTTAGATCCAAAACCGCGCCGATAAGCAGCTACTTTTCCATCCTGCAGTCCGCGCAGAGCCACGAGCCGTCTGTTTCCTGAATATCGTCTGAGAAATTTCCGCAGGACTCGCACTCTGCTATATCCTCGTCCTCGTTTGCCTTCATGGACCCGAGCTTGAACTTCTCAAGGAGTAATTCAACGACGGCCGGTTCTACGCGGAGGATGTCGTTCGTCGTGATTATTCCGACTAGCCGTCCCCTGTCGAAGACGGGCAGCTTCTCGATGCTGTTCTTTATCATGATCCTCGCGGCCTCCTCGACGGTTGCGGAAGGGGCTATGGTGATCAGGTTGGTGCTCATGATATCCTTCACCGTTGAGCCGTGCTTGGAAGCAACGTGCTTGTAGACTACGTCGCGCGTAGTTACTATTCCTTTCACGCTCTTCTCGCCCATGACGATCACGGAACCTATCCTCTCGTCCCTCATGATCTTCGCGACCTTCTCTATAGTGTCGCCAGAATCTATCCTTTTAATTTCCCTTGTCATAACTTCGCCGACAAGAACGTTGAATTTCATAATCAATCCCTTTCTTTCCGAAAGAAAGGTCTTGATGAACCCCAAAGAAAGGATTTAGACCATCTTCCGGTATTCATTTACTTGTGCTTTTTCTTTTTATAGAGATTGCAGACACAATAACAGCATGGTCAAGAAATACGCCAAGGGTTACAGGGCGGAGTACCAACTGACGCACATGCTTGCTGGCATGGGCTACATGGTGATAAGGGCACCGAGGAGCGGGCGCATTGGGTTACCTAGCCCGGATATAATAGCTGCGAAGCAGGGGCGGCTGCTTGTGATAGAATGTAAATCGCGCGAGGAGGCGTTTACAGTTCCGCAGGAGCAGATGCAGGAGCTGAGAGAGTGGGAGGAAAAAGCAGGCGCTGTGCCTTATATTGGGTGGAAGATATCGAGGGAAGGGTGGAGATTTCTAAGGCTCAAGGACGTGTCAGAAAATAAAGGCAACGTGGGCAAGGCGTTCGCCGGTGAAAAGGGAATAAGCATAAATGAACTATAAAAAGAATCCACCATCTAAAGATGGTGGTATTGCTGTGCAATATCACTTATAGTACTGT
>Ga0187892_10003839_pt1 | contig 26583 bp, 22 predicted proteins | sample MA1701073metaG_FD_139345 | JGI IMG/M metagenome (GOLD analysis project Ga0187892, IMG submission 139345) | Bio-ooze microbial communities from a basaltic lava cave in the Kipuka Kanohina Cave System on the Island of Hawaii, USA - MA170107-3 metaG ... | reverse complement strand
CTCTTCCACGATCGCCCCGCTGTCGGTGAAGAGCACCGAGTCGTGGACGTAATGGACGAGCAGCACGGAGAGGATCCCGATGTAGACGTAGGCCTCGTCCGACCCGGGGCGTCCCGGATGGAGGTCGGGCCAGAGCGCGCCGGCGAGGACCAGGAGGAGGCCCGAGACGGGGAGCATCGCCATGCACAGCCCGTAGAACGAGGTCCAGCCGGTCCCCCGGTCGATGCGACGGAGCGCCCGGATCCCGTGCAGGAAGCCGATGCGCTGCCCGGTCCTGAGCTCGCGCAGCCGGTTCGCGTACCAGGTGAGGGCGAGGTACTGGAACGAGTGCCAGGTGTTGATCCCCTGGAAGGCCGTATCCATGTTGGGGAAGGCCGGGGTCCAGAGCATCAGCGGGACGGTCACGGCGATCAGCAGCGTCTTGGGGAGGTTGAGGCTCCCCGCAGCCCACTCGGCGCAGGTCTTGACGACGAACACGGCCAGGAACGCGCCGAAGACGGTGGTGACCAGCGACGAGAGCCAGGTCCAGCCCCCGAGCACCTCCCCGTACTTGAGCACCACCGTGCCGATGCGGAACTCCCCGCGGATCATCTTCTGGATGGCGATCGGGTAGAGGCTGAAGAAGACCACGCCGTAGTCGATCAGGCGCGCGCGCCAGGGATAGTCGGGGCGCGCCTTGCGATTGTAGGCGTCGATCAGCCAGAGGATCTGCTGGAGCGCGTGCAGCGAGGCGACCGCGAAGAAGATCGAGAGCAGCCAGACATAGGAGTCGTAGCTCGAGATCGCCATCAGGATCACGCCGAGGGGGACGAGCACCGACGAGGCCACGAACGCCGCGCGCCGGCGGCGGAAGTCGGGGTCGAGGATCGTCCGCGTGAACGTGGCGTACATGTGAGGCCCGCCGATCAGGATCGCCACGAGGTTGTTCACGAAGACACGGGCCTTGTAGGCGGTCGTCCCGGGGATCGAGGCCGCCTCCAGCGCCTCTCCTCCGAAGAAGAGGAAGACGCTGTAGGGGAGGGAGGCCAGGCCCACGCTCAGGATCAGGAAGGAGAGGTCCCAGCGCGGGCTCCGCAGCCAGGGCTGGGCGCTCTCACGGGCGGACGTGGAGATGGTCGCTGCGATCGTCGTCACGTCGTCTCTCGTCTCCGCCCGCCGACAGGGCTCCGGTCGGGCGGCGCAGAGTCTACCGTGCTGCCCCGGCCTCGTCACTGCAAGCAGCTGTATGTTCCGTTAATTAAGAAACACTACACTAGCTCAATTCCTGAGAACCAGACCCAGCCCGGAGAACCAGACCGCCGGAATCCCGCGGTTCTCGACAGCCGTTGACAAGGAGGCCCGGAGCTACGAGCCGGCCGCGCCGCCGCCCGGGTGAGCGGGCGGCTGTGGCGTGGACGGGCGAGGGCTATAATCCGGGCCGTCGCGTTTTGGAGACACTCCCATGATGTCCCTCGCCCTCTTCCAGAACATCGGGCCGATGGAGCTGATCATCATCCTGACGATCGCGCTCCTGGTGTTCGGGAGCCGGCTGCCGGAAGTGGGACGCTCGCTGGGAAAGGGGATCACGGAGTTCCGCAAGGGGATGAAGGGGATCGAGGACGAGGTGGACCGCTCGATGAACGAGCCGCCGAAGTCCGCCGAGCTCCCCCCCCACTCCGCGGCTCCCCCGACCTCGACCCACTCCGCGGCTCCCCCGACCTCGACCCACTCCGCGGCCTCGCCGACGCCCGCCTTCCCGCCGGCCGAGAAGCGCTGACAGCGCGCCCGAGGCCCCCTACTTGGCGGGCGGCGCGCTCACGGGCTTGGGTGTCTTCAGGTCCGCCTTCACGTTCTGGTCGGCGGCGTCGAAGATCGCCTCCCACGGCTCGGCGGGCGAGGTCGCCTTGGGGAGCGGGAAGACCTTGTCCAGCGTATGGCGCACGTCGGAGGGGAGCCCTACGTAGACCGAGAGCTCGCAGGCCGAGAGGCGCTCCAGCTCCTCGACCATCTCGGGGGTGAGCAGGCCCGAGACCGCGACCGTGAGGATGTTCCCGAAACGGTCCAGCGGGACCGCCTGGTACTTGTGCAGCACCTCGGCGGGGATCATGGTCTGGATCTCGCGTCCGATCGTGTAGCTCGAGGTGAGCAGGAACGGGAGCTGGAACTGCTTGGCGATGGTGCTGGCGATGTCCCACTCGGAGACCACGCCGTAGGACACCAGGATCTCGCCGAGCAGCTTGCTCGTGCGCCGCTGCTCGTTCAGCGCGTCCACGACCTGGTCCCGTGTGACGAGACCCTCCATGACGAGGAGCTCGCCGAGCTTCTTCTTGGTCAGCTTCTCGAGGAACTTCATCTCGCTTCCCGCTGAGCGGCCAGGGTTCCTATCGGCAGCGGGGAGGTCTCAGCCTGAGAAGCGGATCCCTACACATCCAGGTTGCGGACCTCGAGCGCGTGGCGCTCGATGAAGGCGCGGCGGGGCTCCACGACCTCTCCCATCAGGATCGTGAACATCTCCTCCGCCTTGACCACGTCCTCCAGGCGCACCTTGAGGAGCGTCCGTTTCTCCGGGTCCATCGTGGTCTCCCAGAGTTGCTCGGGGTTCATCTCGCCCAGACCCTTGTAGCGCTGCTTGTCCAGGCCCTTGCGGCCCAGCCGGCGGACCTCCTCGAGCAGGCCCTGGAGCGACCGCACTCCCACGGTGACGTCCTCGGTCGCGATCTGGTAGCGCTCCGGCGCTCCCGGGTCGTCCGTCTCCTCGAAGTTCAGGGGCTCGACGCCGCTCCCCTCGAGCTGGCGGATCGTCCTCTCCAGCTCGCCGTTCTCGTGGAACTCGAAGACCTCGAGGTCGGCTGTGCTCCGGTCCGCCTCGTCGTCCCCTTCCTCCCAGACCCTCAGCTCCTCGGCGCGTCCCGCCTGCTGGCCGTCCTTCCACTCGCCGAAGGCCGTCTGGTCCGGGAAGAAGAAGGTCTGGAAGGAACGCGTCTCGGCATCCCGCCGCCGCACCATGAGCGCGGGCAGCGCGCCCGAGGCCTGCTTGCGGGCCCGGAGCAGCTCGCGCAGCTCCACGCCCCGTCGGGCCAGGAGCCTCTGCGCCTCCTCGAGCGCCGTGAGGTTCTGGAGCAGGCTGAGAAGCGCCTCGCCTTCGATCGCGCCCTCCCGCCCCTCGACGACGAACCGGGCGCCGTCGGCGCCCAGCCGGGTCTCGACGCCCTTCATCTCGCGATCGCTGAGGATGTACTCCTCCTTGCTCTTCCGCTTGATCCGGTAGAGCGGCGGCTGCGCGATGTAGATGCGGCCCGCCTCGATCAGCTTCCGCATCTGCCGGTAGAAGAACGTGAGGAGGAGGGTGCGGATGTGCGATCCGTCCACGTCCGCGTCCGTCATGATGATGATCCGGCCGTAGCGCAGCGACTCGAGGTTCAGCTCGTCCCCGATGCCGGCTCCGAGCGCCGTGATCAGGGTCCGGATCTCGGTGTGGCCGAGCACCTTGTCCAGCCGCGCCTTCTCCACGTTGATGATCTTGCCCCGGAGCGGCAGGATCGCCTGGAACTCGCGGTTGCGCCCCTGCTTGGCCGAGCCGCCGGCCGAATCCCCTTCCACGACGAACAGCTCGCTGCCGTCGGGATCGCGCGAGGAGCAGTCGGCCAGTTTGCCGGGGAGGCCGCCCCCCGCGAGGAAACCCTTCCGCTTGACCAGCTCGCGCGCCTTCTTGGCCGCCTCGCGCGCTCGGGCCGCGAGCACCGCCTTGGAGATGATCTCCTTGGCCGTGGCGGCGTGCTCCTCGAGGTAGATCGCGAGCTGGTCGGCCACGATGGTCTCGACCAGGCCCTGGACGTCCCGGTTCCCCAGCTTGGCCTTGGTCTGACCCTCGAACTGGGGGTCCATGACCTTCACGCTGATCACGGCCGTGAGGCCCTCTCGGAAGTCGTCCCCGGTCGGCGGGCGGTCGCTGTCCTTCAGGAGCTCTTCCTTCCTGGCGTAGTTGTTGAAGGTCCGCGTGATCGCGGCGCGGAACCCGGAGAGGTGCGTCCCTCCCTCCCGGGTGTTGATGTTGTTCACGAAGCAGAAGCAGTTCTCGGCGTAGCCGTCGTTGTACTGCATCCCGACCTCGAGGCCGAAGCTCTCGGGCCAGGGCTTCTTCGGATCGTGGGCCCGGGTCAGGAGGAGGATGTCCTGGTGGATCGGCTCCTTGTTCTGGTTCAGCCATCGCACGAACTCGGCGATCCCGCCGTCGTAGCGGAAGCAGTCCTCCTTGCCGGTCCGCTCGTCCTTGATGCGGATCGTGATCCCGCGGTTCAGGAAGGCCAGCTCGCGGCAGCGGCTGGCGAGCACGCCGTAGTCGAAGGAGGTCTCCTCCAGGATGGAGGGGTCCGGCCGGAACTTGACGCGGGTCCCCTTGCGGTCGGTCCGGCCCATCACCAGGACGTCCGAGCGGCGCTCCCCGCGCGCGTACTCCTGGCGGTAGATGTGCCCGTCGCGGTAGACCTCGACCTCGAGCCACTCGGAGAGCGCGTTCACGACCGAGAGGCCGACCCCATGGAGCCCGCCTGAGACCTTGTAGGAGCCGTGATCGAACTTCCCGCCCGAGTGGAGCTCGGTGAGCACGACCTCGAGCGCCGACTTCCCCCGTTCCTTGTGGGTGTCCACCGGGATGCCCCGACCGTTGTCCAGCACCTCGACGCTTCCGTCCCGGTTGATCTTGACCGAGATGTCCGTGCAGAAGCCCGCGAGCGCCTCGTCGATGGAGTTGTCGATGAGCTCGGTGACGAGCTGGTGGAGACCGTGCACCGACACGTCCCCGACGTACATGGCCGGGCGCTTGCGGACGGCCTCGAGACCGTCCAGGACCTTGATCGTGCCGGCGTCGTAGGATTCCTCCGCCGCCGCCATCTCCTGTCGCTCCTCGCCCATCATCCCTCCACCCGGAACACCAGAGCCTCGACCTCCAGCGGCGCCGCGCGCCGGCGCAGCTCCGCGAGCAGCGCCTCGGTCCGATACCCGCGAAGCTCGTGCAGGAGCGGGGAGGATCGCACGGCGACCGTCACCTTCCGTCCCCGGAAGGCCACGACCTTCGTCTGCTGGCGCACCGGACCGTCGGTCGCGGCCTCCCAGGCCTCCTGGAGCCGCTCCAGCTCCAGGTTCCGGGCCAGCATCGGGCGCGTGAGCACCTGGGCCAGGATGTCCCCGAGCGGCTCCGGAGCTCCTCTTCGTCGCGTCGCCGGCGAAGACTCGTTAGACCTGCGCATACTCGCGCGAAATGGGCATGACGATGTGCGTGAAGTTCTCGCCGACCCGGAAGCGGGCCGCAGTGTTCGTGTCCTCGAACTCCAGCCGCACGGAGTCCTCTTCCACGACCTTGGTGAAGTCCAGGAGGAAGTACGGGTTGAACCCCAGCTCCCATTCGTCCCCGGTATAGTCCAAAGGCAGCGACAACTCCGCGTCCCCCGCCTCCGACGTGCCCGAGGAGAAGACCACCTCGCCCGGCCGGAAGGTCAGCATGACGGTCGGCGCGTCGCTACCGGCGAACACGGCCGCGGCCCGGACGGCGCGCTCGAAGGCGGCACGGTCCAGCGTGACCTCCCGGGCGAGCTGCTTGTCCAGGAGCGTCTGGAAGTCGGGGAACTTCCCTTCGGTCAGACGGACGAAGACCTCCGCACGGTCCGTGCGAAGCCCCGCCTGGAAGTCGTCCAGCAGGATCTCGGCCGACTCCTCCCCCGGCCCGAAGCTCCGCACGAAGTGCTGGAGGCCGCGCGCCTGGACCATGATCTCCTTGGTGCCGGTCCCTTCGGTCTCCACCGCAGCGCCCATGTAGCTCATCCGCTTGCCGTCGGTGGCCGCCATCCGCAGCGCTCCGTCCCCGACGATCCACTTCACCGCGTCGAAGGCATAGCGCGTCCGCTCGTCGGCGGTGGCAATGGAGACTTTCCGGACCATGTCCCCGAAGAGATCGCGCGGGACGCGGAACTTCACCCCGCCCTCGATCCCGGGCAGCTCCGGAAAGTCGTCCGCGGGCCGGATGGGCACCCGGAAGCGCCCGCCTCCCATGGCCACCCGGAGACCGGTCTGGTCCGACAACATCGTGGCCTCGTCGCCCGGAACATCCCGGAACAGGCTCACCATCCTCGAGGCCGGGACCACCACGGTTCCGCCCTCTTCAATGGTCACCTGCGAGATCCGAAAGCGGATCGAGGTGTCGAAGTCCGTGGCCTCGAGGATCAGCGCTCCGTCGTCCGCCCGGAGGCGGATGAACTGGAGCATTTCCTTGATGCTTCGCTGGGAAGCGATGGCTCCGACGGTCTGGATGCCTTCCTGTAGCGCGCTTCGGACACAGCGGATCTTCATGGGCCTTCCGGGGACGGGACCCGAATGGGTCCTGATCTCATGAGTCAGAAAGAAAGGATCGTCGTCATCGTCATCAGTGTCATCTGTTTGTGGAAAGCGAACCAAAGCGACGACACAAAATACAAGACCTCAATTATTTACGTCGGATCGGCAGGCAGGTGCTCCTGTGGATAAGGTGTTGATGGCCGGCTGGAACAAGGCGGAGTCTTCCACGGAGATCCCCGGTCGCCTCGGAGGATGAACGCCCTTGGCGGGATAAGGAGGTCGCCTTTTCCCGCCCCAACAACGCGAGATCCAAAGGAAACCGACAGGTGTTCGTGGCCAGGAATTGTATCGGTGCTGAGCAGGCCACACAACGCCGGCAGACGACCGGCGCGCGGCGGATTCACACCGCTCGAAGGACCAGGGAGAGCACTAGAACCGCGCGGTTCTAACTCTGCTCCGGAAGGAGCCGCCGGGCAGGCGCGGGACGGATGGAGAGCGCTCTGGATCATGACGAGAAAGCTCCGGGTGGTCAGGCGCCGAGCCGGTCCCGGATCGACGCGATCGTCGTGCGCAACCGCTGGTCCCTCTGCTCCAGCTCCAGGATGCGCTCGACGGCGTACATGACCGTCGTGTGGTCCCTTCCGCCCAGGTATCCGCCGATCTCCTCCAGCGACAGACCCGTGAGCTGCCGGGCCAGGAACATGCAGACCTGGCGCGGCAGCGTGATCGATTGGGTGCGCTTCTTGGACTGGAGCTCCGAGACCTTGACCTGGTACTGCCGGGTGGTCGCGTTGATGATCTCTTCCATCGTGATGCGGGGCGGCGCGTTGTCCGCGTTCCGCAGCACGTCCTTGACCAGCGCCAGCGTGACCGGCCGCTCCATGATCAGCGCGGAACCGACGACCTTGACGACGCTCCCCTCCAGCTCGCGGATGTTCGAATCCACGGTCTCGGCGATGAAGCGGGCGGCGTCCTCGGGCATGTCCACGCCCATCGTGCGCGCCTTGCGGCGGGCGATGGAGAAGCGGGTCTCGTAGACCGGCTTCTCGATCTCGGCCACCATCCCCCAGCGGAAGCGCGACACCAGGCGGCTCTCGAGCGTGGGGATCTCCCCCGGCGGTGAGTCGCTGGAGAGGACGATCTGCTTGCCCGCGTTGTAGAGCGTGTTGAACGTGTGGAAGAACTCCTCCTGGGTGCGGTCCTTGTTGGCCAGGAAGTGGATGTCGTCCACCACCAGGATGTCCAGGTACCGGTAGCGGTTGCGGAACCGCTCGAGGTCGGTGTGCTCCAGCGCGTGGATGAAGTCGTTCGTGAAGCTCTCGCAGTTCAGGTAGAGGACCTTCGTGTCGCACCTGCGCTCCAGGAGCGCGTGACAGATCGCCTGGATCAGGTGCGTCTTCCCCAGGCCGACGGAACCGTGGATGAAGAGCGGGTTGTAGGCCTTGCCCGGGTGCTGCACCACCCCTAGTGCCGCGGCATGAGGGATGCGGTTGCTGGGGCCCAGCACGAAGTTGTCGAAGGTGTAGCGCTCGTTCAACTCGAGATCGCGCGACGGGCCGAGGCGACGCTCGAACCCATTCGAGGCCGGGGCGATCGTCCCGGGCCCGCGCGTCGGTGTCGAGCGCCCGTTCGTAGGCGTACCGGGCCCCTGAGCGGCGGCCGGCGGCTGGACGGCCACTTCGATCTCGGTCGCGCCGGGCAGGATCCGGGCCACGCAGGATCGAAGCAGGGTGAGGTACTTGGTCTGGATCCACTCGCGATAGAAGTTGTTCGGCACGTTGAGCCGGATACGCCCGGAGTGAGGAGTATCGAGCGTGGCCGCTCCGAACCAGCAGCCGAACTGGTGCTCCGTGAGCTCTTTCCTGAGCTCTCCGAGGATGAGCTCTGGTGCGCCCGCGGGAGGTGCGGCTGGCGCCATTGGAGAGGAAACCTCCTTGGGTTTGGATGAGTACAGACCCTGGGCACCACTGATCGACCCGGGAAACAAAACCCTTCTTTGGAAAAACCCCGGTCCGCTTGATGAAACGCCCCGTAGACCGACGGCAAATTATCCACGTCAGCAATCGAAGTCAACGACCCGCAGAGGCCCGAATCCCGTGGGTTTCGCGGCCCGTGCGCAGGCTTCAGAGACAGCGAAATTTGCGCATGACCTGTGGATGATCGGTGGGCAAAAAAAACCTAGAGCGCGCGTGAGGGCCTTCGGACCCGATCGAGGACTTTTTCCAGCGCCCGGAGCGCGAAGGTGATGTCGGCCAAAGCGTTGGTGTGCGCGAAGCCGAATCGGAGCGACGCCCGCGCCTCCGCCTCCGAAAAACCCATCGCGAGCAGCACGGGCGAGGGGCCTGGCGAACCCGATGCGCAGGCCGAGCCAAGGCTTGCAGCGACGCCTTCGAGATCGAGCCCGACGAGCAGCGCTTCTCCCCGCACTTCCGGGAAGCGCAAGCAGAGCGTGTGAGGGACGACGCGTCCGCCGGCACCGTTCCGCTCGAGGCCGGGCGCGACGTGGCGCGCGCCTTCGAGGAAGGTCGCTGACAGCTCCTCGACGCGGCGGACCCGTTCGTCCAGCTCCCCCGACGCCAGCTCCGCAGCGAGGCCGAAGCCGACCACGCCGGCCAGGTTCTCGGTCCCCGACCGGAGCCCGCGCTCCTGGCCTCCGCCCCGCTGGAGCGGAGCGAGCCCGACCCCTTCCCGCGCGCAGAGGGCGCCGATCCCCATGGGCCCGTGGGCCTTGTGGGCCGAGAGCGTGAGGAGGTCGGCTCCCAGCTCCTCCCGGTCGAGCCGGATGCGCCCGAGCGCCTGTGCCGCGTCCACGTGGAAGGCGATCCCGCGCGTCCGTCGCAGCGTATCCGCGATCTCGGCACACGGCTGGATGGTCCCGGTCTCGTTGTTGACCGCCATCACGCTCACGAGGAAGGTGTCGGACCGGAGGCGCTCCTCGACCGCCCGGGGGTGGACGATGCCGTTCCGATCGACGGGGAGGATCCCGGTCTCGAACCCCGCCTCCCGGAGTGCCCTCAGGTTCTCGAGCACCGAGGGGTGCTCGGTGGCGCCCGCGAGCACGTGGCCGCCCCGCCCCGGGCGCGCGCGCGCGAGCCCGAGCATCGCCAGGGCATTGGCCTCGGTGCCGCCCGAGGTGAAGACGACCTCCTCGGCCCGCCCCCCCACCGACGCGGCCACCTGCGCCCGCGCCCTCTCGACCGCGGCGCGGGCGTCGCGCCCGAAGGAGTGGAGGCTGCTGGGATTCCCCCAGCGCTCCCGGGAGGGGGCCGCCATCGCGGCCTCGACCCGGGGGTCGAGCGGCGTGGTGGCGTTGTGGTCGAGGTAGACGCGCATCAGAGGCTGTCCGGAGGACCCGCCGGGCGTTTTCGACCGGCTGGGTGCGCGACGGGATTGTACGGCACCCCCGGCCCTCAACCTCCCCGGCGGCCTTTACCGAAAGTGATCCGGGCGGTAACCGCGTCGAGGGCGGCGCGAACGTCAAGGGCAACCAACGGAGAAGTCATGAGCCTCCTGGATCCGAGGGAAAAGACCATCAACATGAAGGTCGTCTACTACGGCCCCGGACTCGGGGGGAAGACGACCAGCCTGAAGTGCATCCACCACATCCTGGACCCGAACAACCGGATCAAGATGGTCTCGCTGGACACCGACGACGACCGGACCCTCTTCTTCGACTTCCTCCCTCTCGACCTCGGCCTCGTCGGGAGGTACCGGATCCGCATCCAGGGGTTCACGGTCCCGGGGCAGGTGAAGTACAACATGACCCGCCGCTACGTGCTCACCGGCGCGGACGGAGTCGTGTTCGTCGCGGACTCCGACCCCGAGCGGATCCAGGAGAACGTCGAGAGCCTCATCAACCTCGGAGACAACCTGAAGTCCCACGGTCTCGACGTGAACACGATCCCGCTGGTGCTCCAGTACAACAAGCGGGACCTGCCCAATGCCCTCCCGCTGTCGGTCATGGAGGAGAAGCTGAACTTCCGGGGGCTGGAGGCCTTCGAGACCGTGGCCACCGACGGCAGGCGGGTCTTCGAGGCCTTCCTCTCCATCTCCCGTCAGGTGATCCGGTCGGTGATCGAGATCTACAACCTCCGGAGCCCCCAGGAGTCGGAGGAGTCGATCCTGAGCGCGGCCGAGGAGCGCATCCGGGCCCTGGCCGCGGGAGCCGCCGTCGAGTCGCCGCCCCCCGCCTCGGGGATCGCGGTCGACCCGCCGGCGCAAGCCACCCCGCGGACCCGCGCGTCGCTGGACCTGGACCTGGAGCCGCTCCCTCAGCTCTCCTCGCAGCGCCTGGAGCCGACCGACCTGGCGCCCGAGGCCCGGCCGGTCCCCGAGGCGCCCGGGCCGCGTCGCCCGGCGTTCCGCGCCACGCCGCGACCGCAGGAGCACCCGGAGCCGGTGGTGATCCCGGAGGAGCGGCTGACGCGGCGCCAGCGGCGCGGCGTGCTCTCCTCGTTCCTCGAGATCGGCCGGGCGCTGCTCCAGGACGGGGAGGTCGAGCGCCCCCTTCTGGTCGTCGCCCATGCGGGCCTGAACTACCTTGAGGCGCGCGGCGGGAGCTTCCTCGCGCTCCACCCCTACCGCGCGATCCTGGAGCCCCGGATCGTGCTCGGCTTCCACGCCGATCCGTTGCTGGCGCTGGCCCAGCGGGCGGGCGAGCGGGCGCTCCTGGAGCGGATCGGCACGCTGGGAGACGGGGTCGTGATCAACGGCCTGTCCAACGCCGACCTGCTCCAGGAGGTGCGCGCGGTGGACGCCTCGATCGGGTCGATCCTGCTGGCGCCGGTCGTGGCCCGGCAGGCGACGCTGGGGTTCCTGGCCTTCTACTTCGACCAGGAGGGGCCGCGGCGCGAGCGCGAGGACGTGAAGTTCCTGATGACGCTCGCCATGTTCACGTCGATCGCGCTGGACCGCGCGGGCGAATCCGCCTCACGCTCCCTTTTCAACATCCAGGACGTGCTGGCCGGCCGGAAGAGATAGAGAAGCGGCGTCACCCGTATTCGGGTGACGCCGCGGTCGGTGCTTCCGGATGCGTCAGGGCTGGCAGGCGCACCCGCTCGGGGCCACCTGAATGGCGTTCGTGAGCGAGAGGCTGCCATTGGCGGAGCCGGAGTCGAGCAATGCCCCCTGCAGCGTGATCGAGAAGCCCAGCGCCGGCAGGGCGAGCACGTTGGTGACGCCGGCGCCGGCCACGGGGCCCGGCAGGAGCGCCGCGCCCGGGACCGACGAGACCAGCGCGGCCGAGCCGCCGTTCGAGGCCCCGCCGCGTCCCGTGAAGATGTGGGGGGTCAGCGAAAAGACCGCCGTCCCCAGGTTGGGGATCAGGCTCGGCAACCGCCAGTCCGCCGCGTCCATCGCGAGCGGCCCGCCGCACAGCTCGCCGGTGTTCGGCTTGCCGACGATGGCGTAGATGAGGTAGTGCGTCGGGGCCGGCCCGCCGGGCGAAGCGCGGACCCCGATGTTGATCGTGGGAGGCCCGACCTGGCAGGGCGCCGCGCTGCCGTTGACGAACAGGGCCGCAAAGGCGGTCTGGTTCACGTTGCCCGCACGCGACTCGGGCACGATGTCGCGCGCCCGTGCCGGGCTCCGCTCGGTGAGCCGCGTCCGGGTGTGGAAGCGGACGGTCGCGCCGGTCGGGACGTTCAGGAAGCGGACCCCGATGGCCAGGGTCGCGTCATAGGTGGCCTCCGCCGGGCAGACCAGCCGGTCGGCGTTGCCGTCGTTGAGCAGCGTCCGGTTGAGCGCGGCGCACGGGTTGACGCCCGAGCTGAGCGCGGACCGGAGCGTCGCAAAGGCGTCGCCCCGGAAGCCGCACGGCACGACCTTGACGCCGCCCGAATCCCGGCCCTCCGCGGTGATCGCGCAGGCCGGCCGCGGGTCGTTGCACGTCTGGGCGCCGGTGGTCTTGTACGAGAACACCCAATGGTCGTTCGTCGTGGTCCCGGTAGAGACCGAGGCGCCGACGGCATCCCCCAAGGAGGAGCCGAACAGGTCGGTGTCCGCGTAGCGGACCATCTGCAGCTCCTGCGGCGCACCGGTGTTGTTGGTGAGCGAGTAGGTCTGCTGGATGGCCGTGCCGTCCGAGTCCCCGCCGGGAGCGACCACCTGGGTGAGCTGGAACTGGATGCCCATGAAGTTCCAGTTGGAGATGTTCCCGGTGATCGCGATGGGCGGCATCCCCGGGCCGGAGAAGCCGCTCGAGGTGCTGAGCCACTGGCTGAAGGCGAGCGTGGGGGACGCGAACAGGACCGCGGACTGGAAGGTGGTGCCCAGCGAGCCCGCGCCGCCCAGATCGTCGTACATCAGGTTGGACGTGCCGCCGCCCACGCTCGATCCGTAGGAGCCGTAGCCGTCCGTGGTGACGCTGAGCCGGCCGTTGCCCGGCTGGTTGGAGAGCGTGAGCGTCGTCGGGGCCGGCCCGGTCCCGCAGTTGGCCGGAAGCGCGCCCGGGACGGGGACCGAGTGCCGCGTCGCGGCCGCCCGGATGTCGGCGCAGTTGGGAGTGCCGTCGGCGAGGTTCCCGTTGTTGTCGTCCTGCGTGAAGATGTTGGCCATCGCCGCAGTCTCGTTGGCCGGGTTCGACGCGTACTGGGCGACCGTGATCCGCTCCGCGATGTCGGCTCCGGGCTGGGCGCCGCGCGTGAGCCGGATGTTGTCCCAGAGGTCGGCCATCGTGCCGGCCCAGGCCTCGCCGAGGCAGTGCACTTGGCCGCCGCAGGCCGGGTCGCCGAGCTGGCGGTTGTTCGAAGGGCCGCCGGTCCGGTAGTCGCGCACGACCGTCCCGTTCGTGCGGAAGTTGCGTCCGATGACCCGCTGCTGGGTCATGTAGAGGCCCATGTGGTCCCCGATCGCCTCGGAGAACCCGCCCGGGCTGGTGCTCCCGTGGAACCAGAAGTGGAACCCGTGGCCGTACTCGTGGTTCACGACCTCGGCGTAGGCCGTGTTGTTGCAGCCGCTGGCGGCCCGGTAGAAGTTGATCGCGCTGCCGTTCCAGGTCGCGTTGCACGAGGCGTTCACGTTGACGTTGGTGGGAAGCGCGGGAAGCCCGTTGAAGGTGTTGATCCGCTTGCGGATGAACCACCGGGTCTTGGTCGCCTCATGGTAGGCGGTCGCCTCGGCGGTCTCGAACTGCACGTCGGCGGGGTTGAGCACCACGGCGGCCGGCGTGCCCGGAGTTGCGGCCGTGGAGAACGAGAGGTTGCCGTTCCCCGACATGTCGTTCACCACCGACCAGTCGCCGCTGAAACGGCCGGTGATGGTCACCGGTGTCGTGCCGGCGTGCACGATGTCGAAGTTGCCGAAGACGTCGGTCACGGCGTTGCCCCCGCCGGTGACCGTGACGCGGAGCGAGCGCATCGGCTTCACCGAGAAGGTCCCGCCCGGAGCCGGAAGCAGCGGGAAGTCGAGCGTGCCGGCGGAGACGTTGCCGACCACGTTCACGTGGCGGAGGTCGTCGCGCCGCTCGATCAGGAGGCCGGTCTCGGCGTTGAACATGAACTTCCAGTCGTGGGGGGTCGGCTCGTCGGTGACGACCTCCGCCTCACGGACGATGAAGCGCCCCTCGGGCCTCACCGAGACGTAGCTCCGGACCGCGGTCTTGCCGGGGACGAGCCCCTCGGCCAGGACGGACTGGAGCGCGGCGGAGCGGGCCTCCTCCTCGCCGAACGGGGCGGCCGTCGCCGTGAGCGACAGCCCGGAGACGGCGTCGGAGCCGAGCTGCACCATGCGGCCCAGGGTCCCGTCGAACTGGAACTTCACCATCGCGAGGTGCTCCCGCAGCCCGCCGCGGAGCTGGTGCCAGACGTCCATCCCACCCGCGGTCTGCTTGAAGTTGATGGTGACGATCTGGTGGTTCCAGGGGTTCTCGACGGCCACCGCGCGTTCGAGGACGAACGCCGACGGGTCGTCCACACCGAAGAGCCCGGCGAGCTGGACCATCCACGCGCGCGCCAGCGCGATTCCCGCCTCGTCGGCCTGGACCGGTGTCCCCACGTCGATGCCGGGCCCGACCAGGATGCTGGGCGAGCCGGTGATGGGGTCGTTGTGGATCGACCAGCCGGCGCCGAAGCGGGCCTCGAAGGCCGGCCAGGCGCCGCCGCGCGCGAGCGCGTCGAGCGCGGTCCAGCTTCCCACGGGGGGAACGATGGGGCCGGTGCCGCCGTCCTTCTCCTGCGCGACCGCCGGGAGGGCGGCGAGCGCGACGAGCAGCGCGGTCAGGAACGGGCAGGACGGAGCGCGTGATGACATGAAGTCCTCCTCTTGCGGGGTGTGATTCTCAGGACCGGGAGTCCCCGGACGGCGCTGGCCCCGAGGGCAGAGTCTGCAAGGGGCGTGATTCTGCCCGCGACACCCGGTGTGGAGCAAGGCCCTGCGGGGCGGGAGCTTCTGGTCCTGGGCCGGTTGGTTGGGCGCGCTCGGGCGTGCCGGTCACGCTGATCGGGCGTCCCGGGGACGTCGAGGCGCTCGCCGGCGGCGGTCTCTTCATCGAGGGTTCCCGCTTCACCGGTCGGGTCGCGGTCGCCGCGTCCGCCGCACGGAGATCGACGCGCTGAACGGCCACGTGGTGCGGCGGGGCCGGGTCCGTTCCCCGAGCAGAGGGTCGTCTCTCCCGGAGGGCGGCACCCCTCCTGATACGGTAGGATCGCGACCGATGGCGAGCGCGGAGACCTGGCTGCGGCAGGCGGAAGCGGACCTCAAGGCCGCCGGAGACAGCCTCGCCGCCGGAAACAACGAGTGGGCCTGCTACCAGGCCCAGCAGTGCGCCGAGAAGGCCTTGAAGGCTTATCTCTACCTGAAGGGTCGCACGGCGATCCTCACCCACGCGCTCCGACAGCTCGTCCAGGATTGTGTTCACTTCGATCCGGACATCCACCTGGTCCTGAACGACGCGAAATACCTCGAGAACTTCAACATCCCGACCCGCTACCCCAACGGGCTGGACGCCGATCTGGCTCCGGCCGAGTACTACGATCGGGAGGACGCGGAGAAGTGTCAGTCGTCCGCAGCATCGATCCTGAGCGCCGTGAAGAGATCCTGGAGCAAATAAAGCTCCTCGCCCGGCGGCTCCGCGCCGAGTTGGGCGCGACGCGCGTGCTCCTCTTCGGCTCCTTCGCCGGCGGCCGCGTCCACGACGGGAGCGACATCGACCTCATCGTCGTGGCGCCCGTCACCGGGCGCATGCACGAGCGCACCGGCCGCGTCCGCGACCTGACCGACCTCCCCGTTGAGCCGCTCGTCTTCACGGCGGAGGAGTTCGCCCGCAAGGTGCAGGACCGGGCCTCCATCGTGGCCCAGGCGGTCCGGACCGGCGTCGACCTATAGGTGCCTACCGCCGTCCGCTCCGCCGCCACCGGCGCGGCCAGCCGTTCCAGTCGTCGTCCGACGAGACCGCGATCCGACCTCTCGGGCGAGCGCCTTCGCGTCCTCCGCGGCCTTGGTCGCGCCGTAGAGCACGACGTCCTCGATCATGTCGCGCGCGCCCTTGTAGTCCTTCGCGGCCGCGGCCTCGCGCGCGTCGGCCAGGAGGCGCTCGGAGAGCTGCTCCTTGAGCGCGGGCAGCTCATCCCGGTCGAAGGCCTCGACCAGCTTCGGGTCGAGCTCTTTCGCCTTCCGGTGCTGGAGCCGCGCCTCGAGGAACATCCGGAGCCCGGCGGCGAAGCGGGCCAGGCTCAGGCGCGCCTTCGCGTCGTCCCCCGCCGTGCGGTCGCGGAGCTGGTAGAAGGCGTGCGGGTCGAGCTCCGCGGCGTCGAACGCAGCGTTGACGGTCTGGCCCTTGGACGGGTACCGGACCGTGGCCGTCGTATCGCTGACGGAGAGCACCTCGGCCTGGAAGGCGGTCCCGTCCCGGAACACGATCATCGCCTGGAAGGGAGGCGTCTGCGCCGTCGCGGGCTGGACGAGGGTCAGGCACACCGTGAGCCACGCTGCTTTCATGGAGGCACTCCTGTTGATTGAGGGTCGGAGAGTCTACCGCGCTTCCGCGGAATCGGGCACCCGGGCCGCCTCACGCGCGTGCCGCTCGGCCTCCCGGGTCTCGACCGGGTGCAGGCCGTCCTTCAGCGCGTGCCACGCGACCACGCCCCTCGCCGACCCCGCGAGCAGCTCCCGCCAGAGGTCCTCGTGCTTCACCGCCGCCCCCTCCTGCGTGCGGAAGCCGCGCGCCGCCCACCGGCTCGCCCAGAGCCCGGCGCCGCGGGCCACGTAGTCGGACGTCGTGTAGACGTGGAGCGCCCGCCCGGGCCGCGCCGCCGCCAGCGCGCGCGCCGCCGCCAGCAGGTGTAGGCGGTTGGCGGACGTGCGCTCCTCGCGGCCCGTCAGCACGCGCGGCGCCTCCGTCCCCTCGCGGACCACGACCGCCCACGCGCCCGGCCCCTGCGGGCCCAGGCACGAGACCGCGGTGAACGCGTGCGCGGCCGCGGGGTCGCCGAGCGGCACGTCCGGCCGCCGGATCGCGGCCACCGCGAGCCGGTCCACTTCCTCGTTCCCCGCGTCGCCCGCGTGCCCGCGCACCCAGAGCCACTCGATCTCGTGCCGCGCCGCCGCGGCGTCCACCGCCTCCCAGAGGTCCCGGTTGGCGACGGACCTCTTGTCGGTGGTCTGCCACGCCTTCGCCTTCCACACGGCGAGGTGCCGGGTCACGCCCCGCTCGGCGTACTTGGAGTCGGTGTGGAGCCGCACGCGGCAGGGCCGCTTGAGCGCGCGGAGCGCCTCGAGGATCGCGGTCAGCTCCATCCGGTTGTTGGTCGTGTGCGGCGCGCTCCCGTGGAGGCGCTTCTCGCGGTCGCCCCATCGGAGCAGCGCCGCCCAGCCGCCCGGACCCGGGTTCGGGTCGCAGGCCCCATCCGTGTAGATGACGACGATGGGACCGTCGGACAAGGTACTCATGGTCGCACGAGTACTGCCAGAAGCGGACCGCGCGGGAGACCGAACTCCTCGTGGCCCAGGTGGCGCCGAAGCCCGACGTGGCCGATTCCGTGCGGAAGCTCCCCGCGCGCAAGGCGGCGAGAGGCCGTGCGGGAACTCCCGCTCCGAAGGCGGGCTCTTCGGTCGAGGCACTCGGCGCGAAACGAGCGCCGCTTCGCGCCCGGTTGGGCTCGAGTCTCCTCGAGAGGCACCCTACCCCACCCATGGAAAACCCGGAACAACCCGCTTTCCTTCATCGGCGGAGCACGTCCCGGTAGACCTCCTCGTAGCGCTGGACCACGCGGTCGCGCCGGAACCGGCGGACCGCCGTCAAGCGCGCGTTGCGCTTGAGCCGGCGGAGGAGCGCCGGGTCGTCGAGCACGTCGAGCGCCGTCTGCGCCATGCACTCGATGTCCCCCACCCGGCAGAGGTAGCCGTTGACCCCGTGCTCGACCACCTCGCCGGTGCCGCCGGTCTCGGTGACGATCGGCGGAACCCCGCAGGCCATCGCCTCCAGCGCCGCGAGCCCGAACGACTCGAACTCGCTCGGGAGCAGGAACAGGTCGGCGTGTGGGAGCACGGCCTCGACCGCCTCGAGCAGCCCGAAGAACTCCACGCGCTCGCGCAGCCCCAGCTCCTCCACCAGCCGCTCGGCGTTGGGCAGCTCGGGACCGTCGCCGATCATCAGGAGGCGCGCAGGCGTCTTCCGGGCGACCGTCGCGAACACGTGGATGACGTCGGCGATCCGCTTCACCGGGCGGAAGTTCGAGACGTGGGCCAGGAGCCGCTCCCCCTTCCTCCCGAAGCACTTCTTCCGCGCGGCCGGCGCGTCAGGGCGGAAGCGCCGCGTGTCCACGAAGTTCGGGACCACGACCACGTCCTGCCCGACGCCGAAGGTCCGGATGGTCTCGCGCTTCAGGTAGTCCGAGACCGCGGTGACCGCGTCCGAGCGCTGGATGCCGAACCGCGTGGCCGGGAAGTAGGCCTTGTTGTTGCCGACCAGCGTGATGTCGGTCCCGTGGAGCGTGGTCACGACCCGGAGCCTCCGGTCGCCGAGCATCTCGCGGGCGAGGTAGGCGCTGATCGCGTGCGGGATCGCGTAGTGGACGTGGACCAGGTCGAGGCCGTTCGAGGCGGCGACCTCGATCATCTTGGAGGCGAGCGCCAGGTCATAGGGCGGGTACTTGAAGAGCGGATAGGTCGCGACGTCCACCTCGTGGTAGGTGATCCGCTCGTGGAACTCGCGGAGCCGCTGCGGCTGCGCGTAGGAGATGAAGTGGACGCGGTGGCCGCGGTCGGCGAGCGCGATCCCCAGCTCGGTCGCGATCACGCCCGACCCGCCGAAGGTCGGGTAGCAGGAGATGGCCACGCGAAGAGGCCGGAGCCGGCGCGGCATCAGAGCAGTTCCCGCGGGTCCAGCACCGCCCGCGGCGCGCCGGCGTGGTAGGGCTCGCCGAGCTCCACGCCGATCAGCGAGCCGAAGTGGCGCCAGCGCGCCTCCTGCGCGGGCAGGAACCCGCGGGCGGAGAGCGCGGTCTCGGGCTCCTTGCTCCCCTCCTGGTGGAACTGCGAGGCATGGCAGCGGATCGCCCGCAGCTTCTCGGCGGCCGCTTCCGTGATGTCCACGACCACGTCGGGCTCGAACACGACCCGCCCCATGTAGGCGAGCGCCGTCTTCACCCTGTGCGGCGGCGCCGCGCCGGCGTCGAAGCGCCGGAGCGCCGCCAGGTAGAGCGCCTCGCGCACGAGCCGCGCGGCGTGCGCGTGGTCGGGGTGGGGATCGACGTCCCAGGGGAGGAGCACGATCGCGGGCCTGAGCTCGCGGATCACGCCCGCCACGGTCCGGCGCCGCTCCTCGTCGAAGAGCACGGCCCCGTCCGGGAAGCCGAGGTTGCGCCGCTCGTTCAGCCCGAGCACGGCGGAGGCGGCCTCGGCCTCGCGGGCGCGGACCTCCGCCGTCCCCCGCGTCCCCAGTTCCCCGCGCGTGAGGTCCACCACCGCCGTCTTCAGGCCGCGCGCGCGCGCCCGGAGGAGGAGCCCGCCGCAGCCGAGCTCCGCGTCGTCCGGGTGCGGCGCGAAACAGACGAGGTCCACGGTCATGACCCGCCCGCCCCGTCCTCGGCGCCGACGGTGAAGACCACCTGGTGCCCGTCCGACTCGGGGTCAAGCGCCTCGGTCAGCGCGCCCACGAAGCCGGGGCCGTGCCGGAGCACGAACGGGAGCACGTTGAGCACGCGCTCCTGCGCCTCGCCGCGCGGACACGTCGTGTTGAAGAGCCGCCGGAGCTGGCGCTTGCCCGCGCCCTCGCGGCTCCGGAGCGCCTCGAGCGCGCGGTCCCGCAGGAACGCCGCGGACCGCTGGAGCTGCTCGAGCGCCTTCTTCCCGACCGGCGCGAAGCCGGGATCGGCGCCGACGACCGCGGCCACCACGGTCTCCCCCTCCTTCCGCACGGTCTCCTCCAGCCGCTGGAGCGCGGCCGCCGCCTCCGGCGGGGGCGTCGCCACCGAGAGCCGCTTCTCGTTCTCGGCGGGGGTGGAGAAGAGCTCCGAGGCCGGCACGCCCAGGCGCTGCATGATCTTCTCGAGCGGCCCCTCGACGATGGTCGCGGAGGGCCGCGGCGCGACGAGCGGCGCGGGCACGCCGAAATCGTCGTGGAGGCGGAGGAGCTGTCCGTAGTAGCTCACCTCCGCGGGCCCGCCCACGTAGGCGGCGACGGGGAGCGCGGCGGCCTGCGCGATCGGGCGGAGCGCGACCGACGGGCTGAACCGCCCGGGCCGCTCTCGGAGCAGCGCCCCCGCCTCCTCCGGGGACCAGCGCTCGCTGCCGGCGAGGTAGGCGCCGCCCTGGAACCTGGGGCGCATCCGCCGCCCGTCCACGGTCACGAGGAACTCGGGCTGCGGCTCGCCCGTGAAGGACGGGGCGTACCCCGCCTCGCGGAGCCGCGCGGCCTCCTCGGCCAGTCGCCGTGACGTCGTGAGCGGCTCGGCGATCTCGCGCTGGAGCACGGGCCGGAACGCTTCCTGGAGGACGCGCGGCTCCATCAGCACGAGACCGGTCTCGCGGAAGAGCCGGATCAGGATGCGCGAGAACCAGGAGCCGAGCGTGTCGCCGGGCGTCGGCGCGAAGGTCTCGGTCATCTGGCCGGTGAACTCGGTCTCGGGGAGCGCCCGCAGGATGTCCTGGAGCGTGCGGCGGGCCGGCTCCGCGGGCACCTCCGAGAGCGGGCGGCCGGCGGCTCCCTCCGCGGGGACGCGGAAGCGCTGCGGCTCGTGCCCGCGGTTCAGGACGTGGACGTGGTCCACCTCGGCGAGGTCGTGGTCCTGGGAGTGGTTCCAGAAGACCGGCACGAAGCGGCGCCCGGTCCGCTCGGACCAGAGGCGGGCGAGCCGCACGCAGCCCGCGGCCTTCCATATGGTGTAGAGCGGGCCGGTGAAGGCGCCCGGCTGCTGGCCGCCGCAGACGACCAGCGCCCCGTCGCGGAGCGCCTGGACGGCCTCCTGCGTCGCGGGTCCCGCGTCGAGCGATGCGTTGTAGGCGGCGAGCGCGTCGGCGAGCGCGGCGCGGTCGCGATCGGCGCGCGCGGCGCGATCGGCGACGGACTGGAGCGCCGCGGGGTCGCGTGGCGCGCCCGGATAGAAGGCCAGCGCCGGCGCCGCGCCCTGGACGAGGTCCAGGAAGAGCTTCGGCGACCGGCGGGGATCGTGGGGAATCTGCTCGACTCTCATGTCCTACACGCGGCGACCCTGGAGGAGGACGCGACCCGAGTCGCGGTCGAAGAGCGCGCCTCCCGGGTCGCCCAGGATGCGCTCGACCCGGAGCCCGGCGTCGCCCAGGAGCAGCACGAGCTCTTCGGGCGAGTAGAGCTTGACCGACTCGAGGAACACGCGGGTGGCGCCAGGCCGCCCCCGCTCGTGGATCGAGACCCGCTTCTCGATCCGGTCGCCGCCCGGGGTGAGCCGCCGCTCCTCGGCGATCGTGGTCCGGCCGCGCCGGCGCAGGCTCCGACGCACCATGTGGCGGAGCACGTGGTCGCGGTGCAGGTAGTCGAGGAGGAAGCGTCCCGCCGGCCGGAGCACGCGGGCGATCTCGGTGAGCACCTGGTGGTTGTCGGTGTCGCTCTCGAAGTAGCCGTAGGAGGTGAACAGCGAGAGCACCACGTCGAAGCTGCCGTCCCGGAACGGGAGCTGGCGCATGTCGCCGCGGGTCAGCGGCGCCTGCCGGTCGCCGCGGCGCGCGACCGCGAGGAGCTGGGCGGAAAGGTCGAGGCCCGTGACCCGGTGCCCGCGCCGGAGCAGCTCGATGAGGTGCCGTCCCGCGCCGCAGCAGAGGTCGAGGATGCGGTCGCCGTGGGCGAGCGGGATCGTGGCGGCGAGCCCCTCGACGTCGCGGCGCGCGGCGGCCGCGTCGTGGTGCGCGTAGACCACAAGGTAGTCGCGGCCGAAGGCCTGCTTGAACCAGGCGTTCACGGCGCGGCCTCGCGGAGCTCTTCCTTGAGTCGTCGCGCGGCGTCGCGCGCGGCGTCCCGCCAGCCGCTCGCGCGGTCCCGCTCGTGCGCGAAGATGATCTCGCGCGAGGAGGAGACCAGCGCGCCGAGGCCCCCGGGCGCGAAGGCGCCGGCGGCGTCTCGCGCCGTGCCCCCCTGCCGGCCGACGCCCGGCACGAGCAGCGGTGTCCGCGGCAGCGCGGCGCGGAGCTCGCGGAGCTGGTCGGGGAACGTGGCGCCGACGACCGCGCCGACCGACGAGAAGCCGGAGGCGCCGACGAGCGGCGCGCCCCAGCGGTCCACGAGCGCGGCGATCCGGCGGAAGAGCGGCGCGCCGTCCACGGAGGCCTCGAGCACCTCGGAGGACGACGGGTTCGAGGTGCGGACGAGCAGGAACACGCCCTTCCCGTGCCGCGCGGCGGCGTCGAGGAAGGGCTGGAGCGCGTCGGTGCCGAAGAGCGGGTTGATCGTGACCGCGTCGGCCTCGAAGGGCGCGTCGGGCCAGAGGTGCGCGCGCGCGTAGGCCTCGGCGGTCGAGCCGATGTCGCCGCGCTTCACGTCGCCGATCGCGACGAGGCCGTGCTCGCGGGCCGCGCGGAGCGTGCGCGCGTAGGCCTCCATCCCGGCGGGACCCAGCGCTTCGTAGAAGGCCACCTGCACCTTGACCCCCGCGGCCTCGGCGGCGACGGCCTCGATGAGGCCGCGCCCGAAGGCCTCGAAGGCCGCCGCGGGCGGGAGGCGCCGGAGCTCGTCGGGGAGGCTCTCGACGCGCGGGTCGAGCCCGACGCAGACCGCGCTCCCCCGGGCCCGGACGACCTCGCAGAGCCGGTCGGCGAAGTGGGCCATGGGTGCCCAATATAGCGGCGCTGCGGGATCAGCGAAAAGCGCGCGCGTCGGTAAGGTAGAAACTCTCCCGGGTTTCCTAGCTAGCGCTGCGGTGGGGGCGAGGCGAGAGCGTGGACTGGGCGTTTGGTGTGGGGACGGGCTTGATCTGGAACAACTGGCCCGTGAGGCAGAGCACCTAAGCCGATGCTTGCGGCTTTCGCCGTTGCGAAGTCAAAGCGGTCGTAGAGGGATCGACCATCCCCCGCGATTCTCTTGGCCGCGATTCTGAGGTACTGAGGGTCGATTTCGACCCCGATACTATTGCGGCCTGCCCGGATCGCCGCCAGCGACGTAGTCCCAGTGCCGCCGAAGGGATCGAGTACCGTGTCTCCAACGAATGAGAACATCCGGATCAGGCGGTAGGCGAGTTCCACAGGGAAGGGCGCCGGATGTTCTCGAGTTGAAGCACCGGTCAGACTCCAGGCCTGCCGGAACCAGTCGTCGTACTCCTCCTTCGTCAGCTTGCTCAGGCGACGTTGCAGACCCGTCGGCTTTCGATAGCCACCGGGTTTCCTCTGCATGAGAAGGAACTCGATATCGTTCTTGATGATCGCGTTCGGCTCGTAGGGCTTCCCTAGGAACCCGGCGGCTCCGTTCTCCACTTCAAAGCTCGCATTCGCGATCTTGAACCAAATGATGGGGTTTAGGTTGTCGAAACCGATCCGCCGACACAGCACAGAAATGTCTGCGTGTAGGGGGACCACCATGTGACGGCCAAACCTGCGGCGAGCGAGACAGACGTCGCCAACGACGCAGACGAGTCGGCCGCCAGGGACCAGAACCCGGTAAACCTCCCGCCATACCTTCTCGATCTCGGAGAGAAACTCCTCATAGTCGGCCAAATGCCCTAGCTGTCCCGATCGGTCGTTGTAGCGCTTGAGAGTCCAGTAAGGAGGAGAGGTGACCACGAGATGGCAACTCTGGTCGCGGAGGAAGGAAAGATCGCGAGCGTCCCCTTCAACGAGGATGTGAGTAGTAGAGGAGCGCTGATTACTCATTGTTTGCGGACGCCGAAGGTAGCCAGCAAGAGACCGACCGCACTCGTGATCGACTCGTCAGATTCAGACGCGAACTGCACTGCAGCTATCTTCTCCGAGCGGAGCCGATCGCGGATGTTCCCATGCTCCTGGATGAATGGGTAGTAGATCAGGGCGCCGAACTTTGCGGCAGAGCGAACGCTCGCCAGCCTCGCAGCCTTATTCACGATCTCGTCTGAACGTTTGTGAATGTCTCGACGAGCCTCGATCCGCTTGATGTCCACGGCGTATTGGATCGCGCCGGTAGCAGGCGCGGCACCGTCGAGTTCGTAGCGGTCACCCTTCCATGTGATGGTTCGTTTGCGGAATGGGACGGTGCTGAGACGGTTCAGAGCATCTAGAACCAGCTTCTCCCAGTGTCCTTTGCCCTTTCGAATCTCTTTGTCGATGAACTCCGCTCGGTCCAGATAGGAGAGAGTCGGCAAGGGTACGGCCGGGGGAAGAAAGGGCTTCAGATATGCAGCGACCATCAAGGCTTGGTCCCGAGTGAGCTTAGGTTTGTAGGTGTCCAGGTTCTTGATGCTGAGATCCCGCTCGATTGCTCGTGCCGCTACGTTGGCTGCCGCGAGAAGAGGTTTGAGAACCAGCGGGTGCTTCACGATGGCCTCGGCAAGCGTCTCCGGCGCTATGTCCGAAAAGACGATCACCTCGACCTCCTCCCGGCGGATGGTGGCGCTGAAGGCTGCCCGAAGAGCACCTTCGACCTCCCGAGCTCGCGCCTCCGTGACGGCTCTGACACGGGCCATGAGCTCAGCGTGGGTCGCGTACTCTCTTGGTAGTTCCTCGTTACTCAGGTGGCCAGCCCGTCATGCAACTAAGGCGAGGCGTCCGCCCACGATGTTCGCCAGTGACGTCGGCGAATCCTACCAAGCTTCGGCGCGGGCGGAAGGTCGCGCAGGCCGCGAATGCCGTGACGGTGATGACCTGAAGAGACGCACGAAAGCGAAAAAGTTACATCCACCACGCGCTGCGGCGTCACGCGCGGAGCGCGAGGAAGTTCCGGAGCAGCGCGTCGCCCGAGGAGGTGAGGAAGGACTCGGGGTGGAACTGCACGCCCTCGACGGGCAGGCGGCGGTGGCGGAGCCCCATCAGCTCGCCGGTCTCCGAGCGCGCGGTCACCACGAGGTCGGGCGGCAGCGTCGCCTCCTCCACGATCAGCGAGTGGTAGCGGGTCGCGGGGAACGGGCTCGGGAGTCCGCGGTAGACGCCGAGGCCGTCGTGCGAGATCTCCGACGTCTTCCCGTGCATCAGGCGCGCCGCGCGGACGACGCGGCCGCCGAAGACCTCGCCGATGCACTGGTGCCCGAGGCAGACGCCCAGGATCGGGACGCGGCCCGCGAGCGCCCGGATCGCGTCGTTCGAGACGCCCGACACGCGCGGCGTGCACGGACCCGGCGAGATCACGAGGTGGCTCGGAGCGAGCGCGAGGATCGCCTCGGGCGTGATCGCGTCGTTCCGGCGGACCTCCACCTCCTCGCCCAGGACCGTGAGGAGCTGGACGAGGTTCCAGGTGAACGAGTCGTAGTTGTCGATCACCAGCACCACGGCGTCGTCATGGTAGCCGGGCCGCCCGCGGCCGCCTTGACCGCGGGCCCGGAAAGGTCGACACTTCCCGCAGATCGACCTTCGCAGTCTCACCGATGAAAGGAGTCGGCCCATGGCTGATCCGAAGTCCTCTCATCATCCCGGTCTCGCGATTGCCTACGAGGCGCACAGCCTCGAGGAGGCCGAAGTGGTGCGGAGCCTCCTCGAAGGGGAGGGAATCCCGGTCACGATGCCCGCAGACGTCTCCAGCCTGAGCGACGTCCAGGGCATGCCCTGGAAGCTCCAGGAGCTGACGCGGGAGACGCTGCTCGTCCCCGAGGACCGGGTGGAAGAGGCGCGCCGGGTCATCCAGGACAACCACGAGCCGCTGCCCGACTCCGACGACTTCGATGTAGGCGGGGAAGGGGAATAGTCACACGTAGGCGGCCATCACCTCGTCGGCGACGGGGAGGCCGCGGGCGGTGAGCCGGATGCGCCCGGCGGCGCGCTCGACGAGGCTCTCGTCCAGGTGGCGGCGGAGCGTCGCGGCGAAGTGCTCCTCGGGCTCGAGCCCGGACACCTCGCGCACGCGGTCGAGCGAGACGCCCGCCGCGAGCCGGAGGCCGAGCATCATCGCCTCGCCCGCGCGCGCGGCGGGATCGAGGCGCTCTCGGTACGCCACCGGGCTCCGCCCGTTCCGGAACGCCTCGACGTAGCCCTTGAGCGAGCGGACGTTCGTCCGGCGCACGCCCGCCACGTGCGACGCGGCGCTCGGGCCGACGCCGTAGTACTCGCCGGCCTCCCAATAGTTCACGTTGTGCCGGCACTCGCGCCCGGGACGCGCGTGGTTCGAGATCTCGTAGGCGTCGAAGCCGCACTCGGCCAGCCGCTCGCGCCCGCTGAGGAACATGCGCAGCTCGGTCTCCTCGCGTGCCGGGAGCACGCGCCCCGCGGTCAGGTCCCGGTAGAGGGCCGTGCCCGGTTCGAAGAGGAGCGCGTAGCTCGAGACGTGCGTCGGCTCCAGCTCCAGCGCCTGGTCCAGGTCGGCCAGGTACTCCTCCTCGGTCTCGCCCGGGATCGCGAACATCAGGTCGATGTTGCGGTCGGTGAAGCCCGCGGCCGCGATCGCGCGCGCCGCCTCGCGGGCGCGCTCCGCGGTGTGGACGCGGTCCAACCGGGCGAGGTGGGCCGCGTGGAAGCTCTGGGCGCCCATGCTCACGCGGGTCACGCCGGCGTGGCGGAGCGCCTCGAGGCGGTCCTCGGTGACCGTCTCGGGGTTCATCTCGACCGTGAGCTCCTCGACGGGCCAGCGTTCCGCGAGGTCCCGGATCCGGCCGAGCAGGCGGCCGAGCTGGGACGCGTCGAGCACGGAAGGAGTCCCGCCCCCCACGAAGACCGTCCGGAGGGGCAGCGGGCGGGGGAGCGCGGCGAGCTCCGCCACCACGG